>Ga0209537_1001546_pt1 | contig 25568 bp, 16 predicted proteins | sample BioPla4DNA1_FD_187698 | JGI IMG/M metagenome (GOLD analysis project Ga0209537, IMG submission 187698) | Biogas fermentation microbial communities from Germany - Plant 4 DNA1 (SPAdes) (version 2) | ecosystem: Engineered > Bioreactor > Anaerobic > Digestate | place: Bielefeld, North... | reverse complement strand
GATGGGAATCCCTCCTGATGCCTATACATATAGATACCAGTACCGTATTATAGAACTTTATAAAAAGGCCCAGTCGAGCGTACGTATGGGACTTGAATACACGCGCGGCTGGGGCGAGTATTTCGATTATGACGCGGTCAATATCTTCATTTTCGCGACCACACTATTACTTGGCTCGGTCGCGTTTGCGCAGGATAAAAATCTGGGGCTTCTGCCGATTGTCCGGGTTTCGCGACACGGCAGGGCAAAAACCGCGGTTGCAAAGCTTGCCGCGCTGACAGTCGCCACATCTTTTGTGACTTTAGCTTTCACGTTTACTACATTTGCGGTTTTCGGGCTTTGCCTCGGCTTCAGCTCAGGCGTAAACGCCATTCAGGTTTTCACGCAATTCCGCTACTCGCCGTACATTTTAACTGTCGGGGAGTATTTCGCGATTACGGTGGCATTTAAACTAGCGACATATTCGCTGTTCGCGGTACTGGTTGCGGCATCAAGTATTTTCATAGGGAGTTATCCGCTGATTTATGCATTCGGGACCTTGGTTTTCGTAATAAGTTTCTTTTTTTACACCCTGCCCGAAAGCCCCCTTAAATATATAAATCTTGTGACTACAGCAGCGGTAACTCCGCTGTTTGAGCGATACAGAGCGATTAATATTTTCTCTGCGGTTGTTGGCTATGAGCCGCTGATATGTGCTCTCTACGCGGCTTTTTTTGTCGCATCAGCATCGGTCGCCGTGGTGAGATATTGCCGTGGCCCAGCAGCAGCTACCGTCCCGGGAATTAATAGAAAAATACAGATACTAAAAACCATTCCCGGCAAGCTTTGCAAGCGAGCGCGTATCAATCGTGGCACGCCGGCGCTGCGCACCCATTCGCGCTCGCTGTTTTTAGCGGAGCTTTACAAGACTTTTATCGCGTCAAAATACATATTCCTTGTTACCATTCTGCTTGCCGTCAAATTGGTACAAGCCGACAGTAGCTTTGCATCGAATAATTCATTCTCCGACGCGGTCTATAAAGAGTACATGACAAAGATCGCCGGCCCTATCACTGACGAAAAACGCCGGTTTATTGCCGACGAGCGCGCGATGATTAACGATATTCTGTCCCGAAAAGTGGAGATGCAGCAAAAATACATAAACGACGAGATAACCTATAAAGAATACTACGACTATATAACAAAATACAACTATGCATTAAGCCGTGATGACCATTTTAAAATTATCGAGCTGCACGCATCTTACATCGATCGCATAAAAACCGAAAAAGGGCTCAATGCGCATTTTGTCTATGATACAGGCTGGCGAGCGCTGTTTTTCTCGGGGTTTGATTTCACGCTGTATGCCGCTATTGTGCTGCTTTTTGCCGGGAGTTTTGCCGACGAACATTCCACGCGCTCGTCATCCGGCAGCATCGCGCAGATTTTGCGGGTCACGCGGAAGGGGCGAAAGCAAACTTTCCTTGCTAAGTTTTTCTCGGCAATTGTAACAGCAGCTATTTTCTCGGTGATTTACAGCGGCATCGATTTACTTTTTATAGCGCATAATTACGAGCTGCCGCTCGCATCTTCCCAGCTTGTTTCGATTGAGGCGTTTCAAAACATCGACACATCTGTCACCGTTGCCGCATACCTTGCGGAGTTTTACGCACTGCGCATAGCGGCCGGGCTTGTGCTTGCGTGTCTGGTATGCGCGCTGTCAGAAATACTGCGAAAAAGCATCTCCGTTATGGCGGCAACAGTAATTGTTACACTTTTCCCCGCCCTGCTGTCTTATTTCGGCATGACGGTATTCAGCTACGTCGACTACACGGAACTCTCACGCGCAACTCCGCTTGTATTGCGCTCGGCATCAGGCGCAAACGATCTGGGGCTGATTTTCGTTTTCGTGCTGTCGACGGCACTCGTCTGCGGTGCTTTGGTAGCGCGTGCGGCACGGACATGGACAAGGTGAAATCGGGGGCATTATCTAAATATTGCAAGGAGTTAGAGCATAAATTCGGCTTTACAATACTGATATTCCATTTCGGCGGTAAATTTGAAAATATTTTTACATACTCTTTTCTGCTGCTGTTCTTTTAGGAAACAAGCATAAAAAGCAGCCAATCTTTTTTGGTAAATGGCTGCTTTTTTTACTTGTACAGTATGTTTTAGAATGGTGCGGGACGATATTTGATAATATGTGCCACCCGGTCTTGACCTGCGCCGAACCGCGTCATATAGATTAAGTCGTCTTTGACTGAGAATACATCAAATGCCGTTTCTGTGATTGTTCCAAACTCGCGTTTGGGACACCCCGGCGCCCATTCCTGTGTGAGAGAACATAGCGTTGTAATCGTCAATAGCGAATTCGTATAAACGATATTATCATAGTGAACATGACCGCAGATATTAGCGATTACATTAGGACTGCACGCAATATCATACAAAATGCGGGGCGCGTTGAGTGTGTCGTTGTATGGCTTTATACCAAGCGGCATTTCTTCTCCGAAAACACCCGCATTATGAAGCGGCGCGTGTGTAAAGACAAAAATTTTTCGGTCGGTTTTCAATGCCTGCTCTTCAAACCACAACGCCTGTTTTTCCGATATTTCCAGCCGCCAACCGAAAGGATAGCGTCCGTTTTCATCAAAATGATATGGGATATCAACAGAATTCATAAAAACCATTCTGTATCCCGGTTCCACATCAATGTAATAGTAGTTTTCATCGGTCGGGTTGTATTTCATACATAATGCGTGCATTTCCGCCGGGAGAATGGAATGTGCCATACAATCCCAGCCATGGTCAACCGCATTTCCGAGGCCGTCATCGTGGTTTCCGATGACATTGTGAACGGGAACACTGAGCCCATATAAAGCATCATACACTTCTTTGACAGACGCTTTAAAGCGTTCAGGCTCCGGATAATAGTCGTTTCCGACATCACCGCCGCTGACAACAAAGCTTATTTCCGGACACCTGTCAAGGATATACTGAATCGAACGAATAGCGTTAACGGCAAGCTCTCGCGTATGATTGTTTGGCTTTACACCTGTATATTCATTTGTGTATTCATTTAAACGGTTGTGCTGGTCGGTGATGAACACGAAGTTGAGCGGTGCACCGATCCTCTTGATTCTTTCGATTTTTTCATCATAATGGTCGGTCAGATATCCAATGTCTTCCATATTTATAATACCTTTATTTCACCTAAACGGTGATTATTTGGGTACTGCATGACCGGCGGTTTGTCTATCTTTATTTGACGCAAATATTATTTTCCTCTGTGACATTAATGCAGTTGTTTAATACGATCGGTTTACCGGCGCAGTTTTCAAAACGGTTGCCGGTCAACGTAACACCGTCTGTCGCCGTTATGTAGATACCGCCTGCCCCGCTATCGCGGATTATGTTGTTTTCCATGCGGATATTTTTATGGACACCCGCAGGATACGACACAGGCCCGATGTCGTGACATGCTTTGACAACAACCGCGCCGAGGCAGGCACCGTTCATGATCAGAGAATTCTTTTCAAACAGGCAATCGCGAATGACGACATTCTCTGACGGGCCAACTTCATACCAAACACGTACATCCGGCGATATGATGATGGCGGGAAGAGAGGTTCCGCGTATATGACAGCGTTCTATTGTCATGTTCTTTGATTGAAGAAGGAATCCGCGTGCACGGGTGTGCATACATGTGCAGTCTTGAATGTGGACAGACGGGAAAAAAGCCTCGTTTGCAAGGATATCGCCGACCGCATACGTTCCGCTAACATCGGAAATGTGTGCCATGCCGTTTTTGTAGCTGTCTATGCGAAACTTACCCTTTTTAATAAACGTTTCACGGTCGTAAACAGCAACCGTGTCACCCGCTTCTGCCCATAGAGGGGAAAGCTGACAAGCGTTCATTTGGCGGTCGCGGTAGATGCAGAAAATCGTGCCGGCATCGTGGTCGATGGATGCGATCTCTCCGGCCTGGCTGTGAACATTAAGCGCGTCATCACCAAGTCCGTCAAAATGACAGTCCTTCAAATAGAGATATCCGGTCAAGCCGATGACATGGATGCCGTCTGCGTTGGCTGGACAGATGGCATGACTGCCCTTCGGCGGACGTATATTAAACGCTTCAAACGTAAAGTCTGAGCAGCGTGGATAAATGACCGCACCCATGCTCGCGCAGCGCTCAATTTCAATATGGGAGAGCGTAACGGTTTTGCACCCCGAGAAAATGAAAAGCGAATTTCCATAAATAGTATAGCGGAAATAGATGCGCTGACCGATATATAGCGACGTCATATCAAATTCTTTCGGTTTGTCGCCATAGCAGTGGATAACGGTTTCCGGTGCCTTGACACGTATCACATTGTCACCGACAAGCGAATAGACGACACCGGTAATCTTCGTGCGCTTTTGGCCTGTTTCATCAACTATGACCTCCGATGTAATACGGTCATAAGTCGCAATCACATAATCAGGGGTTCCCTCCGCATCACAGGTGTTGGCTCCATAGAAATGCTCCCAGCCTGTGACAGGAAATTCATCATATATTTTGACATCATAACTCCGTGTTTCTGGATTGACGGCAATAATTTCACCTGCACAGCTGACCGGTTCATCTGTTGTAAAGGTAAAATTGCGGAATGTAAGGTTTTCACAATCCTTTATGTCAAAACCGTTATTGTTTTTTGCGGGATCATCCCACGGCGAATAATGTGTTACCAGTGTAGCATTTTCGCCGCGGACGGTTAGATTTTTTTTACCGATTACGGGGATAACCCTGGTAAAATAATATGTGCCGGCCGGAAAAAGCAGCTCCGTATCATCAGGTAAAGACTCGATCAATGCGGTTAGTTTGTCAGCAATACAGGTTTTCCCCGTATTGTCAATACCATAGGACAGAACAGAGACAACATCCAAAGCAAATCACCTCTAAAATTTCGAGCAGTCTATGACAGAATAAACTGTCCCGTAATGTATCTCTATATTATCGCCGGTCCGCCTCCCGCAGCTTTTGCACAATGTTAGAAAATCCCATGATCATACCGGATTGCCCTGGTCGCAGAACCTTTCTCCGGATATTCATGGGATTTTTCACGCTACATCAGAATATGCACAGCGTAGAAAAGGGACATCCTGTATGAAGCACGGTTTTGCTCTTTGCTCTGATTTCCGGAGAGATATTTTAGCGCTTCTTTTTCAGAACAAAACCTGCGGCAACAATCGCGACAGCAACTGCTGGGATGATACCTGCGTCAGCGGTGGACGGAGCAACTACTACCTCTGCTTCCGTTTCGGCAACGGTATCCGCAGGCGCTTCTTCAATGGGCGACGCTCCGCTGACAGCGGTTTCGGAAAAGACGAGTTTACTCAGGAAGCCGGCGTCGGACCAATAGGGGTTTTCTGCGCTTGTGAAGGAACCAAATTCGTCCCTTATACCGTCATCGTCGATATCGTTGTTGAATGCACAGTTGATGCCCATGGTGTGACCTGCAGCTGCTTCCATGTTCGGACTTCTAAAAGCGATTTTCGCTTCAATCACATAACTTTTACCGTTATCCACAACAGCAGTTTCAACATTTGCGTTGAGATCTTCTCTGTCGCTGTAGAATTCACCGTCAACATAAGTAACATAAGATATACCCTGGCGGGTGATGGTCAGGCCCCATTCACCGATATCGGTGTAACCGTCATTTTCAGTGTTCATTTCATCCATGAAGATATCAACGGATTCAGCGGAAGGAATCGATTCGGTGTTGGGGGTATCATCTTCAACAACAACCAGCACATACAGATAGTTTTCATCCCAGAGAAACTTACCGTAACCGGTTATCTCTCTCATTTCATCGCCATAGTCAGCGTTTATAGCCGGAACATCTGCCCAGATCTCGTCAACAACGCCGTCAATCACGGGCTTAGTGAGCGCATAATATGCTTCTATATCGGCCTTAGCTGCGCTTGCGGGAATAAATGAAAGGCAAACAGCAAGTGCGCATAGAAAAAGAGAAAAAACCATTTTCATGATTATAATCTCCTTCGATTTTGAAATATAAGACGATCAGTTTCATATTTCAGCCATATTATATATTATAATGTAGAAGCTGTAAATGCAATATTGTTCCCAAAACACGTTCTATTTTCTCATTTACGCGGCAAATAATAAAAGTGCATATCAAGAGTTCGACCTTTGATATGCACTTTTTTGCTGAAATATGTAGAACGAATTGATGGATTTTGATGATTAGTTTTCGGTATGTGACGCTTATTTTGCTCCATCTAATTTCAGAACGGCTTCCTCAATGCTTGATGCAAAATAGATGCTGTTCCCTTTATTGCTTTCATATATAAAGTCCCTGGGAGGTTTGCTTGTGTATTTTGAGTAATCTCCGACAATAGCCAGCTTTATGTGGCAATTAACAAACTTTTGCAGTATTTCGCCTGCAAGTCCGGTGCTTAAAATAAAGAAAGTCGTGGACTACACAGGACTTGTTAACTATAAATTTATCACAATCGGTTTCGTATTGCACAGTTGCAATTAAATCCAGCGCCGACTGGGCATCTTTGATAATGTGTGTATTTTCCGGATATGAAAACACCTCCTGTTGCATTTTCTTTCTACAACAGGAGGTGTCTTTTTTCACTGTATGTTTTTGGGGTATCCTTTTAGCGTAGTGTGCCTTGGTTTTATCTCATTTTATAAAGTGCAGTATCCCCGCCTGTGCAAATAAAGATACAATAACTACTGAGGTGTCAATAATAACACCTGCAACCATCGGCTTTATGCCAACGCTGGAAACTTCTTTAAAACTTGTCCTCAGCCCGATTGCCGCCAATGCCATTGACATAAAGAATTTAGACAACGTCGACAGTCCGCTGACGATATTATCCGGCATAAATCCTATGCTTCTTATGGTGACTACAGCGAGAAACCCAACAATAAACCATGGGAATATTTTGCGAATGTTTACCTTTTCAGCGGTTTGCGACGGTGTTTCTTTTTTTGTGTATATCCACGAAAAGATAAGTACAATTGGCACGATGAAAAGTGTTCTTGTGAGCTTGACAATTGTTGCAAGGGAACCAGCAGCATCGGAAAATGCATATCCTGCCGCGACAACCGAAGATGTGTCGTTAACCGAAGTACCGATCCAAAGTCCGTATCCGGTATCACCCATACCCAAAACGCGTCCTATCCAGGGGAAGGCGATAACGGTTAAGATGTCAAAAATAAAAGTAGCAGACATTGCATAAGCAATATCCCGATCCTTCGCCTTTATGGTCGGTCCAACCGTCGCAACAGCGGTGCCACCGCAAATAGCGGTGCTAACTGAAAGAAGGCTGGCCAGCTTCCAGTTAATTTTAAAAACTTTCTTGCATATATACGCTACACCAAAAGTAGTCGCAAGGGTGAACATCATAAGTATTAGCGCATATCTACCTGCTTTAAGTACTTGAGAAAAGCTCAGAGTTATTCCTGAAAGAATAATTCCCGCACGCAGGATTATTTTGGAGGTCCAGCTTATTCCCGCATCAAACACTTCATATCTACATACAAGCGGATTCAGTAGCATCCCAAGAAGCAGCGCAATCAGCGTTCCTCCGAGAATACCGGCAGGAAGAACCAGGCTGATCACATAAGCCGACGCAGCAATTCCCCCTGAAAGAATAATGCCTAATACGTTCTTTTTAAAACGGCCCATTTTTTAAGCGATGTCCTTTCGTCTTTTTTTATCCAGCATTGATTTTAACACATTTGTATGATAAAATAAAATTATACTTTCTTATAATAACATTAGCTATTATTATAATTGGTGGAAAAATGCTGGATTTCAGACACGAAACATTTCTTACACTATGCTCTTGCGGCAGCTTTACAAAAGCGGCTGACCTTTTACACATTACACAGCCTGCCGTATCACAGCATATTAAATATCTTGAGGAATACTATGGATGCAAGCTTTTCGATACAACCAACAGAAAATTAAAGCTTACGCATCAAGGAGAACTCTTAAAAGAGTTTGCAATGACTGTTTTTTCAGACTCCAAGCATATTAGAGAAAACATCAGCGCAGTCAACACATACACTCTACAGTTTTCCTTCGGAGCTACCTTGTCTATTGGAGAATATGTTATGCCTGAGATTCTCTCCAGTTTGCTTACAAAGTATCCGGAAATGAAAATCCATATGTCGGTTGCAAATACGCAGGTGCTTCTTGAACGGCTCAATAGCGGTGAGCTGGACTTTATTGTTGTGGAAGGGCTGTTTGATAAATCACAATACGATTCCATCTTGTTCAGTTATGAAAGGTTTATTCCTGTCTGCTCGCCAAAGTCTGAATTTGCAAATTCAGAAGTAAGTTTTGATGAAATTACAAAAAGCCGGCTGATTTTGCGGGAACGAGGATCGGGCACCCGGGAAATCTTTGAAAATATACTGCAGAAATACAATTATTCCCTCCAATCATTTGATAAAGTGATTGAAATAGGAAATATGGCTGCAATAAAGAAAATGGTTTCTAAAGGCTTAGGCATCACATTTTTGTTTGAAGTGGCCGGGAAAATGGAAATTGACAGTGGAATCCTTTCGGTTATCGACATCCATGGCTTTTCTGAACAGCGTGAATTTAATTTTGTTATGTTAAAGAATAGCTTTTTTCGTGAGCGGTATATGAAATTTTACAAGCTACTAAAACAGACATTTAATGAGATGAGAAACGGTTAGCGGCATGTTTTGGGTAGCCGGCAAGCCCAAGTTAGTGGGCAGTCGTATTCTGATTAATGGAGGCTGCTGTTTAGAAAGACAATTTACCCAGGAATTTAATCCTGCTTGACGGTGGATGTAGGTAAATAAAATAGAAAAAGTACAAGGCACTCTACACATTTTGCATAGAGTGCCTTGTATCTGTTTAGATCAAATCACTCGTACATGATGTTTTTGATGTTTCGCTCGTTTATTATATAAATAAGGTAGTCGGGGTTTTCTTTAGCGATGCGGTCGAGATTGAAGGAATAGTCCCACATAGCCTGCCACGTTATCTTGGAGAATCGGTCCGTCAGGAAGTTGAAAATGGGACCGCAAAATGAGTCGCGCATGATATACGCACTCGGAAGCTCCAAGTCGGTCAGGTTACTTTTGGTGGTTTGATTCTTACTTGTGACATTGTGGTCTATAACCACACTGTTACCGTTGTAGATGTCCCGGAAACCTCCCGGCGGCTCAAATTTGAAATTGACAAACGTTGTGTATTCCCTCAGCACATTGCGTTCAAGGCCCAATGTGGCATATATGTCCCCAAAGTACACTTTTTTGTTATAGAACTCAAAATCGCTTGATGGGCGTGGAGCGGCGTCGGGAAACTTTTTAGCGATGTAGTTCATAAGCTCTACATACCCGAAATAGGCGCCGTAATCGCTCCAGTGGGAGTCGGTGCGGTGGAATATCTTAAAGGAATCGTATTTATGGGCGAACATCACCTCGCTCAGGTCGATTACGGTAACACCAGCCCCGCTCATGGCATCTTTGAATTGATCGGTTAGGGTAATGCCTTTGGTCTGTTTTATGTAGGACGGTACATGCTCGGCGTATAGCCGCATGGGTGATGGAATCAACAGCACAATTATTTCGGTGTCAAGCTCCCTGGAGCGCAGGTCGGTTACCTTTTTAGCATAACGGTTTTTAAGTTTTTCAACATCGTTGTCTTTCAATACATCGCTACCCACAAAGCCGGGAATGCAGTCGGCAAACCAGCTGAAATAGTCATTGCCGACCACCACGCCGTAGATACCGCTGTCTTCGTACATGGTGATGCCCTTCTGGGGGCGTACAACATACTTTACGACGTCGCTCTCGGCTTTGCCGGGGACGGTTGCCGACATATAGAGTACCGATACATTCTTAGGATCTATAGGCACTTCCACAAGCCAGTCGCCATAGTCGCTTCGCGAGTTTATCTCCACGGTACCGCCCTTAATATGTATAACCGCACCTTCCTCGCAGGAGCCTCCGAGCAAAAACATAGTGTTGCGTGAATATTTGCAGACGGTTACCGCGGGAATTTCGGTGATCTGATCGGGCGGCAGGTTCTTCTTCGGTTCCGGTTCCAGCATGGAAACATCGATTTTGGCTTCGGATTCAATATCCACGACAGCGACTGATTCAACGGGGTAGCTAAATTCCGTTTCCGGTGTCGTTTCCTCGTCCGAAGTGACAGGGATGCCGGGGTTTTCATTTTTAGTGTTTATCTGTGCCTTGTCTCCCAGCAGCTTAACTATGGCCTCTTGCGCCTTGTCGTTGTCGGTCGTAGCAAGCAGTATGGCATAATTGCCGACGGTGAAGATGCGGGCATCCTGTATCACCGGCACATCTTCTGGGTTGTAGAACCTAAGGTCGGGGCTGTCCTGATGTGTACGCCGCGCATGCAAATACTCGGTCGCTTTGGCGAGTCCGGCGGTGTCCTTGACCTTGAGCACATCCACCTCAAAGGCATACCAGCCCTTAGGGATATAAAAGGCGTAGTCAGATAGCAAATCCATAACAGGATCAACTTCCATCTTGCCTGTAATCAGCCATCCGCTGCGCTCAGGCTCGAAATATTCGGCGGCATTCTCTGCAGCGCCAAAATAATACCTTGTCATTGGTGAAAGCTCCTGCCCGTCAAAAACCGCCATAATGGCATCGGCAATTTCCTTTGCCGACAGATCAGGCAGCAGGGCGGTATCTGAATCCTCGGTACCGCTTGATTGGGTCTGTGTGGTAGAATCGGCTATACCCGAGCCGCTGCTCTGCCTCGCACATCCCGGCAATAAAGCAAACATAGTTAAAACCATCAAAAACGCCATGCATCGAATTTTAAACATAGGCTGATCCTTTCGTATATGCAAATCAATTTCACCCCGCTGGAGTGCCACTATGGATGAAAACAGATGATGGGTCTGCCACGGGAGGCGGTACTCCGCGCCTGAGATGAATTGTTACTCCGGCATGATGACCATGATGTCGCTATATACCAAGTCGGCGTAGATATATCCTGCCGGGAAGTTGAAGGCTCCTGTGCTTTTCTTTATGTAGGTATCCAAAAAAGTATTGACTGCTCCGGTTATGCCTTCCGGGGCTGTTGAGCGGAAGCAGAGGTTGCTATTTTCCACCGAGATTTTTACCAGACCATCCACAGGCAGACCTGTGTCAGACAGAATTATCGCACGGTCATATTTATCGTATTCCGACGAAACTTCTATCTTTAGGTCAAAGCCCGTCCTTTCCAGTATAGCGTCATGAAGCAGCTTTGCCGCTTTCGCATATTCGTCTAAATCGGGGTGCACTATGGTGTAGTCCTTGATAGAGTTGCCGTTTACCTGAATGTCACGGATTGGGTAGTTGTTTTTGATATAAGCGGCCAGTGCTTCGTCTGCTCCGTAACCAAGGATGCCGTATATGACGCTCTGACAGAGGTTGTCCATGTTGCCGATAATCAGAACGCGGCTGATCTCTTCCGTTAACACCAGCTTTGCAATTGAGGTGGAATAATAACGCAGGTCGAGGATCACAAGATCGTAATGCATTGCTAAAAATGGAATCATTGAATGAGCAAAACTGTCTTTTAAGACAAGCAGCTTTTCGCGCTTTTGACCATCGGCTCGGGTAATATCCACTCTGCCGTTATTGCCGCTGATAAATGAGGAGTATTTATCTTTTTTATCAAGGTAACTGCGGTCGTAAAAGCCTTTAAAACTCCTACCGGTGTCCTCAATTGCCGTTATGTAATCCTCGTCGCCTTCATAACGGAAATATTCAATTGTATCTGGTTTGATCCATTTCATGCCGGCTTTGCTCCAAGTAGTACCGAAGAAGCTGTCGGAAGCCTGCTCTATCGTAAACTCGGAGAGGGGCACAGGTTTCAGCTCGCTGTCCCTCCAAGACTCTATAATCTTGGAATAAGCATAATAGGCGCCAAGCGTTGTCCAATGGTGGTCGGTGCGAAAATAAAGCGGCTCGGTAGCTTTGGTGCTTTCGGTAATTGCCTTCAGAGTGTGCATCAGGTTGATATATTGCAGATCCTTGCTTTGATTAATAAGATATTCAGCATATAACCAAAGCTCGTCAGAAAGTGTTTTGGGGAAGGTAGCAGGCAGGTAGCTTTTCATGACATCGTAGGTACGTCCGGCAATAGCCAACGTCACAGGTACGTTCATTTGCTTCATCACAGAGGCAAAAGAACGGATAGGGCCAAGGTTATCCCTCAGCGTAGCAGTATCCGGCTGTGAGGGACGCGTAATTAAATATCCGTCACGGCCAAGTATAACCGAATTGTTTTCCCGCTTTTGCAAAGCAATCTCGGTAAAACCCTTGATACCTATGAAAAAGTCACGGGCGGGAAACTGGTCGGCATAATATTTGGCGATATCTTCAGTAAAGCTGCCGTCAAGCAGTCTGCCAAACGGTTTGTCGAAATAAGAAATTTTAGGAAATTGCTGTAGAGCGCGATTTTCCTGATCTGAGAAGGTTTTATCCGGTAAAATTATTAATAAAGCTCCTGCGATGAATATCGCTGCCAGAAATGTGAAAACAGTTAGCAGGTCGACGATGCGTGACTGTGGAGCGCATCGCATTTGTATGTCCATTAGGATATCCTGTTCGGTATTTTTTTCAGGTCTTTTATCCATTCTTTTGACAATTCTCCTTCACAACACCAAATAACGGTAAACTTGAGGGGATAATCCGCGTTGAAACTCATATTTTCAAACTTTTTGGCGCGGATTTTTGTCGAGTCTAAAGTCGAGTTTATATCTTTAAAATCTGAAATAAAGGAAGGGATTGTATGAGGAATCCACCAGATATGACACTCCCAACACTAAAGCGGCAGCTCCCGCGGCATAGGCTGCGACCTTGATCCACATGTGCTTTTCGTAAATGCGGTAAAACAGCCTGCGGGGCAGCGGGGTGGATGCCAACACGCATATACTTATAAAAGGTAGCAAGCGTATGATGTTGTAGATGTCCATCTGTGAGAGGAAGGCGGCAGTTTTGACGCCAAACATATTGCCCAGGTAAACGATACCTGCGGACAAATCCTCAAACACAAATAGCAGCCATCCTAAAAGTACAAAAAACAGCGCATATAGATGCTGGAAAAACGCCGGTAGTTTTACAAGCTTCTTGAGCAGCACTTGTTTCTCAATCACCAGCAGCACGAAGTAGTAAAGACCCCAGAGTATGTAGTTCCAGCTTGCCCCGTGCCATATACCCGTCAGGAGCCAAACAATCAGCAGGTTGCGAATATTTTTTGCGGTGGAGCAGCGACTGCCGCCCAGCGGAAAGTATACATATTCACGGAACCAGGTGGAGAGCGACATATGCCAACGTCGCCAGAAATCGGTGATTGATCGGGCTATGTAGGGGTAATTGAAGTTTTCAAGGAACCTAAAGCCGATCATCTTACCAAGTCCTATAGCCATGTCGGAATAGCCTGAAAAGTCAAAATAAATTTGGAAGGCATAACAAATCATGCCGATCCAAGCGCCTATCACTGTTCGCTCGGTAAGCGGTACGGCTGACTGAGCACTCCAAATTTCACCGGCTACATTAGCCAGCAGAATTTTTTTTGCAAATCCACATAAAAATGTCCGTATGCCCGAAGCGAACAATGCGACATTTTCTTCGCGGTCGCGCAGCATATCATCAACGTCTTTATAACGCACAATCGGTCCAGCAATAAGCTGGGGGAAGAGCGTAACATAAGCTCCGAAGGTGGCGGGGTTTTTCTGGACCCTGGCGTCGCGACGATATATGTCAATTACATAGCTGAGTGACTGGAATGTATAAAAGGAGATACCGATAGGCAACTTTAGGTTAAGCATCGGCAGCCAGTCAAGTGCGGGAATAAGTCTGAGATTGCCGACGATGAAGTCGTAATATTTGAATACCCCAAGGATTCCCAGGTTAATGATTATGGCCGCTATCAGCACGCCTTTGGCTTTCCCGGGCTGCGTATCGAGATGCTTGTCAATCAAATAACCGCAAAAATAGTCCACCATTATGGTGGCTATCATTAGGAATACATAAATGGGCTCGCCCCAGCCGTAGAAAATAAGGCTGGTGACAAGCAGCACCACGTTGCGCCATTTAAGGTGTTTTTTGGGGACGGCATAATATAATAACAAAGTGACCGGCAAGTATAAAAACAGAAACTCCAAGCTGGAAAAAACCATGTGAATATCCTTTCGTCTCGTTATTTGTCAGCAGTTTATATAAAACTTCAATTCTTACGTTGCTTTGCCAGCATCGCGTTTTATCGCACCATCAGCGATCTTAGATAAATATATTGCTTTTGCCCATTTGCTAATAATACTACATATCCAGAATGTTTTGCAAGCCTTTGCTGTTGACCGTTTTAAGTAATTTTCAAGCAAAATAATCCATATAAGCCGACCTTTTGTTATATATTTTGCTAATTAAATTATACATAATAAAAACATCATCGTCAATATGTGACAAAGCAACATATTATTTTTCAGATAAAACAATATAACCGCCGTCCAAAGCGCGCTGCCCGAGCCGATGACCTCGGTGTCGGAACCGGCAAGTAAAAAAAAGAGCACCTTCCTAAAGATGCTCTTTTTTTGCTCGTAAATATCCTTCACCGGGATTAGCGGCTCCGGCAGCGCGCTAAAAACAGCGGTTAGCTTCTGCTACTTGAGCAATGAAGGTGTGTCAATTTCGAAAACGCCGCTCATGCAGGGCTGCCGGTGCCGCAAAAGCTGAAAGAAATCCTCGCTAAACTCAAGGATGATATTTATATAGTCCAAACAACAACTGTTTTATCGGACAGCACGTCTTAACAATAATAATGTTACTTTTTATCGAGCAAACGCAAATCAAAGGTGAACATAAAATCATCGCACATTGCATGGCGTTCACACAATATCAATAAGATATTGTCATCCGTAAACTTGAGGTATTGAGGACTGCAGCCGTTTGCAATTATATCGAACGTATCGATAACGCGGCCGTCAATGCTGTCGCATACCATTAGAACGCGGTGTAACGGGTTGCTTTTGTAGTCAGGAGTATATAAAAATATCAGATGCTTGCCGTCCGGTGACAATATTAGTTCCACATCCTGAGTACGAAGATCAATGCCGCTTGGCGCAAGCATATCATAATGCTCATCCAAATCGCCGGTCAGGTCAATTCGTAATAATCCCTGACCCAAAGAAAATATTCCTTTGTTTCCTATATAAAGCATATCACCCGATAGGAAAACCGGATAAAAGTCGTTACTGAAAAATCTGTTTTCTTTCGTTTCAATGTTATATATGCCGAATCCTGCGGTGCCTTCATATAAACCGACGCTGTATATAACCAAACGGTCGTCATATACATCGAAAAATCTTGCCACATTAATTTTATCAATTTCGTAATCGTCGCCAACATAGCTGTCGTATATCAATATGCGTTCACCGGTATTTTTGTCGGTTATATACAGGTCACAATCTTGGTCCTGGTCAAGTATATATTTCCCGCCTCCTACTTCAACAGGCAATGCTGTGCTGCTTGAGCTTGGTTTTTCGAAATCCTTGATCTCTTCCTCGGACAATATTTTCCTGTCCGTCAAGTCGGCAGTCACACAGACAGTTTTTGTGCGGTCTTTATTTTGAAAATAGAATTTTGCTATTCCTTCGCTGTCAAGTTCGGTCAAATGCATGTTGAAATACCATACATCGGGGTCCCGGCCGGTTATTTGTGTTATATTATACTCGCTTATACCATGGTCGTATTTATTGTCGAGCGAATCATGCAAACTGTCGCTAAAGCGGCTATCGCGTTTCAAAGCCTCGAATACATACGACCTGTTTATTGTTGGGGCACTGCTGTCAAACACCAAATCGACAAGGTAGCGGTTTTGGTTTTCTACTGCTTCGATAACCCATATCACCACAGGCTCTCCATCGTCAAAGGCAACATTATATTTTCCTGCACTCGCAGTATATTTTTCAGATATTTGCTCAAGTGACGCTCCATACAGAAAGTCGGCGCTGACAGGCGCTCTGTCAGCGTTAAACAATAAATCTGCATACAGCCATATCCATTTATCCGCTACAGTGAAATCGCCTGTTATCGATTTGTTTTCTCTCTGTATCAGGTAAAGCAGCTTTTCGCGGGGTGTTATTTCCGCTTCGGTCGTAGTTTCGGAAGTGTCTGTGGTAATGGTTTCGTCTTCGCTTTCCGTTTGACCGGAAGTTTCGGTTATGCCCTTTGTTTCGTCGCTGCCGAAGCGAGTGTTGCAGCCAGACAAAAACAAAAAAGCGATAAAAAGCGCCAGAAATACAGTGGACATAGCCACCGGAAACAGCGGATGCCTCAATCTTTTGTTCATTGTCAATCACCATTCATGAATTAATAACTTTAAAAAGAATTATTAGCTTTCGATTTTTAGACAATCAGTTTACTACGAGCTAATCTTATCAATACGCAATATTGTTGTCAACATTAACTATTGGGGCATTAGATAAATAGACGAAAAACGCACTTGTTTGTTTCGGATGAATTAAAAGGGAAAACTTCAAAGAAGAGCCACCCCATATTTAGATGAGATTTTGATAATCTTTAATGGATTATTTTTGTTGAAAAAAGCAACTGTATACTATACAATTAACTCAAGAAATATATTCCACAAGTCGCTTTTTATGGCGGAGGTTTGTAGTGAAAACAAAAAACAAAAGATGATAGATTTTCTTCTTAAAAATGCCAACCCGTCAATTAAACTTCGTGTAAAAAAGGAAGTTTTAAATTCCCTTTCTAAAGAAGAAGAGGAAATCTATCAAAATCAAATAATGAAAGAACCGAATATCCAAAAAATAATCGGTTACCAAAAAGAAAACGGTTGGATAGGAGATGGCTTTCACGACTATCTTGATTCACAAGAGGGAGGCACAAAATACCTTGGTGAAAAAGGTCTTAAGGGCACACCCGTTTTGAATCGCGCTATGGAAGCCTTTGCGACAATTCCGCTTGATGATTTTGCCTACAACAGAAAAGGCAGATATATTGATGAATTCAAATATGTTGCATGTGGACAACAGCACGACTTAAAACCGGCTTATAAATAGCGAGTTTTAGGAAGGCAAAAGGCCTGATCTCTCGCTGCGCCTGTATAGCCCGTGCCGGGTATGATGATGAAATTGATATTTCACCGCAGATTCAGCTTTCTATAGATTCTTTCAGACGTGTGCTTGAAGTTGACTCTGTATTGGACATAACCCGTCCAATTCAAAAAGGGAAAAAACTTGTTTTCAAAGATTATGAAAAGTGGCCTTGCCGTTACCACCTTGACATTTTGGCTCATACCGGTTCATGGAAAAACGAAAATAACATAAAAATTATTGCCGATTCTGTAATAAAGCTAATGAAGACAGACCGACCGGAACTTTTTAACCTCATTCCTCAAACATACATAGATAATCCCGTCAGCACTCTCGGAGCATTTCCGGCACAAGGATTGTCCGTTATGTGTAGGGGGATTTATCCATTTCCGGTCACACACCCGAACGGAACGGAGTTAGACTATAATCTGGCACTCATAGAATGGTTTGCAAGGTGCGGAATCGTTCCCCATGTCCCGGCATTGCAGAAAGCTGTCAATGAAATAATGGACTATGTTGATGATAACGGCATCTGCCATATTCCTGTAAAGTATAATGATTTGTTCAAGGGCTGGGGGCCATACGGCGGTTTGCAGCTGGAGGTCGATTGGAGATCGAAAACTCGCAGGGCTTGTGATATAACTTTTAGGGCGCTTTTGATACTGCATTATGCTAACTTATGGGCATAAACAAAATATTAGACAAGACATATTTATCAAAGCTCCTAAATCGTCGGTTTTATTACACGGCGCCAACGTGATGATAACGACACCCCATATGCCAGACATTGTTATCATTATTTGTCTAACATATGGGGTTCAGATCACTGATAAATTACTTTTCTTTTATGTTAATCTAAACTGCATTTTATATAACAAAATATATATTTACTTGCCTGTGACTTAAATAAACGAGCATACTCACCATCAAGCTTTAATAGCTCGTTGTGAGGGCCTTGCTCAATTATATGGCCATCCTTTATAACGAGAATTTTATCTGCAAGAGTGGTGTTTGATCAGCGGTGTAAAATCGTTATTGAACACCTTCCCTCGCTCAGACTATAGAGCTGGTTGAATATACGATCTTCCGAAATTGGGTCAAGTGAAGAGGGTTCATCGAGAATCATATAATCACTTTCTTTAAAGCATGCTCGCGAAAGACCTCATGGACATCCAAAAAGCACACTAACTTGCAATAATAACCTCCCCGTGTTATAATCCAAATATAGGGTTAAGCAATACGGAGGATAATAAAATATATGGAACGCATTTCGTGCTATATTCTGGCGCTGCTTATTTTTGCATTTGTAGCCCTTACAAATACATCCTGTACAAACACCACCGACGCAAAACCTGCTATCACATCCTCTGCAATAACCGATACCGCAGAAACCGCTGCCGAGCCCGATCGCCTCGATGAGCTTGGCAAAAAAAATTTTGACGGGCGTGTGTTTACAATCCTTGACGCAAATGACCATCCCTACATGCACATCAATCTTCCGGGCGAATCTCTGAATGGCGACATTGTAAACGACGGACTGTTCAACCGCGACCTCGCAATCGAAGAAAAATACAACGTCGATATCCAATACATTCAGATTACGAACGCGAAGGCCGGCACAGACTCGATGAAAAACAGCGTTTTCGCGGATGACGGTGCTTATACAATCTGCATTTCGACGCTGCTCGGCGGTACTCTCGGTGCGCTTGCACCCGAAGGTATACTGATGAATCTCTGTGGACTTGATTATCTGTCTCTTAATGAAAACTGGTGGAGCTATCTGATGTACGACAGTCTACGTCTCGACGGAAAGATGTACTATACCACCGGAGACATCTCACCGACAATGTATCAGATGCCTGCCTGTTTCTTTCTTAACACCTCGCTTGCTGCGGATTACGGGATCAAGACCGACTTCTGTCAACTTGTGCGTGACGGAAAATGGACGCTCGACCAAGCTGCAGAGATATCTAAGGACTTGAATCAGGACCTTAACGGGGATGGTATTATGCACGCTTCCGATGATTTCTTCGGCTATATACACCAGAAACTCGGCGGAAACGTGACTAACGGACTCTTAACCACCGCGGGAGTTGAGCTTTCGAAAATATCAGCCGACGGTAAAACGCTCTCGGTCGATCTTGTGAACGAGCGTACTCTCGGAGCAATCGAAAAGATCAAAAAAATGCTTGTTGATATCAATTTTGTAGAGCAGAACGACGTTATCACAAAGGCGTTCAAAGAAGACCGTGCGCTGACACTTTACCATTATGCCGAGAGTGCATCTGTGCATCTGCGCGATATGAAGAGTGACTACCTTATACTGCCGATGCCGAAATACGACGAGATGCAGAATGACTACCATTCGTATGTGAACCCTTGGGCAAACGCTTTCGTAGCAATTCCGAGTACAAGCGACCCAGATTTTACCGGATTTATAACCGAAGCGCTCGCTTATTACTCATACAAGAACATCCGTCCGCTCGCGTATGACCTCACATATAAGGTTAAGTCTTCGCGCGATGAAAATAGCGCCGAAATGCTGGACATAATTTTCAATACACTTTACATCGACTTTAATTGTATTTACAACTTCGGGGCCACAAATGATGCACTCACAAATGTACTTTTCGGCAAACAAGAACTGGCCTCAGCAATGGCAGCAATTCAAAAGAAAATAGATGCTGAAATTGATAATTTCGTTAAGAACTGGACCGCTGCAAATTAAAGAACAAAGCAAATGGCCTGAATCGGCTTGTACTATACCCCGAAAAGCAGAAAGTAAAAAAAGCACCTTCTGTTGTAAAAATAAAACTACAACAGAAGGTGCTTTTATGTCCAGAAAATACACAAAGCTCAAGAGGTTAAGCCAAAGGCAGCGAACTGCTGCCTGAGTGCTTGTGATTGTTTCCAATCACTTCTTTGCCATCAATCCCGCGCACTCAACGTGAGTTATCAAACTAATCTACACTTTATTGAAAACACCACATCAAGCTGCATTTATGCCGCTTTATAGTTTATCTTGTTATATCAAAAAGTAATTTCTGCTTAGGCTATTTCAGGTTTCGAGCTGATGAGTTTTCAATGTCTATCGTTGGGTATTACTGTAATACAATTTACAGTGCATCTGCCGGCGCTTCGGTGGGGTGAAAGGTGCTGTAACCAATCGGATAAAGGGTTTGTATTGTGAGCATATCTTCTTCAGACAATTCAAAGTCAAAGACTTTGGTATTGTCTATAATACGTTCTGCGTGAACGGACTTTGGAAGCGGAAGTACACCGCTCTGCAGCGCAAAACGGATGCACACATGTGCAACGGTCTTTCCATACTTTGCGGCAATCTTTTTTAGAACGGGGTCACCAAGCACCTTACCGCAGCCAAGAGGAGACCATGCCTCAACGAGAATACCGTTGTCCTGGCACCATTTGGTCAGTGCAGGTTGATAATAACCGGGATGAAATTCAATCTGATTGACCATCGGCTTGATTTCCGCCGTTTCATTTAATGCCATTATGTGTTCGGGCAGGAAGTTCGATACGCCGATGGCACGGATTTTGCCCTCTTTATACATTTTTTCAAAGCCACGCCATGTTGAAGCATTGATTTCTTTCCAATTGGGAGAAACCTTTTCGACACATGGCCAGTGAACGAGATAAAGATCCAGGTAGTCAAGACCTAAATTTTTCAGCGAGGCTTCAACAGCGGCTATAGTTTTTTCATATCCGCGTTCGGTAACCCAGTGTTTTGTGGTGATAAATACCTCCTCGCGTGGGACACCCGATGCGCGCAGCCCTTCACCGACGCTCACCTCGTTACCATAAGCATAAGCTGTATCAATATGTCGATAACCTGCCAAAAGCGCAGTTTTGACACTTTCCTTTGCTATCTCTCCATCAGGAGTCTGCCATGTGCCGAAACCGATAATGGGGATTTTTACACCGTTTGCAAGAGTATACGTATCCGTCAGTTTTGTAAACATGTTACTTCTCCTTTTCCCAGATTTATTTGATATTAGAGTGCAAATTCAGACCTGTCAATGACATTCTGCTTTAGTTCATCCGATAGGTTGTAGAAGTAATCGGAATAACCACCGACACGGACAATCAGATTCTTATACTTTTCAGGTTCTGCTTTGGCGGCAAGGAGTGTTGCCCTGTCGACAACATTAATAGAGAGCTGCTGGCCGCCATTTTCAAAGTAGGTCTTTGCAAGCGAGATGAACGCATTCATACCTTCTTCGGTACAGAAAACAGAACGGCTGAACTTCATCTGTGCGACAAAGCCGGAGCCCGCTTCTTTCTGACGGTAGTGCATCATCGACTTGATAGCTGCGGTCGGACCGTTTGTATCGCATCCAGGCGTTGCCGCGATACTGTCAGCATAGTTTGCCTCACCTCGCCGCTTTCCGTTTGGAAGAGCACCGACGTGAATACCGTAATCAGCAGCGCGGTTAAACGGACTACACCCGCCTGTGTAGACACCGCCACGGAAGGTTTTCTTCGTTTTTAAATAGCGGAAGACATGGTCAACTATTTCGGCGCAAAGCTCGTCACACTCTTCAATATCGTTGCCGAATTTGTCACAGGAAGCAAAGTCACGATGGAGTGTTTCGTGCCCTTCGAAATTGTCCTGGAGGGCTTTTATCAGTTCTTCCATTGTATACTTCTTCTGATCATAGACCAGCGTCTTTATTGCCCACATGGAATCGGCCGTATCGGCGATGCCTTCGAGCAGAATTTGCCCGTGACCGTAAAGCGGGCCGCCGTTTTTATAGTCAAGTCCTTTTTCAAGGCATCCCTGAATCGTGCAGGACCTCAGCGGATTGGGCGCAAATGCGGCATACGCCTCCTGAAATCTGTTTGCGACCGTAACCGTTAAATCGGTGATATGGTCAAGCATTTTATAGAATAGGGCAAGAAATTCGTCAAAGGTTTTGCAATCACAGGGATTTCCGAAACGACGAGCGATGATTTCCGGAGGATCTACGCAAAAGTCAACACCGTTATGTAGGGTGAGCTCCAATACCTTCCCCAAATTGATCTCGCCGTCTTCGAGTCCCATGTGCGACTTGCCCATTATATCTATCTGATTGCAGCCGTTCATGCAATAATCATGGCTGTCGCATGGCGGAATGCCGATAGCTTCAAGTGCGGGACAGACAACCTCGTCGTTGTAAATTGCCGGAAGGCCGATGCCGGTCGCTAAACACTCCGCAGCCATTTTCCATAACTTTTCAGGCGTATTCCGGTGCACGCGCATGGTAAGGTTGGGAGTCTGATACTTCAGCTCCGTAACTTTTTTCAGGATGATATAGGAGATTTCATTTGTTTCGTCATTCCAGTTTTCATCCGAACCCGAAATGCAGAGGTTCCACGCGCGGACATTGTGGATTGCCTCAAGCATGCGTGTAATCATTTCCTCGGCTTCTTCATGCTTGTCTTTATCATAGTAGTCGATAAAGCACTGGTCCATACGCCCGGGGGAGTCAATGGAGTCAAAGGTGAAAAAGAGCCAGAACATCTGAACCGCAGAGTACATATCGTAAGCAGGTTTACGCGGAATTTTTGTAAAGCAATCGGCAATACGTTCCCACTCGGCTTTTTTCACCGCGTCGGCTTCAACTGCGGCATTTTCCTTTGCCATTTCTACAATTCGATCACCGATTACATCAACAGCATCCATTGTGATCTTTGCAGCATCGTAAAACCAATCTTTTCCCGGATTTTTCGCTCTGCATTCTTCAATCAGAGCGCGGATCCCATCCGTTCCAAGATGCAAAACACGGTCGTAGTCGGGGTTTGCGTGCCCAATCCAGCTTCCGGCCCAGAATGCTTTTGCACTGATGAGACGCTGTTCATACCCGGTAAGACACTGTCCGCTGCTTCTGTAGCCGGTAGATGCTTTATACATATATTCTTTGATTGCAAGTATGTCATCCTTATGTTCAGGATTAGCCTGTGCAAGACGATCATACATTGCACAGTCAACACCAATGCCGGCACTTGCCGTATAAAATGATGCGCCATTTTCGGGCATGGCGGAGATAGTAGGAAGCATACAGTTATCAGCGAATGTAATTGTTCTGTATTTTGATGCTTCCAGCAGTCCATAAGCAACCTGCTCGCTTATGGTTTTATCATGATTTTCGACAAATGCTCTGCCGAACGGGTCGCATGTAAAGTCGAATTTTTTTTGTTTCATCAGTGCCATTCCTCCAAAAACACTTGCTGGCAGATCATTGAGTTAATAAGTTCGGCTTAAAACGCAAAGCAGTTAGAAAAACACAGCTCCCAGTTATTGTTTGCGGCACTATAATAATACCGTTTTGGCTGATTATTTGTGGACAACGTGTTGTCAGGGTAATTGTCACCAGAAGACATTGAATATACAAGCGTATCTTAAGCTAACACAATCATACGGCATAATGCCGTCATTGTCAAGACATGGTAAGAGGACCATCTATCATGGAAAATGACAAATATAGCAAGGGCAGATTATATTCTGAAACCTGCTCTTTGGTTATGGTTATCTCCTTCGGGAAGCCCGAAAAAACCGCGAAAAGCCGCAGGTCCTCATCTATCCGTTTTTCGTCAACAAACCTTTCATACGCTTTTTCCTACAATTTATATTTATGTGCCCTGCGGCGGGCTGTTTTGGTGTTTTTGTTGACACTAACATTATATTCCATTATAATCACTATAATATAGAAATCATTAGATAGTGACTGGAGATATTTTTCATGAATAAAGACGTTAGTATATTAAGAAATCTTGCAAGCATTTATTTTGAAATTGCAAACAGCGATAAATATCGTGAAAATATACTTCTTCATAAAAAAGTTAATGATTTAAAGCAGCCACGCCCGATTGTTCTGATTGATGAAATTCCATGGCATGAAATGAATTTAAATGACGAACTAACTTTAAAATGTGAAGATGAGTTTAATCGCGGTATTGAATATTTCTTTCGGAAAATTATTTATCAGTGGAAGCACATGCCGGCTGATATGGTTTTAAAGCCGTATTTCGAAGTACATAAGATCATTCATTCAACCGGAATCGGGCTTAACAGAATAGAAAACGAACATGAAAGTGACGCAAAATCTCATACATTTGTAGACCAATTAAAAACAGAGGAGGATTTAGAAAAGTTACATTACGAAAGAATAACTTATGATGAAGATAGAACCAAATATATTTATGATAAAGTAGCAAACATTTTTGGCGATATTTTACCTGTTAAAATTACCGGGGAGGCCACCGGATATGGTTTGGGCTGTAAAAATTGGGATGACATTGTTAACTTTAGGGGCCTTGACAATCTATTTTATGATTTGATTGAAAGACCCGACTTCATGCATAAGTTAGTGAGCAAACTAACAGACATTTTTCTCGATAAGATAAGGCAATATGATGAGTTGGGCTTGTTTGACGGTGACGCGTATTATATTCACTCTACATCGGCGTTGACAAATGACCTGCATCCAAGTCAGGAACATGTCAGAGCTAAAGATGTTTGGGGCAGAGGCTTGGCTCAGATTTTTGCAAGTGTCTCACCTGAAATGCATGATGAATTTGATATAAAGTATATGATCAAAGCGATGGAACCCTTTGGCTTAGTTTACTATGGCTGCTGTGAGCCATTAGATAATAAAATTCACATTTTAGAGCAAATACCGAATTTAAGAAAGATCAGTATAACACCTTGGGCTGACATTGATTTGGCAACCGAAATTATTCAAAACAGATATGTTGTCTCCGCTAAACCCAACCCTTCGGTTTTGGCATCTCCGATACTTGACAAAGACAATGTTAAGAAAGAACTTTCACGCATTGTTAACGCATGCAAAAGAAATGGTTGCTCTTGCGATATTGTTTTAAAAGATATCACAACTGTTTGTAATAGACCTCAAAACCTTTTTGAATGGGAACAAATTGCAATGGAAATTGTTGAGAACTATTGATATTGGATTAGATGTGATGATCATGGGAAATGACGAATAAGCCGGAAAAGCCCCGTTAAATTATTAGTGGAGGTCCTATATATGAGTAATTTATATTATGACCTACTCAAAGAATGGTGCGACTCGCTGCTTAAAATGCAAATAAATGAAATTAAATCACCCGGAATATACGGAGGAATCATATGCCCTGCCTGCTCCGTGATTCATGGAAGGTGTGCTGACGCTGTATATCCTCTGATGTATATGGCACATGCAACCAGTGAAGAGCGTTACCTGGATGGGGCAGTAAAACTCCAGGCGTGGTCGGATCATGTATCCTCCCCTGACGGCAGTTGGGCAAATGATACACATCATACATGGAATGGCATTACCGTTTTCGGTACCCTTTCACTGGCGGAAGCAATCCGTCACCATGGAATGATACTGGATGAGCCTACATATCAAAAGTGGGTAGAAAGGTTAAAAGCTTCATCTGCATTT
>Ga0209537_1001538_pt1 | contig 25614 bp, 22 predicted proteins | sample BioPla4DNA1_FD_187698 | JGI IMG/M metagenome (GOLD analysis project Ga0209537, IMG submission 187698) | Biogas fermentation microbial communities from Germany - Plant 4 DNA1 (SPAdes) (version 2) | ecosystem: Engineered > Bioreactor > Anaerobic > Digestate | place: Bielefeld, North... | reverse complement strand
TTATTTCGGCGCGGGTACGCACTGAACGTGCGTCGTTGCGCGGTGCTTTTTCGGTGTCATTGCGAGGAGCCACCTTCTTACTGTCATTGCGAGCCCGGCAAAGCCGGACGTGGCAATCTTATCATGGCCGCTCAGGCAGAGATTGCCGCGCTCCGCTCGCGACGACAGAAAAAGATCTCGCAATGACAGAAATCATAGCTTGAAGCGGGGGCCTTCGCGGTCTTCCATGTTTTCAAGGCGTTTTATGATGTAGAGGGGCCGTCCTTTTGCCTCGTCGTAGATCCTTCCTATATACTCGCCTATGATGCCCAGCATCAGTAGGATTATGCCGTTGAAAAAGAGGCTCACGGCTATAAGCGAAGCCCAGCCGGACTGGGTGGAATGAGGCCAGAAGATCCTCTGGATGATAACCACAATCAAATAGAGGAAGCTGATTATGGAAATGGCAGAACCGATATAAGTGGCCAGTTTAAGCGGCTTGTAGGAGAAGGAGATGATACCGTCCGTGGCCAGCTTGATCATTTTTTTCAAGGGATACTTGGTCTCGCCCGCGAACCGCTCGGCGCGCTCAAACTCCAGGGCTTTCTGTTTAAATCCAACCCAGCTCATGAGGCCGCGGACATAGCGGTTTCTTTCGGGGAGCTGTTTCAAAGCCTCACAGACCTTCCTGTCGATGAGCCTGAAATCTCCTGTATCCACCGGTATTTCCACATCGGTGAGGGCTTTCAGAATCCTGTAGAAGCACTTGGCGGTAAACCTTTTGAAGAAGGTTTCTCCCTGGCGGGAGACCCTCTTTCCGTAGACCACATCATAACCCTCTCTCCAGATGCGTATCATTTCGGGAATAAGTTCGGGAGGATCCTGCAGGTCCCCGTCGATGATCACCATACAATCTCCCGCGGCATAATCCATTCCCGCAGTTATGGCTGTCTGGTGCCCGAAATTACGGGCAAAATCTATCATCTTGACATTCCTGTCCTGCTTGCAGAGCTGGCTGATGATCTCACCGGTTTTATCGCGGCTGCCGTCGTTGATCATGATGATCTCGTAGCTCTCACCGGATTCTTTCATTACTTCTGTCAATCGCCGGTAGGTTTCATGGATCACCTCTTCCTCGTTGTACATAGGAACGATGACCGAACAAACGATTCTTTCCATGGCTTCCTCCCTGACATTAGTTTAACTTGGGATACTGCAAGTATACTATAATTCCTTCATTATTTCATCAGCGGCCGCAAGGCCAAGCCTCACCGCATAGTTCATGCCCCTGTCCTCAGGATAGATCTGTGCCATGGACGCAAAGTACAGGCTATCCATCGGTGTTTTCAGCGTCGGCAACAACCTTGAATAGTGCCTGGTGATAACGGGCTGGGCATAAAAGACTCTTGACAGTCTTGTCCTTTTTACCCATTCCCTGCTGAACCCGGGGAATATCCTGGATAAGCCGTCCAAGAAGATGGATTCGATATCCCGGTCGTTTTTCATGAAGATATCGTCCTGGTGATCCGCATACCGTGAAAGGTAGACCACATGGGATCCATAGCCGTCAAGACCCACCAGGTTGGTATGCTCTATGACCAGAACGAAGGGGATGTCCTGCTGCGCCACGGTGATCCAATAATAGGGGGAAAGGCTCCGGTCAAGTTCCAGGACCATGCAGATATTGCCCTTGGCCTTAAGGGCAGCAAGGCTTTCCCTGTATTTGGCCGGAAGCGGTGAATCAAGCGCTGCCAGCTGCTGGGGTGAACCGGTGAACAAAACCCTGCCGAAGGCTCCTTCCGGAAATCCATCCAGTGCCAGCCGGCTATCCTCAAGGCGGCGTATACCGCTGATCCTGCAGTTTGTCCGAATTATGCCCCCGGCTTCGGATATCTCCTTTACAAGCCTATCCACGAGCCGCGCGAAGCCGCCTTTCATATAACCCAGCATTTCCCGGCTGATGTTCTTTGCCCTCGAAGCGCCCCGGAGTTTGAACTTGTTCCATATCCATGTGGCCGATACCAGGTCCGCATCCCTGTCGAATTTGGAAACCAGCAGCGGTTCCCATACCTTGTGGTAGGAATCCCTTCCCGCCTTTCTGATGAGCCAGTCCCTGGCAGTCTGACTTTCCAGGTGCTTATAATCCTTTATGAAGCGCGATGTCAATGTCAGAAGGCCAGTGCGGATCCTGGAGATGAAGCTTATGGGGCTGAACCGGAGAAGATCCATGGGGGAGGTGAAGGGGTACAGATGATTGTCTGTGTATATGGCATTTTTGGGTTCATACCATCCCATCAAATCCTCCAGGCCGAGTTCCCGGCAAAGGTCCAGCAAATGAAGGTCGCTTGTGAATATATGATGATAGAACCTTTCAAGGCTTGAAGTCCTGAGATCAAACGATGAGGCAAGGCCGCCGGGTTCACTGTCTTCTTCAAAGACAACAACCGGAAAACCCTTCTTCACAAGCCTGTATGCCGCGGTGAGCCCGGTAAGGCCGCCGCCGATTATTCCAATACGAAACAATTTAGATCACCATTGCTTTCTCTATTTATAAATAACCTTTTTATACAGTATGAAGTTCCATGAAACGATGAAGAACATGATAAGGATCTTTGGCAGGTACAGCACGGGCCATGATCCTTCCCCGAAACCCAGCACCAGAAGATACCGTATGCCCGAAAACAGGAGTACATTACCCACTGCCAGGTTGAACACGAACAGGATGCCGTAATAAAAAAGCTGCCTTTTGAAGTTGTTCCTGGACCTGAACGAAAAAAACTTGTTCAGCAAGAAATTGAACCAGAAGATGACGGTATAGACCAGGATGTTGACCAGAAGCTCATTTATTCCCCAGTTATCCCGAAGGACTATGAACAGGGTATATTCCAGGATGAACCCCACTAATCCCACGATAAAATAGCGTATGAACTGACCCAGGGTTTCAGGGTTCATGAAATCCTTAATAAGCCGGCTGTTTAAAAGTTTTTCCCTGATTGACATATGCTCCTCCTATCACCAGTCCCAACGGGGCAGGATTCTCAGTATATTGAGGTACCATCTGGGCACCTCAAGCCCGGACAATACGGGATAATACAGGATGAACAGGATCAGGACCAGTGACATCAAAATATATATACTGCGCCTTTTGATTAGTTTTATCCCTTCAATATAACGCAATACCACGGCGGTCATTAGAATCAGAAAAGGTACGCAGGAAAAATAATGGTAGATAAAGGTCAGTTTCCTCGGGGCTATCGCCCAGGGAAGGTACAGGGACAGATAGCCAATGACCGGAAACCAGGCGTTTTTTGCTTCCCCAGGTCCCATATTCTTTTTGATCCTCCGTGTCAGAAGAAGCCAAAGCACGCCCCAAAACGCGATAAATCCCGTCCACCAAACCATGGGGTTCCCGAAGGAGGCTATGGAAGAACCCATGCCCTCGGGCAGAAGCGGCCCGGAATGGTAATAGATAGGCCTGAGCATGAGGGGCCATTCGTACCAGTGGGAAGAATAGGGATGGGGTTCGGTAACACCCTTATGGTATTCATACATGCTCTTTACTGAAGCGATGACCTCTTCTATAAGCCCCATGTTGTCATTGTGATTCTGGATGGGAATGAAGGACAGGGTATATATAGCTGCCGGAATGATGATGAAAAACAGGATACAAAAGAGACATGTCAGGACAAAATATTTTAAAACGTATGCCCGGCGGAGTTTTTTCCGGGAATCGGCGTTTATCTTTTTTTGCTCCACAGAAAGGTCAAGAAGCCTGTTGTATTCGATGTATTCCCTGATCCGTGACATGAAGAAAAGGACTGCCAGGCCAAAGGCTCCATACAGCGCTACCCATTTGGTTGCCCCGCCGAGTCCCAAAAAGATCCCGGACAGAAGCAGCGGTGCCAATGACTTGAAAAACCCCTTCTCAAACGCCCGGGAATCATAGTAATCCAGCATGAACAGGTAAGTCCCCATCACGAAGAAAGCGGTATAGCTGTCTATGGTGGCCAGCCTGGTTTGGGTAAAGTGCATGAAGTCGAACATCAGAAGATAGGTGCAAAAAAAGGCCCAGAAACTGTCTTTGAACATCCGCTTTCCCAAAAGGTACATCAATGGCAGCATAAGGGCGCCGAAAAGGGTCCCCATGATCCTCCATCCGAAGGGGTTCATGCCAAAAACACGGATTCCAAGACCCAGCAGGGTTTTTCCCAGGGGCGGGTGTGTGTTTTCATACAGGATTGACCGGTTTTCAATCTGCTCCAGGGCTGTTCTGGGGAAGTATACCTCGTCGAAATAGGTTCCGTTGAGGAATGAAGGCCTGTCCGGGACCAGTTCCTGTTCATCAAACAGCAGGTTTACATCATGGTCGGACTGAACGCCGGTAACTGTAAAATCTCTTATGATTTCCGATCCCGAAAAGAAGGCCAGCTCGCGGTATTCCGCCTTGAAGTATTTGTTGCTGTCCTTCCCGGTATCGTCACGCAGGTATTGGTTGCGGACCAAAAGCTTTCTGGTTCTTACACTGTCAGTGGTATAGTGCCAGCGGAATACCGACTTCATGTTAATGAAGGTATAGGGGACAAACCTGGTGCCGTCCCATGCCATTATTTCAAGAGACCCGAAGCAGCCCCAGGCATGGCCAAGACCGCCAAAAAGGAAGGTTTTATCGATCTCAACCTCCCTTCCGAAATCCACAACAAAGCTTTCGTTAAGGCGATCCGGTTCCCATCCGGTTTGGGGTGCTTCAAAAGAGCCCAGGTTAATCAGTGCTATGAACAGGTAGATCAGGGTCATGGCCGTTACGATGACCAAATCCCCTTTGTTCATCCTTCTTTCGGGGTCAAACCCGGCGCGTTCCTGAATTTGTTCATTCATCATATGCATATTTACCTTCTTTGTATATTTATATTAATCCCCGTGTGAAGGGTTTTCTTTCGTAAGCCAGCGATAACCGTTCGCCATGGCCAGGACGTATGCGATCAGGGTTGCCGCGGCGATGCTGATGGCGGCAATATCCCATCTTGGCAGCCAGTATACTTTACTGAAGGAGACAATATAAATCACCAGCTGATTGGCAAAGACGCACAGGCTGGTAAGCAAGGCAGCGGGAATATGCATCCTGTCGTAAACCGCCGCCATGACAATGAAGATAATTGCCGGAAGAAGGTACCTCTCATGCATCCTGGTCATCCACATGAAGGCACTGAACAGCACCAGGTAAGAGCAATATATGATAGCCCTGCGCGATCCTTTTCCCCTGTAGAGAAGATAGAACACATAAACCACTGAAAAAGTGAACAGGATATTTCCCCAAACATGGTAAGTCAGGCCCAAAAATGGCAGGGAATCCTCCCGGATCTGTCCTCCCACAAGTGTCCAGAAGTTGAAACCGTTTGCGGTGGCAAAGGGATAGTCCCCGATGCTCCGAAGGTAAAGGTCAAACAGCCACCAGAAAGGGTCGAGGAAGGCCGGGACCTTGGTACCGCAGAGTTGGGTGGGTTTGTAGAAGGGGAGCACGATGGCAAGATAGAGCCCGATTCCGGCTATAACGGCGGAAATCATTCTTCCGATGCTTTTCCGGTCAACTTTGAAGCCCTTGAAATACAGGTACAGAACCATGGGGGTGAGAAGACCGCTTTGGGGTTTGGTGAGCACCGAAACCAGGAAAAGGAGCGCTGCCGCATTGCGCTTCCCAAGCTCAAACAGGTAGACCACGGCCAGCAGCATGGTGGCAGGTATTGAATCAAACTGGCCCCAGACAGAAGAGTTGAAAAGGACGCCAGGATTCAGTATATAGAATGAAGCTGCCAGCTTGCCAAAACCCCTGCGATTGGCGCGCTCCGCCATCCTGAATATTATCAGGGCACCAAGAAATTCGAAAAGCACAGACCACAGCTTGATCAGGTATATATGGGCATAGACAGGAAGGCTGAGGAACTTGGCGATAAAACCGGTAATCCACAGAAAATAGAGGTAGAAGGGGGCATAGACAACATGGAACCTGGAATACAGGTCAGCCGGGCCGTTTTCGGCAAGATGCCTGCTCCAGGCGAGGTACCCGTTCATATCAATGGTGTAGGGTTCCATAAGGCTTATGACCAGCCTGAAAACCACCATTATGATGATCAGGGACAGAAATTGATTCCCTTTTCTGTCATTTTCACTGATAATATGCCTGTCCGTTTTTGGTTTCCTCCTTTTATGCCCCTGAAACAATATAGGTATTATTCGGATACATCGCCGCCGATGAGGGGCAGTATCTTGTATTCTTTCTGCTTTTCACTGATCGATTCCAGAACATTGGCATGGGTGCTCCAGCCTTCGGTATGGTCCGCAAGTTCCCTTCCGCAATTGATGCCTGTAATAAAAACCATGGCGGAGACAAGTTTTCGGATGTCTGGATTCAGGCCAAATCCATTCTATACTAAAAAAGGCGAAAAAAAAAGCACCTACAGAGGATATACCTATGAAATAATAGCAATCTCCGGCGCTTTCATATAAGTTAAAATCAGATCAAAGAACAATATATAAAAGGAGGAATAAATAACTTCACCCTTATTATACCATGGAATAATATAGACTTATATTACTATTAGATTAATAATTTATTAATAAAAGATGAACACGGGGGGACAGGTTATCCCAGGGGATTCATTGCATTTTCCAGGGCTTTATATTATGATTATTCTGTCGGTTCAGGTGTTGAATAACAAGCTTTCGGGAGTGTATGGAATGATGCTGTACGAAAGTACGAGAGGCAGAGGCGATGTTATCCCCTCCGCCGAGGCCATAAAGAAAGGAATAGCCGGCGACGGGGGTCTGTATGTCCCGAAGGAATTTGTCCGGCTGTCAATGGAAGACATTGGGGACCTGGTGCCCATGAGCTATCAGGAAAGGGCCAGGTTTATTCTTAAAGGATACCTGGACGATTTCACCAACGATGAGCTTGCCGATTGCGTGGACAAGGCCTACAACACCAGGAAGTTTTCAAGTAATGACATCGCCCCGGTTGTGATGCTCAACGACAGCCTAAACATCCTGGAACTTTGGCACGGCCCCACTTGCGCCTTTAAGGATATGGCCCTGCAGATTCTGCCCCATTTCCTTGTAAAGGCCATGCGGAAAACCGGTGAGAAGGACGAGATCGTCATCCTGGTGGCCACATCGGGGGATACAGGAAAGGCTGCCCTTGAGGGCTTTGCGGATGTTGAGGGAACCCGGATTATCGTTTTCTATCCCGATGGGGGAGTAAGCGAGGTCCAGAAGCGCCAGATGGTGACCCAGGAAGGCGGAAATGTCCTTGTATTTGGCGTTGAAGGGAATTTTGACGATACCCAGACCGGCGTCAAGCAGATCTTTACCGATGAATCCCTGATCAGGAGGATGGGGGAAAATGGGCTGAAGTTCTCGTCAGCCAATTCCATCAACTGGGGAAGGCTTGTCCCCCAGATCGTATATTACTTTTCCGCCTATGCCGATATGGTGAGGCAAGGCCGCATCAGCTTCGGCGAAAAGATAAACTTTGTAGTTCCCACAGGCAATTTCGGAAACATCCTCGCAGGCTATTATGCCATGAGGATGGGCCTGCCGGTGAACAAAATGGTCTGCGCCTCAAACGACAACAAGGTGCTGACCGACTTCATACATACCGGCGTATACGACAGGAGAAGGGATTTTGTGCGCACCATTTCACCTTCCATGGACATTCTAATATCCAGCAACCTGGAAAGACTTCTATATGAGCTTGCGGGACGGGATCCCGAGAGGGTCGGCCACTGGATGGAAAGGCTCAGGACTGAAGGTTACTACGATATAGGTCCCGCGGCCCACCGCATTCTCAACGAGCATTTCTGGGGCGGATGGTCATCCCAGGAAGAAACCCTTAAGACCATAGAATGCGTGTACCATGAATACGGCTATGTTTGCGATACCCATACAGCGGTAGGGATAGACGTTTATGACAAATATGTGATCACCACCGGCGACCTGACGCCTACAGTAACGGTTTCTACCGCAAGCCCGTTCAAGTTCAATGCCAGCGTCTGCAGGGCGCTGTCCATGGGCAGCACCAACGACGAGTTCGAACTGCTCAAAGAGCTTTCCGAGAAAACGGGCCTGCCTGTCCCAGAAGGGCTCAGGGGACTTGAGGGTAAGCCTGTTCTCCATGGCAGGGTATGCGGCAGGGAAGAGATGAAGAATGTTGTTATGGAGGCACTGGGGCTATGAAAAACGGAACGCAGAGCGTCAGGCTTGGAAAGATCGTGAAGGAATTCATGCTTGAGAAGATCGTTTATTCCCCGGAGTTCGACGATATACTGATAACCTCCACCGATATCAACAGGCCGGGTCTGCAGTTGGACGGTTTTTTCGAATACTTCGGCAATGAGCGGGTCCAGGTCATCGGAAAGGTCGAGATGACATACCTGGGCAGGATGACACCCGAACAGCGCTATAACAGCCTGTTCGCGCTTTTTTCAACAGGCATCCCGTGCGTTGTGATTGCCAGGGGGATGGAACCCTATCCGGAGATGATTGAGGTGGCCCGCATATGTAATGTGCCCCTTTTGCGTACCCAGGAGGTAACTTCAAGGTTCGTTGGGAACCTTATAGCATACCTGAACGTGGAGCTGGCCCCGATGGAAACCATGCACGGCGAGCTGGTGGAGGTCTATGGCGAAGGTGTCCTTATACTGGGCGAGAGCGGTGTTGGTAAGAGCGAAACCGCACTGGAGCTTGTGAAAAGAGGACATCGGCTGGTTGCTGATGACCTTGTGGAAGTACGCCGCGTTTCCAGCAAAACGTTGGTGGGATCGGCACCGGAGGTAATCAGGCATTTTGTGGAAATACGCGGCATAGGGATCCTGGACGTGAAATACCTGTATGGCGTAGGCTCGGTGAAGATGACCGAAAGCATTAACCTGGTGGTGAAAATGGAGCTCTGGAATCCCGAAAAGCATTATGAGCGGCTGGGAGTGGACGAACAGTTTACCGAGATACTTGGCATCAGGATTCCTTCTCTCACCATACCGGTAAGGCCCGGGCGGAACCTGGCCATCATCATCGAAGTGGCGGCAATGAATAACAGGCAGAGGAAGATGGGGTACAACGCCGCTGAGACTTTTACACGAAGGATAACCGAGGACATCAACAAGGATCCGGGGCTTTGATGGCAAGCGCGTGCGGTCCGGATCTGCGCATGGGCGAAAAACCTGAAATATAAACCCGGGTGGATGAATAATATAATTCTTGGATCAAAAACGGGTTTGCGGGCAGGTCAGTTGACCGATAAAACGCAGCAAAACAATCTTTGACTCGTATTCAGGAGTTGAACGATTTTGGGAGACAATGCAGTCTTCAGTGATATGGTTTCCATATTGGGCGAGGATTCGGTGGCACGGAACGTGTCCATGAAAGAGTATACATCCATCAGAACCGGCGGAGAGGCCCGGTATTTAGCCGAACCCGCCACGACCGAAGAAGTCATAAAGATACTTCAATATCTGAGAGAAAACCGCCAGAATTTCTACGTCATGGGCAACGGAACCAACCTTGTCTTTCCCGACAGCGGATACGATGGCGTTGTAATCAGGATCGGAAGCAAATTATCCCGGATTGGCCATGAAGGGAACAGGATAATGGCTCAGGCCGGCGCGTCCCTTGCAGCGGTGTCGAACATGGCTTTGGATGCGGGCCTTAAAGGTTTTGAGTTCGCTTCGGGGATCCCGGGTACCATCGGCGGCGCTGTGGCCATGAACGCGGGAGCATATGACGGCGAGATGAGCCATGTGGTAGCAGAAACCCTGTGCGTCGATGATAAGGGCAGGCTTATCCGCCTTAAGGGGAAAGAGCATGCCTTTGGCTACCGTAAAAGCAGGATACAAACAGATGGACTGGTTGTTCTTGAGGTAACGCTGGAGCTTACGCCGGGCGATAAATCCTGTATAAAAAGAAGGATGGAGGATTTCAACGGCAGGCGGCGGGAGAAGCAGCCGCTTAACATGCCCAGTGCCGGCAGCGTTTTTAAGAGGCCTGAGGGCTATTATGCCGGGCAGCTTATACAGGAATGCGGACTTAAGGGCTATACCATCGGAGGGGCCCAGGTATCGGACAAACATTGCGGGTTTATTGTGAACCTTGGGAATGCCACCAGCCAGGATGTGCTGGATCTCATAAGGTATGTAAGGAAAACAGTCTATGAAAAGACAGGGATCCTGCTGGAGCCGGAGGTCAGGATCATTGGAGGAGAATTATGAACCTGCTCATCATAACAGGAATGTCGGGGGCCGGAAAGAGCCTGTGCGTCAAATACTTCGAGGATATCGGCTATTTTTGCGTGGACAATCTTCCGCCCTCGCTGATTCCCAAGTTCGCCGAGGTGATTATACAGAGCAAGAACCCCATCGATAAAATTGCCCTGATCGTGGATATCCGCGGCGGAATCATGTTTCTGGACCTTTTCCCGGCCCTGGAACAGCTCCAGGAGATGGGGGTCTTATACAAGATCCTTTACCTGGATGCCACCGACGCGGTCCTGGTGAAGCGTTTCAAGGAATCGAGGCGCCAGCATCCCCTTTCGCCCGACGGACGCATAGCGGAGGGGATTGAGGAGGAGAGGCATATCCTCCAGGCCATCAAGGATAAGGCCGATTTTATCATAGATACTTCAAATCTCATGCCCCGTCAGCTAAAGGAAGAAATAGCACGCCTTTTTGTCGAGGGCAAGTCGTTCAAAGGCCTGATACTCAATATCGTTTCCTTTGGTTTTAAATATGGCATTCCCATGGACTGTGACCTTGCTTTCGATGTCCGGTTCATTCCGAACCCATACTATGTGCCTGAGCTGAAGCACAAGACTGGCCTGGACCAGGATGTTGCCAGCTACGTGATGTCTTTCCCGGAGAGCGGGAAATTCCTCAACAAGCTCAATGATATGATTCACTTCCTGATCCCCTATTATGTAAAGGAAGGGAAAACACAGCTGATCATCGGTATCGGCTGTACTGGAGGAAGGCACCGGTCGGTTACCATTGCCGGCCGTCTTTCGCAGATGCAGAAGGACAAGGGAAGCAGCGTGGTGACCCAGCACAGGGACATTGACAAGGATGACATGGGGGAATAAAGCTGTATGAAAACACCCAGGTGGATTCTGATCGGTTTTCGCTTCAGGAAATATCTAATAATCGGTATCTCGGGCATGGTCCTGATAATCAGCTCCCTGCTGGTCCTGCTGAAGGATGTGGATATCGGGCATCTGCAGCTGGGTGCCGCTGTTTTTCTGGGAGTCCTGGGGATGTACCTGGTCCTTGTTTTTTTTGCCAGAATAGTTATCAGGTTTATAAATGTCTTCCCCAACGGAATACCCAGAAAACCGAAAAAAGTGAAGGATATCGGGGATATCCTGTACAGGAGGAAGGTTCTGTCATCAGGTCCGAAGGTTGTGGTGATTGGCGGCGGCACGGGCATTTCCACTATGCTAAGAGGCCTCAAGCATTATACCAGCAACATTACGGCCATTATCACAGTAGCCGATGACGGGGGCGGTTCGGGTCAGCTGCGCTGCGACCTGGGCATGCTTCCCCCGGGGGACATCAGGAACTGCATGGTGGCCCTGGCTGAAACCGAGCCTGTGCTGGAAAGGCTTATGAACTACCGGTTTCCTGAAGGACGCCTGAAAGGGCAGTCTTTCGGTAACCTTTTCCTTGCCGCCATGTGCGGGATATCGGGCAACAATTTCGTACAGGCCGTAACCCATATGGGTGAGGTTCTGGCCGTAACAGGAAGGATCTATCCCGTAACCGACGAGAATGTGAACCTGGTGGCCACCCTGAAGGACGGTACCGTTGTCAGGGGCGAATCCCGGATCGGTTCCCACCATCTCTTCCATCCCGGGCCCATTGACATGATCCGCTTCGACAGGGAACCGGTGCGGCCACTTAAAGAGGTTATAGATGCCATCGGCAAGGCTGATGTCATCGTTATGGGGCCTGGAAGCCTGTACACGAGCATTATTCCAAATCTCCTGGTGGACCAGGTCCCCCAGGCCATTAGCAAGGCCAAAGGCATCAGGGTTTATGTCTGCAACGTAATGACCCAGCCGGGCGAAACCGAGGACTATACAGTGGCAGATCACATAGAAGCAGTACATAAGCATGCGGGATGCCGCCTTATCGATTACTGTCTGGTCAATAACAGCTCCATAGATCCTTCGCTGCTGGAAAGATACCGGGAAGAAGGGGCGACGCCTGTGGAACTGGATTTGTCCAGGACCCGGCGCCTGGGCGTAAAGGTCATTGAGAAGGATATGATGGGAGTACATAACGGCTATGTGAGGCATGATCCGGAAAAGCTTGCCCATGCGATAATGGATATCTATAGGGACAAATGATCCTTTAAGGCGAAAGGCGTGAACCGGCTTTGTCTTTTTCATTGGATGTAAAAAGGGAAATGAGCAGAATTGAGGTTACCGAAGCGTGCTGTAAAAAGTCGGAGCTGGCCGGTATATTAAGGGCAGGGCTTACCATGCGCAATACACCGGACCGATTCCGCCTTTTATTTTCCACTGAGAACGCGCCGCTGTCCAGACGTGTTTTTATCCTGGCCAAGGAGATTTACGGGCTCGATCCCGGCGTTTCAGGCCGCAGGACGCGCCGGTTCAGAAACCGCTCGATATACCAGTTGAATTTCTCAGGCCTTATAAATGACCGGCAAGAACTGCTAAATGACATAGGGCTTTCCATCAGCCCGGATTCCGGTGAAATGCGGTATATGAATTACAGGGTGCGAAAAAGGTGCTGCAAACGGGCATATCTTCGGGGCGGTTTTCTGGCAGCCGGTTCCATATCCGATCCTGACAAGTCATACCATCTGGAGGTCTCTTTCAGAAGCCAGCTCCAAGCAGACGAGTACATCCAGTACCTGAATGATTTTGGGCTTCAGCCCCGGTCTATCCAGCGCAAGGGGTATTACCTGGCATACCTTAAGGAAGGCCAGGAGATAGTTGATTTTCTCAATGTTACAGGCGCCCATAAGGCCTTGATGAACCTTGAGAACATCAGGATCATGAAGGAAATGCGAAACCAGGTCAACCGAATAGTCAACTGCGAAACGGCGAACCTGAGCAAAACAGTTGATGCATCCCTCAGGCAGACCGAAAGCATCAGGTTCATCCAGGAGCACGCGGGTCTGGACAGCCTTCCAGATGCCCTTCGTGAGATTGCGCTGCTGAGGCTGGAGAATCCCGGTGTAAGCCTGGCCGAACTGGGCAGGATGATGGAGCCGCCTCTCTCAAAGTCGGGGGTAAACCACCGTCTTAGAAAGATAGAAAGAATAGCGCTGTCAATGGGTTTCAATACGGGGTCTTAAGTCAGGTCCATGGCCCAGTTTTTTTGTTCCCGCATAGCGAAATCACGTCGGTCTTTACGGGTTTCGTGCCAGAGCACCGAGTATAAATTCCCTTCATAATCTTGCTTTTTCCCCGCTCAAAGAAGGATGGCTCAGGGAAATAAAGAATATGAACGATATGCCGGGTTTTATAAAAACCCGGTTATGTTCGGCATGGATTAAGCGGGAGGCATGGCTTTAGGGCCGCTTTTTGCAGCATTCCCAGGAAACAGGGGTGGAAGGATGAATGTAAGGTTCTCACGGGAAGGCAATTCCCTGGTGGTGATGATAGAAGGTGAAATAGACCATCATACCGCATCCGGGATGAGAGAGCGAATAGACAGCAAATTCCTTATGGAGCCGGTAAAGAATATGATCCTGGATCTGTCCCGCGTCACATTCATGGACAGCGCGGGAATAGGCCTTATTCTGGGCAGGATGAACAGGGTGAAACTCATCGGCGGCAGGATGGTTTTAAGAAAACCAAGGCCTGAGATCAAAAGGATTCTCAGGGTGTCTAAAATAGAAGAGCTTATCGAGCTTGACGCCTGATTTTCAAATGTATTGTGAGGTTTTGAACTATGCAGCCAATAAACAGGATGAGAACTGAATTCCTCAGCAAATCGGCAAATGAGTCCTTTGCCAGGGTGGTTGCGGCCTCGTTCGCGGCCCAGGCGGACCCTTCCATCGAGGTTCTTGCCGATATCCGGACCGCGGTATCCGAAGCCGTTACCAACGCCATCATCCATGGCTACGGGGACGAGGAAGGAATAGTGGTGCTAAACTGTGTTTTGTATCCCGACCTCATCGAGATTACAGTCGAGGATTCCGGAAAAGGGATAGAAGATGTGGAACAGGCCAGGGCACCGCTATTTACCACCTGTCCTGACCAAGAGAGGACCGGCATGGGGTTTACAGTGATGGAAACATTCATGGACAGCCTGGAGGTAGAGTCTAAGGTTGGCCAGGGCACCAGGATACGAATGACAAAGCAATTGAAGAGCAGGTAGGCTTATATGGACTATAGCGATGAAAATATCATCGACCTTATAAAAAAAGCTCAAAACGGGGACAAGGAGGCCCGGAATGCTATTGTTGACAGTAACACCGGGCTTGTTTGGAGCGTTGTGCGCCGGTTCAGGAACAGGAACGTGGAAACCGAGGACCTGTTCCAGATAGGATGCATCGGCCTTATAAAAGCGGTGGACAAATTCGACCCCTCGTTCAATGTCCGCTTCTCAACCTATGCCGTTCCTATGATCCTCGGTGAGATACGCCGCTTCTTCAGGGATGACGGGGCCATCAAGGTAAGCAGAAGCCTGAAGGAGCTGTCCCTCAAGGCCCGGGATGCGGGTGAGAAGCTTGAACAGAAACTGGGAAGGCCCCCCACAATCGGCGAGCTGGCCGAATACCTTGGGGAAGAAGCCGAAAACATCGTCCATGCCATGGAGGCGTCCAGGGCTCCCGAATCCCTTTTCAGGGAATACGAGGATGATGACGGGGCCGAAAACAGGCTGATAGACAGGATTATCTCACATCAGGCCAGCGATGAGGCCGACAGGGTAGAGAAGATCTCCCTGTATAATGCCCTAAACCAGCTGAGCAGCAGGGAGAAACGGCTGATATGGCTGCGCTACTACTCGGGACAAACCCAGCAGAATGTGGCAGAAAGGCTTGGCATATCCCAGGTGCAGGTATCCAGGCTCGAGAAAAAGATACTGGATACCTTAAAAAGCAAGCTGGACGGGTAGCGGACAAGGTCCGTTGTCCCGGGAGTGTGAAAATAAACAATCAATGGATCAGCATTACTGTTCTTTGAGCCGCTGAAGACTACCTGATCTTCCTTGCCTCGAGGTAGAAGCGCTTTTCGTGGGCTTCTCCCATGGAGAATGTCTTCCTGGGAAGGGCGCCTTCCGTGATAATCGTTTTAAAGAGTTGATTCTTGTCCATTGGCGAGAGGAAGAATCCCATGTTGCCCTTTTTGCGGCCTATCCTCTCTACAACGTCGTCGCCATGGACATAGTCCACGGTTGTAGCCGGGTTCTCCCCGACAAAGATGTCAATATATCCTTGAAGTGTGCAGACATCCAGGCTTCCCACAGGATCTTCAACAACGAGATAACCTTCTGCATCTCCTGACACATAGCTTATTACATGGCTGTTGGAAAGAAGACCTTCAGGTTTATGTAAGGTCGCATAGGCCCGGCATCCCAGGTCGTTGTAATGGCGGCAGAAGCCCTGTATGAACATGCCTGCATCCACATTGAAGAGCAGCCTGTGGATTGGCTCAAAGATCAGGCCCCTGTCGTGCAGGTTGACCACTTCCACAAGCGCGAAACGGGCCGGATGGTTTTCCCTTTCCCCTGGGCTGAGGGAGCCCTTTATCCTTTCCCAGCAGGCCTTTGCCGTGGCAAGGGAATGGTTTCCGTCCCCGACGGCAAAAAGGAGCGCATCCTGTCGGTCTGTGAGGTTGTATTTTTCCATGAAATGCCTTGGGTCAGCAAGCTTAGCCAAAGCGTTGCACATTATTTCTATTGTTGCTTCTTCGCTGACCGCCCATCCCTTGATGCTCCCGCCGTTTTTCATGAGCTCAAAGTCATACACCTTCAAAAAGCGGTTTCTTTGGTCAAAAAGCGGTTCAATGACTGTTTCATCCCGGTCATCGATCAGAAGCATTACATGGGGAAGCTCCAACGGCGCGTTTTCTCTGATCCTGATCCGTGGAGGGATTCTCTCTATTATGGTGCCTTCGGTAGCACGGATAAGGCTTTTTGAGCCGGCGGAGTAGTCGTACCTTTCAAGGTCGATCGCCAGGACAAGCCCGCAGCGGGTGCGTCCGCCGGGGAAATGCCTTTCGGCCAGGATCACCGTGTCTTTCAGTTCATCAAACAGGTCCCCCTGAAGATATTCTTCCATCTTTGCCCCGATGGCCTTAATACGCTTTTCTTTGCTTTCTTCATCATCGGTTTCAAGATAGGCTTCAGGGAATATAAGCCGCAGGGTGGAAGGACTATCTCCTACAAATGCCGTGACACCTTCCCAGTAGCCTGGTTCTGAGGTATACTGGTCGCAGGCCACAACCGACCATTTTGTCATGTCAACCTTATTGCTCTTAGGCAGCAGAACCGATGCAACCGATACTCCTACGTCATTTTTCAGTTTTTCTGCTAACCATTTATTGATCATGGTTTTGAAGCCTCCTATTCAAGCTGTTCTGATTGTAATTGATATTGAAAAATATGTCAAACAAATAGAAGTATTCTCATTTTAAAATTTGGGATACTACTAAACAGAACCTAAAATACTTGAATGAATGGAGGTATCATGTCATGAGGGTCGGATTCGGAGGAGGCATTATACTTGGCGCTCTTATAGGAGCGGCGGTTTCCCTGATGGCGGAAGAGAACTTTAACATGAGTCGCTCCATTCGGGCTATGAACCGTGCCGGCAGAAATATTTCAAGATGCACCGGACGCATAATATCAAATATTTCCCGAATGGTATAGCAGATACAACCGTGTAATGGGGCGAAGGGATTCGCCCCTTTTTTAAACCACAAACCACGGAGACAGTCCCCGTAGTTTTGCGTGATTTACTATTAAACCAATGTATCTAAATAAAGTGATAACAATGCACAGTAATACTTTTCATCCTCATCAATCTTTGATATAATGGCGGAAAAATGTATAATGGGACTTCCGGGAGTAGCGTACTGGTTCGGTTTGAGTGACGTGTTCTGGACTGCTATCGGGCTTGCGGCCGGAACGTACATAAACTGGCTCGTAGTTGCAAAAAGGCTTCGCCGGTATTCAACCCTGGCGGGCAATTCAATAACCATTCCGGAATTTTTAAGCAACAGGTACAAAGAGAACAAGAAAATAATCCTGACGATAGGATCGGTGTTCATTCTTGTATTCTTCGCAGCTTATGCGGGAAGCTGCTTTGTTACGTTCGGCAAACTGTTCAGTACATTGTTTGGAATGCAGTATCAGCTCGTTATGATAATAGGCGCTGTAATAGTTATCCTGTACACGTTTCTTGGAGGTTTTCTTGCAGAAAGCGCCACCGATTTCCTGCAGGGTATCGTTATGATTATCGCCCTGTGTTCGGTTTTCACCATAGGAGTGGTTGCCGCCGGAGGCATTCCAGCAATACTTGATAATATAAAGACCATACCGGGCTTTTTCGATTTCTTTGGCATAGCCCAGCCCCAATTGGCAGAGAATGGTCTCCAACAGCTTGATGCGGCGGGTAAGCCCTTGTTCGGACCGGCTGGAGAATATGGTATTCTGACCATCATATCCACCCTTTCATGGGGTCTCGGATATTTTGGTATGCCCCAGGTCCTTCTGAGGTTCATGGCTATTAACAAGTCAACCGAGTTGAAGAAATCAAGACGTATAGCAACAACCTGGTGCGTTATTTCGCTGTTTGCCGCTGTCGCGATCGGGCTGACAGGAAGAGCGCTGTATCCTGCAGGACTTCTCACGCGCAGCAGCTCTGAGAACATATTCATCTTGATGTCCACCGGACTTCTCCCTGCATTTCTGGCAGGCATAGTCATGTCTGGTATACTTGCCGCAACCATGAGTTCATCCGACTCGTATCTTCTTATTGCTTCGTCTGCTCTGTCACGCGATATTTACAAGGGAATATTCAAGAAAGATGCCACCGACAAACAGGTGATGCTCGTTTCGCGCATAGCATTGCTGCTTGTTTCAGTATTCGGGATAATCATTGCACTGGATGAAAACAGTGTTATCTTCAAGGTGGTATCATTTGCATGGGCAGGTTTTGGAGCTACCTTCGGCCCCATCATACTGTTCTCATTATTCTGGAAGAGGACTACAAGGGCTGGCGCAATCGCAGGTATGCTCACCGGAGGCAGTATGGTATTCATATGGAATATGCTGATTTCACAACTTGGCGGCGTATTTGCCATATATGAACTGTTCCCGGCTTTCGTGCTCTCATGCATAGCCATCGTAGTTGTCTCGCTTCTGACGAAGAAACCGGATCAGGCCATACTGGACGAATTCGAAACGGCAAAGACATACGAATGCTGATGCCGAAGTTCTGATAAGCTGCAAATACGATTAGTTGCTAAAAAGATGTCAAAGGACTGTGAACTAATCGATTCCTTTGACATCTTTTTTCTTATTCCATCCATTCCATAGTGCTACAATGTATACAGGGAAAGACTGTCAGAGGGGCGAGGTGCTTTTACATGGATAACAGGATAAAAACTAAAAAAGTCGATGACTGTATATGGCTTATGGATGATAACGGCGAAGGGACAGGGTATTTTGTTTGTGGTGAGAAAAAGGCTGTTGTCATTGACACAATGAAAGGAATTGCGGATGTTCATGCTGTCGTCAGGGAGATCACCGATCTTCCGCTTACGGTAGTAAATACGCACGGACACTACGATCACTTTTTTGGCAATGCGTACTTTGATTGCGATTGCTTTCTGCATCCCGATGATTTAGAAATTGCCGAATTGCATATGAAACTCCCCAGATTAGTAAAGCCTTGGAAGGAAAAGAAACTTAATATGCCTGCTTTTAAAGCGATTAATGACGGCGATATGATTGACCTCGGCGGTCTTTCACTTGAAGTTATTTCGCTTCCAGGGCATACTCCGGGGGGAATATGTCTCCTGCTAAAAGAGAAGCGAGTACTGTTTACCGGCGACGGCATTAATCGCCATCTGTGGATGCAGCTTAAAGAAAGCCTGCCGCTTAAAGCATTTCTCGAAAATCTAAACAGTATTTCGTGGGTGACTGAAAAGGCGGACAGGATTTTGCACGGCCACGCACGGGATTTTGAGAATATTTCTTTGTTTGATGAATTACGGGCTGGTATTAAGGAACTCATTGAAACAAAAGGGAAGAGCGAGACACGATACGGCACAAAGTACAAATGGTTCGGCGGCATAGCAAAACAATACCCTTTCGGCAGTGATGAAAACAATGTTATATGTTACCTCGATAAAAAGCTGGATTGAGCCTGTCCGGGAAGCTGCAGGAACCGGCAAAGGGACCTGTCATACTGGAGATATATAAACTGTGCGGAGTTAAGCCATTAAAGGAGAAAAGGGAATGAGCAACCAGAATATTTATGATAACCAGGAGTTTTTTGATGGTTACAAGAAACTGAGAAGCAATCCTGCGTCTGCTAATGTTATTGTTGAAAAACCCGCATTGTTCAGCCTTGCTCCCGATTTGCGCGGCAAATCTGTACTTGATCTCGGCTGCGGTTATGGTGAAAACTGTGTCCGGTTTCTTGAATTAGGGGCAAGAAAGGTTATGGGGCTTGATATTTCTGCAAAAATGCTAGAGGTAGCAAGAAAGGAAAACTCTTCTCCCAATATTCAATATGTTAATAAAAGCATGACAGACCTGAATGAAATAACAGAAACGTTTGATGTGGTGTTCAGCTCTCTTGCCGTTCATTACATTGAAGATTTCGATAAACTGGTCAAAGATGTTTACGATCACCTGAATCTGGGCGGCTATTTCATATTCTCACAGGAGCATCCTCTGACAACTGCTTTATTGACCGATAATTACTGGACCCGGAATACCGATAACGAATACATTCATTATAACTTAACTACATATTCTATCGAAGGCGAAAGGAAAACAAATTGGATTGTTAATGGAGTTATTAAATACCATCGCACATTCTCAAGCATAGTTAATACTCTTTCCGACACAGGTTTTATTATTGAAAAAATGCTCGAACCTTCCCCGGGTAATGATATTATGGAACAGTACCCCGCATACAAAAGATACATTCATAAACCTGACTTTTTACTTGTAAAAGCCAGGAAAAATGCAAGCCATAGCGCCGGTTACAGAGGTTAAAGTGTTCTTACGTTTAAGGAGGCATATTGATATGAATAATGATAATTCAGGCGATTCGAGAAGAATTCTTATTATCGGAACCGGGGCTGCGGGGTATTCGGCGGCGAAGGCGGCAAGGCTCCAGGATCTGGAAGCTGAAATCATAATGTTTGGCAAGGAGAACCATTTGCCGTACTACAGGCTCCGCCTGTGCGAATACATTGGAAAGAGCGTAAACTATGATGAGCTTAGGATTAGCAATGAGGAATGGTATGAGAAAAACAGGATCCGGGTTGAGCTATCCTCAGCGGTTACGGCAATAGATGCAAAGGCAAGGAAAATCATCGCAAACGGCAAGGAGCACAGTTATGACAGCCTGGTTCTTGCCACCGGAAGCACACCAATCATGCCTCCTTTTAAAGGGAAGGATCTCTCGGGAGTCCATACCATCTGGACCGTGGATGGTATTGCTGCAATAAACAAGAGTCTTCTTAATGCAAAAAAAGCAATTGTTATCGGCGGCGGGCTGCTTGGCCTTGAGGCTGCCTACAGGATATCGGAAATGGGTATTGCCGTGTCCTTGATTGAAGGCATGCCAAGGCTTCTGCCCAAACAACTGGACGAAGAAGGCTCGGAAGTATTTAGGGACAAGGTGCAGAGCCTGGGTATATCGATTTTCTGTGGTAATTCTGTAGAAGGATTCGAAGGGGATAGCAACCGACATGTTTCACATGTGCGCATGGCCGATGGTATGCTGCTTGATGCCGATATCGTTATCGTATCGGTTGGCGTTTCACCCAATGTTGCCGTGTTCCGGGACACCGGCATCAGCATGAACCGCTTTATAGAAGTCAACGAGAATATGGAGACCGGCATTGAAGGCATATATGCGGCAGGAGACATAGCCAGCGTTAGCGGCAGGTGGTTTGGGCTGTGGTCTGTTGCCAACCGACAGGGTCAGGTTGCAGGAGCCAACGCCGCGGGCGGAAACGCTGCCTATAGAGCTGATGATGTTCCCTATATGCTTGCCACCATGGGAACAAGGGTCGTTTGTTCAGGCGATGCGGGCGTTATCCAGCCCGATGATTCGAAAGCAGCTTATACGATAGACCGGAAGATTGACAAAGAAAAATACCTTTATTCCAAGCTTGTATTCCGGAACGGGCTGTTTGTGGGATATATGCTTGTCGGCGAGCCGGCCGGAGCCTTCAGCAAGCTCCAGCCATTGCTGAATACGAATGCAAGCGCCGAGAAGATTAATAGTATTCTGTACGGATGATGCGCGATCCGTTCTGCGGCGCCCTCGCATACCAGGTATTGTTGACAATGCTGTTTTCAGGATGTTATCATGATTTTGACAATAAGGGGACATGCCATTTTACTATCATTTCAGACAGATCTGCCCGCACCGTAGTATTTATGACGTTCGCAACGAAGGGAAGATACGGGATGTTCAAGGTCTTTCTTGTCGAAGATGAGAGTGTTGTCCGCGAGGGTATACGCAAGAATATCCAATGGGAACAGTATGGGTTCCATTATACCGGTGACGCTTCGGATGGCGAGCTTGCGCTGCCCATGATACGGGAAATTCAGCCTGATCTTCTCATCACGGATATCAAGATGCCTTTTATGGACGGGCTGACCTTGATCAAGCTGGTACGCAATGAACTTCCAAGGACAAAGATTGTCATAATCAGCGGATACGATGATTTTGCCTATGCGCAGCAAGCCATCAGCATGGGCGTGGACCAATACCTGCTTAAGCCTATCATAAAGGACAAGCTTGTGGAGATACTGGCTGACCTGTATGAGAAAATGAGGGAGGAACGGCAGCAGCAGGAGTACATAGAACATTTCCAGCGTGAGGCCCAGGAATATGAAAACTTTTCACGCAGGAGGTTCTTTGAGAAAATAACAACCGGTGTGTTAAGCGAATCGGAGATTATTGAAACCGCCGGGTCAATGAATATCGATATCTGTGCCCCGTTCTACAATATCGTTCTTTTCTCGCTCAGCAGCGCAGAATATGACGGGAGTATGCCTGAAAGCTATACCGAGGATCTTGCCGCGGTGCAGGACGAAGTCACAAAACTGTTTATCGGCAGGCCCGAACTGATTCTTTTCAGATGGAACATAACGACATATGCTGTCCTGGTCAAAGGCACCAGGGATGATATAGAGCCAAACACGATTGATTGCATAAAGAATATACAGGAGCGATGTACCGCGGCAGGAAACGATGTGGGCTGGTATATCGCAAGGGGGACGCCCGTGTCGCGGCTCAGCGCCCTTCCGGTCTGCTTTGCCGAAGCAAGCCGCATATTGGCCTATCGTTATATATGCCCTGAGGAACATATCCTGACCGAAGCGAGCATACAGAACCTGAGGAAAAACAATGACATCAAGACAGGCACATACAGCAAGGAACTTGATACTGAACATATCAGGAAATTTTTGAGCAGCGGGACCGAACAGGAAATCGATGACTTTATCGAACAGGTGCTGCAAAATGTAGGGGAAAAGGTTGTTTCTGCAACTTTGCTTTGCAGGTACCTGGCCATGACAGTCTGTTTTGCTGTGATAAAATACCTGGACCTGATAGGATCGGGCGCCGACACAGTATTGCTGACAGATTTCTGGCCGAATGACAGCATTTCCACTGCCGAGGATGTTCGGAATTATGCGCGCCAGGTCATCAAACGAGCGATCTATCTGCGTGACCGTGAAAGCACAAGGCAGCAGCATGTTTTATTGAAACAGGCGATAGATTTCATCAACGAAAACTATACGGACCCATCAATCTCACTGGATAAAGTCGCTAAAAACGTCAACATCAGCCCCAACTACCTGTCGGCCGTTTTCAGCCAGGAAGTAGGGCAGACACTGACCGAATACATCACATCAAGGCGAATCAATGAAGCGAAGAATATGCTCCGCAATACGGACATGAGGCTGAGCGAAATCGCGTTTTCAGTCGGATATAAGGATCCGCATTACTTCAGCTTTGTGTTCAAGAAAGTCTCGGGCTGCACGCCCAGTGAATATCGAAGAGGGACAGGCAGTGAGCATTGATTACAAACGCAAAGAGAAAAAAATAAAGATGCTGAGCAGGCTCTGGAATATGAACCTGCTGGTATCCCTGCCGCTGATGATAGTTATCCTGGTGCTTGCAACGGTTGGGATAATGTATGTATTCCGGTATAATGCGATCCTGAACAACGTCACGATGGCTTCGGAATTCAACCAGAACTTCAAGGATGACGTGGATCTGAAGATGTACTATTACGTGATCGACAGCCAGTACTCGGTAGGTCTGCCCCTTGAAGAAGTACAGTCCGCAAAGGAGATCGCGCAGAACCTGTACGACACTACAACGAAAAAAGAAAGCATCCGCGCAATCTCCAGCGTGCTCAGCCTCTGCAACAATCTTGAGGAAAAGATGCAGCAGATCGCTGAAACAAAAGAATACGACTCGCGTGTGGACCAACTGGAGAAAAATATCTACATATTGACCGATCTCATACAGAGATTCATGTACACCTACCTGTATTACGAAGCGGCACACCTGAACAGCCTGCAGTCCGACATGGTCAGGAACATGATCGTTTTGATGGGCGCGGTCGTTTTCCTCGCGCTGGTGCTTCTGTTTTTCCTGCTGAAGAGTTCAAAAAAACTCAGCCGCAAGATCGTAGATCCCATAGATATGATTTGTGAACGCCTCGAAGCGATAGGCAAGGGCAACCTGCTGGTCCGGGAACCCATCCAGGCTGACGTTGAGGAGATACAAATCCTTTCAGACGGTATTGAAAACATGGTAGGCCGCCTGATATGGCAGATCCAGAAGAGCACTGAACAGGAAAAACAGCGCAGGCACGCCGAACTGGCGCTGCTGCAGTCCCAGGTCAATCCGCATTTTCTGTATAATACCCTGGACACTATCGTATGGCTCATCGAGTCCGGCGAAATAAACGGGGCCGTAAAGATGGTTGCAAGCCTCTCCAACTATTTCCGCTTTTCATTGAGCCGAGGTAAAAACGTTATCACCCTTGAAGAGGAAGAACAGCACGTCCGCAGTTATCTTGAGATCCAGCAGATGCGTTACAGCGATATACTGGATTATGAAATCGACATCCCGGATCATCTGAAACAGTACATAATTCCCAAGCTCACCCTTCAGCCCCTGGTGGAAAACGCGCTGTATCACGGAATAAAGAACAGGCGCAGAAAAGGAGTTATCAGGCTTACCGGCAGGGAGGAAAACGGTCATATAATCCTCGAAGTGATGGACGACGGGCGCGGCATGTCCGAAGAACGTCTAAGAGAGGTCAGGGCTTCCCTTGGTGAGAGTACGGGCGAGGGCTTTGGCCTGAGGACGGTGCACCAGAGGATTCAGATACTGTTTGGCGCAGAATACGGACTGACGATCGAAAGCGAGCTGGATGTCGGGACTAAGGTCATCGTGACTATTCCCATGAAGACGAGCGACAAGGAGATGGCTATATGAGAAAACTTCTTGCTGTGATATTATGCCTGGCCATTGTGCTTTCAGGCGGCTGTTCAGGGGAAGATCCCCATTCTGTGCCAGGATCTGCCGAGGATAACCTGATTGTGGTAGGCTTTTCACAGGTAGGAGCAGAATCGGAGTGGCGCGTAACCAATACGGAGAACATAAAATCCGTTTTATCAGAAGATAACGGATATATGCTTATCTTCGATGATGCCCGGCAGGAACAGGAAAACCAGATCCGCGCCATCAGGATGTTCATACAGCAGGATGTTGACTATATTGTGTTTTCCCCTAAAGTCGAAACGGGATGGAACGCCATTTTGCTGGAAGCGAAAGAGGCAGGTATTCCGGTCATCGTGATCGACAGGTACATTGAATCACAGGATACATACCTGTATACGGCATATGTCGGGTCCGATTTCTACAAGGAGGGCGAGATTGCGGTCAAATGGCTGGAGGACTTTTTGGAACAGCAGGGAAGGACTGAAGAACCGATACGGATAGTCCACATCCAGGGCACTATTGGTTCCACCCCGCAGTTAGGCAGGACAATCCCGCTTGAAAAAGCCGTGGAGAGACATCCAAACTGGGAAATGGTGGCCCAGGAATGCGGCGATTTTACCAAGGCCAAGGCATACGAAGTTATGAACTCGATCCTTAAGAGCACACAGGATATTGACGTCGTATACTGTGAAAACGACGGAGAGGCTCTTGGCGCCATAGCCGCGTTGGAAGAAGCCGGTCTGAAATGCAACCCTGAAGACGGAGTTATCGTAATCTCGTTTGATGCGACAAGGCTTGGCCTTGAGTACACCCTTGCCGGCAAGATAGCGCTTAATGTGGAATGCAACCCTCTGCAGGGGCCATATGTTGACAAGGTAATAAAGAAGCTTGAGCGCG
>Ga0209537_1001536_pt1 | contig 25627 bp, 22 predicted proteins | sample BioPla4DNA1_FD_187698 | JGI IMG/M metagenome (GOLD analysis project Ga0209537, IMG submission 187698) | Biogas fermentation microbial communities from Germany - Plant 4 DNA1 (SPAdes) (version 2) | ecosystem: Engineered > Bioreactor > Anaerobic > Digestate | place: Bielefeld, North... | reverse complement strand
CGACGTACGTAAGGTCGACGAAACTGTTGACACGCTCCTCTATGACCCACGAAGGCGTGCACATCCGATGGTTGTAGTAATGTATATCGACCACAATACTGTTGAATTCCTGCTCGGTCATCCCGATCACCCACAACCTGATTATATCACCACGCAAGCACAAAATACAAATTGTCCATCGAGGAATTCAGGGTATATGCGATCCCTGCTGATAGCTGTAAGCTTATCACATAACCGTACAGCCGGATTTTCGGCACAAATGCACCGAAAGCCAGTATGCCGTGACAATCAGGCTATTATCAAATTTCAACAGAATAGCATAATCAAAAAAGACCCGGAAACATCCGGGCCTCTTTCTCTGACTTCAGTTTTGACTTTTGACTGCAGTTTTTTTCCTGATCCGCTCCATGGCAGGAAGCCTGTTTCCGCTCCGAAACCAGTCCCGCGGTCAGGAACCTGGTCCCGCATCGACAGCCTGTTTCCGGGTCCTTCAACAGCTGCAGCATGACACCGTCTACAGCATGAGGCGGTAAATGTTAATGACGTCTTCCTTGTTCAGTTTGACAAAGCCGCCTATGGTCCCGCTTCCTTCGTTGCCATAGCAAGCCTTGTGCGCCATTTCCTCGATGTCCTCTTCTTTCGCGCCGAGTTCCGCAAAGTTTATCGGCATGCCTATGGATTTCAGGAACCTCTTCAGCGCTTCAATGCCTGCCCTTGCAGTGTTTTCCGGGTTTTCGAAATCCATCTGGCAGCCCCACACGCGGACAGCCAGCTGTGCCAGCCTGTTCACGCCGCCGTGTTCGATCATGTACGTCATCCATGCAGGGAACACCACCGCAAGGCCTGCTCCGTGAGGGACATCGTAAAGTGCGGAAAGCTCGTGCTCCATGGCATGGCTTGCCCAGTCCTGTGTCCTGCCGACACCGCACGAATTATTGTGCGCCATCATGCCTGCCCACATGAGGTTTGCCTGGGCATCATAATCAGCAGGATTCTTCACTGCCTTGGGACCCTCATTTATAATCGCCAGCAACAGGCCTTCTATCAGCCTGTCCGTAACCTCGACACGGCTGGTCCTTGTGAAGTAGCGCTCAAACAGGTGAGCCATCATGTCCGTGATGCCGCATGCCACCTGGTACGGCGGCAAAGTCTGTGTCAGGGCCGGATTCAGTATGGAAAACACGGGCCTCAAAGCCTCTCCTGCTGCCCCGCGCTTGTACATGCCATTTTCGTTGGTTATGACGGAATTCGGGGAACCTTCGCTGCCCGCTGCCGAGATCGTCAGTATAGTCCCGACAGGCAGTGCTTCAGTGACGGGCCTGCCCTTGTAGAAATCCCAGAAATCGCCGTCATAAGGTACTCCTGCCGCTATTGCCTTGGCAGAATCTATAACGCTGCCGCCGCCGACAGCAAGGATAAAGTCTACATTTTCCTTCCGGCAAAGGTCGATGCCTTCATAAACGAGCCCGGCCCTCGGGTTTGGCTGAACTCCGCCAAGCTCCGTGTAGCTGATGCCTTCCCTTTCGAGGGATGCCTTCACCCTGTCAATAAGGCCCGACCTGACTGCCGAACCTCCGCCGTAATGGATGAGGACCTTGCTTCCGCCGAATTTTTTCACGTACTTTCCTGTTTCGTTTTCCTGGTCTTTTCCGAACACGAAATAAGTAGGGCTGTGGAATGTAAAGTTGTCCATATCTATCCTCCTTGTTTTAAAGGTGGTGACACTTCAGGCATTGGGAGATACTCAGCCATGAAGGAGTGTCCCTTGCATTGTCACCTCACATCTCCCTGATGAATGTCACCATCCTTTTAATTCTCATTTTTCAGAACAAACCTGTATATAACTTTTGCAACGCCGTTTTCATCATTGGAAGCCGTCACGTAATCGGCTTTGGCCTTCACTCCGTCGGCGGCGTTCCCCATTGCGACGCCAAGGCCCGCATATTCTATCATCGACAGGTCATTGTATCCGTCGCCGATGGCTATCATCTCTTCCCTCCGGATGCCAAGCCGCCTGCCGATGAACTCCAGTGCTGCCGCTTTTGACACACTGCTGCTGAAGAACTCGAGAAAATGCGGCTGGGACGTGCAATATGTCACACTGTCGTTCACCATATCTTTTATACCCTTTTTCCAGGCTTCTATTCTGTCAACATCGTCGATCCATATGATTTTTGTGACCCCACGGCCGACTATGTCGGTGATGTCGGTGAAAACGACAGGCTCTTCGCCCGACAGTTTTTTGTAACTGTCGACATGGCCGTTGATTTTGTTCACGTAAAGCTTATTGTCAGACCACGCTATGACCGTTGTATCCCTTTCAAGCCCAAGCCTGAGCACATTTTCGGCATCCTGCCTCATCATCCCCTGTTCGGACAGTATATCTCCGGTCACTGCATCGACGATCATAGCTCCATTGTAAGTGATTATCGGCGCATCGAGCCCAAGTTCTTCAATGAAGTTCCTTACTCCCTGTATGGGCCTTCCAGTGCTTATCGTGACCACGACCCCGGCATCCCTGCACCGCCAGATGGCCTTGGCCGTCTCATCCGTTATTATTCCTTCGCTGTTTATCAGCGTCCCGTCAATATCCAGTGTGATCAGTTTATATTGCATAGGCTAACCTGGTACCAGGCATGGCAGCCGGTTATTCCGCTCAGACAGGAGAACCATCCCTGTGTCTGCCGCATCGCTGCGATTACCGGTCAACTGCTGTGCCCGTCACCGTTGCTCGTTCCCTCCTCCATCCTTTCTTTCACTTCATCGGGCAGCAATTCGCCAAGATAGTTCCTGTGCGGCAATTGCCTGTCCCGCAGAACCCTGCTTATGCTTTCGTCGAGCCGCGCGATCTCTTCCTTCAGATCACCTGCGGATATTACCGAACACCCGGCCCCCAGGATGATTATCTGCTGCAGGTTGTCTGACGTCGCGACAGTAATGTCGTATTTCTTCCTGTTGTCGTGGGCGAACTTCTCGATATACTCGTCCGCTGTCTGCGCTTCCCTTGTAAAAACCACATGGACGCCGCCATAGTCGAGCACGTCCTCGCTTTTCCGCTGGACGCGGTATGCGTCAAATACAGCTATGACATGGCATTTCCTCATGCCCCGGTATTTACCCAGAAGGTCCAGGAGCCTGGTCCTGGCGCTGTCCATGTTGTCCTTTGCGATATCTTTCAGTTCCGGCCATGCAAGTATTATATTATAGCCGTCGACGAGCAGGTATTCTTCCCTTTCCGCTTTTTCCGCAGCCGTGCCTGATGTTCTGCCGGCGTCCGGAACAACTCCCGTAAGCCCGTTTACTGCCGGTCTGCCCGGCGCAGCTTCTTTGCTGAGTGTATCGCTGCCACCATGTACTACGTGGTTTTTTCTCCGTTTCTTCCAGGAAGACCTCTTCCCCTGGTTTGCAAACGAGGTTTGGGCAAGTATCCTGTCAACTTCGTCCGGTGACAGCCATTTCTCCTGTGCAAATGAAACGCCGGCCCCGTTCTCTCCCTCTGGTGGATCTTCACCTGCAGCAGCCCTTTTGAAGCAGCTTTCCACATGCATGTATTCCTTTACTCTGTCCCAGCTTACATAAAACCCGGCACCGTTGGCGCAGAATACTGAACCTGACGGGTTTTCAGCATCTTTTTCAGGATCATACCCGATCATTTCGATAACTTCTTCGGCGTTGTGGCACGGTATGTATCCCTTCAGGCTGCAGAATATCTTCCCCTGACCCTTCGTATAGGCCGTGAGTTCCCTCTGGTAGTTTTTCATCGTGGCGACAGGGGCTTCACCTTCGATATATGCGACCCCGTTTTCTATACGGGAAATCGTGCATGTGCCCCTCATCCTGTCGATATCGGCCAGGGCATGTCCCACAAGCTTTTCCGGCAGCTCGATGCGGAAGGAATAGTACGGTTCCAGCAGCACCGATGTCGCTTCCATAAGTCCCTGGCGGACCGCACGGTAAGTGGCCTCCCTGAAATCTCCGCCGGCCGTGTGCCTTAAGTCCGCCCGCCCCGACACGAGTGTTATCTTCATGTCCGTTATCGGGGACCCTGTAAGGACGCCTTTGTGTTCCTTCTCCTTAAGATGGGACAGGACCAGGTTCTTCCAGTTTGGGGCCAGCACCTCGTCGCTGCAGTCCACAGCGAACTGAAGGCCGCTTCCCGGCTCTCCCGGCTCCATCAGCAGATGCACCTCCGCGTAGTGGCGCAGCGGTTCGAAGTGGCCGACTCCCTCCACGGTATTGGTGATGGTCTCCTTATAGATTATCCTGCCCGCATCGAAGGATACGTCTATACCAAACCGGTCTTTTATCACGCTTTGGAGAATTTCAGTCTGAACTTCTCCCATGATCTTCGCGTGTATCTCCCTGAGCTGTTCGTCCCAGGTGATGCGGAGGGCCGGGTCCTCATCCTCCAGTTGGCGCAGTTTCGGCAGGATCTCTCTCGGGTCGGCGTCTTCGGGCAGCATGATCCTGTATGACAAAACGGGCTCCAGCACCGGCGTTATGATCCCCTCATCCGCTCCAAGACCCTCGCCCGGCCTCGTCTGCGAAAGGCCCGTCACCGCGCATATAGTGCCTGCCTCTGCTTCGTTCACAGTCTCGAATTTCGGTCCCGAGTAAATACGTATCTGGGTGACCTTCTCCTCCCAGGTCCCGTTGCCTGCCACGTCCCTCACCCTGAGCACCCCTCCGGTGATCTTCAAGTGGCTGAGCCGGTTCCCCTGTTCATCCCTGCTTATTTTGAAAACCCTCGCACCGAACTTATCCGGCCATGAAGGGATGATGGTGTATTCTGCAAGTCCCTGCATAAGCGCTTCGACGCCCTCGAGCCTCAGGGCGGCGCCGAAATAGCACGGGAACAGCCTGCGGTCCCTGATGGACTCCCTTATGTGCTCATCATCGATACGCCCTGTCTCAATGTATTCCGAAAGGAGTACTTCGTCGCACATCGCCACCTGTTCCATGAAATCGCGGCCGCGGTCCCGGCCGAAATCCACGCATCCGTGCCCAAGCTGCTTCCTGATCTCTTCCATCAGCCTGTCCCTGTCGGTACCGGGCTGGTCCATTTTGTTGACGAAAATGAAAACAGGTACCCGGTATATATCCAGCAGGTTCCACAGGGTCCGCGTATGCCCCTGTATGCCGTCTGCCCCGCTGATCACAAGGATGGCGTAATCCAGCACCTGCAGCGTCCTTTCCATCTCGGTCGAAAAGTCCACATGTCCCGGGGTATCCAGGAGTGTTACCTGTACATCCCCGATATCGAGCACGGCCTGCTTCGAAAAAATAGTGATGCCCCTGGCCCGTTCCAGTCCATAGTTGTCCAGGAAGGCATCTTTCCTGTCCACTCTGCCCAGTTTCCTTGTCCTGCCGCCCAGGTAAAGAAGGCCCTCCGACAATGTCGTTTTTCCGGCATCAACATGTGCAAGTATCCCTGCGACCAGTTTCTTCATATGCTGCATATCCTTCTTTGGTTTTTGTATTAACATTATACAGTATAAATAACCGGCGTGCCAGGCACGTCGGTCATCTGACACATCGCCCGTTTCCGGACCAATAACCGTCAGTTTTTTGAAATATATCAGATAACAGACATATCCCCGGCATGTGATTGATAACATACATATTTTAATTATCTGTTTGTTGATTTTGCGCCACCGTGTATATAAACTATACATAGAGTCGATTTTCGACATAAAGTTGATTATCGACATAAAGTTGATTATCGACATCGTGTCTGGCAAAAGGGGTGATGGACAATGGACAGGTTTTCACAGGCAGTGATAAACCACAGGAAAACGATACTTGCGATATTCGTGACCGCAGCCATGCTCGGCGGACTGCTGTCGGTATTCGTTCCGGTCAATTTCAACACGGTGGATTACCTGCCCTCCGATGCGCAGTCAACGACTGCTATCAGGATAATGAAGGAAGAGTTCGGCGGTGAAATGCCGAACACAAGGGTGATGATCACGAACGTTTCGATACATGAAGCGCTGGAATACAAGGCGAAACTCGCCGCAACAGAAGGCGTGGCAGACGTGGACTGGCTTGACGACGTGGTCGGCCTGGACACGCTGAAGACGACTCCCGTTGGATTTCTCGACGCATCGGTGGTCGAAAGCTATTACAGGGACAATAACGCGCTGATGAGCCTGACTGTCGAGTCCGGCAGGGAACTGGAAGCCGTCAGGGCTATCTATGAGATAATAGGCGAAGATAATCCTGCTGCCGGCGATGCCGTTTCCATTGCTGAAGCGCAGGAAATGTCGGTCACGGAAGTGGCCAATGCGATGGCGCTGCTGATCCCGATAGTGCTGGTCATCCTCATCCTCTCCACCGGTTCATGGATAGAGCCGCTGTTCTTCCTTATGTCCATAGGCGCTGCGATACTGATCAACATGGGGACGAACATACTGCTCGGCGAGATATCGTTTATCACGAGGACGGTCAGCCCGGTCCTGCAGCTTGCAGTATCGCTGGATTATACGATTTTCCTGCTCCACAGTTTCAACAGCCACAGGCAGACCGTCGAGCCCGAAAAGGCAATGAAGCTTGCAATGAAGGAGTCGCTCCCGACGGTGGCAGCCAGCGCCGCTACTACGGCGATCGGCTTTGCCGCTCTCATATTCATGCGTTTCGGGATAGGCGCGGACCTGGGTATCAACCTGCTGAAGGGCATAGTATTCAGCTTCATTTCAGTCATGGTTTTTCTGCCGGCACTTACGCTGACACTGTATAAACTGATCGACAAAACGAGGCACAGGAAACTTCTGCCTGACTTCAAAGGAGCCGGCAGAGTGCTGACGAAGATCAGGATACCGTTCCTCGTGCTTGCCCTCGCCATAGCGATACCCTGCTTCCTTGCCCAGTCCGAAACCGGTTACATGTACGGTACGAGCAACATAACCAGGGCTACCAGGGTCGGTACAGATACCGCCCGTATCGAGGAAAAATTCGGCAGGCAGAACACGCTGGCACTGCTGGTGCCCAAAGGGGACACGGGCACTGAAGCCGAACTGGCGGACGCGCTTTCGGGGCTGCCCCATGTGACAGGCGTAATATCATATACAACGGCCGTTGGTGCGCAGATACCGGTAGAGTTCGCCCCGGATGAGGCACTGGAGCAGTTTTATTCCGAACACTACGCACGGATGATCATAAACACGGATACGGAGGACGAAGGCGACGAGGCATTCGATACCGTCCGCAGCGTGTTGGACACGGCGGCGGGATATTATGACGAATACTGGCTCGCAGGCCAGAGCGCATCCCTGTATGACATGAAAGATATCGTTTCGGTGGACAACCGGAGGGTCAGCCTGGCAGCAGTCATTGGAATATTCCTCGTGCTTCTGGTGACTTTCCGTTCCGCCAGCCTGCCTTTCCTGTTGGTGTTCACCATCGAAACGGCGATATGGATCAATCTCTCGTTCCCGTATTTCGCAGGACAACCGCTGAACTTCGTCGGTTACCTGATAATCAGCACCGTGCAGCTCGGGGCGACCGTGGACTATGCCATACTGTTCACCAACACCTACCTGGCCAACAGGAAAAACTACCCGAAGAAAGAGGCCATGCGCATCACGATTTCGGACAATCTCGTGGCTGTCCTCATCTCCGCAGTGATCCTGGCCGTCTCCGGGTTCACACTGGCATATACGTCAAACAACCCCATCATAATCGAACTGGGCATACTGCTCGGCAGGGGCACGCTGCTGTCACTGGTCATGGTGGCATGCGTCCTTCCCGCGCTGCTCGTCCTGTTCGACGGGGTCATCAGGAAAACGACTCTTAATAACGGGTTTCACGGCACAAGAAAAGATAAAGGAAGTGATATCGAATGAAGAAACCGATTTCTCTTTTTCTGATAATCACAATGCTGCTTGTTTCGGCTTCGGCCTCGGTTTCAATGTCGGCCCGGGGACCGGCTGCGTCAGCATCGGGCGATGAAGCTGCAGGTGTCACGGCCGCAGCAGCCAGGGATGCCACGTCGTCATCGGACCAGGAACCTGCGTCCCCCAAGGAAGAAGCCGTTTACGGAATACTGGAACATGACGGGTCCGTCAGGGACCTGTACGTCGTGAACATATTCGACGGCGGAGCCATCACCGATTACGGCAGCTATTCCGAGATCCGGAACCTGACCACGTCTGAAGAGCTGGTCCGGGATGGTGACAAGATCACCATAAACACGGCCGCCGAAAAGTTCTACTACCAGGGGACACTCGAAAAGAAGGACCTTCCCTGGAACTTCACGATAAAATACTTCCTGGACGACAGGGAACTTTCCGCAGACGAACTGGCAGGCAAAAGCGGCAGGCTGAAGATCGCGGTGTCGGTCAGGCGGAACGACAGGGTTTCCGGCAGCTTTTTCGACAACTATGCCCTCCAGGTATCGTTACCACTCAACAGCCGACTGTGCTCGGACATAGAAGCCGAAAATGCGGTCATCGCTGAAGCCGGCGGAAAAAAGCAGATCACCTGGACGGTATTGCCAGGGAAAAATGCTGACCTGACCGCAACGGCCAATGTGAGAGATTTCGGGATGGATCCGGTCACCATTAACGGAATAAGGCTTGTCTTCGGTATAGAGGCCGACACCGGGATGTTCGGCGACAGGATCGCTCAACTTGCCGAGGCGGTAAAGGAACTTGACAGCGGCGCGGGCGAACTGCTGGCCGGGCTTGACCGGTTGTCAGACGGGATACGGGAATACACGGAAGGCCTGAAAGCTTTCAATGAAGGCATCGGCCAGCTTTCTGCCGGAGCCGTCGAACTGGACGCCGGGGCGGCCGCGCTGAGGGACGGCCTGCTGCAAATGTCAAATCAGAACGCCCTGCTCATGAGCGGCGCTTATGCAATACAGCAGGCGACATTCGATGCCGTCAACGCCCGGCTGAAGGAAATCGACCGGGAGATGCCCGACCTGACGCCGGAAAATTACACCGACATGCTTTCACAGCTTTCACAGATGCCAGGTCTTTCGCTTGTGCCCGGACTTTCAGAAGCCCTTTCGGACGTGAAAAACCAGCTTGACGGAGTCGTGCAGTTCACCCGGGGCCTGGAAAACTATACGAACGGCGTTGCGCAGCTGGGAGCAGGGGCTGCGGAACTGGCAAAGGGGACCGGGGAATTCAGTTCTTCAGCCGCCATGCTGGCAGCATCCGCAAATGAACTGTACAAGGCCGGGGCACAACTCGGTTCGGCGGCAACGGAACTGCGGGACGGCCTTGCTTCATACAAGGCCGGCATGGGAAAGCTGCGCGAAGGTACATCCGGCATCGATTCTGAAATAGAAAAAGAGATAGACGATCTGCTCGAAGACATACTTGGCAGCGATGAAAAGCCGGTCTCCTTCGTATCTGAAAAGAACACCAGCATTAAGGCAGTCCAGTTCGTGTTGAGGACCGACCCGATCAAAATGCCGAAAACCGTGAATGCTGCCGCAAGTGAGACTGCACAGCTGACCTTCTGGCAGAGGCTGCTGAAGCTGTTCGGGCTGTACCACGATTGATCGAAGTTCGGGACAGGACACATCCATACATGATAACTCCGCAGGACAGTAAAAAACTCCGCCTCCGGCCATGCCGGGGCGGAATCCGCTGTCTTGAGCCAGCTGTTTTTGAGAGCGTCAGCATTGCTTTACTGCTGAGTCCTGAAAATCCAAAGCCATGATTCGGGGATATCCGGGTGGACTATGATGTACCATACTATCAGCAAAGCAAGTATCACGAACAGCAATGCCGCATCGGCGCTGATCCCCGTTACCGTTACCCTGCCGACAGTACCGCTCCTGGCCCGGTCGAACTTCCGCACAAAGGAATAAAGCCTGTTTTTCAGCGCATCCCCGGACTCGTGGGCATTGTCGGCGATCACATGGTATTCCCTGGCTCCTTCATCCCATAACCGCAGGACGCCCTTTGCAGCCATTTTCCCCAAACCTTCCTCTGTCATCCAGACGGGAGGCTTCCAGTGGAATATGCCAAGCCTGAGCCCGGCAATGCAGACCAGCATGCCGACGATCAGGGTAATGATGATACTGAAAACGTCCCCGGCATTCCAGAACGCGGAACCGACGTGATCCGGCAGAGCGAAGGCCGCAAGCCCGGCAATGCCCTGCTCTGCGCCCAGGGTGCGCACGACCGGTATTACCAGCTTTTCGGCAAAAAACCCCGGCGCAACTCCTATGCCCACCATTGCAGCGGCCAGCAGCCCCATCGCGGCATGCATCCATGCCGGTGCCCTTCCCTTCGCCGGCATATCCGATTGTTCCCGGGCATCCGCCGGGCTTTTATCGGCACGTTTCCCCCGGTGTGCTTCTTCACCGGGTTTCCTGAGAAATATAAGGTAATAAAGCTTGATGAATGACGCAGCAGTGCCGACACCGGTCACCACGAAAAGCCGCTCGGCCCACGCCAGCCACCGGGAGCCGGTCTCTGCGGCGATACCGGCCGCATGGTGCAGCAATGTCTTGCTTGCATACCCGTTCAGCCCCGGAGCACCTGTGATCCCCAGGACGGCAACCAGCATCAGCGCCGCGGTCACCGGGAACCGGCGCAGCAGGCCGCCAAGCCTGTAAAGGTTCGTCTCATGCGTGCTTACATATATGATCCCTACGCCAAGGAACAGCGCCGCCTTGAACAAAGCATGGTTCATCACATGGTACACGGCGCCGGCGACAGCTACTCCGCCATCTGCCCCAAGGCAGGAACCGATGCCGAGTCCGAATGCTATATAGCCCATCTGGCTGATGCTGTGGTATGCCAGGAGCCGTTTAGCATCACTTTGCAGCAAAGCTGAAACGACGCCGATCAGCATCGAGCAGATCCCTGCAGCCGTGAGGGTCGGCCCAAACCACTCTACGCCGCTTATGTCCGCAAGGCCCCATCCGGCCATCCCGGCCGTCCGTACCAGGCCATAGGCTCCAACCTTTATGAGCAGGCCCGACAGGAGCGCGCTTGCAGGAGTCGGCGCCGCGCTGTGGGCATGCGGGAGCCATACATGCAGAGGCACGATCCCTGCCTTTATGCCGAACCCCAGTGCAAACATTGCGATCCCCCAGCCAAACAGGCGCGGATCGGAAGACGCCGCCGGGCCGCTTCCGACTGCAGGCAAAATACCAGTCGCCTCACTGGTCATCACGATCCCCATCGCCACCAGGAAACCGGCGGCAAGGCTGAAAAACAGGTACAGGTACCCTGCCCTGACAGCTTTCCGGTCCCAACGATCGATGACCCAGAAGTACGACGCAACAGTCATCAGTTCAAAAAAGAGCAGCATGGTCAGGAAATCGCCGGCAAGGAAAACGCCCAAGACCGCCGTCTGCGTGAACAGTGTCCATATATAAAAGCTTTCGGGTCTTTTTTCATGCTTCATGTATCCCGGCATATAAATGGATACAGCCAGCCATACGAATGCGGCCAGCGCAGCAAATACCGAGGATGCGGCATCGGCGCGGAACGTGGGTACATAAGGGCCCGGAAGAGATACCCGCAGGACAGCGTCGTTCCCGCTGAAAACACCTCTTAACAAAAGGCAACTGGAGACAAATACGATCGCAGATACAGAGACGGGTACCGCAGGGCTTCCACGCCTCAGCAGGAGCATGATGATTGCTGCTGTAAAGGGTATGGCAAGGATCGATACGATCAGCACAGCTTTACCTCCTATCAACCAAAGAACCAGTCTGTCACGGCCTCTGCCCCGGGCCATACGATCCCCGGCACCAGTCCGGTCACAAGCGCGATGACCACCAGTGCCGCGGCCGGTGCGAACATCAGAGCCATACTGCCGCCTTTTTCCTTGCAGGACGGCGTTTTATCGCCGCGGAATGCCTGCACCACAACGGGTATGAAACACGCGGCATTGATGAGGCCGCTGGCTGCAAGCACCAGGGCGAACGGCCACATGCCGCCCGCCACACTGCCTTTCATCAGGTAATACTTGCCCCAGAATGTACTTAGCGGCAGCATGCCTGTCATCCCAAGGGCTGCGGCCGTAAAAGCGGCCATCGTCCACGGCAGTTTCCGGCCGACCCCGCCCATCCGGCTGATCCTGGTCTCACCGGTCTGCCTGGCGATGATCCCTGCACAGAAAAACAGCGTCATTTTCATGAACGGATAAGTGATCATCTGCATCATTGCCCCGGCCAGCCCCCAGGGCTGCAGCGTAAAAGCTCCAAGCAGGATGTACGAAAGATGGCTGACGGTCTGGTATGCCAGCCTGCGCTTCAAAACATCCTGCCGCAGCGCAACGATGACCCCGGCAAGGATGGTGGATGCCGCAACCCACGGAAGTACCCGGCTGATGCCCAACTGCCCGGCAAGTCCGCGTCCGAACACGGAATACACGACCCTGATGACGCCGAATACACCTGCGTAGACCACAGCGACGGCATGCAGCAGGGCACTCACTGGAGTCGGCGCCACCATGGCTGCGGGCAGCCAGCGGTGCAACGGCATCAACGCTGCCTTGACGCCGAATCCGACGATGTACATGACCAAAAGCCAGCCGAGCATCGGGCTGTTGACCCCGGCCAGTACAGGGCCCCCTGTAAAGCCAGGATCCCCGGCGTACCTGTAAGTGATGATTATCGCAATAAGTATGGCTCCTGCGCCTGAAAGATTGTACATGATATACTTCGTCCCGGCAGCCGCCGCTTCGGGAGTGCGCTCATGGATCACCAGCGGATATGTGGCAAGGGTAAGCAGTTCATAGAACAGGTACAGGGTCACCAGGTTCCCTGCAAAAGCCACTCCGACAGCCGCACTAAGAGAAAACAGGAAAAAGGAGTAGTAAACACGCTGTCCGCTTTTCTCCGCCATATATCCGAATGAATATACGGTCGCAAACATCCATAAAGTGGAAGCGATCAGTCCAAAAACAGCACCGAGCGGATCCGGATCAAGACTCCACTCCAAATCGCCGGATACGAAACCGATCCTCGTACCTTTCCCGGCAAATACCGATAATGCTGTCAGCCAGCTGAAAACTGCGCCGGATGCGGCAAACAGCAGCGTTATCATATTGCGCAGGCGGCGCCTGGCCCCGGGGATCAGCATAACGGCCAGTCCGCCGGCTGCCCCGCTCGATAAACCCAGGACAAGATATATTTTCAAAGCATCAGCAGAATAAGGCATCGGAAAATCTCCTCCTTCGCTTACCGGAGCATAAGCAATTCAGCGGCGGCGCTCCTGGCCAGTTCTATGAAAGGTCCCGGTACGACCCCGAGTACGAATATGACTGCCGTAAGCAGGATAAGGGCAAGTTTTTGGGCTGCCCCGGGATCCTTCACCCGTACTTCGCGCGGCACTCCGGGTCCGGCAGGCATATGCTCCGCTGCATGCTGCACGGCTGTTTTGCACTCCTGCTGCACGGTACTTTCCTGCTTCGCCTTTTGCGGCGTTTCAAACCACATGGCGCGGATCACCGGGAAAAGGTATGCGGCACAGAGCACGCTTCCCGCGATTATTATGACCGTCGGAAGGAAATCCCCGGTATCAAGGCTTCCGGCTATCAGGTACCATTTGCCGATGAAACCTGAAAACATCGGTATGCCGATCAGCCCCAGGCTGGCCGCCGTGAAGGCCGCTGCCGTCAACGGCATTTTGCGGCCGATGCCTGCCATCTCACTGATCTTTTTCTTACCGGCGGAGGCAATCATGGCGCCTGCTGACAGGAAAAGCGTCGATTTTATCGCCGCATGGCTGGCCAGGTAGAACAGCGCGCCTGCCAGCCCGTTTTCATCCATAAGTCCGAAACCAAGGTAAATATATCCGACCTGGGATACCGTGGAAAATGCAAGCCTTCTCTTCAGGTCATCCTGCGGGAGCGCCATCACTGCCCCGCATATGATCGCAGCCATGCCTGCCAGCACCAGTATCCTGTCCACCGAAAACTCCTTCATCAGGGCAGGTCCGAAAACAACATACAAAAACTTCAGAAGACAGATCATATACCCTTTTACGGCAAGGCCCGACAAAACGGCGCTGGCTGGAGACGGAGCAGATGAATGCGCATCCGGCAGCCAGACATGCAGTGGGAAGAGGGCTGACTTGAGCCCGAACCCGACCAGCACGAAGCTGATCGCGAGCCATACCACGTGGGGCCTGTCCTGCCATGCCTGTGCAAGCCCCTGTGATGCAAATCCCATGTTCAGGTGCCCTGTTGTCACGTATATGAAACCTATCCCGATCACCACGAGGGAAGAGGCAAGAGTCGCAAGTACCAGGTATGTGAAAGCCGCTTCGGCTGCCCGCGGTGTGCCCCGTGAACTGACCAGGCCGCAGCAGCTCAGCGTGGCTACTTCAACCAGTACATAAGTGTTGAACAGGTCATTGGCCAGTGCCATGCCCGCAAGCGACCCCACCAGCAGCAGGAACAGTGTATAAAACCGGGCTGTCCGCTTGTTGCTTCCTACCTCATCCTTTAAGTTCCCCATGGTGAACAATGCTATAGGAAGGCTTACGGCCATTACTGCGAACAGGAAAAACACGGCAAGGCTGTTCACCGTCAGTTCGATACCCCACGGAGCCGGCCAGCCCCCCATCTGGTAGACCCAGTCCGTACCTCTATGCGTAAAGACTATATAAGCCAGAAAGCCGACGCCTGCAAGCCCCGCCGCTTCAGCCAGCACGACCAGTCCTTCCACCAGCCTCTGCCGGCGTGCAAATACGGGCAGGACAACACCGGCAAACAGGGGCACTATTATAACGAATGCCGGCAGGTTATCCGCGATCACTGCTGTCACTCTTCGTCACCTCGTTTCTCATCCGGGCGATCCGCCGGGCGTCAGTGGTACCATATTCCTTGTACAGCCTGATGATCAGCGACAATGCAAACGCGGTCACGCTCACGCTGACGACGATGCCCGTAAGCATGAGCGCCGACGGCAGCGGATTTACGTAGACCGTCCCGGGATCCGACTGATGGAGGATCGGATCGGTACCGCCCCTTATGTTTCCGGCGGCGATGAACAGGATATAGCCGGCGCTTCCCATGATATTGATCCCAAGCAGCTTCTTGAACAAGTTGGACCGGGTCAGTACCGTCATCACCCCGATCGAAAACAAAACCATGGCAAAGAAATATGGATAATTGACAATTAGTTTTTCAAGCAGCGTTTTCACGATCATCCTCCATCAGCGTAAAGAATATGGTGATCATGGTACTGGCGACCCTTATGCCGACGCCCAGGCCGATATAGAAGATGAGTCCCCCGGAAAAGAGCGCTCCAGGGACCCCGAGATCGACGCCCGCCAGCTTGTTGGCAAGGAACGGGACTCCCCTGGATATACCGACCATTCCCATTATCCCGTACCACAGCGTGCCAAAGCTCTCCGCCCATGTGAGGACTTTATCCGGCATTTTGGCACGGCCTTTTTTGATGCCGTAAATGGTTGAAAATGCTATATAGCTTAGTCCCACGATGATACCTCCGGCAAAGGAGCCTCCCGCCGAGATATGGCCGTGGAAAATCACGTAAAATCCATAGACGCATACAAAGGGCAGGATCACGGCGGCAACCCTTTTTAAAATAAAGTCTCTCATCTGCCGCCTTCCTCCTCTCCGTCGCCCAGTTCCTTTTTATCGGTCTTCAGCGTTATGACGACCGCCAGCGCAGCCGTGAACAGCACTATCGTCTCGAACATCGTGTCATACGCCCTGTAATCCAGGACTATCGCTGTTACCATGTTCATGGCGCGGGTCTCCTCAAGCGCGTCGTTGATGTAACGCTCGGAAACCTGGTTATGGACAGGGTTGTCAGGCATCCCGTAGGGAGGGAGTTCAGCTATGGCAAGCAGCCCGACCCAGGCTGTCGCAAGGACGATCAGCAATACCAGCAGCTTCTTTATCATCGCGCTATTCCTCCCTCCTGTTTGTCCGGTAAATGACGACCATCATCATGACAGTCGTGCAAATGCCGGCTGCCGCTTCCGTGATCGCAAGGTCGGGAGTGTTCAGCAGCAGCCATATGACCACCATTATCAGGCTGTATGCTCCGAACACGATGACCGCATGTACCAGGTCCTTTATGAAGTACATGGCCAGTGACGCGATCACGAGTATGGACATCAGGGCTATCAGCCAGTAATCCTCAGCCGTGAAAACCATATACTTACCCCTTCCTCAGTTTCGTATCTTTCGCAGGCCGCACGCCATGGATCAGTCCGGCTTTAGCCACCAGGTGCGTCATGGCAGGGTTGATCAGCCAGAACAGCAGCAGGATGAATACCAGCTTGAGCCGCACCGTCCAGTCCGGACTCAGAAGCAGGAGCCCGAGCCCGGCCAGACCAACGCCAAGCGTATCGCCCATCCCTACGGCATGCATCCGTGTATAGGCATCCGGGAACCTGAACAGTCCCAGCGTCCCGAATCCAAAAGCCAGGAACGAGCCAATGAAACATGCATAAGCCAAAAACTTAATCATCAGGATGCACTTCCTCTCTGTCCCCTTCGAATCCCTTTATACCTGGAAGCCTCAGGTGCCAGTCGCCGGGTGTCAGCACCCTCAGGATCCAGAGCCCACCGGCGAACCCGCACATCATGTAAACGATGGATATATCTATGAGTCCAAACTCGTGTTTGATGAACGCTATCAGCAATATCAGCACACTTACCTTGCTAGTGATGGCATTGATGGAAATCAGCCGGTCGATCACGGTCGGGCTGATGATCGCCCGCAGCAGCACTATGAGGATCAGGACCGTCAGCCCTGCCAGCATCAGCCTCATACTTAAGCCTCCTTCTCCTCGAGCTGCCTTATCTTGTCTATAAGGCGCCAGTACAAAAGATCTCTCCCGATCTGTCCGGTGAGCGCGTGGACTATGAAATGCCCGGTTTCCGGGTCGATATCCACGGTGATCGTCCCCGGTGTTATGGTGATGCAGGTCGCAAGCAGTACCCTTCCCCAGTGTGTGCTGATACCCGGATCGAGCACCATGAACAAGGGATCCACCGAGTGGCGGGAGAACAGCATGGCCCTGGCCACCGATATGTTCGCCTGGATCACGTATCCCACCATCAGGACCAGGCACCAGCCCAGGCGCAGCGCCCTGCGTACAGACGGCACTTCAGGGAGCCTTGGGCCGAGGTCGTGCCAGAACCACGCGGTCAGGAAGGCAATCAGCGCCCCGACCAGGACGTGCTGCAGGTCCGCCGCCGAAGAAATCACGAGCCAGAAGGCAAACAATATGATAAACAGGACGATCAAACGCTTGCGCACTGCAATCCTCCTTATCCGGAACCGCACGGGCAGACCTGGCTATACGGGACCGTTATTTTCCCGCGTCCGCGTGCTTACTTTTCCCTGCCCGACGCAAATGCATGAGGTCTACCCGGGCACTGTTTTTCTCCCAAGCAAAAAAGCGCAGGCCGAGTCTTTCAGACTGCGACACAACGCTTGGTCAACTCCTGCGGGGCCATCCGCCGGAACAGGACACTCCAGGCGGACCCGCCTGGCGTCCCGGCTTTCCTGTCCCCGTTTCGTCATTGAATTCGGAGATGATCAATACTGCCGGACAGATACGTACTATTAAGTATATTTTATTAAAACATGACTAATTATAGCATAAATATTCAGCTTGTAAAGAGAACTGCAAGGCTCCGGTAATATATTATGGTACCGTGCGTCCAATTGACAAAACCCGTATCTGCTGCCATGGACACAGCCGGTACTGTACGTGCAAACTGTCAGGAGCAGCATCGAATGACTTTTTATGCTATAATTAATGCAGAATCAGGAAGGGGTGGTGATGAAATGAAAATCTACAAGCTCATGAAGCAAAACTTCGTTAGCGTACGCCCGGGCGATACGATAGAAGATGCCTTGGCAAAAATGAGCAGCATGAAGGTAAACGGCGCACCTGTAGTGGACAGGAACGGGAAGCTGGTCGGCATGATCGTCAAGGCAGACATTTACAGGTTCCTGATCACACCTGGCCATATCGAAAAGTGTCCTGTCGAGTGGGTTATGTCAAAAGATGTGATCACCGCCTCGGTGGACGAAGAAGTGCTTACCGTTGCCAGACGGCTGAGAAAAAACAACATCATAGCGGTGCCCGTGCTGGAAGGAGATATCGTACGGGGCGTCATCAGCATCGAAGACATCCTGGATTTCTACATAAAATAAATCGGGTGCCAGGCACCCGATTTTTCAATCCACTCAGTCTTTTTACCCAGTCTTTGCTTCAGGAGCCTTCAGCAGCGATACTATCGCCAATCCTGCGACTGCTGCGGCGCCGGCGATGGCGAATGCCGTTGTGAACGCCCTGGCTGCGCTGAAGTATGCGACCACGTATGATGAAACCACTGCGCCGATACCGAACCCGAGCAGGATCATACCGTAGATCGTCGCAACATTCTTCGTTCCCCAGAAATCAGCGGTCAGTGCCGGGAATACACCGAGGAATCCGCCGTATGAGAACCCTATGACCGCGATGAACGCCAGCATCAGGTAACCCTTCGTGAATGAGACTCCAACTATCGAGAGGGCAGCAATAACAAGAAGTATCAGCAGCACCCTCTTCCTGCCAAGTTTATCCGAAAGCCCGGCCCAGAATAGGCGTCCGAAAGAATTGAAGCACGATATTATCATGACGCCGGCAACGGCCGCTTCATTTGTCAGGCCGCTGTCAGGCTGCAGCCCGAGTATCTTTGCCATGGGTATCATCATCGATCCTGCGGCGGTCGCGCACATGAATGCAATGATGACCATGTAAAACTGGGGTGTCCTGGCCGCTTCGGAAGGGGTGAAGCTGCGCACGGCAGAGCCCGATTTCTGCGCAGGAGGCGTCCATCCAGCGGGTCTGTAATTTTCCGGCGGGTTGATGATGCAGAACGCGCCTGCCACGTTCACGATGAAGAATACGACACCCAGTATCGAGAACGTATCCAGCACTCCATATGCTGCTATCAGTGCTTCGGCGACGGGCGTGAACACAAGCCCGCCGAACCCGAGGGCCGCGACGATTATACCTGTCACAAGTCCTCTTTTGTCCGGGAACCATTTCTGGCAGCATGCGATCGTCGTAGTATAGGCCATTCCCATCCCGATACCGCCCATTATGCCATAAGTCAACCAGAGCAGCCACGGTGTCGATTCGGTGATGAACCTGACCAGGAAGAATCCCGAGCCAAGCACGACACCGGCTGCAATAACCACCATCCTCGGCGTCATCCTTTCCTGCAGTTTGCCTCCGATGGTGCTTCCCACCGTCAACAGCCCAAGGAGCAGCGAATAGGCCAGTGTCCCGTAAGATGCAGGCCAGTTGAACAAGGCATCCGGCGTTGACGGACTGACTATGAGGTAGGACTGGAATACGCTCCAGATATACGCCGTACCCATGCACAGCTGTATGGCGATACTCGCCGCAACAGGGATCCAGCGGTTGAACCTGGGAGCAGGTGCAAAACTCTTGTCCATATGACGCATCCTTTCATATGAAAATTTTGCCGCGAATCATGACTCTTTTGTGACGTTAATGAAAAAGGTACGACTGCTGCTTGTTCCGGCACAATGCCGCCTGACCAAATAATAACTGAAACCCTGACCGGATATCAACGAAATTTGAAGAAAGGCAAGAAAACGAAAAAAATCGCCGGATAAATGGACAATATTCGTTAGTAATGTCCTTGTTCGCTGGCTTAAGAAGTACTCGGGCAGGCCGTCGACGGCCAGGAAGTCTCATTACAAAACAAAGCGGCAGGACCGGCTTTCCAGCCGTTCTGCCGCCTGTCTGTCTGAGTAGCCTTCTACAGGATATCAGCCTGCCTTTCCGTTTTTGACCCACTGTGCAACGGTGACGGTCCGCTTTGCCTGGTGTTTCACGGCGGCCTCAATGGCTTTGATATCGCCGACCATATTGCCGTCCTGTCCAACCGTCACGCTCGTTCCGTAAGGATTCCCTCCGGCCCCGAAGACCACCGGGTCCGTATAACCGGGCGCCGCTACGATCGCTCCCCAGTGGAACATCGATGTGTATATGGACAATATGGTTGCCTCCTGTCCGCCATGCGGGTTCTGAGCGGACGACATTGCGCTCACGACTTTGTTCGCCGTTTTGCCCTGTGCCCAGAGTCCACCCTGCATATCCAGGAACTGTTTCATCTGTGACGCGATGTTCCCGAAACGGGTCGGTGTGCTGAAAATTATCGCGTCAGCCCACTCGAGGTCGTCGGACTCAGCCTCGGGAATATCCTTCGTGGCCTCGACATGCGCCTTCCAGGCAGGGCTGCTGTCGATCACGGACTGCGGCGCAAGTTCGCGCACCTTCCGTAACCTCACCTCGGCACCTGCCTCTTCTGCTGCCTCGGCAGCCCACCTGGCCATCTGGTAATTGGTTCCGCCCATGCTATAGTAAATGACTGCAAGCCTCACTTTACTCACATGTATCACTCCTTTATCAAAACTTATCCTTCCTGTAATTACTTAACTATTACCCATTATTCCGTATAATTAACTTAATATAACACCATGTGAGGCAGTCAGTCGAAGTACATGTCTTTTTATCGGCAGCCGCTTCCACCCGGCCCACGAACCTGTCATCCTGCAGAACGGTCCCGATGAGAGGCAAACCATCGGAACGGCAGTACAGGGTGTGCTCAGATGACCGGCTGGCTGTCGTGCCTGGCCTGCATTATGTAAATCGAATAGGTCACCGGCGGTACTGTTACGGAAATCCTACTGCCGGCGGATCCCATACTGATCTCGTCTCCGGCGATCAGTCTCCTGCCGGCGATCCGGAGATTGCTGGTGAATTCTGCCCGCCTTTCCTGCCCTGAGGGGTTGAGCACCACAAGTATCACTTCTTCGTCAGCGGCGCGGGCATATATGAAAGGATACTCGTTTTCCACCGCATACAGGGGAACGAATTCTGCATGGGCAGAAAGCGCCTTGTGCCGTTTTCTCATAGCGATCAGCTCCCTTACCCTGTTGAGCAGCGAATCCGGGTCATTTTCCTGGTCTTCCACGTTGGGGTGATCATCGGTCGGATCTACAGGAAGGTACAGTTTGTCGGCGGGTGCTGCCGAAAACCCTGCATTCGGTCCCTTTTTCCACTGCATCGGCGAGCGTGCGCCCGCCCTGGGCCCGTATGCGCCTTCCACATGGGGCAGTCCGTGGAGCTGCCTCATACCGATCTCGTTTCCATAGTATATGAAGGGCATGCCCGGAAGGGTCAGCGAGAACGCGAAAATCATTTCCAGTTCCCTGGCTGAACGCCTGATATTTATCCTGGCAACATCGTGGTTCCCTACGGGGATGCAGACGAAGCCCCTGCCTTTTACAGCTTCATACTGCTGCATGTAACCTTCCAGGAACCCCGCGATGTTCCCCTTCCCTTCCGCGTCAAAAAAGCTGTGTCCCTCTGAAAGCCCGTTTAGTATCCTCCAGCTTTCTTTCTGGAAAAGGTCGTTGTAGCCGCTGAACCAGTGATAGAAGTCCGCATGGAATCCGCCTGCCACGGCGGATACGGGATGCGACCATTCCGCTATCATGAAGGAGCCCGGGTATTCCCGGTCCAGGATCTCCCGTATCTCCCTCCAGAAAGTCTGGGTACCGGAGAGCTTATTTGCGCCGGACCGGCCGTCTCCCCTGTATCGCGTGTGCTTGGTCAGAGCGCCCGCCATATCGGCCCTGAAGCCGTCAGCACCGAGGTCCAGCCAGAATCTCACCACATTTTTCATCTCTTCCCTCATGGCAAGCACATCGGGGTGGTCGGTCGGAAGCTGCCACGGATATGCAGGGTCCGGGTGTTCAAATCCGTAATTCAGCGCCGGCTGGCACCAGTAAAAATTCCTCATGAACTGCCCGTCACGTCTTGCATAACCCTGTATGAACCTGTCCTTCAGTTCTTCGGGCACCGGCGCCCAGGTGCCGTCTGTCCATATGTACCAGTTGGAGTACCTGTTTTTCTCCTGTCTGCCGGACTCTTTGAACCACTCGTGTTCGATGGAGGTGTAACTGGCAACGAAATCAAAAAGGACCCTTATGCCCCTTTTGTGGGCTTCTTCGAAAAGCATCCGGGCATCCCCGTTCGTACCGTACCTCGGCGCGACCCTGTAATAGTCTGAAATATCATATCCTGCGTCGTGGAACGGCGATTCGAAAAACGGGTTTATCCAGATGGCGTCGACGCCGAGGCTCTTCACATAATCCAGCTTCTGAATTATGCCCTGCAGGTCCCCGATGCCGTCTCCGTCCGAATCATAGAAACTCTGGGGATAGATCTGATAGAAAACAGCATTGTGCGCCCATTCGGGGTAGTCGGGCACCTCGTACCTGCCTGTCACCGTCCCCGAAACGACATGCCTGTATGACCGTCCGGTCCCGTTGTCCTGCATATCCTGACCTCCCGGATATTATTGTCTTCCCGGCACCATGTACGGGCCGGTACTTGCCGTTGGATATACATATCAGCATACCTGTAACAGCACATCACGTATGCGTGCATCAGGCACCACCCGCAGCCCTGCCCCGGGATCACGCCTGCTTGCCGCTGCCGGGCCCGTAGTTTAGCTGCAGCTTGCTTATGAGATCCTCAAATATGAACCTGGAGTTTATGGAAGTATACACCCTGATCTTCGGTCTGCCTGCTTTGAAGGTGTAGGTGGTGTCCTCATTGAAGATCGGGGCTTCGCGGTATACATAGGTGCCGCAGTTCTGGTCCATCGCCACCCCGACGGCCGGGTTGTCGCCCAGGGCCCAGCTTTCGCCGGGCGTCCACCCGGCATGTTCTGACATGTTATATTTCACCATGTTTTCAAACAGGTGCCTGCCGATCTTCCCGCAAGGGTATATCCTGTGCTGTATCTCCGCAAGGCTGATGCGCATCGATCCGTAAACATTGGAGGGTATCTGCCATAATCCCACTCCGCTTGAAACTACAAGATTAGCAGCATCGATATCATTCCCTGAGTTGAATTCGCGAAAATCCGGAGTAACTGTTTCATATCCATGGCCGCCGATCCAGACGACGGTCATCCTCGGGATTATCTCCGGAGCTTCCCTTATCGCGGACGCCACATTCGTTATTGCTCCCAGGCACAGTACAAACAGCGGTTTGCCATCATCCCGCATCGCTTCTTCGACCAGGAACTTCGAAGCAGGGGATATATCATTGCCCTGGATTTCGGAGAGCTTTCCCTCTTCTCCCATGTAAACCGGGACCGATATGTCCATGGCGTCCAGGACTGTCATGATCTCATCATAGCTCTTTTTGGTCGTTTCCGGCCCCCGAATTGTTCGGCGAATATAGCCCTCACATCGAATTTGCGGCACATGAGCGCATGCGCTATCGCGAACGGATCGTCCGCCTCACATGCGGCATCAGTACCGACTATGACTCTCAGCTTCTTGTACCCGGGAACATCGTACTCCAGCATCGTTTCTCCCTCCGCGGCCTGCGCCTGAAAATTCTCCCTGCGGATGTCGCTGGAATCATTATAACACATCGGCCGGCATATAAACAGTGTGCAGGACTCACCGGCCGTTCTTCCGGTCAGTTGACCGGCCGCCTGAAAAAAATCCCTCCGGCATCGTGCAAGCGCAGTTACCGGAAGGATTTTCAGGATCGTCATACTTCGGCATCATGGCCGCAAATAGCCGGCCGATATACCTGGCACGGTTTTACACAGCTCCCTTTTCACTGAGGAACGCCGCAAACCTTTCATTTACCTCGTACCTGTTGATGAAGCCGATGTTCCTGTAATATACGGAATCGAAATATACGCCGTTTTTGTTGTATATCCTTATAGTTACCGGGTCATTCAGCGCATTTGCCGCTGCGCCTGTGCTGCCCTGTACCGACCCGGTCGTTCCGTCGCCCGTGTCCATTATTATGCCTGTCGACGGGCCGGACGATGCCGCATTGCTGTTCGAAACCGGGGTGCTTGCAGAAACCGGCGTATCTGCCGGAACCGGGTACGCAACAGCCGTATCGTCTGCCCTCATGGGCAGATCCGCAACGGGCTCAGTCCTTGCCGGTGCAACGGGCGCGATCTCCATCGGCATGTCGGATCCGTAACCGATCCCGGGACCGGCCGCGCCGGACCCGGTGCTTCCCTCGACTACTGCATCCGGCCCGACGGCATCCGGCGGCACCGTACCATTCGGCAACGACTCGGCGGCAGCCATCCTCTCCCGCCCGGCTATATCGATCTCTATGGAATGGCCGGAAGACGTCGTCCCGCCGGACCCGCCGAAATTGAACAGCCTGTCGAAATACTTGTCGCTGCTGTTCTCCAGTACGGAATAGAATCCATAGAATGCCGCGATATCGTCCCTGTCGGTCAGTTCAGCCCTGATGTCCGGGATGCCCTGCAGCTTGCTGCGTTCCGAATGCCCGATGAACACGACTTTCGCTATATCGTCCGCACTTTTTATCCCGTACAGTTCCAGGTATTTTGCGGCATCTTCGTCCTGGTTGTTGTTGTAACTTTCGAACACGAAAAACCTGAACAGACTGTACCCGTCATCGCCCTTTACCGCAACGACCGCGTCGCAACCGGCCGGGACATACCTGAAAACCTCGCGTCCTATGAGCCTTTCATCCGGGCTGACACTTATGTCTGTGATCTTCTCCCCTATATCGCCGTCGCTTATCGTATCGGGCAGCCCGAATTCTTTGCGCAGGTCATCCGTAAGCAGGATATAGTGCCTGTCGTCGATCCTGAACTGGTCCAGGAGCGGTGCGACCGCATCCTCCCTGCCCATACCGGCGGCCTGGTCCGTCATCACTCCCGGGAGATTCCCCGGTGGCAGGTTTTTACCTTTCCACAAAGAGCCGTACATGAGCACTCCCGCCGCTACCACGGCAACTGCGGCAAATGCGGATATCGCTCTGATGTAATATGCCCTGCGGCCCATGTAATGCGCCCTGCGGTTCCCGGCATCATCTCCGGCACTCTCGCCGACGCTGTTCAGTATATTGTCCAGCATCCTCTTCTTTGCCGTTTCGTCCGGCTTTATCGGATCGAATGAACTCCTCAGATCTTCCTTCCTCACTCGGAATCACCTTCCATTTCCATTTTCAGCAGCTTCCTGCCGGTATGGAGATAACCCCTGACCGTGGACTCGCTTTTTTTCATTATCTTCGCGATTTCCACCGTGGAGTATCCTTCATAGTAATACAAATACACGGCAGTTTTTATCCTGGAGGGAAGCGCCAGGACTTTTTCGAGGCATCCGTCAATGCTGAAATCCTGGTAAACCGCCGTATCCCTGGCCTGGTCCACACCTGTCGTCTTCGACCACCAATGCCTGAAGTGGTCCCTGCACAGGTTCGAAGCCGTCCTGATGAGCCACGCCTTTTCATGTTCCTCGCTCCGAAAGACCGTCCTGTCCTTCATTAGCCTGATGAATGTGTTCTGTACCATATCCTCGGTATCCGGCACGTTCTTCATGTACAAGAAGCAAACCCGGTAGACGGTGTCCACATGGCGGTTATAGATCTCCATCAGTTCTTCATTCGTACGCAACAAAGAACTCAAACCGCTTCCCTCCCTTCACTACTAATACGATCGAGGCTGCCGAAACGTTTGGACGAAAATAACGAAAAAATCCTTCCGGGCCCGTGTACGCCGGTCCCCGGAAAGATTTTCCCAACTAACGACCGGTCGATGATATGTT
>Ga0209537_1001533_pt1 | contig 25652 bp, 24 predicted proteins | sample BioPla4DNA1_FD_187698 | JGI IMG/M metagenome (GOLD analysis project Ga0209537, IMG submission 187698) | Biogas fermentation microbial communities from Germany - Plant 4 DNA1 (SPAdes) (version 2) | ecosystem: Engineered > Bioreactor > Anaerobic > Digestate | place: Bielefeld, North... | reverse complement strand
CCCCAAGGTCACGGTGACCCCCCATGGCGAAACCGGTGTTTTCCAGGTGGATTCAGGAAACCGGATTTCGGCCTCGATTAAGACCCCGGCATCTTCCGGCAGCAGAACCGCCCGGGTATAGACGATTGCCCCCCGCTGCCAGTTCCCGGCGAGCCGCCTCCCAACCGGTACAGCCAGGAGGATGGTTATGCCAATAAAAGCCAGCAAGGCAAGGGTCGTTCTTTTCTTGCAAAGAAACCCCAAAGCGGCCAGCCCGCCCAAAAAACCAAGAACAAACAGGACCATAAGGGGTAAAGTCGTGATCCCCGCATTCTCTTCCTCGAGGAACCAGGGTAATCTCCCCTCCCGGAAAACCAGCCCCGGGGTCAGGCGGAAAGTCCTGGGATAGGGTTCCAGCGCCAGCAACCGCTGCCAATCGGCGGTTGCCACCGGCTGCCCGTTGTTAGCTTTTTGCGCCCGGGCGCAGATGATCCGTCCCCGCCCGTAACGGCGGATCTCCCACCCTTCTTCTGCTCCTTCCCAGTGTAAGGCATCATCTGCATCTACTGTTACGCCGGCAGCCGCCGGACCGGCCCAAAACTCCCCTTGCCCGCCGCCGGCCTCTGCTCCCCCGCAACCCTGCGTGGGAAAGAAAAGCAACCTCCCGCCCCCGGCCAGCCAGGACCGTATGGCCCGGGCCTGCAGGGGGTTGAGGGCCGCCAAATCCCCGTTGACCACCAGCGCGCTCACCCCGTCGTAAGCCAGGGCAGCCCCGGGGAGGGCGGAAAACTCCACTGGAATGATTAATACCGGTTCCTGCCCGTACGTGGAAAAAAGCACCGGCCCCACCGCCTGCCCGCGCCGGGCTTGCTGATGCCATTCCGGCAGGTTCACCATGAGGATCAGGTGCCCGGGGAAGACCTTCTCCAGAAGGTCCACTTCCACCCGGCCCAGGACCTTTCCGTCCTCAACCAGCCGGACCTCAAGCCTGCTCCCGGTCTCCTCGGCAAAAACCGGGATCAACAAACGCCGGGTCTCATCTTCAACCCGGCAACGGTACTCTTCGGTAACTACAGGCAAACCCTGGTGCAGCCTGGCAATTTGGACCCAACCGTCCATGGCGCCGCTAACCTCTATTGCCAGCGGGGCCCAGCGCCCGGGGACCACATACCCTTCGTAGCCGGCGGTCACGGTCAACACAACACCGGCTGTAGGCAAGGCCTGAACCAGCAAACAGAGAATAACGGCAAAAAGCAGCGCCAGGCTGCGCAGCGCCCATAGATGCCTGTCCATCCATCCCCTACCCTCTGCTTCTTATCTTAAAAAAACAAAAGTGTGCACGCGATCGCCTTTATGACTCCTTTATGACTAATACATTAATAATTTTCGCCTTACCGGCAAAAATTCCTTTACTCTTCAGCGCGATCGCGTACACCCTTGGTTGCCCTTAGCCCAATAGATGGCAGGCCGCATAATGTCCCGGCGCTCCCTCAATAAGCGGAGGGGGTTCGTGAAAACAGGCGGCCGGCTTGTTCTTTATAAAGCAACGGGTATTGAACTTGCAACCGGCAGGCGGGTTCAGGGGGGAAGGAACGCTGCCCTCCAAAATTATCCTGCCGGTAGAGGGATTTTTCTTCCCTATCCGGGGGATGGAGGAAAGCAGGGCTTTTGTATATGGGTGTTGGGGAGAGGAGAAGATCTCTTCCGCCGGGCCCATCTCCATTACCTGTCCCAGGTACATGACGACAATCCGGTCACTCACATAGCTGACAACGCTCAGGTCATGGGCGATAAAGAGATAGGTCAACCCCATCTTTTCTTGAAGTTCCTGCAGGAGATTGATGATTTGGGCCTGAATCGAAACATCCAGGGCGGAGACGGGCTCATCCGCCACAACAAAACTGGGGTTCACCGCCAGGGCCCGGGCAATTCCAACCCTTTGCCGTTGACCACCGCTAAACTGGTGGGGAAAGCGTTTCCTGTGCACCCTGGCCAAGCCTACCTGTTCCAACAGTTCGTCAATCCGCTCGGAGAGCTCCCGGCCTTTCATCCCCTGGATCTTCAAGGGCAAACCAATGATCTTTTCCACCGTCTGCCGGGGATTCAGCGAGGCGAAGGGGTCTTGGAAAATAATCTGCATCCGCCGCCGGAGTTGCAAAAGCTCATCACCGCGGAGGTCGTTGATCTTTTCGCCGTCAAAATAGATCTCCCCAGCCGTGGGTTCATAAAGCCTAAGAATAGTCCGGCCCAAAGTGGATTTCCCGCAACCGCTTTCCCCGACAAGGCCCACGGTTTCACCTTTATTGACGGAAAAAGAGACCCCGTCGACGGCGTAGATATATTCCTTTTTCCCTGTCCACTTCTGCCAGAAAGCCTGCTGGCGGAGGAAGTACTTTTTCAACCCTTTAATCTCCAGCAAAGGAGAGCTCACCGCCGATTCCTCCTTCCTCTTCTCTTTGCGCCCGGATCTGCCGCCAATAAAAGCAACGGACCTGGCGGCCCTCACCCGCTTCCTCCAGCGGAGGAAGTTCGGTCTTACATTTGGCCTGCCCATAGGGGCAACGGGGGAAAAAGCTGCAACCGGCCGGCAAGTCCCCTAAATCCGGCACATTTCCAGGGATCGGTTTGATCCGGTATTCCTTCTCCCCCAAACGGGGGATGGAAGCCAGGATTCCTTGGGTATAGGGGTGAAACGGCGCGCCGGTGATCTCCTGGACGGAGCCGGTTTCCACGATCTTCCCGGCATACATCACGGCGGCCCGATCGCAAAGCTCGCTGATGGCCCCCAGATCATGGCTGATAAAGAGGATACTGGTGCGGAAATCCTCCTTAATCCGGCGCATTAAATCAAGGATCTGGGCTTGGATCGTCACATCCAGGGCGGTGGTGGGCTCATCCGCGATTAAAAGCCGGGGATTACAGGATAAGGCAATGGCAATCATCGCCCGCTGCCGCATTCCCCCGCTGAACTGGTGCGGGTACTCTTCCATCCTCAACTCCGGGGAAGGGATCCCCACTTTTTCCATCATCTCCACCGCCTTTTTCCAGGCAGCCATCTCTCTTCGCCGCCGGTCTTCCCAGAAACGGAAGAAGCCCCGACGGCCGGAGGCAGGAGAGAGGTCCCCCTCCTCATGGTGGAGGCGGATCGCCTCGGTTATCTGCTCTCCCACCTTAAGCACGGGGTTTAAGGTTGTCAGGGGATCCTGAAAGATCATGGCGATCTCCTTCCCCCTGATACGCCGCATCTCTTTCTCCGTGAGCCGGCAAAGATCCCTGCCGGCAAAGATAATCTCACCCCCGGTAATCCGCCCGGGAAAGGGGACCAAACCCATAACCGCCAGGGCGGTCATACTCTTCCCGCAGCCGGATTCACCCAGAATCCCCAAGGCTTCTCCTTCCTGCAAAGTCAGATCAATCCCGTCAACAGCTTTAACGACCCCGTAATCGGTGAAAAAATGAACCTGTAAATCTTTGATCTTCAACAATTCCGCCAATAAAATCACTCCTTCAACCGGGGATCGAGGGCGTCCCGGAGGCCTTGACCCATAAGGTTAATTCCCAACACGGTCAGGAGAATGGCGAGCCCGGGAAAGGTGGAAAGCCACCAGTACTGGGTGATGTAACCCCGGCCGTCCGCGATAATCATCCCCCAGGAAGGGATATCCAGGGGAACGCCTACCCCAATAAAGCTCAAGGAGGCCTCCATCAGGATGATCCAGGCCACCCGGAGCGTGGCAACGACAATTACTGAAGAAAAAACATTCGGCAGGATCTCTTTGAACATGATATGAAAGTCGCTGGCGCCCACAGCCCGCGCCGCCTCCACATACTCGCTCTCCCTGGCCGCCAGCACTTCGCCTCTTACCACCCGGCAGGGAGTAACCCATTCCTTATAAAGCAATACCAGGAAGAGGTTGAAGACCCCCCGCCCCAAGACGGCCATCAGTGCAATGGCAAAGACCAGGTAGGGAAAGGCCAGCAAGATATCGACGATCCTTTGGATAATGCTGTCCACAGTCCCGCCATAGTAGCCGGAGACCAAACCCATAATAATCCCCAGCGTAGTGGCGAAAAAGGCTACAGTGATCCCGAGGGCAAGGGATACCCGGGAACCGTAGATTATGCGGCTCCATAGATCCCGTCCCAATTCATCAGTACCCAAAGGGTGCTCCCAGGACCCGCCCTCCATCCACACCGGCGGTTGAAACCGGTTAAAAATATCCTGCTCGTTGGGGTCATGGAGGATAAGCCAGGGAGAGAAGATCCCAATCAAAACAAAGAAGATCACAATAACCAGGCCTGCTACTGCCATGCGGTTCTTTTTGTATTCATGCCAAAATTCCCGCAGCCTTACATGGAAACGGTCGGAATCTTCAAAGTATTTTGGCCGGACAGCGGGTAGATCCGATGTACGCATAGTCTCACCCCTTCTGCTAGAACTTGACCCGCGGATTTAGAACGGTGTATAAAAAATCCGCCAGCAGGTTGCAGATGATAAACGTAATGGCATAGATGAGTACCGAAGCCTGAACCAGGGGGTAGTCCCGGTTAAAGATGGCGTTAACCACCAGAGAGCCCAGTCCGGGCCAGCCAAAGACCGTCTCCACAATCATGTTTCCCCCCAAGAGAACGCCCATGTTCAAGGTGATCACAGTAACCGTGGGGATCAGGGCGTTCTTGAGGGCGTGCTTTAACACCACCTGTGAGCGGGAGAGCCCTTTGGCCCTGGCAAAGGTGATATAATCCTCTCTGATTACCTCCAACATACTGGAACGGATTGTTTTCATGGTCAAAGCGGTCATCGACATCCCCAGGGTAATGGCGGGCAGTAAAATATGCCGCAAAGCGCTCCAAAAAGACGGCCAGTTAAAAGTCAAAATACTATCGAGAAGATAAAGGCCGGTAATTCTCTGGGGGGCCATCCCAAAATCAATCCTCCCGGCTACCGGAAAGATCCAGTTCACTGAAAAAGCCATAATCAGCAGGAGGCCTAGCCAGAAACCGGGCATGGAAACACCCAAAAGCGCCCCGATTGTCCCGATCTTATCCACGAGGGAATACTGGCGCACGGCCGAGATAATCCCGAGCGGGAGGGCGATGGCCAAAGAGATAATCATGGCAACAACCATCAGTTCAAAAGTGGCCGGGAGACGCGCAAAGATAACCTCCCCGGCCGGTTGCCGGTAATAGATGGAATAACCGAGATCTCCCTTGAAAATCCCGGTAACAAACCGGAAATACTGGATGGGAAGGGGTAAATGGAGGCCCAATTCCTCCCGGATCCGTTGGATTTCGCCCTCAGTCACCGACCCTTGACCCATCATGATCTCTACGGGATCACCGGGGGTGAGATGCATCAGGGAAAACACAATGAGCGTAACGCCGATCACCACGGGTATGGTTTGCAAGAGGCGGTTTATGAACTGTGTAAGGTTTATTGTCAACACCTCCTGGGCTAAAAAAAGTAGGGGGGAGTTACTCCCCCCTCCCCCACCACTCTTTAGAGGTATCTATTTCTTAACGGCCCGGTGCAGGTTGATCCTGCTGTCAGGGCTTGGGGACCAATTCTCCAGCCTGTTGCTGACCCCGTATAGCTCCTGGGGAATATAAAGGAAGACTTGCGGCGCATCCTCATAAATAATCTCCTGGATCTTTTTGAAAGCCGCTACACGTTCTTCCGGATCAAACGTGCTCTTGGTGAGACGGATAAGTCTATCCACTTCCGGACTGGAATAACCGCTGAAATTTCCCCGGCCGTCCCCCTCGATACCGCCGGAGGTATTGGTGTAGTATTTAGCTGGAATAATCCCCTCCGGGTCCAGGCTGGCATTGCCCCAACTATCAAACCAGGCCTGGCGCCTTGTCTCTTCCCGGATATACATGTCGCTCAGGGTGCCGTAATCAGGCCAAACCTCCACATTAACCTCCACTCCCACCCTGCGCAAAAGATGGGCAATGGCCAGGGCTTCGACCCGGTAATCCGAACGCACATCCAGGGTGAACCTCAGCGGGTTATCCGGGCCGTAACCGGCCTCAGCCAATAGTGCAATGGCCTTCTCCGGGTCATAGGGATAAGGCTCCAAATCATTGTAACCTAAAGCGTCGGGAGAAAGGATCGTCGGGATTTTGGTACCCATACCGTCCAGGATCTGCTCGATCAATGCGTCTCTGTCTATAGCATAGTTTAGGGCCCGGCGTACCAAAACATTGTCAAAAGGGGGTTTATTGACATTGAGGTCAATAAAGAAACTCCGGGTTCCAGTGACCGCAACGGGTCTGACATTGGGGTCGGCTTCCAATACCGGATAATAATCAAAGGGAACCATTGTAATGATATCCACCTCGCCGGCGCGTAACGCCGCCAGGCGGGAAGCGGGTTCGGGAATCACCCGAAAGATAACGCGTTTCGCAGGGGCGGGACCAACCGGCGGCCAATCCGGCGCCCCACCATAGTAATCATCAAAACGTTCCAAAACAACATGACTGCCTTTTTCCCATTCCACAAATTTGAAGGGACCAGTGCCAACGGGCTTGGCGACCATTCCCTCGCCCAGGCTTGCGGGAACCACCATGTGGAAGGGTAACATGGCCAAGAAATGCGGCATCGGGGCGGAAAGATGTACATGCAGTGTTCTCTCATCTACAGCCTCGGCGCCGGTTACTGTGCCAAAAAGGCCTTTCCGGGGAGAAGTCTTACCTCCCATGGCGCCTTCCTGGACGATCCGGTTAATGGTATAAACGGCATCCTTAACGGTAAAGGGCGTTCCATCGTGGAACTTGACCCCTTCCCTAATGGTAATGGCCCAAATAAGATCGTCCACCTGGGTTACACTTTCCGCCAATTCCGGAATGACAACCATATCCGATGTCCTGGTGACAAAACCGTCATAGACATTTCTAAGTATCGCTTCCGTCTCCCGGTGCCGGAAATTGTGGGGATCCAAGGTTAACGCATCGGCATCGATCCCCACCACAATTGTTCCTTCCTTTGCTGGAACCGGCCAGGAAAAAAAGGTTGCCATCACAAGAACAAGAGTGAGACAGAAGAACCTCTTCATAATAATTCACACCTTTCTTCTTCTTTTAAAAGCATTAACTCCCCCTTCAGAATATATTTTTAAAAAACCTACCACCTCCAGATAGAAATTTCATCATATTTTTTGACTGCACACAGCCGTTCCCAGTTTCCTTTTGTCTGTGCCAAGTATAACAAAAGCTGAAAAATCTGTCAATTGTATGATTTGTAAAAAAATTACAATATCAGACACTGCACTACTCAACCTGCCTCTTGGACCTAGCAAAAGCTTGCCGGAAAAATGCCCCCGTAACGTCACTGAACCCCAAATAAACCCGTAGACTATGTTAAAATGGTTTTTTTCCGGTGCTCCCCATAAAACCCGCTGGCAGGAGGTGGAGTAATGGATAAACATGCCGACCTGATTATGGTCTCATATAACAACCGCCGGTTCTTGCCTGAATTTTTTCATTTTGTCAAGAGCAAAACCGCCTACCCCTTCCATTTGATTGTTATCGATAACAACAGCACCGACGGGAGCCGCGCTTACCTGAAAAGGATGAAACAGGCCAATTCCATAGGCAAGCGGATGAAACTTGTCCTCAACCCGATTAACGCCGGGGTGGCCAAGGCCTGGAACCAGGGGATCGACCTCTGCCATGGTAAATACCTGGTGTTCTTAAACCCCGATCTTAAACTGACCCCGGGGTGGCTGGAGAAGATGATCCGCTGTGCCGAACGCCACCCGAGAGCCGGCGTTGTCGGCGCGAAGATCCTGAATTACGACGGCACAATCTACCATGCGGGTTTTGTCAACGGCGTGGTCCGGGGAAGGGGAAAAAAAGACGCGCCCGGCCGCTACGGCACGGAAGTCGCTGTCCACGGTATTCAAGGCTGCTGTTTCCTGGTGAAGCGGGATATCATCCCGGTGGTGGGGAAGTTCGATGAACGCTTCTTTATCTATGCCGAAGAAGACGACTACTGTTTACGGACGCGCAAAGCCGGTTTCCAGGTGATGTACGCACCGGTCCCCATCTACCATTACCGGGAAGGCTCCGCCATCCCTCCCCAGAAACGCCGGGAATTACGCCTCGCGAGTAAAAAGAAGTTCCATGAGAAATGGAGAGGTAAGTGATGAGGAGAAAAAGCAACCTCGTCCCCCTGGCGCAGATCTCCGCGGTGATGTGCAACTACGCCCGGCCCAACAATGCCCGGGCCTGTGTCCGCCAGTTGCGGAAGCTGGGGATCGAAGAGATAATCGTTTGGAATAACAAAGCCGCTCCAATCCCCGAAGCCACATACAATCTCAACTACCCCGTGAATATCGGCCCGCTCGGTAAATACCTGGCGGGCTTGGGGACAAAAAAAAGCTACATCCTGGTGGTGGATGATGATTATTTAATCCTTGAGCCCGGCCTCGAAGCGCTCCGCCGGTGGGTCCGGCGCTATCCTTTGGTCGGGCAGAACGGGGCGGTTTTTTATCCCCCCTTTGATTACTACGGGAAGAAATTTCATTACCGGTCGGACTGGATTAAAACCCCGCGCCGGGTGGACATGGTCCAACCGAATATGGGCATGATGCTCAAAGCCGATCTCTACCGCCGGATCTCGCTCCACTGGGCCTGGAAATCCCAGGCACTCTTCCGCCGCTTGCCGGGCCTCTTCTCCACCGACCTGGAGGCAAACTGTGCCGCCTGGGAACTGAGCGGGGAATACCCGGTGGTCGTCCCCGCCGACGGCCCGGGCTTTTGTCACCTGCCGGATGAAGCCCCGGAAAAAGCCCTCTCCGCCCAGGCGGGGATTAAAGAAGCAAAGACAAGGGTCTTAAGATGGCTCCTCGCCCACGGCTGGCGCCCCTTGCGCTACCGGCCCGGTATACCCGCTGACCGGATGAATAGAAAAACTCCGGTCTAACCGGCTTAGCAATGACCGGAGACAGCTGCGGTTCCTCTCCTCCTGTGCCGGTATACGCATGGACGGTATTGGCTTGACAAAACCAAGGGCACTGGTTATTATTAGAGAATAATAAATATTGGCAGGGGGTTACCATGCAGAGGAGCCTTGAAGAGTTAAGACGGGAGATTGACCGGGTTAACCTGGAACTTCTTAAACTGCTAAACGAACGGACCAACCTGGTCAAGGAGATCAGTGATTTGAAAGATCAGACCGGGACCGATTATTTCGACCCGGTAAGAGAAGCGGAGATGTTGGAGAGTATCTTACGGCGAAACCGGGGGCCTCTCCCCAATGAACTGCTTAAAGAAGTCTTTACCACGATTTTCTCTTCCGCCCTCCAGTACATGGGGATTAAGAAGGAGAAAAAACTGCTGATCGCCGCCGGCCAGCAAAACGGCTTCCAGAGCCTGCAGGAGATGTTTGGGCTCGCGCCGGACGAACCGATGCTGATTGCCGGGCCCTGCGCTGTGGAAAAAGTGGAATACCTTGAGCAAATCGCCGCTCTCCTCAAAAAACTCGGGATCAAATTCCTCCGGGGAGGCGCCTTCAAACCCCGCACATCCCCCTATGACTTCCAGGGGCTGAGGGAAGAAGGATTGCGGATCCTGCAGCAGATCGGGAAGGAATATGGCCTGCTCACCGTCACCGAAGTGGTGGATACCCGCGATGTGGAGAAAGTGGCAGAGTACGCCGATATTCTCCAAATCGGGGCCCGCAATATGCAAAACTTTGAACTCCTCAAAGAGGTGGGAGAGACGCAATGCCCGGTTTTGCTCAAACGGGGCCTTTCCGCCACCATCCAGGAGTTTATGTTTGCCGCGGAATACATCGGCCTGCGGGGGAACCGCCGCATTATCCTTTGTGAACGCGGGATCCGGACCTTTGAGCGGAAAACCCGCAATACCCTTGATCTCTCCTGTGTTCCCTTGATAAAAAAAGAGACCAGCCTGCCGGTACTGGTGGATCTCAGCCATTCCCTGGGGCGTAAGGATATCATAATCCCCATGGCCAAGGCGGCGCTGGCCGCCGGGGCCGACGGCCTCATGGTTGAAGTGCACCCCCTCCCCGAACTGGCACTTTCCGATGCAAAACAGCAGTTAAACCCGGAAGAATTTCAAGAGCTTCTGGCAAACCTTTAATTTTTTTACAAAATCAGCCAAAAAAGACGCTTTCTTTCTTGACAGTAAGGGTTTATACATGCTACCATTTTGGTAGGAGGCCGGTATTTAAAAACACTAACTGGAAGCGCTAGTAAAAAATAGGGAATGGAATGGGGAAATGAAATTACTTGATCTTGACAGTATAAAAAGCGGCATGTATCTGGCAAGAGACATTTTATCCGCCGAGGGTAAGGTTTTGTTGGCCCGCGGGACAAAGCTGACAAAAGCCTACCTAAAGCGGTTAAAAGATTTTAACTATACCCATCTCTATGTCTACGACAATTATGACGACAAGGAACTGGAGATTATCGAACCGGTCAGCGAAAAAACACGCATCCAAGCAATTAATGTTGTTAGAGAGTCGCTAACCAAGGCCTTTACCTGGCAGGATCTGAATATACAGCAAGTTAACCGCCTGGCCGGGATTATTGTCGATGAAATATGCGAGAAGCCTGATGTTATCTTTAATATGATGGAGATAAAAGCCCACGATGATTATACCTTCAGCCATTCGGTTAATATCTGTATCATCTCCACAATCATGGGGAAATTTTTGGGTTTACCCTATACCAGGTTAAAGAAGCTCGCTGTCGGCGCCCTCTTGCATGATTTGGGGAAAATCTACATAGAAAAAAAGATCCTCTCCAAAGACAGCAACCTCACACCGGAAGAAACCCGGCGCGTACACCAGCACCCCAGGTTGGGTTTTGACCGGTTAAGAATCTACCCCGACTTGAGCATTCTCTCCGCTCATGTGGCGTACCAGCACCATGAACGGGAAGACGGTTCCGGCTACCCCCGCGGGCTCTGTAGCGAAGAGATTCATCCCTTCGCCAAGATCGTGGCGGTAGCCGATTCGTATGACGCCATGGTCTCCAAGAGGCCGTATAGAAAACCCGTCTTTAACCATATAGCCATCGCCGAACTGAAAGCAAATAGCCCCACAAAATACGACCTAAAAGTAACCACTGCCCTGACTTGGGCAGTGGCCCCTTACCCCATCGGCAGCGTTGTTCTTTTAGCCAACAAGGAAAAAGCGGTTGTCACCAATACAAAACGGAAAAAGACCATGGTACAGATTATTGACGGGAAGAATAAAGGCGAATTTATTGAGATCACAAAGGACACGGAGGTTCAAATCGCAGATCGCCTGGCTTAACCATACACGTATTTAAGGCGTATTTTTTTTGCCCTTTTTTCCCCTTGCAACCCCTGGTAACCTGCTATCTCAATTTGAAACTGTCAACTGTTGTCTTTAACTGCTCCGCCAGTTCCGCCCAGTATGACTCGGAAGCCGTTGCCGTTACCAGATAGACCCGGTCCCCGTCTTTCACCGCTTTTGCGTACCAATGGAACCCAAACCCCTGGGCCTCCCCGGCAAACTCCAAGATGACCACGTCTTTCCCTGGTGTTGCCTGGTTGAGCAGTTTCCAGCCGGCGTTTTCAATCTGTTGTTTGGACAAGGCTGTATAATCAGCCATCGTTCCGGCGAAGGGCTGGATCTGGACATTAACATTTGGGGTAAAGCCGTCTGCGGTCGGAGGCAGAAACATCACCAACACCTGATAGGGTACGGCGCCAACCTCTCCCTCCAGCGCATTAATGGTAAAACCATTCTTCTCATAGACCACGGAAGCCAGTCCCGGCGGGCAGATTGCAAGCAACAGGATAGAAGCGAGACAAAAAAAGAGCAAACTTTTTTTCATCTATTTTCTCCTTTCTTTTTCAGAGAAATTTGCGAAACATCGAGGCAAACACCGGTTTAAGTATAACAAACCTTCCCTAACCTGTCAAATTATTTCTCTGCCATGATCCGGCTCAGGGCACGGTGTGACTGCCTGCACTCTGCCCCGTATTCCACCCCTCCCAAAAAATCCGGGCAATAAAAAACCCCCTGCTCATCAGGGGGTTCGCTCAATTATATAAAGCACGTCGCTTTCGGTTGGTGGGAAAGGAGGGACTCGAACCCTCACGGCCTTATAGGGCCAACGGATTTTAAGTCCGTAGCGTCTGCCCGTTCCGCCACTCTCCCTTTTTTTTGGAGGCGGCACCCAGATTCGAACTGGGGATGGAGGTTTTGCAGACCTCTGCCTTACCACTTGGCTATGCCGCCTTATAAAAATGGAGCGGAAAACGGGATTCGAACCCGCGACCCTCGCCTTGGCAAGGCGATGCTCTACCACTGAGCTACTTCCGCTCGTCATCTACAATTAAGATAATACCATAAAAATTACGCGGCTGTCAAGAGGCTAACGGGCGAAAATATGCCTGCCGATCCTGGTTGTCACCGGCCGGGACCAGATCCACCGGGAAGTGGTGCGCGCCGGATTATAGAAGAACAGCGCACCGTTCGTTGGATCCCAGCCGTTCAAAGCCAGTTGCGCCGCACGGTAAGCTTTGGCATCGGGCTCCAGCCAAATCTGGCCGTCCCGCACGGTGCAAAACTCACCCCTCCGGAAAATATTGCTCCAGAGATTATCGGGGAAATTTGGGTGCCTGACCCTGTTCAAAAGAACCGCGCCTACCGCCACCTGGCCTTCGAGCGGTTCTCCCCTGGCTTCGGCATGAATAATCCGGGCCAGTAAGGCCAGGTCCTCATTGTAATCCATGTTACCCTGGGTTGTTGAGGGCGAAGGGTTTGCGTTTTGCCCTGCGGCCCATTGGTTCCCGGCAGCCGGTGCCGGTCTTCCCGCCTCCCCGCTGCCGGCGGTGCTCACTCCCGCAGGACGGCCATTGCCGGCAGGATCCGGTTGCGCAACGGCTGAAGCGGCTCCTTCATTTTCCTCTCTTTCCTGCCTGCTGCCGTCAGGATTTTCCCCTGCCGCTTCCGTTTGCATGGCGATTCCATCCTTGACCGGCCCATGCCGGGTTCCGGCAAAGATAATGCCCGCCCCCAACGTCCCCAAAAACGGGAGAAACCAGCATAAAAGCAAAGCCATTGTTACCCGCCGCAATAAAGGGGGTTGAACAAACCGTCGCAACCTTCTTCACCTCCACCATCGCTTACGATGATACCACAGGTAACGGTGGAGGGCTAGAGAATAATCTTTTCATTTTATGTTAAGTAAACCCATTAGCAACCATTGGGTTACTGGAAAGTGATGCCCAACCCCACGTAGATGTTTTTCGAACCGTCGTCATAACTTAACTCTAAAACCAGCGGCGACAAAATCCGGTAAAAGCACTCTATCCCATTGACCAGTTTCTGCTCTTGTGTGGAATACTTGGTCCCCACGGTCAAGAGGAAACCGGTGTTCGGGTTGAAATGGATAAAACCGCCGCCGAACTGGAGGCCCACGCCATCCCGGATATTGGCCCCCAATTCACCATACAACCCGGATCTCCGGTCAAACTTGACAATGGTGTTGCTCAGAGAAATATCAAAAGCATGACTGGCCCCGGCCCACTCCGAAACAATCTTGGTCATGATCTCGCCACGGTGGAAATATCCCATTTTCCGCGCTTCCAACTCCAGATCGGTGCTGAGCCAGACGCAGTTTTGCCAGGCCGCCTGAACGGGAATGGCCGCCAGCAAAATTAAGACGAGGGCCAACTGGAGAATCTGTCCGATTTTTTTCCGCACCGCACATACCTCCTGTCAAAATCAATCTTCTATAATACTTCGCCATGCCGGGGAAAAACCTTTCTGCAACGGCAAATTTTCATAAATTCCCAAAATAAAAAAAGCCCGGGTCAGGCTTTCATTCTGGTGGAGATGACCGGATTCGAACCGGCGACCTCCTGCGTGCAAGGCAGGCGCTCTCCCAGCTGAGCTACATCCCCACATAATTCCCCTTATAAAAAAAATGGTGGGCATAGGTGGATTCGAACCACCGACCTCACGCTTATCAGGCGTGCGCTCTAACCAACTGAGCTATACGCCCACATACCTCTCTATTGCACTTTTAGAGTTTATCATAAAATCTCTCTTTTTGCAAGGGTTTTGGCTAAATTTTTTCAAAAGACCAATCCGGCCGCAGAACCGGCTGAAAAATCCCATTTCATTCAGGGAATGCCTTCCAGACCAGCGGCTTTATCAATGGCTTTTGTTGCGCCGGTTCAGGCTGGATTCCCGCCCCGGGCGCGGCTTCCGCTCCATCCTCCACTTCCGCCTCATCCGTGATTTCAGGCCCAGGCGCAACTCCTGGTTCATCCGTAACTTCCTGCCCCAGCATAACTTCTGGTTGGGATCCGCAAGCCTCCCCGTCCCCCGCTTCCTTCCCTAACTCCCCTTCAGGGTCGCCCGCAGCGGCCGGAGCGGACTGGACGAGAAGAACCTCCCCGAATCTACCCCGGGTGGTTTTCCGCCAAAAAGGGCCGGGGTCGCCGGTATAAGAGCCGTCCGGTAGCCTTATCAGATTTCTCCCGGCGTAGCCTGGAAATCCGGGGAAAATCCCTTCTCCGCTGGAATTACCCAGCCGGCCACGGGTGGAAAAACTCCTCTGCACCCTTTCTCACCCTTTCTTTCCCGTTTCTTTCCCGCGCGATTCACTTTCCCTATTTTATGTTCATAGAATATCCCGGGTGACAGGCGCGCGCGGTTGCGGGTTGCAAGACAGGGCGCCAGGATTATTACCCGTAACTCCGGGGAAAGCGCGGGCAGTACCAGGCGAAAGACTAAAGGAGGTTCAACAATGCTGCAGAAAGAGTTCATCCTGGAACAGGTCCTTGATGTGGCCCATCTTCCTGTTCTCCTAGGGGGGGACGGGATCGTCGCCGCCCAGGCCATGGCAGAAAAAATAGTCGAGACCTTCCAGGCCCACCGGAAATTAATCTATTGCGGGCTCGACAACCACCGGGATATCGCTGCTCACCTGGCCGGTGAGATGCGCACCGGGCTGGTGATGAAAAGACCGCCTTTGCCCGTTTTTCTCCTTAGCACGGGAACAAAGGCGGCGAATACCGGTGACCCCCGGGAAGACGCCCTCCCTTTGGAAGAGGGTCTTCTCCAGCAACTGGCCGCAGAAGGGGAGGCCGGCGATACCCTCCTCATCCTCCACAGCGGCAAAAACAGGGTTCTCGATTCCCTGCTGGCCACAGCGGCAACGATGAACCTGACAACTCTGATTTTCAGCGGCTACCCCCGGCCGAAAAAGATCTCCCCGCCGTATCTCTTTTACATCCCCTCCGCCAACCCGGCCCGCCTGGAAGAGGTCTTCCTGATCATGGGGCACATCATCTGTACATTGGTGGAGTCGATCCTTTTTTCCGACGGGGAGGGGATATAGACACCCACTAGAACGCCGGGGAAACGGCGGTTGTCAACAGTTCTTCAATCCGGTCGAGTCCTTCCCGGATCTGCTCAAACCCCAGGGCATAAGAGAGCCGGAAGTAGGAAGGCGCGCCAAAGCCGGAACCCGGGACCACCGCCACCCTGATCTTCTCTAAAAAGAGCTGTGCCAGATCATCCCCGTTTTGAATGGTCCTGCCGGCGATCTGGCGGCCGGCGAGCGCTGTCATGTTGACAAAGACGTAAAAAGCCCCTTCCGGATTTAAACAGTCCAGCCCGGGTATGGCCTTTACCCGCTGGACCATGTAATCGCGTCTTTTTTTGAACTCCGCCACCATCATCTGCACCGCTTCCCTGGGCGGGTCCAGGAGGGCGGTAGCCGCCGCCACCTGGCAGAAAGTGGTGGGGTTGGAGGTGCTGTGGCTCTGCAAGGCGGACATGGCTTTGATAATTTCCCTGTCGCCCAAGGCGTAACCAATCCGCCACCCGGTCATGGCGAATGTCTTCGATAACCCGTTAATAATCACGGTTCTGTCTTTGATCTCCGGCCCCAAAGCGGCAATGGAGGTATTGGGGAGTCCGGTGTAATTGATTTCTTCATAAATCTCATCGGAGATAACCAGCATGTCATGGTTTAAAATAACATCGGCCAGTGCGGCCACTTCTTCCCGGCTGTAGACCGCCCCGGTGGGGTTGTTGGGGGAATTGAGCACCAAGGCCTTGGTCCGGGGGGTAATACTCTTTGCCAGGAGTTCAGGGGAGATCTTAAACCCCTCATCCCAGCCGGTGGTAAGGAGTACCGGCTCGGCGCCGGCCAGCCGGATCTGTTCATAATAACTGACCCAGTAAGGGGAAGGAAGGAGCACCTCGTCCCCGGGTCCGCAGATGACCTGGAAAACGTTGTACAAGGCATGTTTGGCGCCGCAACAGATGATAACCTCTTCCGGCTGGTACTCCAATCCTTGCTCCCGGTATTTGTGACAAACCGCTTCTTTCAGTTGTCTAATCCCTGAAGCAGGGGTATATTTCGTACGTCCTTCCCGTAAAGCCTGGATCGCCATTTCCTTAATTGCCGCCGGGGTGTCGAAATCCGGCTCACCGGCGCCAAAGCCGATGACATTCTCGCCCCGGGCCTTTAATTCCTTGGCGACCGCATCAATCGCCAGGGTGGGAGAGGGGCTGATCCCCCCCGCGCGTGCCGATAAGAAACGTTTCATCCGCTAGATAAGCCTCCTTCACCTGCTGCCATGCCTGCCCGCAGACGGTATTTTATCCCATCTTGATCATACATAAAGACTCCCCTCTTTGACAAGGCAAAAGAAGAAAAATACTGTATTCATCCGAAAACCCTGCGCTGCGTTTGCGGGAAAGCACAAACGCGTAAGGGGATACGCGGAGCGTATCCGCGATTAGTCCCAAACCGCAGGCCCGGTGGCTTTATGTTTCAGGTAATTATAAACCCTGGCCCTGGCGGCTAAATTGAAGGACCAGAGCAGTACCGGATGTTTTTTAAATGGCCGCAAGCGTCTGAAGATCGAAGAGTAAGAAAAAAAACTCCGCCATGCCCAGTCCACCCCTTCTTGCAGGCGCTGGGCGGACATGAGCAGAGGCTGGAAAACAACCCGGTTCACCGTGTAGTTTCCCCAATCCCGGTCGATAATCCGTTTGGCCTCCTCCATCTCCTGGTAAAGCTTTGTCCCGGGGAAAGGCGTCAAGACGCCAAACTGGGCCCCTTCCAACCGGACTTCTTCGGCAAAATTCAGCGTGCGTTCGAAGACCGTTTCGTCATCATCATCCAGGCCAAAAATGAAGGCGCCCTCGATGGCGATCCCGTGCCGGTGGATCTTCCCAATTGCCTGCTTGATATCGACCAGGTTTACTCTTTTCCCGATCTTCTCCAGATTCCGCGGGGAAAGGGATTCAAGGCCGATAAACATCCCCAGGCAACCGCTGGCCGCAGCCAAACGCAGCAGTTCCTCATCTCTTGCCATATCCAGCGAACCCTGGCTGAACCAGTATTTTTTCAAGGGTCGCAACTGCCTGAATAGTTCCTTGGCATACTGAAGATTGGCGGTGATGTTATCATCAACAAAGGCCACGATCTTGCCGGGAAGGTTTTTGACCTCTTTAATCACATCCGCCACCGGCCGGAACCGGTAAGTGCGCCCGAAAAAGCTGGAAACCGTGCAAAAAGAACAGGAAAACGGGCAGCCCCTGGTAATTTGGACGGTCTGGGGCACCAGATAATCTCCGGCCTGCCACAGATCCCGCCGGGGCAGGGGGAATTCTTTCAGATCAAGATAATCCCCGGCCCGGTAAAGGGTTTTTAATTCCCCCCGTTCCGCATCGGCCACCACTTGCGGCCAGACCTTTTCCGCCTCGCCGACCACCACGGCATCGGCATGGGCCTGCGCCTCTTCCGGCAGGGCGGAAACGTGCATCCCCCCCAAAACCACCGGGATCCCCTTGGCACGGAAGTGATCCGCCAACCGGTAAGCGCGGGGGGCAAAGGCCGTCATTACAGTTATTCCCACCAGATCCGCGCCGGTTTCCGGGTCCAACTCCGCCAGGTGTTCATCGACCAGCTCCACCTGGTGGCGTTTGGGGGTACAGGCGGCAAGGAGCGCCAGGTTTAAAGGGGGGAACAAAGCTTTGCGCTTTTTATTGCCACGAGGGGCGGGCAGGGAAAGGCCGGGGTTGACCAGTAAGATCTTCATTGCTCTCTCCTGACTCTGCGGATAGCGTTTACTTACAAAGTCTTCCCCGGTTCCCTGGAATTAAACCGCCCCTTCTTTTTGGTTAAATTTACTCGGCCGCACCGGGGTTAACGCCGGAGGCAGGCAGGAAGATCGCCCATTCTGCGGTGGTAGGCAATGCATTCACAGCAGCGGGACCAGCGCGCACAATAGTTGCTGGTGCAAGGGCATTCTTTACGGTTCTCTTCGTATCTTGGGCAATCGGACATTTGGTTTATCCTCCTTCCTCATCCCTATTCTCCCGTTGGCATTATTCGGCTGCCTTGGCGTTGGCCACGATCTCCTCGGCCAAATTGGGCGGGACCTCCTCGTAATGGTCGAATTCCATTTCAAAATCGCCCCGGCCCTGGGTAATAGAGCGCAGGTCCACCGAATACTGGAACATCTCCGCTTGCGGGACCAGGGCGTTAATCACCTGTATTCCGTTTTGCGGTTCCATCCCCAGAATCCGGCCGCGTTTCTTATTGAGGTCGCCAATGATGTCGCCCATGTACTCCTCAGGGACAACCACCTTTACCTTCATTATGGGCTCCAAGAGAATCGGCTGGGCGTCCATGAACCCTTTCTTCAAAGCCATGGACGAGGCGATTTTAAAGGCCATCTCCGAGGAGTCGACACTGTGGTACGAACCGTCGTACAAGGTCACCTTTATATCCACCACGGGATAACCGGCCAAAATCCCCTCTTCCATGGTTTCCCGGACTCCCTTTTCTACCGCCGGGATATACTGCTTCGGTACGGCCCCGCCGAAAATCTTATCGACAAACTCAAACCCTGTGCCGGTCGGCAGGGGTTCGATCTCCAGCCAGACATGGCCGTACTGCCCACGGCCGCCGGATTGTTTCTTGTGTTTCCCTTCGACCTTGGTGGTTCCCCGGATCGTCTCCCTGTACGGGACTTTGGGGGTCTTCAGGTCAACCTCCACCCCGAATTTTTTCTGGAGTTTACTGGTGATTACCTCCAAGTGCAGGTCGCCCAGGCCGGCCAGGATCAGTTCCTTGGTGGTGGTATCCTTCTCCACCGTGATGGTGGGATCTTCTTCCACCAACCGGTATAAACCGCTGCTGATCTTCTCCTCGTCGCTCTTTCCTTTGGGATAGACTGCCATAACCAGGCGGGGCTTGGGAAAATCGATTCCCGGCAAGACCACCGGCCGGTCCTTGGTGCAGAGGGTATCGCCGGTCGCTGTCACCTGTAATTTGGCAACGGCGCCGATATCGCCGGCCCCCACTTCGGAAACGGGGATCTGGTTTTTCCCTTTGATTAAGAAAAGCTGCCCGATCCTTTCCTCCTGGTTCCGGGAGGAATTGAAGAAATGGGAGTCGGATTTGACCACACCCGAATAAACCCGGAAAAGGGTGAGTTTCCCGACGAACGGGTCGGCCATGGTCTTAAAGACCAACGCGGAGAGGGCCTCGTCACGGCTGGCTTTTAACTCCACCGTTTCGCCTTTACCCGGAACTTCAGCTTTCACCGTTCCGGCAGCATCCGGGGAGGGGAGCGTCTCGATGATCGCTTCCATTAATTCGGTGATTCCCAGGTTCTTTAAGGCGGAACCACATAAGACCGGCACGATCTCCCCTTTCATTGTTTCCTGGCGGAAACCGGTGAGGAGTTCCTCCGGGCTGAGCGCATCGTTCTCCAGATACTTGTCGAGGAGCTCCTCATCGGATTCGGCCACGGCCTCGGTCAGCATCTGGTAATAATTATCCACTTCACCGCTTAACTCAGCGGGTATGGGTACTTCTTTCCCGTCCTGCCAGGCTTTTTTGTTAATGATATCGACAATGCCCTTAAAATTCTCCGCTTCACCGATGGGAAGCTGAACAGGGATAACCCGGTTCCCGAACTTCTCCCGCAGGGCGTCGACGACCTTGCCAAAATTGGCGTTCTCCCGGTCCATCTTGTTTATGAAGATCAACCGCGGCAGGGACCGCTCATTAAGAAAATCCCAGGATTTTTCGGTCCCCACCTCCACACCGCTGCTGGCGCAGACCACTAAGATACCGGCCTCCACTACCCGGCTGGCGCTTTTTACCTCGCCGACAAAATCAAAAAAGCCGGGAGTGTCCAGGATATTAAATTTGTGGTCTTTAAATTCACAGGGGGCGACGGCGGTATTGATTGAGATTTTTCTTTTAACCTCTTCAGGATCGTGATCCATCACCGAGGTGCCATCATCCACTTGACCAAAACGGTCTGTTGCCTTGGCGTTGTAGAGTATCGCCTCGGCCAGCATTGTTTTCCCACACCCGCCATGGCCCACCAGGATAAAATTTCTCAATTTCTCCATCGCATAACTCTTCAACCCAATTCCTCCCTCAAATAAACTCATAGTCTTAACCTAATCTACTATTCTACTGTCTTCAAGTATTTCCTCCCAAGCAATTTTTTTTTAATAAAAAGGTGATTAATATCCAGGAAAGTGGATAAAATAATAGCGGCAGGCGAACCGGCCGAACCAAGACTGAATCCGGTCCCCGACGGAGCTGTAGTCCGCCGGCGGCCGGAGGAGGTCGGGCAAAGGTCAGAGCGGGCAAGGATGCTTATTCATCCTGCTGAACACTGGCCGGCGCGAAGGTCTCCCCAATTTGGCTATAGGATGCGAGGAAGGCGTTCTATATCCGAGTTGTTGAGGCCGAGTCAAGAGTCCTCTTCTTCTCTCAAGGGTCAGTTTGTTACTTGCGAGAATCGCAATGGCTCAACCAGGGAGGAAGTTGATTCGGGCAAAGGTTGCCCAGGGTTCTGGAAGAAGCTACAGCCTTTGGATCGTGCGCCTCGAGGAGAGCGGTCCGGTAGGGATCCTGTGCAGCCGGCGCGAAGGTCGGCTTCGCCGCCCGTAGATAGACCGGAGGAACTGATCACTCCTCCGGTCTATTATTATTAAGCACATATTCTCCGGAATCCGCCTCTAAAATTTCGGAATATGCCTCTAAAATATGGAGTTTCTCTTTTTGCCCCGCAAAAGTGATCCCCGCCTCCAGGTCGGCAATCTCCTCTTCCGGCAGGCCCTGGATATTTAGGAAGGTCATCTCCTTGACCGGCCCGGGCCGCCCGGGCCGGCCGGCATATACCGCCACATACCCCTGGTAGACCCCGATGAACTCTTCTTCTTGGCAGACCGGGCAAAGCCCGGGGAATTCCCCGTTCAGGACCACTACCTCCCCAGTGAAGACGCTGGTTTTCCGGTTTTCCTGCATCTCCCCGAGGAGTGCCGGCAACTCTCCGGCTGCGATCTCCTCTTGCCGGCTTTCCCTATGCCGGCAGCCAAGATAGATATCGGTTATTTGCAGGGTTACGGTCTTCTCCGCTTCCGGCGGCAACTGGTAGACCCCGGCTTCCCGCAGGAACCGGAGGAATTCGCCCCGGTACGCCGGGATAAAACCCAAGAAAAAAAAGGCGACAATGAAAGGCAGCCACCACCACCGGTTTTTCATGGCAATCACCCCAGTTCTTGTCTGCCAATAGCATTCCCCGGGTGGCGGGCAAATAAACGCCCTAGCGAAGAGGAGCCTTAACCAGTTGCCGCATTTTCAGCAACAGGGTATAGATCAAAACCCCGGTCATGGTAAAGGCAGCCAGGGTCAAGGCCGGGTGTTCCACGAAGAGAAGGAAATTATAGAGACCGTGCAGGGATAGGGCCACGCCCCAGCCTAAAGCAAAACGGGTTTCCGCCCTCGCCGCCGTCCCTTCCGCGCTGAGAAAATACCCGCCCCAACCGGTAAAAGCGGCATGGGCGAGGCAGGCGACGATCCCCCGCCAGATCCCCACCTCCAGACCGAGGTTCTGGGTGTAAAGGAAATTCTCCAGGGAGGCAAAGCCCAGCCCGGCGGTGATCCCGTAAACAACCCCGTCTACCGGTTCGTCCATTACCTTTTTGGGCCGGACCAAAAACCAAAGGAGCAAGAATTTCAACCCTTCTTCAATCAGACCGATGAAGAAGAAGGAATAATAAAAGAGGCTGATCAGATCCCCGGCGTTTCTCGCCGCCACCAAGCCCTCTTTGCCAAAACTCTCCAAAGCCCCGGCAGGAATGACCAGCAGCATCCCGCCGAGGAAAACCCAGAACACCAACGACCTGGGTTCCGGCTCATACCGGTCCTGTCTGTAAAAATAGAGCAACCACAATGCACCGGGCAAAATTGAAACTAAAATAACCGGCAAAATAACCGGCGTCATCTTCTCCGGCTCCTTTTCCCTTCAAATTTGTACGCCTCGCGCACACTCTTATACTTTACCCGGAACCCTGCGGCTTAAAACAGGAATTGCGTAACAGGTAAAGGCAGCAAAGAAGCGGGACTTGTTTTTCATCCCTCAATATAACATGGCTTTCTCCCTTAATTGGCAATTTATATAATACCGTATCATCCGGATTAGTTATTGAATAGGTCGTTGTAAAAGGGCGAAAATACAATCATTGCAAAAAACCGGAATAAATGACGGTGCAAGTAATACGATTTAACGGTAAGTTTTTTCTCCGAAAGATAAAACAAAAATGGTATCTAATTTGCGTTTCAGGGATGGGGGGAATGACATCAAAAATTTAAGAAAGGAAGGGGCAATATGAGGAAATTAATAATCAAAATTGCTTTCGGTTTGTTGTTGCTGACCCTGATATTAGGTATAAACCCGGCGGGTTTGGCGAGCAGCATTAGCGACCCGGGTAAAATGATTTTTATTAATGGATTCGGAGTCGATGTGGCAATTGATCAACCTGAATATACTACCGGTTTAACAGCACGCCCTCCCGTCATCAAAATGGCCTTACAGGTCTACAACTACTCGCAGATACCTGTGACTTTCGACTTTACCACTTCGCAGCGGTATGATTTTGCCATTTATGACAGCAGAGGGAGAGAAGTTTGGCGATGGTCTGACGACAAAGGCTTCTTACAGGTGATTGGCCAATTGATCTTGCAACCCGGGGAATCAGTGGTATACACGGCCGAACATGTATTTACAGATAAAAACGGCGAGCCCATGCCGACCGATTTATATACCCTAAAAGGTGAATTAACAGCCACCGGGAGAGACTTCTGGGCGCCAAGAATTATGGAAGGAAAGGTGAGTTTCTGGCATAGGAATGCCCAGTAACCACATTCAGGAATAAAATTATTCATTCCCCCCATCTCTATACAGAACCGGCAGCCAAAAGGAGTTTTGCCGGTATGCCTCTTATATGCCTTCCCTATCCCCGTGCCGCAAGCACGAAATAATGCCAACTGTTTCTTCCTCCCTAGATATCCTCAATTGCCGTAATTTGATAATTTTAAACCCCGAAAGCAGCTGGTACAGGTCATCCAAGTCCACGTGGTAGATTGAATGATAGGCCAGAACAGCATCAAAACTCCCGCCGGGAAACGGACGGCTTGTCAAGTCCGCATGAGCCGTGGGTCCGGTATCTCCCGGGTGCGTTATTGCCGGCTTAAGAAAAGGATTTGCCGCCGGTAAAATAGAAATAGAATATAATGCCAGAGACCCCCGGATTATTTCCCCTACTAAAACCGATAGGATTTTGGCGAAGAATAGAATCCAAAAGCGAGGGATGCGGATTGCAAAAGGTATTTCAATCGTTAGACCCACAGCAATTAACAACAAATCTCTTCAAACTACTCGACGAGGACTGGCTGCTTATTACCGCCGGTACCCCGGAGAAATTCAATATGATGACAGCCAGTTGGGGAGGGTTTGGCATCCTTTGGGGAAAACCGGTATGCTTCTGTTTCATCAGACCACAAAGGTATACCTACAACCTGATGGAGAAAAATCCCGTCTTTACCCTCACCGCTTTTGCTGAAAAATACCGGGATATCCTTGAGTTTTGCGGGACCAGGTCCGGCAGGGAAATAGATAAAGCGGCGGCGACCGGCCTCACGCCCGTCACCGGAAGAATAGGCGGGGTATATTTTCAAGAAGCAGACCTGGTGATGGAATGCAGGAAGATCTATTTTCAGGATCTGGAACCAGGGCACTTCCTGGACCCTGCGATCCACCATAATTACGGAGACAACGATTACCATCGCATGTATATAGGGGAGATCCTCAATTGCCTGGTCAAGGTGTGATTTGGCCATGAGCGGGGCAAAGATTAAGTTGTTAATTGTTGATGACCATCCCTTGTTCCGGCAGGGCGTGCGTTTGTTCCTGGAGACCATCCCGGATATAGAGATCGCAGGCGAAGCCGGCTGCGGTGAAGCAGCCCTTTTTCTCCTGGCGCAAAGAGCGGTTGACCTTGTCTTGCTGGATCTCCAAATGCCCGGGCCGGATGGGATTGAGATAACCAGGCAAATAAATACGGTTCATCCCGGGACAAAAATTCTGATCCTGACCTCCTTTGGCGAATGGGAAAAGGTTCATGGCGCTCTAAAAGCAGGAGCGTCCGGGTATATCCTCAAGGATGCCGAGCCTGAACAGCTCCTGACGGCCATTCGTGCCGTGGCGGCCGGAGGGAGTTACCTGGGCTCGCAGGTGGCGGCCGATCTCGTCCAGCATGTGGATGGTGAAGGAAGAACCGGCGTAGGCGAAATGGAAAAACCCCTTTCCAGCCGGGAACTGGAGGTCCTTGCACTGATCGCCCGTGGCCTGAGCAACAGGGAGATCGCCGAATTCTTGTTTTTAAGTGAAAAAACCGTCAAGACCCATGTGGCCAATATCCTGCAAAAACTCGGCGTGAAAAGCCGGACGCAAGCAGCCCTGTACGCCATGCGGAAGAACCTGATCAATGGCGGGCGATAGAGCACAGGGGTACAGTTTCCCGCGGGCAAACGCTGCGAAAGGACGGTTGCAACAATTGCGGAAACACCAAAAAGAACTACATTTTAAGGAACCGGCGGAACCGCCGGCAGAAAACTATAAACCCGGTTACAGGAAGATCTTCCTGATCAGCGCCGGGGCCGGCGCCGGTTTTGGCTTGGTCACAGCCGTCATCTTCGTGAAATTGGAGCTCTCCCCCTGGCCTCTCCCTCTATTTTTCCCAGTGATGATTATTGGCGTGGCTGTCTATTCCGGCCTCCTGGGCTTGGGAACTACTTATCTTGAGGACTATTTGCGCCGCAAAGGAATGAGCAATCATTTTCAGCGCCTGGCCATCAGCTTCGGCGCGGCGTTTCTGGTCTCTCTTGCCGTAGCCTGCGGCGCAACAATCATCGCCGGCGGCGCAGAAATCTCCCCAGCACCATACTGGTATATGCTCTGGGGCACGTTGGCGGGGATAGCCTTTGGCATCATCTTCGCCTTACTCAACTACCGTGCGGAAATAATCCGTCAAAAAATACGTATCTTGGAGTTAGAAAACCGGCGCTTGGCCGAACTGGCTTCGCGGGAGGAACTTTTGCGTGAAGCCGCCCGCAACCTGGCGGTGACGGAAGAACGCAACCGGATGGCCAGAGAACTGCATGATTCCATCACCCAGGACATCCACGGTATCCTGTACTCCCTCCGTCCCCTGCGGGAGGTTTTGGCCGGGCACCAGCAGGGGATGACTTTTTTGTTTAGTAGCATATCAGGCAATCAGTAGAGCCAAAGAAAGAGATAATCCTCCATGCCATGATTGGCCA
>Ga0209537_1001524_pt1 | contig 25734 bp, 20 predicted proteins | sample BioPla4DNA1_FD_187698 | JGI IMG/M metagenome (GOLD analysis project Ga0209537, IMG submission 187698) | Biogas fermentation microbial communities from Germany - Plant 4 DNA1 (SPAdes) (version 2) | ecosystem: Engineered > Bioreactor > Anaerobic > Digestate | place: Bielefeld, North... | reverse complement strand
ACGGCAATGGTGAAGGCCCCGTTCTCTTTGGCCAGGCGCATGCAGTCCACCGTGTCTTTCGTGCTCCCGGAATGGGAAAAGCCTACGCACACATCTTCTTCATCCACGTGGGCCATGGCCATAATCTGGTGGTGGGCATCGGCGAAGGCATGGGCCAACATGCCGATTCTCAGGAACTTGCTCTGGGCGTCCAGCGCGGTGAGCCCCGAGGTGCCCACCCCCAAAAAGAACAGGCGCTTAGCTTGGATCATGGCCTCCACCGCCCGTTCCAGGGTCTGGGGATGGACCATTCGGGAGGTGTCCTGGAGCGCGCTGGCGTTCATGGCCGTGATCTTTTCAATGAGGGCCTCCATGGAATCACCGGGGGCCAGGGTGCCGCAGGGTGCGCTTTCCTGCCTGGTGGCCAGCTCCAGGGCGAGACTCAATTTCAAGGCCTGGTAGCCGGAAAAACCCACCGCTTGGGAAAACCGGATAATGGTGGCTTCACCCACCCCGCAGCGTTCCCCCAACTGCGTGACGGAAAGGTAGATAATTTCCTCCGGTTTTTCCAAACAGTAGTCGGCCACCTTCTTCTCCGTGGGCGTGAGGGAAGGGTAGGCACTGCGGATGCGGGCCAGTCCCCCCGAACTCACGTTCATTTCTTTAGCCATCGGGCTCCCCCTTTGCAGTCTGTTGTGAAATTCACGTTTCCAGCATTATGTATTCCACAAGAATTGGAGAGTTCCTCCTAACTATTTGCCCAGCTACAGATGGTATGAAATGAAAATCCAATTTTTCGTGTATTGCGTGAAGGAATTTGCCACCAAGTGTAGAAGTCTGCACTCAGTACAAGTCAGCCTCAAGATTAGGCTCCTGCGGAGGTGGTATGGGAAGGGAAGACACTCTATCTGCGTTGGAGGACGAGCACTGAGCTGGCGCATATGTCGAAGGAGGAATGAACGTGAAAAGACTGAGCATCATCTTTCTCACCTTGGTCATTGCCTTTGGGTTCGCAGCCACAGGTTTCGCTGCTAAGCCCAGCCCCCTGGCTGATCCCCGTGTCCGCCAGGCCATCCGCTACGCCATTGATATGGAAGCCCTCATTGAAACCCTCATGGAGGGCCGGGCAGCTTCCGCCAACAGCCTCACCCCCGATGGCGAGTGGAAAGCTGAAGGCTTGAACCGCTATGAATACAACCCAGAAAAGGCCAGACAGCTTCTGAAAGAGGCCAACTGGGATCCCAATACTGTGTTAGATGTGGTTTACTACTACGGCGACCAGGAGACAGTGGACCTCATGGCCGCCATCCAGGTCTACCTGGAGCAGGTGGGCATCAAGATGAACGCCCGCAAGCTCGAAGGCGACCTGGCCACCTTGCTCTGGTCGCCCCCGGCTGACCCCGTTAACGGCCCATCCGCCGTGGACTGGGATCTGGCTTACGCGGCCATCGCAGCCCTGAGCATGCATGAGTACTACAACCGCTTCATGGGTGGTGCGGCCAGCAACTCCCATACACCAACCGACCCCCATCTGGACGAACTGATCAAAGCCACCTGGGTTGCGGACATCGAAGAGCAGAAAAAGGCCTTCCATGAGCTGCAGAAATACGAGAACGAGACCCTGTTTGCCATCCCCCTCTACCATCAACAGCAGTTTGTAGTGGAGAGCGACAGGCTCGACCGCAAAGGTGCGCCCCTGGGCAACATGCAGTTCTTCTATGACTGGCGCATCATCGATTGGGACATCACCCCCGACAGCCAGGGGAACTACACCCTGTATTCCTCCGGCGGCCCTGTGGAGTTCTTCGAAACCGTGTTCACCAACCCGGCGCTGTACATGACCCAGAAGTTCCTCTTCGACCGCCTGGTGGTGACCGACGAGAACCTCACCCCCTACAAGGGCCAGCTGGCCGAGGAGTATTGGGTAAGCGAAGATGGTCTGACCATCGAGTTCGTACTGCGGGACAACATCTACTGGCACGACGGCACGCCTATTACCGCTGACGATGTGAAGTTCACGGTGGAATACTCTGCCCGGGTGCCTCAGCTCAACGCCGTGGCAGCCCAGACCTACTCCTCCCTGGAAGGCTACGAGGAGTTCATGAGCGGTGCCGCCGAAGGCATCAGCGGCATTGAAATCGACGGCCGGAAGATCACCTTCAAGTTCGCCACCGTTGATCCCAACGCTCTGCTCACCTTCTCCCAGTGGCCGCCCCTGCCCAAGCACCTCTTGGAGGATACCGATCCGGTCCAAGCCCAGCGGGCTGCCTACTGGCAGGCACCGGTTGGCTCCGGTCCCTTCAAGATTGAAGAAGTGAAGATGAACAACTACTCCACCTACGTGCGGTGGGAAGGTTACTGGGATGAGGGCACGGGCAACATCGAGCGCATCCAGCTCTATCCCAGCGGCGAAAGCGATCCCAGCTTCGTCATCAACGCCCAGTCCGGCCTGTTGGACTTCGGCTTCACCAAGAACGTGGCTGAGTCCATCGCCGTGGAGAAGATGGAGCACATGACCGTGTATCCCATCGATATCAGGTACACGCGCCTGTTCTACCCCAACAAGTTCCCAAGGGAATAGGGGTTTAGTGGCGAAATAGATGGAAAGGCCGCCGGAGCCCTGCGGGGTTCCGGCAGCCTTGCCTCTTTTGAGTTCTGGAGGGTGTAACTATGCTTACCTACACGCTGCGCAAACTGCTCATGCTCATCCCCATGCTTTTGGTGATCACTTTTTTGATCTTCGTGGGTTTGGAGCTCACCCCCGGGGATGCGGTTTCCTACATGGTCGGGCCTGAGGCCATGGCCAACATGTCCCAGGAAAGGCTGGATGAACTCAGGGAAGCCCTGGGTTTGAACGATCCTTTCATCGTCCGCTATCTGCGCTGGCTGGGCCGGGCCCTGCGGGGAGATTTCGGCTACAGCTTAACCAGCGGTGTGCCCATTAAGGACATCGTGTTCAGCCGCCTGCCCGCCACCTTGGAGCTTTCCTTGGCGGCTCTGCTCATCTCTACGCTCCTAGGGAGCATCTTGGGCATGGTCAGTGCCCTGCGCAAGGGTTCCATTTTGGATGTGAGCCTCACGGTTGCCGGTATGATCGGTGTTTCCATTCCGCAGTTTTTCTTTGCCCTAGTTTCCATCTTAATCTTTTCCTTCAAACTGGGCTGGCTGCCCTCGGGGGGCCGCACCATGCCCGGGTATACGACCTTTTTAGACCGGCTGCCGCACCTGATTCTCCCCGCTTTGGTTTTGGGCATCACCATGACCGCGGGTGTGATGCGCTATTCCCGTTCCAGCATGCTGGATGCCCTGAGCAAAGACTACATCAAAACCGCCCGCAGCAAGGGCCTGCCCGAGTGGCGGGTCAACCTCCTGCATGGCTTTAGGGTGGCCCTGACCCCCGTGGTTGTCCTGGTGGGCTTCAGGCTGCCCATGCTGATCGGCGGCTCGGTTGTGGTGGAACAGATCTTCCAGTGGCCGGGCATCGGCAAGGAGTTTGTGGCCGCGGTTCGGGGGCAGAATCTGCCCCTGGTGATGATGATTGCCCTGTTCAGCGTCACCGCTGTTTTGGTGGCCAGTTTCTTAGTTGATTTGCTGACTGCACTTTTAGACCCAAGAATTCGTTTGGAGTAGGGTGATAACGTGAGCCGGACCAGAGCTGCACGCTTAAACCGAAAAATGGACCGCCTGAAAATGCTGGAAAAAGAGGGCCTGCTCAAGTCCAGGGAGGGGAGCCGGGCGGTCGGCAAGTTTTTGCAGAATAAACTGGCTGTTGTGGGCCTGATTGTCTTTGCACTCATTCTTCTCTCCAGCATCTTCGCTCCCCTGATCACCAAGTACGATCCAGCCATGATCGACCTGCGCTCGAGACTTAGCCCCCCTTCCCGGGAACACCTCTTTGGCACGGATAAACTGGGCCGGGATGTTTTTGCCCGGGTGCTCTACGGCGGGCGCATTTCCATCTTAGTGGGTTTTGGCGGCGCCCTGGGCGCGGCCCTGGTGGGGGTCAGCTTGGGTACCTACGCCGGCTACAAAGGCGGCTGGCTGGATAAGATCCTCCTGCGGGTTTCGGAGATCTTCATGTCTTTCCCGCAGATCATTTTAGTCCTGCTGCTCGTGTCCATTTTGGGCCAGAGCCTGTGGAACCTGCTGGTGATCTTCACCATCACCGGTTGGGGTTCAGTCTACCGTATGACCCGCTCCCAGATGCTTTCCATCCGGGAAGAAGAATACGTGCAGGCCCTGAAGGCCTTCGGCCTGAGCGACGGGCTCATCGCCTACAAACACATGCTGCCCAACGCCCTGGGCCCCATCATGGTCAACCTCACCTTGAGTACGGCCATGTTCATTCTGGAGGAGACGGCCCTGAGCTTCTTGGGCTTGGGCGTACCCCTGCAGATCCCCACCTGGGGGAACATTCTCAACGCTGCCCAGGACCTCACCATTTTGCAGGAGGCCTGGTGGATCTGGGTCCCGGTGGGGCTGGTCATCTCCGCCTTCGTTTTGAGCATCAACTTCATCGGCGACGGGCTGAGGGATGCGGTGGATCCCACGCAGCAGGGTTAGGAAGGTGGTTTACGTGGATACCATTTTGACTGTGGATAACCTCCACATCAATTTCTATACCAACAACCGCTGTAATGAAGCGGTGAAGGGCGTATCCTTCCAGCTGAAAAAGGGCCGCACCCTCTGTTTGGTGGGGGAGAGCGGCTGCGGGAAGAGTGTCTCCGCTTCGGCGATCATGCGGCTTTTGCCGCCCCTGAGCCGCATTGAGGAAGGGCGGATTATCTACCACACTGACCAGGGGGACATCCACCTCCACGAGCTGGATCCCTCTGGCCCTGAGATCCGGGCCATCCGGGGCGCGGAGATCGCCATGATCTTCCAGGATCCCATGACCGCCCTGAACCCGGTGTACACAGTGGGCTTCCAGATTCGGGAAGCGTTCATGTACCACGCCAAAATGGCCAAGGCGGCCATGCAGGCCAAGGCGGTGGAGCTGCTGCGGGCCATGCGCATCCCCGCGCCGGAACAGCGGGTGAACGAGTACATCCACCAGTACTCCGGGGGTATGCGTCAGCGGGCCATGATCGCCATGGCCATGGCCTGCAACCCCAAGATCCTCATCGCGGATGAGCCCACCACAGCCCTGGACGTGACTGTCCAGGCCCAGATTTTCGACCTGATGAACGATCTGCAGCAGAAACACAACGCAGCTATTCTGCTCATCACCCACGATATGGGGGTCGTGGCCGAGCTGGCCCACGATGTTGTGGTCATGTACATGGGTGTGGCGGTGGAAAACGGCCCCGTGGAAGATGTGCTCACCAGGCCCGCGCATCCCTACACTTCTGCCCTGCTCAGGTCCATCCCCGTTTTGGGCCAGTCCAAGGCCCAGAAGCTGGAGCCCATCCGCGGTTCCACTCCAGATCCATTTAACCGGCCCCAGGGCTGCCAGTTCCACCCCCGCTGCGACTTTGCCACTGAGCAGTGTCTTCAGGAGCCGGAGACTTTCAGCGTCAGCCCCAACCACACTGTGCGGTGCTGGCATTACGAGAAGGTGTTAGCCAATGCGTAGGGAACAGGATGTGCTGTTGAAAATCAGAGACGCCCAAACCTATTTCCCCGTCCAGAAGGGGCTCTTCAAGCGTACGGTGGGCTATGTGCGGGCGGTGGACAATGTCAGCCTCGATGTTTACCGGGGGGAGACTTTGGGGCTGGTGGGCGAAAGCGGCTGCGGCAAGACCACCTTGGGCAAGTCCATCCTGCAGCTGGTACCCGTAACCGGGGGCCAGTTCATCTACAACTTCGACGGGGAAGAAAAGGATCTGCGCAAGCTCTCCAAAGACGAGATGATGCAGGCGCGCAAAAGGCTGCAGATCGTTTTCCAGGACCCCTATTCATCCCTGAATCCCTCTTTCACCATCTTTGGCTCTCTGCAGGATCCCTTGAAGAAGTTCGGGGTAAAATCCAAAGAAGAGCGCAGGCGGATCATCGGGGATCTTCTAGAAGCGGTGAACCTGCACCGAGAGTACATGAACCGCTACCCCCACGAATTCAGCGGGGGACAGCGGCAGAGAATTGGCATCGCCCGAGCCCTTTCCCTGCAGCCGGAGTTGATTATCTGCGACGAGGCGGTGAGCGCCCTGGATGTGTCCATCCAGGCCCAGGTGCTCAACCTGCTGTTGGAGCTGAAGGAGAAGCACAACCTCACCTACATTTTCATCAGCCATGATCTGAGTGTTGTGGAATACATGAGCGACCGCATCGCGGTGATGTATCTGGGCAAGATCGTGGAGCTGGCCCAGGCTGAAGATCTTTTTGCCAATGCCATGCATCCCTACACCCAGGCCCTGCTCTCGGCCATTCCCGTGGCTGAAGTGGGCCGCAGGCGCAAGCGCATCGTGCTGGAAGGCAACGTCCCCAGTCCGGTGAATCCGCCCCCGGGGTGTACCTTCCACCCCAGGTGCCCCTACGCCATGGAGGTATGCAAGAGCAGGGTTCCGGAGCTGAAGACCTACCTGATTGACGGCAGGGAGCACCAGGTAGCCTGCCATCTGGCGGAAAAAGAGGCAGCCAAGTTTGTCCAACCAGTAGAGACAGCGGAGGTAGAAAAAAATGCAGCTAACTGAACTACGAGGGGTTATCCCACCGATTGCTACTCCCTTTGATGAAGCAGGTGAAGTGGATTTAGTTTCCCTACGGAAACTGACCAATTACTTGATTGACGGCGGCGTCCACGGCATCTTCTGCCTGGGTTCCACCGGGGAATGCGCGGCCCTCACCGATGAAGAGCGGGTGAGCATTGTCAAGACCGTTGTGGAGGAGACAGCTGGCCGGGTGCCCGTTTTGGCAGGCATCACCGAAACCAGCACCAAAAGGGCCATCCGCCTGGGCGAGCTGGTGATTGCCGCCGGTGCCCAAGCGGTGGTTGTGGCCCCGCCCTATTACCACATGAACAGCCAGCAGGAGCTGCTCACCTATTACCGCGACTTAGCTGCGGCCCTGCCTGTGCCCGTCATCGCCTACAACGTCCCGGTTTTGGTGAAAACTCCCCTGGAGCCGGCCACAGTGGAAATGCTGGCCCGGGAGGGCACTATTCTAGCTCTCAAGGACAGCGGCGGCAACTCCAACATCCTCCGGGAGTACATTATGCGGACCAGGGATATCCCCGGCTTTACGGTGCTCACCGGTATGGAGTTCTTGGTGGATACCGCCATGCAGATGGGAGCCCACGGCTCGGTACCTGGGATAGGCAATGTGGCACCTAGAGAGTATGTTGAACTCTACAACCTCTGCCTGCAGGGCGAGTATGGCAGGGCCAGGGAACTGCAGGAACGCTTGATCAAGCTGTTCGACATCTGCTATCAGGGTTCTTCTCGGCTGTCCGGTTCTGCTTCGGCTTTGAGCGGGTTCAAATCGGCCCTGCGCTGGTTGGGCGTGATCCAGACCGCGAAGATGGCACCGCCATTGGGATCGCTGAACGCGGAAGAAGAGGAACGGGTGCGCCGCATCTTAATCGATTTGGGCTTCTTTACCCAGGCGGCCCACGGGAAGGAAGAGTAACTTGAGTGTTTTACATGCCGTTCATCGAGGACTGATCGTTTCCTGCCAAGCGCTGGAAGAGGAGCCGCTCCACGGCCCCATGCTCATGGCCGCCATGGCCAGGGCGGTGCAGCTTGGGGGTGCCGTGGGCATCCGGGCCAACGGTCCGCAGGATGTGGAAGTGATCAAAAGGATCACCGGCCTGCCGGTGATCGGGATCCACAAGATGACCAACGGGGCGGGGGAGATGGCTATCACGCCCACCTTCAGCCTCGCCGAGGAGCTGGTGCGATCCGGAGCGGACATCATCGCCGTGGATGTGCGCCGCACCAGGCCCTTTGGGGAGCCTTTGGCCGAGCTCCTTCCCCGTATCCGCAGGGAGCTGGGTGTGCCGGTTATGGCGGACTGCGCCACGGTTGAAGATGCCCGGGCCGCGGTGGAAATAGGGGTAGACCTGGTGGCCTCCACCTTTGGCTTTAGGCAGAACGGGCTGGGTACGGAACCGGATTTCCAGCTGCTTAGGGACATGCTCCAACTGGGTGTGCCCGTGGTGGCCGAGGGTGGTTTCTGGTACCCGGAACAGGTGGTTGAGGCCCTGGAGCTGGGCGTCTGGGCTGTGGTGGTGGGCAGTGCCATCACCAGACCCTTGGAGATCACCAGACGCTTTGTGCGGGCCATCGAGCAGGGCGGTTTACAATAAGCAAATATCTTTGAGGGGACGGGACTCCGCGGGGTCCCGTTTTTTCGTAACAAAAAATGAAAAACAAAGGAGGAGATTCACAAACTATGTCTAATTATAACAACGGAACCAGTTTAAAACGGTTTAAGTAGCGGTTGTTGTTAGGAGCACGTTAGTGGTCAGAGAACTCTCGTCGCTTTGAGGCGCTGTGTTTCCGGACCACTTCGTTTTTACAGTCTTTTGAACCGTTTTAAATGACCGGGCCGTTTTGCGGCCGTCCGCCTCTAGATCAGTGTTAAGGGAGGAGTTCAGGATGAGAGAACGTCTGAAGTTAAGCGACGTGGAAGTGGTTGAAATACCGTGGGCGGAGCCGGTGGTCAGCCATGACTTCCCGGTAATTCCTGCGGAAACGTATGCCAAGCGGGTGGAGAGCCTCAGGGCCCGCATGGAAGAGCACGGCCTTTCCCATGTGGTGGTCTACGGTGACCGGGAACACTTCGCCAATACCCGCTGGCTCACAGGTTATGACCCCCGTTTTGAGGAGAGCCTGACCATCGTAGGGCTGTCCGGGAAACCCCGCCTCTTGGTGGGACTGGAGGGGCGCTACTATGCCGCCATTGCCCAAGGCGTGGAAGTGGAACTCTATGACGAGTTCAGCCTGCAGGGCCAGCCGCAGCACGGCCGGACCCTGGCGGAAATCCTGGCGGACTGCGGCCTGACCAAGGGCAGCAAGGTGGGCCTAGCCGGCACCAAGTACCGCCAGACCCCGGCGTTCGCCGAAGCGAAACTGGCCAGCGATGTCCCCTACTATCTCGTGGAAGTTCTGGCTGGCGCGGTGGGCCGGGAGAACATCAGCGATGTGACCCACTGGTTTACCCACACCACCACAGGGCTGCGCATACCCCTGACGGTGGATGAGATCGCCCTCCATGAGATGATCAACGAGCTGATCTACGCGGGGATGCGTGATGCCATGTCCGCGCTGCAGCCGGGCGTGAGCGAAGCGGAAATCGGCGGCAAACTGGGCTACGACGGCAGCGTTCCCCTGTCCTGCCACATTGTGATCAGCTTCGGGGATAACGTCAACTTAGCCCTCAACAGCCCCACTAACAGGAAACTGCAGCTTGGGGATCCCTTGAGCGTGGCCATAGGTGTGTGGGGAGCCAATATTGCCCGCACCGGCATCGCGGTGCATGATGAGAAAGAGTTAGCTCCGGAAATCGCCGACAGCATGGAGAAAGTCTTTGTTCCCTATTTCGACATGCTGCTGCGCTGGTATGGGGCGCTCCATGCGGGGGTGCGGTGCGGAGATGTCTATGAGGCGGTGCGGGAGTACATGGAAGAGCCCTTCTTCCAGATCGCCCTCAACGCGGGCCACCTGATCCATTACGAGGAGTGGATCAATGCGCCCTTCGTGCCCGGTTCGGAAGATGTGCTGCAGAGCGGGACCATGATCCAGTGCGACATCATCGTTCCTTCTACTCCTCCTTATCCCGGTGTGCATACGGAAGACAGTTTGGTAGTGGCCGATGCTGCTCTGCGCCGGGAGCTGGCGGAGAAATACCCGGAGGTCTGGGGGCGGATCCAAAGGCGGCGGGCCCTGATGGCGGATTTAGGCTACGAGCTGCATGAAGATGTTCTGCCCCTGTGCAGCATCCAGGGACAGGTCCAGCCCTTCATGCTCAACCCAACGCATGTGCTGCGTCTAAAAAGGTAGGTGCCGGTTGGCGCCTTGACTATGACCGGTGTGGAGAGCGGTATGGGTTTGATGAACGTGAAAATGTTTCGGCAGCAATCCAAGGTTTGATCTTAGGGCGGTGATGTACATGCCCGCCGTAGTGCCTTGGGAAGGATTCCCTTCTGCGATGGAGAATCTAAATACAGTTCTGAAATCTGGTATGGTGGAGGAAGTCCTTTGGCGAGTAAGCGAGCAAGCAATCGCAGGAGACACCAGATTACCATAGGCGATTTGGCTCGCCACCTCGATTTATCTAAAGCTACGGTGTCTCTGGCTCTGAATAACAGTCCGCTGGTTGCGGATGCTACTAGGCAGCGGGTCCGTGAGGCCGCCGAAAGATTCGGCTATCGTCCCAACTATTTTGGCGCGCGCCTTTCCCGCGGCAAATCCGACATGATTGGGCTCTACATCCTAGGTGGTACCGAGAAGCAGTGCAACTGGACTTTGGCGTCAAGCTGGATGTTCTACCATCCCATTTTAAAGTCCGTGAGCGACGAGTTATCTAAGCACGGCTACCGCTTTAACCTGGAAGTGGTGAGTGCAGAACAGGTGGTCACCCAAGGGGTCATCTCCTCTGTGATCCAGGAGGGCTCCCTCGATGGCATGCTCCTGGTGGTACAGGACGAAATTGATTACAGCTTCTTGGACGTTGTGGCGGAAAAGCAGTTCCCCTTTGTGGTGCTCAATGCCAGGGTGGCCGAAAACATCAGTTCCGTGAAGATCGATAACGAAATCGGGGCCCGGCAGGCGGTGAGCCACCTGGTGGAGTTGGGCCATCGCAGGATCGCCCATTTGAGCGGACCTGACAAGGATCTGAACGCCATTGAAAGACGGGAGGCTTTCCGTAAGGCTGTGCTGGGGGCTGGGCTGGAATGGAGCCCCAGCCTGCTTTACTATGGCGATTGGCAGAGGGAATCGGGTTGGCGGGCGGTAAGGCAGTTCCTTGAGCTGGACCATCCGCCCACAGCCATTTTTTGTGCCAATGACCATATGGCCATTGGTGCCATGCAGGCACTGAGGGAAGCCGGGCTGGAGGTTCCCAAGGATGTCTCCATCATCGGCTTCGACGATACTGAACTGTGTCAGGTGGTGATGCCCAAGTTAACCACAATCAGGCAGCCAGCGGACTTAATGGGCCAGCTGGGCGCGCAAGTCGTCCTGCGTCAGATTGAGGAAGATTCCTTCGAGGCAACCCATACCAGTTTAGAACCAGAGCTAATCTTGCGGGAATCCACGGCGTATGTGACGAATTAGTCCTTGGATCCCAAGAAAAGGAGGAAGAGGAAGATGAGTAAATTCTTTCCAGAAGTAAGCAAGGTAGTGTACGAAGGTAAGGACAGCAAAAACCCCTTAGCCTTTCGCTACTACGATCCGCAGCGGGTGGTAGGGGATAAAACCATGGAGGAGCACCTGCGCTTTTCCATGGCCTATTGGCATACCCTCTGCGGCCGGGGCGTAGATATGTTCGGCGCCGGTACCGCCGTGCGCCCCTGGGATCGCTTCACCAATCCCATGGACGAAGCCAAGGCCAAGGCCGAGGCGGCCTTTGAGTTCATGTCCAAGATGCAGATTCCCTTTTTCTGCTTCCACGACGTGGACATCGCCCCTGAAGGGGAGACCCTCCAGGAGACCTTTAAGAACCTGGACGAGATCACTGCTCTGCTCAAGGACTTGATGAAGGCAACCGGCATCAAGCTGCTCTGGGGTACCACCAATCTGTTCAGCCATCCCCGCTTCATGCACGGAGCAGCTACCTCGCCCAACGCCGACGTGTTCGCCTACGCCGCAGCCCGGGTGAAGAAGACCATGGAGATCACCAAGGAGCTTGGCGGGGAGAACTACGTCTTCTGGGGCGGCCGGGAAGGCTATGAGACTCTGCTCAACACCGATCTGAAACTGGAGCTGGATAACCTGGCCCGCTTCCTGCACATGGCGGTGGACTATGCCAAGGAAATCGGCTTTACCGGCCAGTTCCTGATTGAGCCCAAGCCGAAAGAGCCCACCAAGCACCAGTACGATTTCGATGTCGGGACTGTGATCGGTTTCCTGAAGACCTACGGCTTGGATCCGTACTTCAAGATCAACATTGAGGCCAACCACGCGACGCTGGCTGGGCATACCTTCCAGCACGAACTGCGCATGGCCAGAATCAACGGCCTGCTGGGCAGCGTAGACGCCAACCAGGGCGACGACTTGCTGGGCTGGGATACTGACCAGATGCCCACCAACATCTACATCACAACCCTGGCCATGTACGAGATCCTCCTCAACGGCGGCTTGGCCCCCGGCGGACTGAACTTCGACGCCAAGGTGCGCAGAGGTTCCTTCGAGCCCATCGATCTGTTCTACGGGCATATCGCCGGTATGGATGCCTTTGCCCACGGTCTGCTCATCGCCCACCGCCTGCTGGAGTCCAGGGAGCTGGAGGACTTCATCGCCGAGCGTTACAAGAGCTACACCAGCGGTATCGGTGAGAAGATCGTCAAGGGCGAAGTTGGCTTCAAGGAGCTGAGCGAATACGCCATGGCGAATCAGGAGATCAAGCTCACCTCCGGACGCCAAGAACTCCTGGAGACCATTCTCAACAGGTATATGTTCGAGTAGTTGGACACGGAGGGAAAACGGCAGGAGTGAAAGGCGGGTTGCTGATATGAAGTATCTCATAGGGCTCGATGTGGGCACTTCGGCTGTGAAGGCCCTCCTGCTCACCGGCGAGGGTCAGGTGGTGGGGAGCCACACCGTGGAGTATCCCCTCTACTCGCCCCATCCCGGCTGGTCGGAGCAGAATCCGGAAGATATGTGGCAGGCCTCCGCGGAAGCCGTGCGGGGGGTTTTGGGGAAATTCCAGGTAGCGCCGGAGGATGTGGCCGGTTTAGGCCTATCCGGCCAGATGCACAGCTCGGTTTTCCTGGATGACAACTACCAGGTAATCCGGCCGGCCATTTTGTGGAATGACGTGCGCACCACGGCCCAGTGCCGCCGGATTGAGGCCACGGTGGATGCCGAAGTGCTGCGGGAGGAGGTGTGCAACCCCGTTCTGGAGGGGTTCACCCTGCCCAAGGTGGTCTGGCTGAAGGAAAACGAGCCCGAGAATTACGTCAAGCTGCGCTGGCTGGTCCTGCCCAAGGACTATGTGCGCTTCCGCCTCACGGGTCAGCTGGCCATGGAGGTATCCGATGCCGCGGGCATGCTCATGATGAATGTGCGCCAGCGGGTCTGGTCCAAGCCGGTGTTGGAACCGCTGGGCATTGACCCGGAAATCCTACCGCCCATCATCGGTTCTGCCGAAGTCGGCGGTACCATCAGCGGGGAAGCGGCGGAGGCCACCGGCCTCAAACCCGGTACCCCCGTGGTGGGCGGCGGAGCGGACAATGCCTGCGGAGCCGTGGGTTCCGGCGTGGTCCTGCCCGGGCGGGGCATGGTGAGCATCGGTACCAGCGGCGTGATCCTGGCCCACTTGGCTGAACCCAAGCTGGTCACCGAGGGTACGGTGCACATGTTCAACAGCTGCGTGCCGGGAGAGTTCTACATGATGGGTGTCACCCTCTCCGCGGGGCTCTCCTTGAGCTGGCTGCGGCGCCGCTTAGGTCTGGAAGAAGTGGAGTATGATGTGCTCACCAAGGCGGCGGAAGCGGTGCCCCCGGGCAGCCGGGGCCTGGTCTTCTTGCCTTACCTGACGGGAGAACGCACTCCCCACGGCGATGGCAACGCCAGGGGCAGCTTCGTGGGGCTGAGCGCCACCCATGACCAGGGCGAGATGATCCGCGCCGTCATGGAAGGCGTGGCCTTTGCCTTCTGCGATTCCGTGGAGCTGCTGCGTTCCGCCGGCTGGAACGGCACCTCTCTTAGGGCCCTGGGCGGTGGAGCCCGGTCGCCGCTGTGGAAGAAGATCATCGCCAGTGCCACCGGCCTCGCTTTGGATGAGATCAACATCGATGAAGGTCCCGCTTTAGGCGCCGCCATCCTGGCCGGGGTTGGCACCGGTATCTACGGCGATGTGCGGGAGGCCTCCGATTCCATCATCAAGGTGGTGCGCCAGGTGGAGCCGGATGAGGAGTGGCACAAGGTCTACGCTGAATTGTACCAGGTGTATAAAGACCTCTACCCTGCACTGAAGCCTTCCTTCGACCGGCTGGTGAGTTTTGCTTAAGGCGCAGAGGATAACAAGAGGGCTGGATCCGCAGCCAGCCCTCTTTCTTTATGCCTGTACTGGTTCGTACTGCCTGGGGAAATCCCTGTTTTGCTTCTTTACCAGTCGATCTCTTCGGGATAGTCAAGGCCAATCCCGAGGTCTTCCGGACTACAACCGTGGGCTTTGGCCGCGCGCCGCACCGCATGCCAGTAATCCCAATACTCATCGTCCTTTTCCACCAGGCGTTTGACCACGATGGAGATCTTTTGCGCCCTCCGTTCCCTGTCCAGTTTCAGGAAGCGGATGTTCAAAAGATCCAGGTATTGGGTGGCGTAGCCCACAGCGGAGAACTGACCTGAGAACATGAGATTCTTGATTCTGCCTAGAACGGTTGAGGGCACTGTCTTCTGGATGCACTGCCAGACCTCAGCCTGCAGCAGCCTGATCTGAGCCAGGGTGCTGTCCCAGATAACGTTCCTGTCTTCAAACGCACCGTGCCGGCTACCCGCGAGCTTCCTGGCCCGCAGCTCGGCGAAATCGTTGAGGGCCATGGTGCAGAACAGAAGCTCGGGCCACAGAACCTGGATGGATAGATAGACATTCCGATCGGGCGCAACAATCCCATGCCACTGCCGCACTTCGTCAGTGAGCCCATTGAACACAAAGGTGAAGTCTCGATGGCCCATCTTGGCGTGGCGCAGATCGTAGCAGATCCCCAGGATGCGCAGGCGCGCCCCGCCGTGGGCAGGATACTCATCTTCGTCCCCCACAATTTCGTGAAGTGCCTCATAAAGCTGGTCGAAATCGAAGAAATCTCCGGATATGGTGACCCCCGCGTTATTGGGCGTCGTTTCCACCTTAAGCATACAGCTCCTCCTCACTTATGTAACTGTACTTCCGTCCGTGAGCCTCCCCATCCTCAGGGGGAATCTCGCCGCCGTACTGGGCCAGCACGGCACAGCAGGTAATTTTTGCAACGTTTCTCTTTCTCGCTGGCTTTCTGCTCTGTTTCACTGCTTTCAACTCCCGCCGCTGCTTGGTGATTTTTTTGTCTTTAGGAATTCGCTCCTTGGGGAGCTGTTCCTGGAGGCTTCTTAAAAAAAGCCAGCCTGGATGAAGAAAGAAGGGCCGCTGGTCCGAAAACCAGCAGCCCGTGCTCAGCATGCTAGAGCTTACTTTTTCATGGGATCGTCGAAGGCGATGGCGGAGGGAGGGAAGTCCAGCCCCCGCACAAACTCCAAGGACTCCCGGGCGCCAAACTCCCTGTCCATCCCGCTGTCTTCCCACTCCACCGACAGCGGTCCCTGATAGCCGATGGCGTTCAGCTCCCGGATGATCTCCTCGAAGTTCACATCGCCGTGGCCCAGGGAGCGGAAGTTCCAGCCCCGATGCACATCGCCGAAGTTGAGGTGGGAGCCGAGGATGCCCGCCCTGCCGTCCAGGGTTACCGCCACGTCCTTCATATGCACATGGTAGATGCGATCGGCAAATTCCCTGATGAACAGATGGGGTTCCAGGCCCTGCCAGAGGAGGTGGCTGGGGTCAAAGTTGATGCCCAGGGTTTCCCTGCGGTTGAAGTGCTGCAAAAGCTTCTGGGTGGTGTAAAAATCAAAGGCGATCTCCGTGGGATGGACCTCCAGGGCAAAGCGCACGCCGCAGCGGTCGAATTCATCGAAAATGGGTGTCCACAGCTCGACGATCTTCTTGAACCCCTCTTCCACCATCTCTTCCGGCGTAGGCGGGAAAGAGTACCAGTAGGGCCAAATCGGCGAGCCCGTGAAGCAGGTAACCACCTGAACACCCATGTTTTGCGCGGCCCTGGCCACGTACTTCATCTCTTGAATGGCCCAGGCCCGGATCTTTTCAGGCTGCCCCTTCACCTGGTCGGGCGCGAAGGTGTCCAGGCGGGGATCCCAGTTATCGCCCACACACTGGCCGATGAGGTGCGCGCCGATGGCCCAGCAGCCCAGGCCGTAGCGTTCTAAAGTCTGCAGGCGGTCTTCCACGTAAGCTGGGTCTTCTGCAGCCCTTTTGGGGTCTAGATGGTCGCCCCAGCAGGCGATTTCCAGGCCGTCATAGCCCATCTCGCTCATTTTCCGGCAGACCTCTTCGAAGGTGAGGTCGGCCCACTGCCCGGTGAAGATGGTTACAGGTCGCGACAATCGGCTCTCCTCCTTTAGTCGAATTGAACCCAGACCGAACCCCGCCGGGAGCTCTCCACGCATTTATGGATGAACTTGACCCCCTGCAGGCCCGCCTGGACATCGGGGAAATCCAGGTCTTCTTCCGTCAGCTCGAGGCCCTGTTTGAGCTTGAGCAGGGCAGTGGTGAACTTGAGATAGGTGTTGGCAAAGGCCTCGTAGTAGCCCTCGGGATGCCCAGCGGGGACGCGGGACATGCCTGCGGCTGCGGGGTGGAAGTAGGGGTTCCCCCGGGAGAGCACCTGGACCGGCTGGTTGAGCTTGCGCACGATGAGGTAGTTGGGATCTTCCTGGCGCCATTCGATGGTGCCCTTGGTACCGAAGATGCGCACGGACAAGCCGTTATCATAGCCAACCGCCACCTGGGAGCACCAGTAGCTGCCCACCGCGCCGTTCTTGTACTTGACTAGAATATGGGCGTTGGTATCCAGCGTCCGACCCTCTGCACCGAAGATGTCCAGGCGGGCACAGAGTTCAGCTATTTCCAGCCCGGTGATGTAAGAGACTGTGTTTTCAATGTGGGTGCCGATATCGCCCACGCAGTTGGAGATACCGGATTTTTCCGGATCTGTGCGCCAGGCAGCCTGCTTGTTGCCCTCCTGCTCCACGGGGGTGGCCATCCAGCCCTGGGGATATTCAGCCACAACCACCTGGATGTCTCCGATTTCGCCATTTTTGATCATCATCTGGGCCTGCTTAACCGCGGGATACTGGGAGTAGGCGTAGGTCACGCAGAAGAGCAGCCCCTTTTCCTCGGCGAGCCTGGCCAGTTCCTCCGCTTCCTCCACCTGCAGAGTGAGGGGCTTGTCGCAGACCACGTGGATACCCCTCTGCAGGAACGCTTTGGCCGCGGGGTAGTGGTGGTAGTTGGGTGTGGCGATAATGACAAAATCGATGCCGTCCTCCCGGGCCGCCTCCTTTTCCGCCATTTCCCCGTGGTCCCGGTAGAGACGCTGGGGATCCAGGCCCAGCCGTTTCCCGGTTTCCAGGGTCCGCTCGTACTTAGAAGAAAAACACCCGGCGGCCAGTTCCGCCTGTCCGTCAAAGAGCGCCGCTTTGCGGTGAACGTCGGCGATAAAGGAGCCAGAGGCTCCGCCTACCAGGCCAAAACGGAGCGTGCCTGCTTGGGTCTTGATGTCTTTTCCCTCAATCATGCTTGTTCCACCTCCAGGCAAGAATACTTGTGGGGATATTAGGTAAACAGGGGAGAAAACCCTTTATCCATATGTCAAATGCAGGGACAAATGCCGCGGCGTTTGTTCAGGCCTGCCAGGCTGCACCACCTAAAAGGGGTAGCGCTGCAGCGGCAGGGCAGGAAACTCGCTGATGAAGCGTTCAACGTCGTAGATACCCGTGGCCTGCAGAAGCTCCCGGGAATAGCCTGTGGCGATGCGGGCTTGGCCCTGCGTTTTACGGCTCACTACCTGCAGCAGCTGCAGGATGGAGTCGGCTTCCAGGGATGAGCTCACCGGGCGGAAGTCCAGATCATCATCTGTGGCGAAATTGACCCAGCCCCTTGGGGTGAGCAGGGCGGAGAGGGCCAGGCCTGTCTGTGCGGCTACAGCGGGATCGAACAGACCGTTTGCTTCCGGTAACCACTGGCCGTAGGCGGCGATCCCCCGCTCTTCCCCCAAAAACAGTGCACAGTAGGCGTGGCTCCCCAGATCATACTCAAACCTTGCTCCCACCACATACACTTCCAGGCCGGGAATGTCCGCTAGATCCAGCATGGCCGCTGTGGCCAGGGCGGTGGAGAGGTCGCTGCCGGCCCTGGCCAACAGGTAATCATCCAGGTTGAGGAGGTAAAGATCACTGTGGTACCACAGGGTCAGTGGCCTGGGACTGGAGCTGGGGCCCAGCCGTCGGAAGTATTCCTGCACCATGCTGTCCATCAGCGCCTTTAGGCCCCTGCTGCTGTTTTCCCTGGCCACCGCGGCCAGTTCCGCCGCCACTGGGCACAGGCGGTTGCTCAGCAGGGTGATGCGGGCGCCGCGCCAGCCCAGGGGGTCCGGCGCTTGGTTGCGGCTGAATCCCGCCATCTCGGCCCAGAAAGGATCCAGCTGCTGGAAAAGCTCTGGATGGAGCCGCCAGGAGGCCGTGTGCAGCTTGGCGGCGCAGGCCAGGGCTAAAAGCCTGTCTTCCTGGGAATGGAGTTTTGTGCTTTCTTTAAGAATTTCCACCAGTTCCGCTTCCAGCGCCGTGAGTTCAGGGATGAAACCTTCTTGGGCGCAGCTGGCCACCGCTTCCGCCAGAGCCGGGCTTTCCAGCCGATCGTCCCTGCCCATGAGGGGATACCAGACGTACTCTTGGTTGAAGATGAGCACCGCATCTCCCTCAAGTTCCCTGCAGGGCTCGCCGCTGTAGGTGAAAAGCTCAGCCGGGGAAGTGGGGGTGCTGGCTTTGTAAAGGTAGGCGGTGCCGTCCGCGGTGACGATGATGAAGGAATCCTTGCCCGCGCCGTGCTGGAAATAGAGGAATTCCGCCATGGATAGGGGCGTGGCCTGCCAGTCTGCCCCCTTGAGGGCTGAGGCCATGAAATGGAGCCTCAGATCCACAAAGGGCAAAAAGGCTGCGCTGCCGTAGAGCTCCCGGCAGCTCACCGGGTTGTGCTCAGCGCTGGAGAACTCTGACCAGCGGAAAAACTCCACGTTCCGGCTCAGCAGGATGGCGCGGTACTCCTCCCACTGCCGCTGCGGATCCTGGGTGCGGTTGCGGTAGAACTTGATCATGTTGGGCCGGGAGGTCAAAACCTCGTTGAACAGGGCATCTGCCTGCAGATACAGTTCGGGGTGTTTAACCGCGAGGGAACGGGATTGGTAGATGGCGTACTTGTAAGCGGGGTTTTCCAGGGCTTGACCAGCAGTATCCAGCCAGGCCTGGCCGTGGATGAGGTGGGCGGTTTCCCCTGGGGAGCCCGCCGCTGCCGGGACGCTGCTGAAGAGAAGGGCCAAATGCAAGCACAGGAGTGCACTTACCAAGAGTTTTCTGGGCAGAGACAATGCTAACCCCCCCTCTGGTCTGAGTCTTTGAGTTAACTTGTAGTTGATCTTTTTTCCACCGTTTGTACACAAATCCTGCTAAGGGGAGAAGTGGAAAAAGCGCTAAGTCCTCGAGGGTACTTAGCGCTTTAGACCAGAAGCTTTAGTCGAACTTGACCCAGACGGAACCCCGCTTGGAGCTTTCCACGCAGCGGTGGATGAATTTCACACCCCGCAAGCCAGCAAAAACATCGGGGAAGTCCAGATCTTCAGAGGTGAGTTCCAGGCCCTGCTTATGCTTGAGCAGCGCGCCGTTGAAGGCGCGGTAGAAGTTGGCGAAGGCTTCATAATAGCCTTCGGGATGCCCCGCGCCCAGGCGGGCCAGCTCGTTGGCTTGGGGGTAGAAGTACTCTTGGCCCTTGGCCAGCATCTGGGGCGGCTGGCCCAGCTTCGCCACGCGCAGGTGGTTGGGGAACTCCTGGCACCACTCAATTGTGCCCTTGGTGCCGAAGATGCGCACCTTCAGGGGATTGTCGTAGCCAATGGCCACCTGGGAGCACCAGTAGTTGCCCACAGCTCCGCTTTTGTACTTCACGAGCACGTGGGCGTTGGTATCCAGGGGCCGGTTATCCCCGCCGAAGTTATCCAAGCGGGCGCACAGCTCTTCGATTTCCAACCCGGTGATGTAGGCCACGGTGTTCTCGATGTGGGTGCCGATGTCGCCCACGCAGTTGGAGATGCCCGACTGCTTGGGGTCCGTCCGCCAGGGCACCTCGCCCTCCTGCTCCACGGGCGCGGCCAGCCAGCCCATGGGGTACTCGGCCATGACCACCTGGATCTCGCCAATGTCACCGTTTTGCACCATCAACTGCGCCTGCTTCACCGCGGGGCATTGGGCATAGGCATAGCTGACGGCAAAGAGCAGACCCTTCTCTTGGGCGAGCTGGGCCAGCTCTTCTGCTTCTTCCACAGTGACGGTCAGGGGCTTATCGCACACTACATGGATACCGCGTTCGAGAAAGGCTTTGGCGGCCGCGTAGTGCGCGTAGTTGGGACTGCAGATGATCACATAGTCAATGCCGTCCTCCCGGGCTGCTTCCTGCTCTGCCATTTCGTTGTGATCCCGGTACAAGCGCTCCCGATCCAGGCCCAGCCGCTGGCCGGTTTGCAGCGTCCGTTGGAAATCCCGGGAGAAGCTGCCCGCCACCAGCCTGGCCTGCTCATCGAAGGTGGCTCCCTTGCGGTGCACCTGGCCGATATAGGAGCCGAGACCTCCACCCACCATACCAAAACGGAGTACATCAACCATCGTTCTGCCTCCTTTTCCTTCCATCATGACGGCACTTCCGTGCGCAGAGGATTTGCTCTGGGTATTAGTCATCCGGGAAGCCGATCCCTGCCGTGGCTGAAAGAACTAGCGCAATTGGGGGGCTCCATCCCGAGGGCAAAATCTCCGGGAGAGGGTGTCTTTATGGAGAGGAATCCCTCTGCTCAAAAGAGAATTCCCTCAAAGAAGAAATGTTGAAAGGAAGTTGTTGCATTGCAAACATTGGCCATCGCACTATTTGCCATCACTTACCTTTTGCTGTTATTGCTGCCCCGTTACAGACCGCATATCGCACTAGTCTCGGCAGGAATCTTTGTTGCGGTGGGTATTGTCCCCCTGAACATGGTCTTTGGCTTTATTGACTGGAATGTGATCTTGATGATCGCCGGAACAATGGGGATTGTTTCGCTCTTTATCGAGTCCCGGATGCCTGCTCTGCTGGCGGACCTGATCCTGGAGAAGACGCCCACTGTTCGCTGGGCCATCGTGGCTTTATCTCTCTTTTCCGGCATCATTTCTGCTTTCGTGGACAATGTGGCGACGGTGTTGATTGTGGCCCCGGTGGCCATGAGTATCGCCAAGAAGCAGGGAATTTCCCCTGTGACCAGCGTGATCGCCGTGGCCATCGCCTCCAACCTCCAGGGTGCGGCCACCCTGGTGGGTGATGCCACTTCCATCCTCCTGGGCGGGCATGCCAATTTGGACTTCCTGGATTTTTTCTGGCTCCAGGGCCGGCCCGGGATGTTCTGGGTGGTACAGGCAGGGGCAGTAGCTGCCACCGCCATCCTGTATTGGGTGCTGCGCTCCACCAAGGGCCAGATCCAACCGCAAGCCCGTACCGAGGTGCAGGATAGGTTCCCGGGCTATCTGCTTCTGATCATGATCGTGCTTCTGATCCTGGCTTCCTTTATTCCCGAAAAACCCCACATCACCAACGGCTTGATCTGCGTTGCCCTCTTCGCGGTGGGCTTGATCCGGGATCTGGCTTTGGGGAAAGGCTTTAAGCACAGCTGGAAGACCATCCTCGATATCGACTTGTTCACCCTGCTTTTGCTCATGGGTTTGTTTGTGGTGGTGGGCGGACTGACGCAAGCTGGGGTGATCGAAAGGTTCGCCGCCTTCATCGCCCGCACGGGACAGGGTAACGTCTTCCTGGTTTACACCCTAATTGTCTGGATGTCCGTTTTGATCTCCGCTTTCGTGGACAACATCCCCTATGTGGCCACCATGCTGCCGGTGATGGGCAGTGTAGCTTCCATTATGGCAGTGGAACCGAACCTCCTCTACTTCGGACTTTTGTGCGGAGCTACCCTGGGCGGGAATCTCACCCCCATCGGCGCTTCCGCCAACATCACCGGTATCGGGCTGCTGCGCAGGGAAGGCTATGAAGTGAGCGCCGGCCAGTTCATGCGGCTGGGTGTGCCCTTTACCCTGGCCGCCGTGACCGTGGGCTACATCCTGATTTGGCTGCTCTGGGGGTAGGGCACTTAGGGGGAGGTGAGGTAATTCACTAAGTGGCTTAGTTTTCCACATTATACACAGGTTACCCACAACACACCGCGCAAAACAGGTGTTTCCGCCCAGCATCTAGTGGAAGCGCTTGTTACGAATGTATAGCAATAGCGTCTTGCCAGTAAATTGCTGGCATGCTATAGTAACCATTAGCACTATCAATTGGGAGGGGATTTGTGCATGAGAATCATGACCGAAAAGAACCTGAGGGATGCTTTTGCCGGAGAAAGCATGGCGCACATGAAGTACCAGATCTACGCCAACGTGGCGGAGAAGGAAGGCTTACCCAATGTGGCTAAGCTGTTTAGGGCCATTGCCTATGCAGAGCTGGTCCATGCCCGCAACCACCTGAAGGAGCTGGGCGGGATCAAAGATTCAGTGGCCAACCTCCAGGATGCCATTGATGGCGAGACCTACGAAGTGGAAGAGATGTACCCTGCTTTTAAAGTAGTGGCCGAGCTCCAGCAGGAAAAGGGTGCGGTCCGCTCCACCCACTATGCCCTGGAGGCTGAGAAGATCCACGCCGACATGTACGGCCAGGCCAAGAAGACGGTTCAGGAGAAGAAGATCGACATCGAACTGGGCACGGTCTACGTGTGTGACGTCTGCGGCTGGACCCATGAGGGCGATGCACCGGAGAAATGCCCCATCTGCCAGGCTCCCAAGAGCCAGATCCGGGCGTTTTAGGCAGGGAGGCAGATCATGCAGACCCTAAACATCAAGATTGGAGGGCAGGCGGGGCAGGGTTTGGTGTCGGTAGGTACCATTCTGCTCCGGGCGGCCACCCAAGAGGGCTGGCACCTCTTCGCCCACCAGGATTACGAGTCGCGTATTCGGGGAGGCCACAACTTCTTCCAGATCCGGCTGGCGGACCAGCCTGTGGCCTCCTGGGAGGACGACATCGATATTCTCGTTGCCCTGGATGAAACCACGGTCACCCAGGAACTGGGGGAAGTCAAACCGGACGGAGTGGTCATCTACGATCCAGATGTTTTAGGTGATGCAGCAAAAGAACTGGTAACAAAGGAGAACTGTATCGGTTTGCCCTTTGCCCGCATGGCAGAGGAGCTGGGCCAGCCCAGGATCATGGCCAACGCGGTGGCGGCAGGGGCCGTCTGGGCGCTGCTCAGCGAAGAGATTACTGTACTCCATGAGACCCTGGCTTTGATGTTTGCCGATAAGGGCGAGGCGGTTGTGGCCGGGAACCAGCAGGTGGCCTCCCACGGATTTGAGCGGGTGAGGGGGCTGCTGGGGGCAAGGCCCCGACCGGCCAAACCGGCCAAGAGCAGGCCGCACCTGGTTTTGCGGGGTAATGACGCCCTGCCCTTGGGGGCCTTGGCTGCAGGGGTGAAGTTTATGAGCGCCTACCCCATGACCCCCTCCACGGGTGTCACCGAGTTCATCGCCAGCTACGGCAGGGAAGCCAAGGTCATCATGGAGCAGGCGGAAGATGAAATAGCCGCGATCAATATGGCCATTGGCGCCAGCTTCACCGGAGTGCGGGCTATGACCGCCACCTCCGGCGGAGGATTTGCCCTGATGACAGAGGCTTTGAGCCTCGCGGGCTCGGCGGAGATCCCCATTGTGGTCATCAACGCCATGCGGCCGGGCCCCAGCACGGGGCTGCCCACCCGCACTGAACAGGGCGATTTAAGGTTTGCCGTCGCCATGTCCTTTGGCGATTTCCCCAGGGCGGTCTTGGCCCCGGGGGATGTGGAAGAGGCCTTTTACCTCATGGCCCATGCTTTTAACTTGGCGGAAGAATACCAGATGCCGGTGGTGGTCCTAAGCGACCAGCATCTGGCCGATTCCTATACCACCGTACCGCCTTTCGATCTGAGCAAGATCGAGATCCGCCGGGGTAAGCTGGCTGCTCCTGAAGAAGCTGGCCCTGCTTACCTGCGGCACCGCTTCACGGAAGACGGCATCTCGCCTCGCCTTTACCCAGGCTTTGGAGCTGGCCTTGTGGTCAGCGCGGGTGATGAGCATGACGAGGCCGGCCATCTCATCGAAGATACGGAAACCAGGCGGAAGATGATGGAAAAACGCATGGCCAAGCAGAGGCTGGTGGAAGATAACGCCTTGGACCCCGTGCTCTGCGGAGCGGAGGATCCGGAGATCATGCTCATCGGTTTCGGATCCACCAAGGGGGCCATTGCAGAAGCGGTGGCCGTCCTCAACAGCCGCGGGTGCAGAGCCCAGGGGGTCCACCTACCCCAGGTCTTTCCCCTGCCCCGGAGGCTAGGTGAGCTGTTACAAAAACCTGCCCAGAAGTTCATTGTGGAAAGCAACTACTCTGGGCAGCTGGAGGAGCTCATCGCTTCCCGCTTTGCCTGGAAGCCCACGGGCAGCATCAGGCGCTATGACGGCAGGCCCATGAACGCCAAGTATATTTTGGACAGGCTTCCGGGAGGTGAATGCCGTGGCTGAGCAAGGGTTTGTGGTGAGCAGGGAGACAGCTTGGTGCCCCGGGTGCGGCAATTTCGGTATCGTGCGGGCCTTGGCCAAGGCCCTAAGCGAGCTGGGGCTCAAACCCCAGGAAGTGCTCTTCGTTTCCGGTATCGGCCAGGCGGGCAAGCTGCCCCATTATATCAGCGGTAATGTGCTCAATACGCTGCACGGCCGCACTTTACCCACCGCTACTGGGGCGAAGCTGGCCAACAGCGATTTGACTGTAATCGCGGTGGGCGGTGATGGCGACGGCTATGCTGAGGGGGGAAACCACTTCCTCCACGCCATCAGGCGGAATGTGGACATCACATACATTGTCCACGACAACCAGGTGTTCGGCTTAACCAAGGGGCAGGCTTCGCCCAGGAGCGACCGGGGGATGGTGACTGGGACTACGCCCCTGGGAGCGTATAACGAGCCCTTTAACCCCTTGGCCACTGCCATTACCCTCAACGCCGGCTTTGTGGCCCGCAGTTTTGCCGGTGACCAGGAGCATCTGGCCCGGGTCCTCAAAGCTGCCATCCAGCATAAAGGCTTTGCCTTAGTGGATGTTCTCCAGCCCTGCGTCACCTTTAACCGGATCAACACCTACCAATTCTACCGTTCCCGGGTGTACGATCTGGACCAGGAAGCCGGCTATGACCGCAGCGACCGCCAGGCCGCGTGGGCCAGGAGCTGGGAGTGGGGAGAGAGGATTCCCATCGGCATCTTCTATCAGGTGGAGCGGCCCACCTTAACGGATCATTTTGGGGACATTGTGGATGTTCCCCTGGTGAAGCAGGAGCTGGCCAGGGGGGAACTGGTGGAGGAGCTCTTACACGAGTTCCGTGTCGGTTAAGGAGGCGAGCGGAGGACCAGCAGGTCCTCCGCATCCGCGGTGCGCCCGGCATGTCTACCGAGCCGATGGGTTGAGAGAAACCCTACCGCCCAACCAGCGGGAAGGTAACCAGCAGGCAAGGGCGCCACTGGCAACAGTGGGGTCTGGAGGAAGCCGAGGGGGTGCCTTGGAACATAGCGTAAGCGAACCGGGGTTGGCTTGTAGAGTGGGTAACCCTGCCGCGAATGGGAAAGCCCGATAGCTGGATAGCTCTGCAAGTTAGGACGGATGGCTTCAAGGCAGGGCAGGTAGACTTACCCGGGGAAGCCCCTAGTGTCCCGTGTGAAGGAGCGGGTAAGCGAGGTACAAGTGGAAACA
>Ga0209537_1001521_pt1 | contig 25785 bp, 21 predicted proteins | sample BioPla4DNA1_FD_187698 | JGI IMG/M metagenome (GOLD analysis project Ga0209537, IMG submission 187698) | Biogas fermentation microbial communities from Germany - Plant 4 DNA1 (SPAdes) (version 2) | ecosystem: Engineered > Bioreactor > Anaerobic > Digestate | place: Bielefeld, North... | reverse complement strand
AATATCCCCATGCTCTAAGCGGAGGTATGCGCCAGCGGGCCATGATCGCCATGGCCCTCTGCTGCCGGCCCAAGCTGCTCATCGCCGACGAGCCCACTACCGCCTTGGATGTAACCATCCAAGCCCAGATTCTCGATCTCATGCGCGACCTGCAGGATGAGTTGGGCATGGCCATCATGATGATCACCCATAATCTTGGGATCGTGGCCAATATGGCGGACCACGTGGTGGTGATGTACCTGGGGCGGGTGGCGGAATCCGCTCCCGTGGAAAGCCTGTTCGCCAGGCCCAGCCATCCCTACACCCAGGCGCTGCTGCGCTCCGTTCCCAAGCTGGGCAAAACGCGCAAGGAGCCCCTGGCTTCCATCGCTGGTGCCGTGCCCGATGCCCACAACATCCCCGCGGGGTGTCCGTTCCATCCCCGCTGCAGTCATTTTCAGCCGGGGCTGTGCGACCGAGAACAGCCCCCCGAGGTGACCGTTGGCACTGATCATGTTGTGAGCTGTTTCTTAGCGAAAGAGGCGAGCCCATGTCTGAGCAGTTAATTCTAGAGGTGCAGAATCTAAGGAAATGCTTTCCCATCAAGCGCGGACTGCTGCGCAGGACGGTAGACGAGGTTGTGGCCGTGGACGATGTGAGCTTTGCCATCAAAAGGGGAGAAACCCTAGGTTTGGTGGGAGAGAGCGGCTGCGGCAAGACCACCACGGGACGCTGCCTGATCAGGGCCATTGAGCCTACTTCTGGCAAGGTGGTCTATTACGATCAAGACGGGCAGGCGGTTGATCTGGCCGGTCTCAGCCAGAGCGAGCTGCGCCAGCTGTGGAAAGATATCCAGTACATCTTCCAGGATCCCTATTCCTCCCTCAATCCCCGCATGACGGTGCGGGAGATCGTGGGCGAACCCTTTACCGTGCACGGCGTGGCCAAGGGCAGGGAGCTGGACGAGCGCGTGGCTGAGATTTTGGTGCAGGTGGGGTTGCGGCCCGAGCATATGCTCCGCTATCCCCATGCTTTCAGCGGCGGCCAGCGCCAGCGCATTGGCATCGCCCGGGCTTTGGCCCTCCATCCAGCGCTGGTGATCTGTGACGAGCCCGTCTCGGCCCTGGACGTTTCGGTGCAAGCTCAGATTTTGAACCTCCTTTTGGAGCTCCAGGGGGAGTTTGGCCTCACCTATCTGTTTATCTCCCATGACCTCTCGGTGGTGGAACACCTCTGCGACCGGGTGGCCGTGATGTACCTGGGAAGAATTGTGGAAATGGCTTCCACGGAGGAGCTCTACGCGCAGCCGCGCCATCCCTATACGGAAACGCTCATGAATGCCGTACTTCATCCCGACCCCACCAAGCGGCATCAAAGGGCGGCGCGCCGCGGTGAGATCGCCGAGGCGGAAGCCTCCAGCGGTGGCTGCAGCTTTGCTCCGCGCTGCGCCTATGCCAGCGCCGAGTGCTTAACGCAGGAGCCCCTTCTGCGCAGCGCAGGCAGCGGGGAGCATCTGGTGGCCTGCCACCATGCGGAAAGCTTGAATTTGGCCGGCGCCCTTTAAACTATAATAAAATAAATTTAGAAATACCGAAGGAAGTTTACCTGCTTCCGTAGAACAACAAGATCAGCAGCGGTCGAGGCATTTTTTTCGCAAATGTTACTAAAATGAATTTACTAACTTCCATACAGGAACGCAGGCCGCAACTTCGGTGCAGAGGAGAGGATAGTTTGGAGTTCAGCTTTTACGATCTCAACGCTCAGCAGGCATCCAAGGGGATCGAACTGCTCTTTCCCGGCTGGTTTCCGGAAAGGGAGCGGGTGGTAGTCTTTTCGCCGCACGATGACGATGCGGTGATCGGAGCGGGTCACCTCATCCAGGCGGCGCAGGCCTTTGGCGGCGAAGTGTTTGTGGTCATCTTCTGTCAGGGCAATGCCGGCTACACAAGCCCGGAAGAGCGAGCCACCATCGTCGAGACCCGGGCCGCTGAAACCCTGGCCAGTTATGCTCTTTTGGGAGTGGATGCCCAGCATCTGATCCGCCTGGACTACTCTGATTTCAGCGTCTTAGGGCACTTGGGGTGGCAGCTGCCATCCGGCCAGGAGGGAACATTCCCCACCATAATCAAGCTGCTGAGAAGGCTCGGCGCCACCAGGCTGCTTTTGCCCAACAGTTATCGGGAACACATCGACCACGAAGCGGTGGGGCGCATCGGGAGCTACGACGGTCCCCAGGCAGGAGATCCCATCGTGGCTGACTGGGGTGCTTCCAGCAAAATCCAGTCTTTTTTGGAATACGCGGTCTGGGGTGATTTCTCCCCCGAAGATGCCCTGGTGCGAGGCCGGGGCCGGGAGATCCGGGCCAACCGGGCGCTGAAGGGCTCCCCAGATGCCGAGGAGAGGGTATTGGAGGCCATCCGAGCCTTTGCTTCCCAAGAGAAGACCATCGCCCACCTTATTGCCGCCAGGGAGCAGCGCAAGGTTGGCGACGGCGTCTTGGAGCTGTACATTGACCTGGATCCCCGGCCCATGCTGGATTACAAACCCTACTGCCGGTTGGTAGAGGAGATCGATGCTTCCCGCACGGTGTAAGTCCGCTGCGGTAAATAGAACAAGGATACGGAGGTAGTTATGGTCATGAACAAACTCGCTCTTGTCGGTGGAACCCCTGTACGCACCAAGCCTTTCCCCGCTTGGCCCCAGTTTGATGAACGGGAAGTAGAAGCCGTTGCCAGCGTAGTGCGCAGTGGCCAGTGGGGCAGGCTGGCTGGAACAGAGGTTGCCCAGTTGGAAAAGGAATTTGCTGCGGCCCATGATGCCAAGTACGCCCTGGGTGTAACCAACGGAACCACTGCCCTGGAGGTCGCCCTCTTGGCTTTGGGCATCGGCCCCGGGGATGAGGTCATCGTGCCTGCCTACACCTTTGTAGCCTCTGCTACCTGCGTGCTTACGGTGAACGCTATCCCGGTTTTTGCCGACATCGATCTGGATACCTTCAACATCGATCTGGACTCGGTGCGCGCTAAGATCACCCCCCGCACCAAGGCCATCATTCCCGTGCATTTCGCCGGCCTGCCGGTGAACATGGATGAACTTCTGGCCCTGGCCCGGGAGCATAACCTCCATGTGGTGGAGGATACCGCCCACGGGCACGGCGCCAAGTGGCGGGGTAAGGGCGTGGGTTCCCACGGTGAGTTCGGAGCCTTCAGTTTCCAGGCCAGCAAGAACATGAACTCCGGTGAAGGCGGAATTGTGATCACCAATGACCACGAGCTCTATGAGCGGGCCAATTCTCTCCACAGCTTCGGCCGCCTGCCCGGGCGCCCCTGGTACGAGCACCACATGTACAGCGGCAACCTGCGCCTCACGGAGATGCAGGCCGCCATCCTCAGGGTTCAGCTCGCCAGGCTGCCTGAACAGAACAGGGTGCGGGCTGCCAACGCCCAACTGCTCAGTTCTTTGCTTAGGGAGATCCCCGGAATCACCCCCGTGGACCCCGAGACGCCCGAGAGCGCAGAACGGGTCTACCACCTGTATATGTTCCGCTACAACTCCGAGGAGTTCGCCGGTTTGAGCAAGGAGCGCTTCCTCGAGGCCCTTAATGCGGAAGGAATTCCCGCCGCGGGCGGCTATCCAGTGCCCCTGTACAAACAGCACCTGTTCACCAACAAGATGGTGAGAAGCAAGGGCTGTCCCTTTACCTGCCCGCTCTACGAAGGCCCGGAAGTGGACTATACCAAAGAACATCTGCCCAACTCCGAACAAGCCTGCGTCGAAGCGGTTTGGTTCGCCCAGAACGTACTGCTCGGAAACGAAGGCGATGTACGTGACATCGCCGCAGCCATCAGGAAGATTCAGCAAAACGCCGCCCAGTTGGTTCAGGGCTAGTCAGCGGAAAGGATGATTGCGGTGTCAACTCTCCAGCTGGGTGTCTTTGTACCCCTGACCGAGGATCCCCGGGCCGAGCTGAACAAGGTGCAGGAACTGGGTATTCCCACCTGCCAGCTGTCCTTTTGGGATCCGGACATTCTCAGCGATGAACTAGCTTACAAGGTCAAGGCCGCGTCGGAGGAGACCGGTGTAACCATCACCAGTCTCTGGGCCGGCTGGCCTGGCCCGGCCGTGTGGGACTTTTACCTGGGGCCAGTCACCCTGGGCCTGGTTCCCCCGGCCTACCGGGCGGAGCGCCTGGGCATCTTAAAGCGGGCTGCCCATTTCGCCGCCCTCATCGAAACGGAAAACCTAACCACCCATGTGGGCTTCATTCCCGAGAACCCTGGGGAACAGCTCTACCGGGAAGTTGTGGCCGCGGTGCGGGAAATCGCCATCTGCTGCCGGCAGTACGGCCAGTATTTCTGTTTTGAAACCGGACAGGAAACGCCCATCACGCTCATGCGCACCATTTCCGATGTGGGAATGGATAATCTTGGCATCAACCTGGATCCCGCCAACCTGCTCATGTACGGTAAGGCCAATCCCGTGGATGCGGTGGAGATTTTCGGGAGCTACATCCGGGGAGTACACGCCAAAGACGGTGAATACCCCAGCTGCGGACGGAATCTCGGCCCCGAAAAGCCCTTGGGGCAGGGGCGGGTGAACTTCCCGCTTCTGGTCAAAAAGCTCAAGGAAGTGGGCTACACAGGAGCCCTTACCATCGAGCGGGAGATTACTGGACCACAGCAGCTCGCCGATATCCAGCTGGCCCGGGATCTGCTGCTGCCGCTGCTCTAGAGGTGAGTCAAGGAGGGGATAAAATGCTGCGTGTTGCCATTTTAGGTGCGGGAGAAATAGCCAGAGCCCACAGCGATGCCTATGAGGCCTTGGGTGCTAAGGCCCAGGTTGTGGCCGTGGCCGGCAGGGAAAGGGAGAAGGCCGAGGAGCTTGCCAAGCGCTTCGGCGCCGAGGTTTATACCGATGCCAAGGAAGCACTCCAGGCCGATGTGGATGTGGTGGATGTGTGCCTGCCTACTTTCCTGCACGAGGAGTTCGTGATTGCCGCGGCCCAACAGGGCAAGCACGTGTTCTGTGAAAAACCCATTGCACTCTCGGTGGAAGCTGCGGACCGCATGGTCGCAGCGGCCAAGGAAGCGGGAGTGAAGTTCATGGTGGGCCAGTGCATCCGCTTTTGGCCGGAATATGTGGCCTGCCGCCAGCGCTTGGCCCAAGGCGATCTAGGTGAGATTCGGACAATCAACGCCGCCAGGATCTCTGCGGCACCCAACTGGTCCGCCGGGGGCTGGATCCTCCAGCCCGAGCTCAGCGGAGGGGCGGTGGTGGATCTACATATCCACGATGTGGACTTTGCCGATTCGCTCATGCCCGTCCCGCCCCAGCGGGTGATGGCCGTGGGGGCCCGGAGCCGCAGGGGCGCCCTGGACCAGGTGCACACCTTGATCGATTATGGGCCGGACCGTGCAGCCTGTGTGGAGGCCAGCTGGCTGGTCCCGGAAGGGTATCCGTTCACCATGGCCCTGAGGATCGTCTGCGAGCACGGAACCATTGAGTTCACCTCCAGGGGCATCGATGTGGAAAGCCGCGCCGAGTCGGACAACCAGGTGGTAGTGTACAAAGCCGGTGGTGAGAGGGAAATCGTGCCCATCCCCGAGCGGAAAGATGCCTACCTGGCGGAGATCGAATACTTCTTAGACTGCGTGGCCGGCGACGTGGAGCCCAGCCTGGTCACCGCGGAAGACGCTCGGAACAGCCTAGCCCTGGTACTGGCCGCGCGGCGATCCGCGCTGGAAGGTAGGGCAATTGATCTGACAAAAGAGGGATAGCTGTGGAACAGTTTACTGCTGGTATCGCTCGCGTTGATATTACGCCCCAGCGCCCGCTGATCATGGACGGTTTCTATTCCAGGGAAGGCCCTTCCCTGGGCACCCATGATGCGCTGGGCCTGACAGCCCTGGTCTTCACATGCGGCCACGACAGGGCCGTGATCATGGCCGGAGACGTTTTGGGTTTTCCCCCTGATCTGGCCCACCGGATCCGCACAGAACTGGCCGCCCGGTTTCAGCTGCCAGCGGAGACCGTCCTGTTGGCGGCATCCCACACCCATTCCGGGCCGGCCCTGGGCAATCTGCTTTTCCTGGATGCAGATGCGGACTATCTTGACTGGCTGGTGCAGCGGGCCGCGGCTGTGGTGGGTGAGGCCCTGGAAAGACGGGAGCCCGTGCGCCTGCTGGTGGGTCGGGCGCAGTCGGATGTGGGCGTGAACCGCCGGCTGGTGGATGCAGACACGGGCTTGGTGCTCATGGAGGATAACCCCGCTGGTGTTGTGGATCGGGAAATCACCAGCCTGCGTTTGGTGAACGGTGAGGGCACTACCGTGGGTGGAGTGGTGAACGTGGGCTGCCATCCCACGGCTATCCTCCATGATGGCCGCCACTTTTCGCGGGATTATCCAGGGTTCTTCCTAGATGAACTGGAGCGGGATTACCCCGGCAGCCTTTTCCTTTTCCTCAGCGGAGCCCATGCCAACGTGCGTCCGGCGGGCAGCGGGTCCCGCTCCGGTGTGGGCTTTGCAGAGGAGATCGGCAGGCAGCTCTTTGAGGATTTTAGGCAGACCCGCTGGCAGGAAGTGACGGGCCCACCATCCTTGAGGGTGGCCTGTGAGCTTGTGAGCGTGGAGTTCCAGGAGCTGCCTCCCGATGCAGTCCTGGCCCAGCTGGAGGCCGCCTGTGAACAAGCCCTTGCCCGGGATCCCGCTTGGGGAGAAGATCTGTGGAACAAGTGCAGCCTAACCTGGGTGCGCTGGGTCAGGGAAATGCACAGGAAGGATGAGCGCCCCGGCCCCCTGGAGGTGGAGCTGCAGGTGATCACCTTGGCGGGCTCCGTGACCATGGTGGGGCTGCCCTTTGAGCTCTTTGCCCAGACCAGCCTGGGCTTGAAAGCTAGCTGCGGCAGGGAAACCCAGCTGTTCGTGTGCGGCTATACTGGTGGAGTTGTGGGCTATCTGCCTCCAGCCGAAGATCAACTGCAGGGAGGATACGAAGCGGAGGAAGCGTTCAAGGTGTACGGCTGTGCGGCGCCCTTTGAACTGGGAACCGAAGCGCTGGTCAGGCACAAGGCAGAAGCCCTGATCCTGAAGTCACTGCGGAGCGAAGACTAAACTATCACAGAAAAGGGAGGTAACAGCGTTGCGAAGTCTGATGAGTTGGAAGAAGTACCCGCTCTATCTGCTGACCGTTGTTTTGTTCCTCGGCCTTGCCTTGGCCGCGCAGGGGGCACCCGTTTACAGCGAAGCGCCCATGTTGACTGAACTAGTGGCCCAAGGGCTGCTGCCCCCGGTGGCCGAGCGGCTGCCAGTGGAACCTCTAGTGGTTGAGCCAGTGGAGGAAATCGGCCAGTACGGAGGCATTTGGCGTTCGGCCTACCCCAACGATTGGTTGGGCTACACGCTCAATGGATTGGTGTACGATCCCATCCTGCGCTGGAGTAGAGATTTCAGCGCCGTGGAACCCAACATTGCCCAAGGCTATGAGCTTTCCGACGACGGCAAACAGCTCACCCTGTATCTCAGGCCAGGCATGAAATGGTCGGACGGTCATCCCTTCACAGCCGATGATATCATGTTCTGGTACGAGGACATGGTCCTCAATCAAGAAGTCAGCCCCGTTCCCCCAGCCTGGCTCCAGGTGGGCGGCCAGCTGGCAGAGGTGAGGAAGGTGGACGACTACACAGTAACCATGCATTTTGCCGAGCCCTACAGCTTGGTGCTGCAGCACTTGGCATCGGCCTGGACCGGGGTTGTTTTCGCTCCCAAGCACTATCTAGCCCAGTTTCACGCCAACTACGCCGATCCCGCGGAGCTGGATCGACTGGTGAAGGATGCGGGCTATCAGTTCTGGTACCAGCTCTTTGCCGCCAAGAACGACCTGAGCATCAACGCGGAGCGGCCGGTGGTCGGTCCCTGGGTACTCGCTTCTGAACAGGGCGTTACCCGTATGGTGGCTGAGCGCAACCCCTACTACTGGAAGGTTGACCCAGCGGGCAACCAGCTGCCTTACATCGATCGCATTCACCTGGAGACCCTGCAGAGCATCGATATGATCAATCTCAAGGTGCTGGCGGGCGAAGTGGATTATCAAGATGCGCTGGTGTTCGGCGACATCACCCTGCTTTTGGAAGGGGCTGACCGCGGCGATTACCGGGTCCTGCTCTATGACAACGCGGGCGCCTCTGCCGGCTACGTTCTGTACTTCAATCAAAACAGCACAGATGCTGACCTGGCTCCACTGCTCACCGATGCGGAGTTCCGCAAGGCACTCTCGCTGGGCATCAACAGGGAGCTCATCGCAGAGCTCGTCCAGATGGGCTTTGGTGAACCGCGGCAGATGCATGTGCACAAGTGGTCTCCGTACTACGTAGAAGAGTATGCCAAGGCTTATACGGAACACGATCCGCAGAGGGCGAATGAGATCCTAGACAGCCTCGGCCTTACCCAGCGCGATAGCGCAGGTTATCGCCGTTTGCCGAACGGCAAGACCCTGGAGATCATCCTGGATGTGAACGATTGGTCGCGGGCAGCTGAAGTTGCGGAGCTCTTGAAGGAGAACTGGGCTGAGCTCGGCATCAAGCTGGCCGTGCGCACGCTGCAGTCCAACCACTGGTTCACCAGCACCAGTGCGGGAGAGCATCAAGTCGCCCTCTACATGGGCGGTGGCGGTGACTATCCTCTGCTTTCGCCCCTGTGGTATTACCCGGTTTCCATGTACACCTATTGGGCACCTAAGTGGGGTATGTGGTATGAGACGGGCGGAACGGGTGGCATCGAGCCACCGGCGGAAATGAAAGAGCTCTTGAGGCTGTATGAAGCGGCCATGGTGGCCCCCAGCGAGGAAGAGGGCGTGCGCTTGGTTAAGGAAATGTTCAGGCTGCATGCGGAAAACCTCTGGACCATCGGCATCATCTCTGAGCCTCCCACCCCAATTGTAGCCACGAACAATCTGCGCAATGTACCCGAGGAGCAGGTGATCAGCGGTTTGAACAACGCAGGTTTCCTCGGACCAGAGCAGATGTTCTTTAAGAAATAGCAGAAAGAGGTGTTGCTCAGTGACTGAGTTCAGGTACGAATTAGCTAAGTTCATTACGTTTCGCGACTTCGACGAGTGCCGAAGGGTAGCCGCTATCCCCAAGTCGGAGATCTGCAACCATCCCAACCCAGATTTCCGCATCCGGGTTATCGAAGAGCCGGAAGACTTCTACCTGGCCTTTGCCATGGACCTGGTGGGTCGGATCGCGCGTGCCCGGGAAGAGGACAGGCAGTTTGTGGCCATTTTGCCCGTGGGCCCCGTTCCCCAGTACAAGATCGCAGCCAAGATCATCAACACCCTGCGCATTCCCATGGATCACGTGCATATCTTCAACATGGATGAGTATGCCAACGAAGACGGGATCACCGCTCCCTACAGCTGGGACGGCTCCTTCCAGAGGGCCATGGATCAAAACCTCTACGGCTTGATCGATCCAAAACTGGCTCCCCCCGAAAAGCAGCGGCATTTTCCCACCCACAAAAATGTGAACGACTATGGGAAGATGATTGAGGACCTGGGCGGCGCGGATGTGTGTTACGGCGGCATCGGCTGGTGTGGGCACATCGCCTTCTGGGAATCCCATTTGGGCCTAGACTTTGTCGACAACCTGGATGAGTATCTCCAGCAGGGCTCCCGCATCGTGGAGCTGCATCCCATGACTGTCATGCAGAACGCCCTGCATTCCTTCAGCGGCGATTGGTCCAAGGTACCGCCTAAGGCAGCAACCATCGGGCCCGCTGAGATCGTTGGCGCCAAGGCCAGAAGTTTCTGGCTCGATGGCTATCTCGGCGGTGGAGTGAGCTGGCAGCGGTTCATCGCCCGCCTGGTGGCCCACGGGCCGGTGACGCCCTTGGTTCCCGGCAGTATCCTGCAGACCGTGCCCACAGACTTCACCATCCTGGGCGGAGTTGCCGACGACGTGGTTGTGGATATGGCCTAAAGAAACCTTCCTGCAGTGATCAACTCCCCCCGCGGCGAACCGTGGGGGGAGTTTTACTGTGAGAAGCTGACCGCACAGGCGGCCTCTGCAAATGGACTGAGCTGCGGCGACGGCTGATCAGCGATCAGCGCTGGTCAAGTTTCCCGACTATACGGGGGAACTCCGTCGATCCAAAGCCGCAGTTGGCCTTTACTGAGATTTCGACTTGTCCGGGGGAAAAGTCGCAGATCAGGGTGTAGGTGAAGGGCGTTTCCACCAAGCGGCACATTACTTCCAGGGTACTTTCACTTTTCCAGCTGGCACAGGAATAGGCTAGGGCGCTGCCTCGATCGAGGGGGAAGCGGCCCTGCTCGTAGCGTCCGTAACCACAGGAAATCTCTGTTTCTCCAGCGGTAGTCTCCAGTGTGAGGCAGCAGGAGTCCGGCTCAAAGCTGAACGCTGCTGCCTTTTGACCCAGGTTGTTCTGGGGAAAGACGTAGCGCCCGGCGAACCGCTCAGGGTTGGCCCCTTTTTGTGCAGGGAGGAGGGGCAGAGCCAGACTAGCCAGTCTTGCCAGGAGGCGTTCGTGTTCTGTTTTGCTTTCAGGGAGGGCCTCCCCAGCAAGGGCCGGCAGAATGATCTCCCAGATTCCATCCATGACCCCCTGCATATCATTGGTCCCTGAGGTAATGGCCACAACGAGGTCCTTTTCCGGAAGCACGATACAAAACTGCCCGAAGGCCCCATCGCCCCGGTAAGCGTTGTGGCGGCAGCGCCAGAACTGATAGCCATAGCCCTGTCTCCATTCGACGGCCACGTTGTCATTGTCGATGTGCTTGCGGGTGGCTTCATCGATCCACTCCGGGCTGAGCAGCTGCTGGCCATTCCAGGCGCCCTGCTGTAGATAGAGCTGCCCGAACTTGGCGATATCCTCGGTCTTGATGTTCAGCCCAAACCCGCCCGTGCTGATCCCCCGCGGGCAGGTTTCCCAAGTGGCTCCCACAATTCCTAAGGGGTCAAACAGGCGGGGAGTGAGGTAATCCAGGAGCGTCTGCCCTGTTAGTTTTTGCAGGATGGCTGAAAGCATGTAGGTCGCGGCGGTGTTGTACACGAAAAGGGAACCCGGCTCCCGCTCCACATCCAAGGCCAGGAAGGCCCTCACCCAATGGCCATCGGGGGTAGAGAAAACCCGTTCCGAGGGGTCCTCTGCGTGACCCGTAGACATGGTGAGCAGATGGTAGACCTTCATTTTAGCCAGGTTGGGGCTGACTTGCGGCGGCAGCTCTCCGGGGAAGAAGTCGCAGAGAGCATCGTCCACCGTGAGCAGTCCTTCCTGAACAGCGAAACCAATGGCAGTGGAAGTGAAGCTCTTGCTCAAGGAAAAGAGCATGTGGGGCCGATCAGCGCTGTAAGGGTCCCACCAGCCTTCTGCCACCACATTGCCGTGGCGGAGAATCATGATGGAGTGAACCTCAAGATTCTTGTCTTGGAAATAGTCCAGTAGTTGGCATACTGCGGCAGAGGGCAGGCCCTGGCTTTCCGGCGAACTACGTCTCAGGGCGTGGTTTTCTGACATCTCACTCATCCCTTTTCTAAGTGGCATTTGTCGCGAGTATTCTCCAAAACATGGGCGACCCCTCCATATTTGCAGGCTCGGAAACGAATATTGCAAAATCGCGGGGATCAGCGCCGAAACGATGGGATGGTGACCTGCAAAAGGATTTCCCGCAGATGAGCCGAATTTGTGACGGTAAGTGCGTTTCGGCTGTACTCGGAACCGAAGCATATAGTAGGTAAGGGGAGAGGAGGCGAGGCAAGTGGTGGACAGAAAAGAAATCCAGGAGGCTAGGGATGCGGCCCAGGAAGTGCTGCGCCTGCTGGACGGTGTGGAAAGGACGCTGCGGGGAGCGCGTAATTGGGGCTTTTTCGATCTCTTCTCTAAGCGGAGCTTCATTTCCAGCCTGATCAAGTTCGGCAGGATCGATAAAGCCGAAGACCAGCTGCGCCAGGCCCAGGCCGCGCTGTTCCGCCTCCAGAAAGAACTGGGGGACATCAATCTGTCCCTGAGGGGGTCACTGGATATCAGCGGTTTCCAGCGCTTTTTGGACATCGCCTTCGACAACATGATCTCGGACTGGTTGACGCAGAGCAGGATCCATGAAAGCCTGAGAGAAGTGGAGTCGTTAAAGCGGGAAGTGAGGCAAGTTTTGGCGCGCTTGGACCAGATGTAACGAGAGATGTAAGGTATGGGGAGGCCTTGAAAGAGCCTCCTTTTTTCTTTTAGGAAAAATTATTAACGTGCAGGAAAACGCCTTCCTGAACCGAAGTATACCTTTAGCTACGAAAGTGAAAGTCTTCACAGGTAAAAACCATTTGATTCAGAAACATCGAGGGGAGTGCTAATACTTGAAACGGTTGTCCTTAAAATGGAGAGTACTTATTCCTGTGGTGGCAGCTATTGTGATCCTAACTTTGGCCATCTTTTTTGTCTCCCAAAGCATTATTGATAACCAAGCGAAGAACATGGCCCTGCTCAAGGTGGAATCCGACCTTGCTTTGATGTACGAGCTGCTTGATGAGAAGTTCCCAGGACCATGGCTGGTTGAAGGCAATATCCTTTACAAAGGTGACCACCCCCTCGATGATGATTCTGAACTTGTGGATTGGCTGGCCGGTTTGACCGGCAACACGGTCACCATCTTCCGCGGCGCAACGCGAGTTGCCACTACGGTGATGACAGAGGGAAAACGGGCCGTGGGTACTCAAGCTGCGGACTACGTGATTGAACAGGTGTTGACGAAAAGGGAGCACTATTTCGGCCAGGCCGAAGTGGCCGGCCATATCTACCAAACAGGCTACAGGCCCCTGCTTGATGCCCAAGGAAATGCCGTGGGGATGCTCTATACAGGAGCCGCTCCCGAAATCATCGAGCAAACCGTTTCCACTTTCCGCCGCAATGTGTTTGTGGTCGCACTATTCTTCAGCATTCTCCTGGCCATAGTCATGTACTTCTTGCTCTCCAGCAGGGTGATCAACCCCATTGTGCGGGCATCCGCCTATGCGGCGCGCCTCGCGGAAGGAGATCTCACCGCGGATGTTTCACTACGGGAGGCCAGCAGAGGGGATGAAATCGGCGTTTTAGCCAGGTCCTTCCAAGAACTTACGTCCAACCTGCGGCGGATCATCGAGTCGCTGCAGGAGCTCACGACCAAGGCGGCCGCCACGGGGCAGAACCTCTCCGCGGCCAGCGAAGAAAACTCCGCCACCATCGAACAGGTGGCATCCTCCCTTGGGGAATTCAGCGAGACCATTTCCCACGTCAGCCAGCAGACGGATGCCATGGCCGGCGGCGCCCAGGAGATGAAAGAACTGGCTGGACACGGACAAAAGGAGATGGATACCACAGTCCTGGCCATGGACCGCATCGTGGACAGTTCTCGCCAGACCCAAGAAGCTGTTTCCTTGGTTTCCGAGGCGGCTAAGAGCATGAACATGGTACTGGAGCTCATCTCGGAGGTTGCGGATCAGACCAACCTCTTGGCCCTCAATGCAGCCATCGAAGCCGCAAGGGCGGGCGATCAAGGTAGGGGTTTTGCGGTGGTGGCCGATGAAGTGCGCAAGCTGGCGGGAGAAACGCAGGATGCCGTCACGCAAATCGCGGCCATGAACAGCAGCCTCATGGAGCAGGTGACCCGGGCCGTGGCCACCATCAACGATACTCAGAAGGAAGTGGCCCAGGGACATAGGGCTCTGGAACAGACGCAGCAGGGGTTTGAGTCCATTTTGGCCCGCATTGAGGAACTGGTGGAACGGATCAACGATGTGGCGCAGTCCACCGCCACCATGAATGCCACCAGCGAGGGCCTGGCGGCCGCCAGCCAAGAGCAGGCTGCGTCCATGACCGAAGTGGCCACCATGGCCGGGACCGTGGCCAGTATGGTTGGCGAGCTGCAAGAGGCCATGGGCCGGTTCAGGATTTAGCAAGAAAAGATCTGGGAGGGCGGCGGCCCTTCCTTTTCTGATCATGTTCTTAAACAGTCCAACAGGACTTTTGACCTGAACATGGAAGATACAGAAGCACAGTAACTTCTGTAGAGGACACACGATTCTGATTCTGGCTGCGCTGCTAGCAGTACAACGCACAGGGTGAGTGATTGACCTTGATGGACGTAGCAACTGTGATGCTCATGCTCGCCGTTGGCTCCTTCCTGTTTGGACTGTTGTTGGTGTTCAACGTAAATAACCGTCCGGGAGTTCCTTTCTGGACTCTGGCCAAGTTCAGCCAAGCTGTGGGGTCGCTTCTGCTCTACCAGAGGGTTCAGACCTATGACGGTTTGACTGTGCTGGCCCATGTGGCTTTGGCGCTAGGCTGCGCCTATGAGGCCTGGGCCGTGCGCATCCTTACCGGCCACAGGGTGCAGTCGCGCTTGCACCTGCTCACCGCGGCCGGGATTGTGGCTGTGATCTTATCAACCGCACCCATGGCTCTGCCCTACCCGCGGGGTGTGGTTTTTTTGATCCAGAGCATCTTCTACTTCCTGCCCGGCGCATTTCTCCTCCGCAAACACGCCGGCCGATCCCTGATGCAGATCGTCTTGGGTGTCTGCTATCTGATTGCGGCCTCGGTGTTTTTCATCGCGAGCGTAGTCTGCCTTGTTTTTCCCCAGTACGCCTTGGGCGCGGCCCGCAGTCCCGTGTTCGGTGTGGTTCCCCTGGTCAGCTTTTGTATCTTCATGGTCAGCGGGTATATCCTGCTCATGCTGGCTAAGGAAAGAAGCGATCTGCTGGTGGCGGAAATGCGGAAAAGCCTGCAGGAGAGCCAAAGCCAGTTCCAAATGGTGGTGGAGACGGCCATTGAGGGCATTGTCATCTTAGATGAAGATTTTCGGATCACCTTTGCCAACGAAAAGATGGCTTCTAGTCTGGGCTACACGGTGGAGGAGATGGTGGGCCGGGACTATCAGTCCTTCTTCCCAGAGGACCAGCGGCAGCTCGCTGCGTTTCAAGAGTCCAAGCGCCGCCAGGGCCAGGACTCCGTCTATGAATGCGGTCTGCTGGGCAAGGACGGGCAGGAACGCTGGTTCTTGGTTTCTGCCACGGCCATTCTGGATGAGCAAGGTAAGTTTGTAGGCTCCTTTGCCATGCTGTCGGACATTTCGGAACGGAAGGCCATGGAACTGGCCCTGGAGGAGTCTAACCGCCGATTGACCGAGCTGAGCAACACTGACAGCCTCACGGGCATCCCCAACCGCCGGAGTTTCGACGCCGTGCTAGAACGCGAGTATTCCAGGCTGCAGCGCACCAGATCCAAGCTGTCCGTGATCATGCTGGATCTGGACCACTTCAAAGCCTACAATGATCGCTACGGCCATGTCTCGGGCGACAACTGCCTGCGGCAGGTGGGCGCCGTCCTGGCCGAATGTGTGGGCCGCTCCGTGGATCTGGCCGCCCGCTATGGGGGAGAGGAGTTCGCCTGCATCCTGCCAGATACTGACCTTGCCGGAAGCGTAAGGGTCGCGGAGAGAATCAAGCAGCGCATCGAAGATTTGAAGATCGAACACAAGGATTCCCCCGTCTCTCCCTACATGACCGCAAGCTTCGGAGTGATCACGGTGGAGTACTGCCGGGATCTCTCCCCTGAAGACGTTGTTCACCTGGCTGACCAGCTGCTCTACAAAGCCAAGGCCGCCGGCCGCAACCGCATAGTGTCCGCGCAGTGGGTGGACGAGGGCCAGGCCGGAACAGCCCTTATCTAAACCGTTCCTGTCCAGCCTGTGCAGCACCGGATAGAGCATGTCTTCACTTCAACTAGCTCCTGGTCAGATACTTCGCCGTCTAGGCTTATCACGAGGAATCTGGCTGGAAGTGCCGAATAATAGGCCAAATTTGCATCGAACCACCGTGGAGAAGGAGCGCTGATCATGGCTGGCGAGGACAAGGGCCTAAGCATTGTGCCTATGACAGAGGAGCTCATGGGTGATGTGAACACATCTAGGGAACCTTTTCTGGTCTTCGGCAGAGTCATTCCCTCTTTCCAAAACGGGCAATGGACCTGGCGCGAAGAGCTGTTGGAGACCCAGGATAACAACCTAGCTGCTTGCAGGTTCTACCACCGCTGCGGGTTTGTACTGGGGGGCGTGGATGCGCTCCTCTACTCAAATACTTCCGCCAGGGGAGAACTGGCTCTGTTTTGGTATAAGCCATTCGACTCCTAGGCAATAAGCGGTTGGCCCCGCGGACAAGTTGCGGGGCCTTTATTACATCTGGAATTGTGGCAATTGCCTGGCGATAACGGGCAAATCAGTGAAAAGGGCAAGAAATGTTAAGACGATCCAGGAAGGATTTAGTACAATGTGGTCAACCAAGCTGAGGGGAGGGGGAAAATGGACAAACTGCAGCAGATCAGGGAAGTGCTGCACTACATAGATGCCCATTTAGAGGATGCCTTGGACTATGAACGGGTGGCCGCGGCGTTCCACTTTTCGTAGTACTACTTCCATCGTCTTTTCTCCGCGGTGGTGGGTAAACCCATCGGCACGTACATCCGGGAACGCCGCTTGGCTAAGGCCGCGGACATGCTGGCCAGCACGGACCAGACCATTACCTCCATCGGCTTTGCCTGCGGGTTCAATTCCTCCCAGTCTTTCAGCCGGGCCTTCAAGAACAGCTACGGCATCTCACCCAAGGCTTACAGGAGCATGGGCTACACTCCCGTCACCATGTCCGTTGAGGAGATTATGGACAAATTCTCCCAGAAGCTGAGGGGCGGTATGTTTGTCCATCCCAAGCTGATCAAGCGGGGAGAGTTGTTGATCGCGGGGATCAAGGGGGATGGCAGCAAAACCGCGCAGCTGTGGCAGGAGTTTATCCGCCTCTATAGACAAATCGGTTTCAAGAACAAACTCTCGGATAACTCCTATGAGATCCGCATCTACGACGGCAGCTGCTGCACCTGTCACGTGGGGGTGGCTGTGGCGGACACCGAAATTGACGGAGCATTTTCCCTCATGAAGCTGCCCGCATCCATCTACGCCTCCTTTGAAGTTTACGTTGCCCGGGGCTACGATAGTGAAAACGAGGCCATGGATGAGTGGCTGGAAGCAAACCGGGAGCGGTATACCCAGCGCAAATGTGACGGCAAACCGTATGTGGTGGAGTTTTATGACGAAAGGTTCGACGGGGACAGTGAGAACTCCATAGTGGAGATCTGGGTTCCCATTGAAAAGACCAGGTCCAGAGAATGATCTACGGAGGGGAGGTGTCCAAATGGAGCCGAAGATTATGAGTAAAGGAGAGCTCTTGATTGCGGGTGTTTCGGGAGACGCCAGTGAAACTGGCCAGCTGTGGCAAAGGTTTTCGGAGCTGGACAAGAAAGTCGGCCTCAAGAACTGCCTTTCACGCCATGGGTATGAAGTCCGCCTCCATTACCAGGATGGCCAGGCCAAGGTGCACGTGGGCGTGTGTGTGGCGGACAGCAACGTGGATGGCGCTTTTACGGTTCTGAGGCTCCCTGCATCCACCTATGCGGTGTGGGAAGTGTATGTGGCCAGGGGCTATGACAGTGCCAACGCCGATATGGACCGCTGGCTGGAGGCCAATCGAGCCAGGTACGGAGAGCGGAAACTGGATGGCGCCCATTACGCGGTGGAGCATTACGATGAGCGGTTTAAGGGCGACAGCGAAGACGTCGTGGAGATCTGGATCCCCCTTGTGGAACTGGTTTAAGTCCCCTAGCTAAACTCATCCAGCAGCGTGTAAAACTCCATTTTGGCTGGATCAGGTTCCTTTAAGCCGTAAACCTCGAAAAACAGCTCAACTAGCCTTGGAGAACCGTAGTTGTTGTACTGCAGCGATCTGACCGCCAGGGCCAGGTCCACATAACGGTCTGCCACTCCAGCCCGGCCCAGGTCAATGAAGCCGCTTACTGCCCCGTCCTTTAGAATGATGTTGGGCAGGCAGTAATCGCCGTGGGTAAAGCACAGGTCCTGGCTGGCCGGCCTTTGCGCCAACAGCAACGCGTACAAGTCCTCAGCCCGGTTCCCCTGGTACCTGGGTTCGAACTGGTTTTCATCAACCAGGCCCCGTTCCAGATTGGAGCGGGCCTTTTTCAATTTGACTTCCAGGGTCTGGTCCAAGGGGCATTGGGAAATATCCAGATCGTGCATGCGCCTCAGCCCCGCGGCAAGGTTTCGGACCATCTCTTCTGGATGGCTGCGGTGTTCCTCTCGGCTGCAGTCCAAACCCTCTATTTCCGAGATCAAGAGATACTCACGGCCGCCGAGCTTTGCGTAGTAGTGGACCTGGGGAACGGGGAGCTTCCCTTTCAGCCACTGCAGAACAGCCGCTTCGTATTCCAGCGGCTCGAGGTCGTTATACGCTGCGATTTTGAGGTAGCTTCTGATGTGGGGAATGTAAAACACCAGGGCTTTGGAGCAGCCAATGGTGTTCTGCACCAGATCAGCTTCGCCCACGATGCGCCTGAGGTCCTTTGGAAGCTCTTGTACAGCGTTTCTTGGTTGCATTTGGGTCCCCCCTTGAATTGGTCCAGCGGGGCCGCTTTTCTTTAGGTGCGGCGTCTTAAGTATAAACCGCCTAGAGATGTTCTTCAAGGGGAAGAAGTTCTTAGAAGGGCGTGGTATATGCATGTACTGGCGTTTTACGCCTTGTTTGCAAATTTTCCCAAGCGAGCAGGGAAGGAGGTGTGTGTACCGCGGTAAAGGGACAGAACTCTGCTTAACGATTGTGAGAAGGAGTGAATCTGAAAAGACTGCCCCGGTGTGCGGGCACTTGTTGGCTGACCAAATCTGAATAAGGCTTTTCGGACTAAAGTAAGGAGTTGATATGTTGCTTCGCAGAAGAAAAACTACAGTACTGATCGCACCAATACTGCTCTTGTCACTGGTGTTAAGCGGATGTCTCGGTGGAAACGGAGGAGAAAAGGTTACATATTTTGAACTGCAGGTGGGTGTGAGTGGTAGCGGTTCTGTTTCGCCTCTGACTGGCAAGCAGAAGTATGCCGAAGGCACGGTGGTGACCCTGGCTGCCACGCCGACTCCGGATTGGGAGTTTCGCTACTGGATCGGCGAAGTATCGGACCCCTATTCCCCCGAAACGGAGTTGGTGGTTGATGGGGAGAAGTCTGTAACTGCTGTGTTTTACAAGGCAGATGAAAGCATCCTCATTAGCGTGCAAGACGCAGAGTCGCTAACCCCCGTCCCTGGTGTTACTATTCTGGCTACTGATGGTTCTGACGGTCATGTCACCAACTCACGAGGTGAGGTGGTGCTCAACACTCGTGCCACCAGCACAATCGTGGCTCCATTTGGAAAGGGTACTTTCCAGCCGCAGGCGTCCGTTGCTGAAAAGGGGGAAATCATAGTATTTAGTGCTTCCCCTAACGAACCCAAGATTCCCGCTTTGTATGAGCTTGCGTTCAACCCAGTGGAGTTCAGCAATGAGGGTGAAACCCATAGGCTGAACCCGTTTGCTTCGGCCAAGATCCGCGAAGCCATGAACAGGCTCTTCGACCGCGCCGACATCGCCAACGGCATCTTTCTTGAGCAGGTCGAACCGCTGTTGACGGCTCTTCAGCCCGGAACTTTCGATCACATCCGTATGCAGAAGGTCATTGGGGAGCTGGAGGAGCAGTACAGCTACGACAAACAGGCTGCTCAGGATGGAATTGCCCAAGGTATGCAGGAGTTGGGGGCGGAGCTCAAGGACGGGCAGTGGCATTACAACGGTGAAGTCGTGGAGCTGATCCTTATCATCAGCGATTGGGATCCAAATCGTGTCGCTCTAGGCGACTATGTTGCCACAGAGTTGGAATCCATCGGTTTCAAGGTGGAGAAACTCCCCTTGGGGTATATGGATGCTAATATGCGGTTGAACGGCGACCCTCGGGACGGTACATGGCATCTGGCCACCAATGCATGGAGAGCTGGCGCTTACAATGCCCTCCAAAGTCACATACTGGCCCAGTATTACACACCTTTGGTGTCCCAATCCCCGCTTGTTCAGGCCTACAATCCCGCTCCCGAACTCCTGGACGCTGCCAGAAGCCTTAACGAAGACGACTTCGCCTCAGTGGAGCAGCGTGACGAGGCCCTGGAAAAAGGCCTGAGGCTGTCGCTGAAAGATTCAGTGAGGATCTGGCTGGTCGCCCAGTACTAGAGACTCCGTGCACAGCCCCGGGGCAGCGAGCTCTGGGGCTCTTTCCTTGGGCAGTCACAGCTGGAACTGCATGTTGTGGAGACGGGCATAGGTTCCGCCCAGCCTCAGCAGTTCCTCGTGGGTGCCTTGTTCCACGATACGCCCGCTGCCCAGCACAATGATCCTCTGCGCCCTTCTGATGGTGGATAAGCGGTGGGCAATGACGAAGGTGGTGCGGTTTTTGGCCAGTTTCTCTAGGGACTCCTGCACCGCTTGCTCGCTTTCGCTGTCCAGGGCACTGGTGGCTTCATCGAAAATGAGCACCGGAGGGTCCTTGAGGAAAACCCGGGCAATGCTCAAACGCTGCTTCTGGCCGCCAGACAGTCTGACGCCCCGCTGGCCCACCTGCGTGTAGTACCCGTCCGGCAGCTGCATAATGAACTCATGGGCGTCTGCCTGCTTCGCCGCGGCCACAACCTCTTCGAAATCGGCTTCAGGCCTGCCGTAGCGGATATTGTCCAGGACAGTGCCCGCGAAGAGATACACATCCTGCTGCACCACCCCAATGCTGCGTCTGAGGCTGTGCAGGCTGATGTCCCGAATATCTATACCGTCCAAGAGAATGCTCCCTTCTGTCACTTCGTAAAACCTGGGAATTAAGGAGCACAATGTGGTTTTGCCTACCCCAGACACTCCCACCACGGCGATGTATTCGCCTGCCGCCACTTGGAAGGACAGATCTTTAAGCACGTAATCGTTGGTGCCGCGGTAGCGGAAGCCCACGCCGCGAAACTCCACATGTCCCTGAATCCGGCTGAGCTCTGCGGTGCCGGGAGTATCCTGGATGTCTGGCTGCACCTCCATGATCTCCATGAAACGCTCAAAGCCGGTAATGCCGTCTTGGTACTGCTCAACCATGTAGGTAAGGCGGAGCACCGGCTGCACCAAATGGCCGATGTAGAGCAGGAAAGTGACTAGATCAGCCAGGTCCAGGGAGCCACCTACGATACTGATACCTCCCACGACCACTACAGCGGTGGTGATGAGCTGAATAAGGGCATTGACGCCTTGGGAGAAATATGACTCGTTGCGGTAAATGTTTTTCCTGCTTTGGAGGAAAAGCAGATTTTCCCGGGCGAATTTTTCCTTTTCCATTTCCTCCGCGGCAAAGGACTTCACCACCCGCATCCCGGATAGACTGTCCTCAACCTGGGCGTTGATCTGGCCGATGCGCTTCTTATTCAAGCTTTGGGCCCTGTGCATCTTTCCGCTGAACAGCAGGGTAAAGGCAGCCACAAAGGTCAGGAAGAGGAACACCACGGTCGTGAGCCGGGCATTGATCCTCAGGAGTATATATCCGGCCCCCAGGAACTTGAGGGAGTTCATGATCACATCCTCCGGGAAGTGGTGGTACATCTCCGCCAAGGAAAAGAGGTCATTGGTGAGCCTGGACATGAGCTCGCCTGTTCTCTGTTCGTCATAGAAGCTCAGGGAAAGCCTTTGATAGTGCTCAAAAAGCTCCATACGCAGATCGCTTTCCATCTGGGCTCCCATGGCATGGCCGTGGTAATCGTAGACGTGGCTGCAGATCGTCTGGACGATAATCAGAGCCACCATGGCCGCGCCGACCTTGAGTATCTCCTCCGCCGCGCCCACCAGATCCCCGGCTAAAACCGTTTTGGTCACGTATCTGGTGAGCAGGGGGTAGAGCAGGGTAATGGCTGCGCTGACAAAGGCGCAGGCCAAGACGGCAATAAACGTGAGCCTGTAGGGTTTGTAATAGGAGAGGAAGCGCCGCAGACGCCCCCTGGGCGCGCTGGCCCTTTTAAGCTGATTGTTTGTGGCTGTGCGCAGCTGTTGCACTTCAGGATCCACCCCCTCAGCTGTTCTTCCGAGCTGTTCTCAAGTGCCGGGCAAACGCCTGTTGCGTTCATCAGCTGGGAATTTACCAGTTGTTCACAACTCTATTCTACACGGGCCTGGGGACTAGTCAATGTGAACGCCCCGGAAAGAACCTTTACGAACCATACTCTCTCCTGGCAGCCGGATTCCTGGAGTGGGGAGGGGAGAGAGGATTGTGTTAACATCTAGCGAATATGAGATTAACCCCGGTGTAGGGAGACTACTAGATGCGGAGGTTGCGGGATGGACTTGTTGATGGCTATTGACATGGGCACCACACACATCAAAGTGGCCACCTTTGATCTGGAAGGAAATCTGCACACCGTCGAGATGTCACGCACAAACACCAAGTCTTTGGGCGTGGGCCAAGCGGTCTACGACCCAGAAGAGATCTGGGACAGCGTAGTGGAACTGCTCCGGAAAACCGCTGCCCAGCTGGGACCTGGCCAGCGGGTTCTCTCCATATCCGTGGCCAGCATGGGCGAAGCCGGCCTGCTCCTAGATGAACAGGACCGGCCCCTGACTCCCATCATTTCCTGGTTTGATGTGCGGGGTAAGGAAGTGATGGAGGGATGGTATGAGAAAATTAGCCCGGAAGAGTGCTTTGCCATCACCGGGCTCAACTACAACTACATCTATTCCTTGTTCAAGCTGCTGTGGTATAAGCAGAACCAGCCGGAGATCTTCAGGCAGGCCGTCAAGTGGCTCTGTATGCCTGATTATATCTACTTCCGGCTTACCGGGGAGTTTGCCACAGACTACTCCATCGCATCACGCACCATGCTCTTTGACATCCGCCAGCGTAAGTGGTCAGCGAGGCTGCTCCAGCTCGCGGAGCTTGACGAAGAACTCCTGCCCCCAGCCTACCAAGGGGGGACCGTAATTGGCCAAGTGCGCCGGGAGGTCTGTGAGCTTACTGGCCTACCAGGAAAAATCCTTGTGGCCGTGGGAGGCCATGACCACATTTGCGGCACCTTAGCTGCCAATGTTATCCGGCCCGGCAAGGTCATGAACTCCTCGGGAACCGCAGAGACCCTGAACGCCGTCTTCCGGGATCTACCCCCTCTCAGCATCGAGACCTTCAGCGGTTTCAACGTGGGCTGCCACGTTGTACCTGAACTCTATTACCTCCAGGGCGAAGTAGTGTCCTCGGGGATCAGTATAGAATGGTTCTTAGACCAGTTCTGCCGCGCTGATGACGGGACCAGGATGTCCTATGGAGAGATGGTTCGCCTCGCCGAGACGGCCCCGCCGGGGGCCCAGGGCCTGTTTTTCATCCCGCATCTGCGGGGCGGCAGCCCGCCGGATCCTGCGCCGTACAGCAAGGCCTGCTTTTTGGGGATGCGCGATTACCACACCCGGGCTGATTTCCTGCGCAGCATCCATGAAGGTTTGTGCTGTGAAGTTGCTGGGATTCTCCAGAGCATGGAAGCCGTGTTGGGCCTAGAGTTCCAAGCTATCCACGCCATCGGCGGCGGCACCAAGAATGAACTGTGGATGGAGATCAAAAGCGCTGCCACGGGTAAACCCCTGGAGATCCCTCAGGTGCAAGAATCCACACTTTTGGGCGCTGCCCTTTTAGGCGGTGTGGGTGCCGGTGTGTACGCAGACCACTATGCAGCGGCTGAGCTCACCTATGGGCCCAGCCGCATCTATCATCCCGAAGCCGGGCTGGTTGAGCAGTACCGCCAGATCGGCGCGGTGTATGCACAGCTTCTGCCCAGGGCGCGGGAAATCAGCCGGATCATCGGCGAAGACTAGGCTGAATCTGTCGGCAAGTTCGAGGAGCCCTTATCATATCTTAAGCTGCATGGAGGGAACTAGATGGAGATCGTTGTAGCAGGTCATCTTTGTCTTGATATCATCCCCAACTGGCAGGCGGGGAGCTTGGCTTCCATCAAGCCAGGTGCCATGATCCAAGTGCAGGGGCTGAAGTTTTCCACCGGTGGTGCCGTCTCCAACACGGGTATTGCCCTCAAGCGCCTGGGTTTTGCGCCTAGGCTCATGGCCTGCACAGGTGATGATCATCTGGGCAGCATCGTTAGGAGCATCTTGCGTCGGGAGGGCGTGAACCCGGACCGCATCGCCTCAGTGGAAGGCGCCACAACCTCGTACACCATCGTGCTCAATCCACCCGGGACCGACAGGGCCTTTATCCACTATCCGGGAACCAACGATACCTTTGCCGCTGATGCCGTGGATTTGCGCGGGCTGGAACCGGGTGTTTTCCACCTGGGCTATCCACCCCTCATGAGGGAGCTGTACATCGCGGAGGGCATCAACCTGGAAGCCATTGTCCGCCGGGCTAAGCAAGGGGGTTGGATCACAAGTTTGGATATGGCTCTGCCCGATCCCCGTTCAGAAGCGGGCCAAGCCCCCTGGAGAAGGATCCTGGCCCGGGTGCTTCCCCAGGTGGACTTCTTTCTGCCCAGCCTAGATGAGATTCTGTTCATGCTGGATCAAGACACTTTCTACGCCGTGCAAAGCGGTTCCCGGTCCATTGACGCTGAGCTGTTGGACGGTCTGAGTGGGGAACTGTTGGATATGGGGGCGGGAGCCGTGGGACTGAAGTTAGGAGATCAAGGTCTGTTTTTGCGCACTGGGGCAGGAATAGGCGGCCGGTTGGGAGAAAAATGGGCAAATCGCCAGCTGTTGTCGCCCATTTTCCAAGTGGATGTGCAGGGGACAACTGGGGCAGGAGATACCACCATTGCCGGGTTTTTGGCTGGAGTGGCCCTGGGCATGGACCCCGCCGAGGTGGTCACGCTGGCTAACGGCGTAGGCGCCTGCTGCGTGGAAACCCTGTCTGCCATTGAGGGCATCCCCAGTTTGCAGGAAGTTCAGGCGCGGATCCAGCGAGGCTGGCGGCGTGTCCTGCCAACCATTCCTCACCCGGGATGGCGTGCTGCCCAGGATGGAGTCCTCTACGGACCTATGGATCAAGGTGAGTGGTAGTTCAATTACAAAGAAGGAGTGATTTGCTGTGTTGACAAAAGCACAAGTGGAAGCGGCTAGGCAGAGGGCCCTGGAGTATTTCGAGAAGGCAAGTATTGTCCTGACCGATGAGGAAAAGGCCAATATCGAAGTGGCCGACTTCGGGCTGGGCGATCTGGAGAACACCGGACTGCAGCTCGTAACCTATGTGAACACAGATCGTTATTGCGCTAAGGAAATGGTTCTTTTCCCCGGGCAAACCTGCCCTGAGCACAGGCATCCCGACCGGAGCGGGACCAGGGGTAAGCAGGAGACCTTCCGCTGCCGCTATGGTGAAGTGTACTTGAACGTTGCCGGACCTGAGACCAAGGACCGGGTGTCCCGCCCGCCCCAGGGTGATGAGGAGTATTATACCGTGTTCCATGAGATCAGGCTGCTGCCGGGAGAGCAGTACACCCTTGAGCCAAATGCCCTGCACTGGTTCCAGGCTGGGCCCAACGGAGCAGTAGTATCGGAGTTTTCGTCCACCAGCGATGATGAGTCCGATATTTTTACGGATCCGCGTATCAGAAGAATCCCCCAGGTGGAGGAATGAACCGGTTGGTTCGCAAACGGACCAATTGACATGTGAACTCAGCTTTCTGCGGTTTGCGAGAATTGTCACAAATTATGGACCGAAATGGGCCCAAAACAACGATAAAAAGAGTAGAAACTGTTGACAAACGTATATTGTGTTAATTATAATCGTCGTAGTACTTTGTGAAAGGGAGGAGAAATGTTTTGAGGAAGTTGGCAGTACTGTTATTGGTTGTGGCATTGACCATGGGAATGGTTGGAACTGCGTTCGCCGAAGACTTGTGGGCG
>Ga0209537_1001520_pt1 | contig 25790 bp, 21 predicted proteins | sample BioPla4DNA1_FD_187698 | JGI IMG/M metagenome (GOLD analysis project Ga0209537, IMG submission 187698) | Biogas fermentation microbial communities from Germany - Plant 4 DNA1 (SPAdes) (version 2) | ecosystem: Engineered > Bioreactor > Anaerobic > Digestate | place: Bielefeld, North... | reverse complement strand
CGGTCGTAAATACCTTGATATGCAGCTGTACTATCAAGTGCAGGATAAGGAATCAAAGTCTGGCACTGCTGCATAGAAGACGCATTTATTCCACGGTCTGTTGACAATGAGCCTCCCATGGCATGTTGATGGGCATCAAGGCCATCACTCCACAATGATAGGCAGGCCTTACGCTGGTGTAGTGATGCCCGGCCAACCAGCCTAACATGTCATGTACTCATTGTCAACAGCTTTCGCGGCATAAACGCTTAGACTATTGTTTGATTAGCTACTGCTTTGATGACCGAGGTATTTTACACACAAATTTGGACTTGACTAATACCCCTTAATCCATTAGTTTAATTATATCATTGCAACATACTATAAGCTTAAGCTAAAGTGCCCACTATAAGTCTATTCGGTGGGCACCATAGCTTAATCATCTTTTAGCGTTTTAGAAGATATAACCACACCCTGCGTTATAGGTGAGCGCTCTGCGAAGGGATGCTGAGCAGGCCAAGTTGTTTTGGCCTACTTTTTAAAACATTGTGCATATACTGTTTAGCGGTTCTCTACAAACTGGATTCTGTAGCCATCCGGGTCCCTTACAAAGCAGAAGCTCAAATGGGGATTGGGCGATATAGGCCCTTCAACGGTCAGCCCCTTTGCCATCAACTGATCGATTTTCCGATCCAGAGAGTCCACCTGGAAGCCCAATGAAACGCCAAGGCCCTTAGCCTCGGCTGATTCTGTGCCGTCGGCTACGAGCTCAACCTGTGTTTCCCCTGTGCCCAAGAAAGCAATTTCCTTTCCCATGCCGGAGGTGTACCTCCGATTGAAGGGAAGGCCTACAATCTCCTGATAGAACCTTAAGGACGCATCCAAATCCCTGACCCTTAATGTGCACCAGCAAAACTTCATGTTTATTGATTCCTTTCTTTCCACAATATGTTGGACTTTTTCCTTATGTAAGTGTACCCACATCTTCCTGATTTTACTAGAGGCCTGTCTACAGTGTTGTCTTTACATAACTGTCAGCCCATTTCTTATACAACGCCAGAGCATAAGGGTGCTTATTGATGACTTCCCATACCCCTTCGGGATAGGTAAAACCACAGCGTTCCTGAATGATTTTCTTATACTCATCGACCGGATCGGGAAGAGGTTTCTCAGCGATTCCAAAGTAATTGAGGACACCTCGGACAATGGCCCTGGCCAGATTGTCCATGTTCTCGATAATCCAGCGGGCATCCTCCTCATTGTCATGGAAAGCCACTTCAACAAGGGCTGCAGGAACTTTGGTATAGGCCAGTTCATACAAATGCTTTCCGGGACCGTAAAAGTCATAGCCCTGTTTGACACCCCGATCGGCTGTGGGCGTGATGGCTGACACCTCCGTATACACTGAACGGGCCAGCTTCTCCCCTTCTCCACCAAATTTATGGCAAAAGACTTCGGCACCCCGGGCCTTTTTATTAGCGGCATTGGAATGGATAGCTAAATGAACATCGGGCTTCTTTGCATTCGAGTCATCCACCACCTGCTTGAGGGTCATTTCAGGGCGGTTGCGGTAGACCTTCAGTCCATATTCCTTAAGCAAGGGCTCTATCAAATCGGTTAACTGGTTCATGCGTTTTTCTTCGGTGCCATAGTCCCCGGCCCCAATATTGTTTTCCTGGGTGCTGGGTGAAAGATATATACTCTTCATGGTGATTTCCCCTTTCCATCGCTGTCGATTTTTCTGCGGCGACTGGTTCATAGCAAAAGCCAAGCCTTAGTACATTATATGCGGGACACGCATTTTGTCATTTCCCATAATCTGATTCGGGGAAATGGCATAAAATTAGGGATTTACTGCATATTGTCTTGTATCAGTCCCTTTTTTTGAATAAAATGTAACCACAAGGAGGCTATGTCATGCAAGGGGAAGTAGAAAGGAAAGAGCAAAAGCCCATTGAGCCCCGGATTCTGGCTGCAGCGGATCTTCTTGCATCGGCTGTCCATGATCTGAAGAATCCCTTATCGGTCATCCGTGGCCTTGGTGAGCTGGGGAGGGCGGCGTCCGATTCCAAAAAGGACTGTCAGTATTTTAACCGGATTATCCAGCAGGTGGATACCCTGGATCATATGGTCATCGACCTGTTAAGCGCCTTTAAGCCCCAGTATCCCTCAAGAATAAATCCCACCGATATCGTTCAGGACCTGTTGCAGTCCTTTGAAACCCTGTTCACAGCCAAATCCATCGAGGTCCAATTTCATTCTTCCTGCAAAAGATGCATCAGGCTCTATGAGGTTCAGCTTCGGCGCGCCATCCAAAATCTGTTTGACAATGCCCTGAAGGCCATGCCCCACGGGGGTAAGCTCTATGTCTCCATTGAGGATCGCTCATCCGAGATTCTCATCACTATTGGGGATACGGGCTCGGGTATCCCTGACAAGGTGTCGGAAAAAATCTTTGAGCCCTATTATTACAGGCGCCCTGACGGAACGGGGCTGGGTCTGTTCCTCACCCACCATGTTATTGTGGATATCCACCATGGCCGCCTTTGGTTCGAGAGCAGTGAGGGCGAGGGCACCAATTTCTACATTGCCCTGCCGGCCACCGAGCGGATTTGAGCCTCTGCCTGCATAAAAATGAAAAGTTGTGAGAGGTATACCCATTGTCAATGGGAACGGTAATACAAAGAGACAAGCCTTTTGATATAGGACTTGTCTCTTTTTCAGCGATAAAGCTTTTTTATTTTCCCCTGAGCAGGATTCGTTTGCTGCTGAAATAGGTGGCCATGAAATACGAGCCATAAACCAGGGTGATCAAAATTGCTGTGATAACGATATTGCCAAGAGCATTAAGGCCTCCCACGGCAATCACATCATTGGCCACCTTGATGCCCACCACCGAGTGGACGGCGGCCAGGGCCAGAGGAAGGATAAAGTAGATGGCAATTTGCTTAAAGAGTGCCGAATTAATGAGCTTATCCTCGGCGCCCAGCTTTTGAAGAACCTCATAGCGTTTTCGGTTGTCGGCAGCCTCTGAGATCTGCTGGAGGGCGAGCACCGCAGCGCTGGCCAGCAGGAAGATGAGCCCCAGATAGATGCAGACAAAGGCAACGATGGCTTTTGTCCCTGCCATAATTGACTTCACCATTTCAGATGTCGCTCCTTTAATGAGGATTTCATCCTTAACCCCTTCATATTTTTCCTGGAAGGCATATAGATCATCTTCCAGCTTATACTGCATGGTTTTCCGCGGGCTTGTGCAATTCAGGGAAAGAATGGTTGACTGAACCTCACTTCCCTCCGTCATCCAGTCAGGGACCACCAGAGCCACGATGATATCACTGCTGGAAGTGGTATATACCCCCTTTGTCTGGAGCTTTGGGTAGACCTCATAATCGACACCTGCCAGTGTAACCGGATACTTCTTATTAATAAATGTTTCCAGACAATCCTTCAGATCCTGAGCAAGTTCGGCATAGTCTGAAAACAGCGCAACCTGATTGTCTTTAAGGCTTATCGCTTCCTCTCCCTGCAGTACCAGGAGTTTGTTATAGTCAGAAAGCCTGATAAAAGCTATGGGAGTGTTTTCAAGCCGCGCCCTGTTCTCCTGTGGAATCATATCCTTAACCTTGTCAAAAATTAAACCTTTCGTAACATTCTCCTGCTGGTAAAGGGAGAACTCTGCATAGCCATCGGCATAAGAGAGAATGTCAAAGCCATACTCCTTAAACGTGTCAATAATGCTGACCTGGCCCGGTACATAAAAGGAGGCATCATAGGGCGCAGAAAAACGAGAGCCGGAGCTGAGGGCTGTATTGGCACCCAGACCTGTGGAAAGGATACCGATGGTGCAAAAAAGCATCAGGCAGATAAAGGAGATGGAAAGATGGGCGGTGTTGATTCTGGAGTTGATCTGCCGCAGAATAAACATGTTCAGCCCTTTTAAATAGCGCTTTTTGTTGGACTGGATGACCTTCAGGAAAAAGCCCGAGAGGGAGGCAAAAAACAGGAAGGTGCCCACGGCTCCTAAGACCATTTCAATTACCAGGCGGTGATCAAAGATGGCAATCCCGTTTTTAAGCACCATGCCATAGGCCACGCCAAGACAGACCAGGGACAGGATGAAGAGAATGACGGTGACAACAGGATTCTTGATGCTGGGTTTTTCATTCTTTCTGTCAGCCTGAATCAGATCAATGAGCTTGTATTGGGATATGGAGAATGTACTGAACACCATGACCACCACAAAGATGATGCCAAAATAGAGGATGGTCTTGATAAAGGCCGAGGGTGAAAAGATGAACTGGTAACCTGTCATATCCACTTCAAACAGCTTTGCGGTAACCACCGAAAGACCCTGGGAGATAAAGACCCCGAAGAGCAGTCCCGCACCCAGGGATAGAATCCCGATGAGAAAGGTCTCGCATACAAGCAGCTTGGCCATCTTTCCTTTCTCCATGCCCAGGGTCATATAAATACCCAGCTCCTTCTTACGCCGCCTGATCAAAAACCGATTGGCATAAATAATGAGGAAGGCCAGAATGAAGGAAACAAAAACCGAGATAATGTTCATGACCTGGGAAATGGTCTGCAAAAAGACATTCACCGAGGACGATATCACCATCATGGCTTTCTGGGCCTCTATGGAGTTAAAGATATAGAAGATGCTCACGCTGAAGCAAAGGGTCAAAAAGTAAATGGCATAGTCCCGAAAGCTTTTCTTAATGTTCTTGAGGGATAGCTTAAAATACATTGGCTGTGTCACCTCCCAGCACGGTAATCACATCAATGACCTTATTGAAGAATTCCTTGCGGGACTGAGTGCCGCGGATAATCTCATTAAAGAGTTTACCGTCCTTGATAAAGAGGATGCGGCTGCAATAGCTGGCCGTAAAGGCATCATGGGTGACCATGAGAATGGTGGCTCCCAGGTTTTTATTCAGATTTTCAAGGTTTTCCAGAAGCGCCCGTGCCGATTTGGAATCCAGCGCACCTGTGGGCTCATCGGCAAGAATCATTGCCGGATTGGTGATAATAGCCCGGGCTGCAGCCGTTCTTTGCCTTTGTCCCCCCGACATTTCATAAGGGTACTTTGAAAGGATATCGGTTATCTGAAGCTGCTGTGCCACCTGATGGACCATTTCCTCAGCCTTGCGATGATCCACGCCTGAGATGCTCAAGGGCAGTATAATATTCTCAAAGGCGGTGAGGGTATCAAGAAGGTTGTAGTCCTGGAAGAGGAAGCCCAGTTCTTCCCTTCTGAATTTGGCAAGCTGCCTGCTTTTGAGTGCCGTTATATCCTTGCCGCGGATATAGATATGGCCCGCTGTTACCCTGTCTATGGTGGAGATACAGTTAAGGAGGGTGGTTTTTCCGCTCCCCGACGCGCCCATGATGCCCACCCTCTTTATCTTGATGGGGCTTACCTCATTCCAGCTTTTGCGCATGGCCTTTTATGTATGGTCGGAACCCCTGTTTATACTCATGACCACCTGCACCTTTCATTTGCTTTTCACCCGTAATCATAACGCGTCAAAATCCCAAAGCGCCTTGATTGTCATGGCATTGAGCTCGGCCATTGCCTGCCTGACCCGCTATATTGGCGTGGTGGTGGTTGCCGTGGCCTGCCTGTATCTTTTGGTCAAGGTTGAGGGTTTCAGACATAAATTCACCAAGACCTTTCTCTATGGATTTGTTGCAGTTTTTCCGACTGTCCTTTATATCATCCGCAACTACCTGGTTTCAGGCACCCTGGTGGGTATGCGCAGCCCCTCGGGCATCAGCCTCTCTACCAATCTCTTTCGTGCGGTAAAGACCATTGCCGGCTGGATCTTCCCGGTAGTCAGGGATGAAAAACCGCTGGAAACCTGGTGGCTGGCTCTGTTGGCTTTAGTGGCCATTGTGGTGGGTGTGCTTGTGCTCCTGCAGTTGGTTAAGCATAGGGAAAAGCGTGCCGCATTGGTGGCCCTTATAGGATTTTGCCTCTTCTATTCGCTCTATATGGCGGTGTCGGCTTCCAAGGTAGCTTTTGATCCTGTTTCCGACCGCTATATGATCCCCGTAATGGTTCCTATGCTCAGTTTGCTGGCGATTGCCTTTGACGGTGTGCTCTTACCGCTTTTTAACACGAGAAAATCCCAGATAAGATCCTCCCATTGGGTATGGGGTGGCTTTACCGCAATATTTTTGGTTTTCTTCCTGCTCTCCAACGGCTGGATACTGTATGGCTCCACTCAAAAAGCCGTTTTGGAGGGGGCCGGAGGCTTTAATTCTGATTACTGGCAGAAGCATGGTTTTTTGTCCCAGGAGGCCCTTTATTCGGACAGTGACATGATTTACAGCAATGACCCTTCGGCCGTCCATTTCCTTACCGGAAAGCCCTCGCATTTCCCGCCCAAGACCTTTGGTATCCCCCTCTATGGCTATGAGGCCTTCATGAAGGAGAGCGAAACGTATCAAAAGCAGGTTATTATCTGGTTTGGAGAGGAAACCTCATCAACCGTATATACCCCTCAGATGCTGACCAAGGACTTTGTCCTCACCGAACTCTGTAAAGCCGACACCTTCACCCTTTATGCCATGGAAAGGAAGGGCCTATGAAAAAGATCGCTGACATCCTGAAGACCATGCGCCCCAAGCAGTGGATAAAGAACACTTTTGTGCTGGCTGCGCTTATTTTCTCTAAAAGCTTTATGGATACCCGGGCCGTTATTCTTTCCTTCACGGCCTTCATCCTGTTTTGCCTGGCCTCGGGAGCGGTCTATATTATCAACGACATTATTGACAGAGATAAGGACAAGCTCCACCCCAGAAAATGCAAGAGGCCCATTGCCTCGGGACGGCTGAAGGTTGGGGAAGCCCTGTCGGTTGCTGTGGTCCTTCTGGTTCTGGTCATTGCACTCGGGGTCTACCTGTCACCGAGCTTTGCCATGGTGCTGGTCGCCTATATTGTCACTGTGATGCTGTATTCCTTTGTCCTTAAACATCAGCCCATACTGGACATTATGGCTATTGCCGCAGGCTTTTTGCTTCGTGTTCTTTCAGGGGCTGTCATTATAGGGGTAGAGGCTTCCTCCTGGCTCCTTCTGTGTACCACTGCCCTATGCCTGTTCCTGGCGGCCAATAAACGGAAATCCGAACTGGATATTATGAAGGATGGGGCCAAGGAGTATAAAGCTACCCTGGGCGTCTATACCTCGGCCTTTTTGCAGCAGGTCATCACCATATGCCTTGCCCTGTGCATCGTGCTTTATTCGCTGTATGCCTATTTTACGGACATTCCCTATATGATGGCCACCGTGCTTTTTGTCATCTATGGCCTGTTCCGGTATCAGCTCCTGGTGCTTTCGGGCCAGCCGGGAGACAATATTGAGGTAACCGTCCTGAAGGACAAGCCCCTGCTCACAGATCTCATTCTCTGGGGTCTAAGCTGCCTTGTGATTGTGTGGAAGTTTTATTGATATAGCCGAACCTTCAAATGCTGTTTGGGAGAGATTGGTATGCTCCGACGGAATGCCCTTCCGATTGTCATTATCCTTGTATTTCTCGTTATCTATGGCACCTTTTTTGGCGTGCTTCAAGACCGGGGCCTCTACCGGATTACCCCGGACACCCATAATGATCGGTTCTTTTCTATGGACGATTCCTATTATGTCCAGAATTTTTATGCTTTTAAGCCAGACGATACGGGAAGGGTTGTCAAGCACCCGCTGCTGGTGGCCTTTGCCCACTATTTCACCCTGGCCGAAAGAGCGATCCTTGGTGAAAAGACTCTGGAGCACCATTATATGCTGATTATCCTCTTTCAGATCATGGTCCAGGTTCTTGCTCTGGCATGCCTCTATAAGACCCTTACGGTGCATTACAAGCTGAAAGAATGGCATGCCATTCTTTTAACAGCCATATACGGCCTGTCCTGTGCCTCACTGCTTTTTACACTGATTGCTGAAAGCTATGTGTTTAGTGGTGCGTTGTTAATCTTTACCCAGTGGTTTATTTTGCAGAAAAAACCCGTACCCGTGGTCATTATGGGTATCCTGCTGGGCGGAGTCACCATCACCAATATCTTTATATGGGGGCTTATGGTCCTATTTTATGAGGATAAGTTCTATAAGCGGGCAGTGTTGGGTGCCGTTGGTGTTTTCGGGCTTCTTTTGGCTATTTATCTTTTGCCGGTACGAGAGGTCTTTTACAGCCAGGTCTTTCATGTGTTTCAAAGCAGTCCTGCCAATTACAGGGACAAGTTTTCCCTTCTGTCCTGTGCACGCTACGGTTTCTATGCCATCTTTGGCTCCACATGGTTCTTTATCGATACGGTTAATACCTCGCCCTTCGGTCAGTTTCCGGGTTCTGCAGTCTCTTTTATCCCGTCGGCACCATGGTATCTGACCATTCTTATAGGAGTATGGGCTCTTGTGCTTCTGGTAGGGGTGATATTCTTAAGAAAAGACAGGTTGCTCATGTCACCTTTTGTAGTCATTTTATTCAATGTGGGCCTTCATGTGGTCATTCAGTATGGCTTGAAGGAAGGGTCACTCTACTCCCTTCACCATGCCTTTGCCCAGATTCTTCTGATGGCCTGTTGGCTGAGACCAAGAAAAAAAAGGAGCGCAGCGAGTCAAAGAGACCTCTACGATTGCTTTCTATCGACAGGTATATCATTTCAGTCCTTATGCTGTATGCTCTGATCATGACAGGTCTTAATATTTATGGAATGTTCACCCTTATGAGCTAGAGGGAACAGGCTTCGCTGAGGTTTACGCGACTATGAGTTTATGATACTATAAAGTGGAAAAAGTAATACAAGTGAGGTTCTGTTATGCCCAAAAAACGTATTGAAGAAAAACCAAGTAATTTATATATATTACCCATTGCCTTTGTGATAGCTGTGGTTCCACTCATTGTTTTTATGAAAGTGGATAAGCTAAGTGCTGTTGAGATTAAGAACTTTTACGGTGAGGAAACGTATAGTGATTTTTTTAGCTTTTATAAAAGCCAGTGGCTGACGATAGGTACCATTTTTGCCGTCTTTTTTTACTTTGCCCGTGGGTTGGTGAAGAAGCTGGACATTAGAAAAAGCTTTATTTATATTCCTACCTTTTCCTATGCCGGGTTAATCATTCTGTCAACACTATTTTCTGAAAACAAGGATATTGCCGTTAACGGCTTTGTGGCCCGTTATGAGGGTATGATCTCCCTGTTGTGCTATCTAGCTCTTTTGATGATAACCTTTAATCTAATCCAGTCGGAATTCCAGATCCGTTTCCTATTTGGTGCGCTTCTGGTTTCGGCGACTATAATTGGGCTGATTGGAGTGTTCCAGTTTGCGGGATATGATTTACTTCAGACAAGCTTTGGAAAGCGTCTTATATTCCCCAAGGCCTTTCATGAGGTCACCGAAAGTATGAAATTTCGATTTGATAAATACACGGTATATTCAACCTTCAGCAATCCAAACTATGTAGGAAGTTACGTGGCCCTTGTTCTTCCTATTGCATTTTTAGGGATTATCTGTTCCAAAAGGATCTATTTCAAGGTTGGAGCATCGCTTTTAACGGTTGTTCTGGCGGTTATGCTTTTAGGCAGCCGTTCCCGTGCTGGTATGGTAGGGGTGGCTGTAGTGATTGTCCTTGCCGCTATTGTATTCAGAAAGTATCTGTTTAAGAGAAAGCTATTGGTGGCTGCTGTCATAGTAGGGGTTCCAATTCTTTTCTTCAGTATGAACTATGTCTTAAAGGGTGCTCTTATTAACAGAATCCTCATGGAGTTTACCCAAACCGATGAAACGCACTATAACCTTCAGGACATTGTCTTTGAAGAGCGCAAGGTTTCCATTAAGAGTTCAACCGAGACCCTGGTTATCAAATTAAGTGAAGACTCACGCCTTTACTTTTACAATGATGAGGACGCCGCCCTTAATTATGATTTGACTGATATGGAGGATGGCGGAAAACATATCGTATTTACGGATGCACCCTATGAAAACTATACATTAACTCTAAAGGGCGACATTCTATTTATCGCTAACCGAGATTCCCAGATTATTTTAAGAGCAGAAAGCGATTCTTTTAAGTTTATTGGTAATCATGGCCAAGAGGTTGATACAATTCATAAGCCGGATACCATGGGCTTTGCAGGGAAAGAGCGCTTAGGGTCGGCCAGAGGTTATATTTGGTCGAGATCGCTGCCCTTGATTAAAAATGCGCCGCTTTTGGGATATGGGCCCGACAACTTTGTTGCAGCCTTCCCTCAGGATGACTACATAGGGAAAATCAGGGCTTATGGTACGGCATATATGATTGTAGACAAGCCTCACAACATACTTTTGCAGGTCGTTATCAATACTGGAATCCCCGCGCTGTTGGCTTTCTTAGCGCTTATTGGTTTCTATATTATCCAAAGTATAAAAATCTACTTTAAGAGTGTTGAAGGATCCTTCCTGTCTTTAACCGGAACGACGGTCTTTCTATCCGTCTGCGGCTACCTGGTGTCGGGAATGTTCAACGACAGTGTGGTTGCCATCGCCCCTATTTTCTGGGTGCTCTTGGGACTGGGGTTTGCATGTAACTCAATTATGAGATCGCAACAGAGAAGTGTGGGGACTGCTAAATGAAAGAAATGAATGAGCGCCCCAATTGTGGCAATGGCACAGAGAAAATTAAAGTACTACAGGTAAATAAACTATATTATCCTTGGACAGGTGGAGTTGAACGAGTCGTACAGCAACTGGCTGAAGGATTATGCGATAAGACCGATATGAAAGTATTGGTCTGTCAAGCCAAAGGACGGACAAAAGTAGAAACAGTTAATAACGTTCGTGTATATAAAGCTGGTAGTCTAGGAATTTACTTTTCTATGCCTATATCGTTATCTTTTATAAGGCATCTCAGGAAGTTATCAAAGGACAGAGATGTGATCCACTTTCATATGCCCTTTCCGCTTGGTGACTTGGCTTGCTTACTATCTGGGTTCAAAGGGAAAGTAGTGGTATGGTGGCATAGTGACATTGTTAGGCAGAAGTGTCTTATGATGTTTTATAGGCCTATCATGGAGCAATTTTTAGAACGGGCTGATGCAATTATCGTTGCCACCCAAGGACACATTGATGGTTCGGAATACCTTCCAAAGTACAGGTCAAAATGTGTTATAATACCATATGGTGTGGATGGAGATGTCGAAAAAAGAGCTGACAGCTACTGGGAATGTCCTCGACCTCGTCATAATCAAACAGTCAAGATGCTTTTTGTAGGCCGTTTGGTTTATTATAAGGGCTGTGATGTTCTTATAGAGGCTTTCAAAAAAGTAAAGGGAGCTGAGTTGATGATTATTGGGGATGGGGCATTAAAAGCCCCACTCCAGAGAAAGGTAAAAAGCTATGGACTGGAGAATAAGGTTACATTCCTTGGAAATGTGAGTGATGAAAGACTCAATCAGGCTTTCGAGGAGTGTGACGTGTTTGTACTGCCTTCAGTGGCTAAAAGCGAAGCATTTGGATTAGTTCAAATAGAAGCTATGGCTTATGGTAAGCCGGTAATCAACACAATGCTTCCTAGTGGAGTGCCTCATGTTAGCCTTGATCATATAACTGGATTAACAGTTCCTCCAAACGATGCGGAAGCTTTGGCAAATGCCATGCAATGGATGGTTGATCGTGAGGAAGAAAGATTGCAGATGGGAAAAAGAGCAAGAGAAAGGGTTAAAAAAAACTACCGGCTAGATGTAATGCTAAATAGAATCCTTGATTTATATAATCAATTGGTATCAAAAGAAAGGAACAAAAGTGAAAATAGCATTTGATATACAACTGCTTTTGAAAAATGAAATAACTGGTATTGGCTGGTGCGCTGATAATATAGTAAAGAATTTACCTCATATCAAAGGTAATGAGTATCAGATAAATTGCTTTTTGCCCAGAAATAAAGGTGAATTGCGTAATAGGGTGGATAAGTATTCACTATTTGGTTATCGTGTGAAAACATGTTCTTGGTTTAATAACGTTTTATATCAATTATTATCTAATTTTCTTTATCTGCCATATTCGCTTTTTTTCGGAGATGATCAAGATATCACCGTATTTTTTAATTATTTAGTTCCACCAGGAGTAAAAGGTAAAAAGATTGTTTTTATTCATGATATGGTATATAAGGCATACCCGAAAACAGTTCGTGGAAGAACAAAGTATATGCTCAACTTATCATTAAAAAAATCAACAAAAAGAGCCAATCATATAGTTACGGTCTCTCAATTCAGCAAGTCTGAAATAATAAAATATCTTAAGATTCCTGAAAGTAAAATATCGGTTGTTTATAATGGAGTTGATTTATCAATATATCATCCATATTACACGGAAGAAGATATAAACAGAGTACTTGAATATTATAAATTACCAAGACAATATCTTTTATACCTAGGAACACTTGAACCTAGGAAAAACATAGTAAGATTAGTACAGGCCTATGCGAAATTAAAAAAAGATGGTAACGAGATACCTAAGCTCGTTTTGGCCGGCGGGAAAGGGTGGATGTATGAAAATATTTTTAAAACTGTCGAAACATTAAATCTGGAGAATGACGTTATTTTTACAGGGTATGTTAAGCAGGCTGATGCTCCTATACTTCTTCGAGGAGCAAAGGTATTTTTATTTCCATCGATATATGAGGGTTTTGGCATGCCGCCTTTGGAGGCTATGGCATGCGGCACTCCTGTTCTAGCTTCAAATACTGCTTCCTTGCCTGAGGTTGTAGGTGATGCTGGTATATTGGTAGATCCTTTTTCAATAGAATCAATTCAGCAAGGGATGAAGTTACTTCTTGAAAATAAAATGGTAAGAGAAGAATTGTCGAAAAAGGGTCTTGAACGAGCAAGACAGTTTACATGGGCTAACTCTCTCCAAGGTTTACAAAAGGTATTTGAAACACTATAATTATACTTGAATTTCATAATTATTAATCATAGTTACTGATTGGGGTTAAAATGAAAATACTTAAGGAAATTTTTGACTACAGACAGATGATATATAGTTTAGTACGAAAAGACTTAAGAGGGCGTTATAAGGGATCTGTATTGGGTTTTTTATGGACATTCGTCAATCCTTTGCTGCAGCTCGTCGTATATACTGTGGTATTCTCAACAATTTTGAGGGCGGGAATTGATAAATATTACTTGTTCCTATTTGTAGCATTGGTTCCGTGGATATTTTTTCAATCTTCAATCACGGGAGGATCGAGCTCCATACTTAGCCAAAAGGATCTGGTTAAGAAAATATACTTCCCCAGAGAAGTTATTCCTATATCATATGTTACAAGTTGCTTTGTAAATATGTTGCTTACTTTCATCATTATATTTATTGTAGTAATAATTTCTGGGGTTCAACTCAATTTTCTAGGTGTGTTATGCCTACCTATCGTGATGCTTGTTGAGTATATTCTGGCACTTGGTTTTGCCATGATTGTTTCTGCAGTAACCGTTTATTTTAGAGATTTGGAACATATTTTGGGGATTCTAACAATGGCATGGCTGTATTTAACCCCAATAATGTATTCCATTGATATGGTACCTGAGAACTTTAGGCATTTGTTTATAATTAATCCAATGACGCCTATTATTACTGCTTATAGAGATGTTTTATACTATGGCCAGGTACCACATATCAATACGTTGCTGAATGGTTTTATTTTGGGCGTAGTATCTTTGATTGTAGGATTTCTTGTTTTCGGAAGGCTTAAAAGGCATTTTGCGGAGGAATTGTAGTGAGTGTTATAGAGGTTAAAGATGTTCACAAAAAGTTTAAGGTTTACTATGATAAGGGGCAAACGCTTAAAGAAAGATTGCTCTTTAAAAATCGTGCGTACCATGAAGATCGGTGGGTACTTAATGGTATCAGCTTTTCAGTTGATGCGGGTGAGACTTTAGGCCTTATTGGTGAGAATGGTTGTGGTAAGTCCACCATGTTAAAAATGATGACAAAGATTATGTATCCTGATAAAGGAGAAATCTCCATAAAAGGTCGCGTCTCAAGCTTGATTGAATTAGGAGCCGGATTTCATCCCGATATGAGCGGGCGTGAAAATATATACACCAATGCTTCAATATTCGGGCTTACGAAAAAAGAGATCGATCGGAGACTGGATGATATTATCTCTTTCTCTGAATTAGAGGAATTTATTGATAACCCGGTAAGAACTTATTCGTCAGGTATGTATATGAGATTGGCTTTTTCTGTGGCAATTAATGTTGATGCTGATGTTTTGCTTATCGATGAAATTCTGGCAGTTGGCGATGCTAATTTCCAAGCAAAGTGCTATAACCATCTACGCAAACTCAAATCAAAAGGGGTAACTATTGTTTTGGTTACCCATGATACAAATACAATAGAGACGTTTTGCAACAAAGCTATCTGGATAAATGAGGGTAAAATGATGATGTATGATAAATCCTCAAAAGTAGTGGATGCATACATCAACTATATGAATGAAAAAAGGTACCAGCAGCTAGCGAGTCAGCGAATCAACGTACCTGTCTCTGAACCTGAGTCTTGCCAGGAAGAAAATCAATCGATTGAAGTGACTCAAAATCGAGCAGTAAATTCAAATCAACCTGAAGAGAAGCAACACAACGAAAAATCATCTGATAAAGTCAATGTAATTCCAAAGGAAATGGCGATTACCAAAGTAGTACTGAAAAACTCCGAAGGGATGGAGACATTGGCTTTTCGGGGCGGAGAAAGCATAAGCATCGAAATACATTACCATTCTTTAAAAAATAGTGATGAGTACAACTTTGGTATAGCAATTTGGTCTCCGGAGGGCAATCGCATCTTTGGAACGACAACTCATGATGAAGATTTAACAATAGAAGTATCACAAGGCGATGGATTCATCTGTTTTTCTACTGATAAATTGCAATTACTCAGTGGACAATATTTACTGCATGTAGCTGTTGCAAGCCTAAAAAGTGATTTTATTCAATACTTAAGGGATTATTGTACTTTTGAGGTTGTATCAAGTAGTAAGAGCGTAGGTTTATTTGATATGCAGCACAAATGGGTAATAAGTGATGATTTAAAAGGTATTCAAAAAAAAAGCAATTTCGCAACGATCCAGTGTAATGAAGTTCAGGAAACCGACTTATCTCAATCTGATTTTAACCAGATGCTTCTTAAAGCTATGGAAGATCCTATTATAAAAAAAAATATTGCAATGATTAATACGAATCATATTCGTGTTTTTGGAAGCCCGGATCGTATAAAGATGAGTAAGACAGCTAACATGGTAAATACTTTATTTAATACGGTATCAGGGGATATAGCAATAGGAGAATATGTGTTTGCAGGGCACAATGTGAGTCTTATTACAGGTACACACGATATTCATTGTACAGGTGAGGATCGCCAGAAAGCTTTTCCAACGGCCGGCAATGATATTATTATTCATGATGGGGTTTGGTTAGGATCTAATTGCATGGTTCTGGGACCCTGTCGTATAGAAAAGGATGCTGTGGTAGCTGCCGGGAGTGTAGTTCTTCCTCATACACATATCAAACCAGGCGAGGTATACGCTGGTGTCCCTGCTAAAAAAGTGAAAGACATTAGCCAACGAAAGGAAGGTACAGCGAATGGAAGATTTAACTATAGTAGATCAGATAATGAAAAAAATAGAGGAGAACTATAGAGGTGTTTTTACCATTAATGGTGATGACCAGCTTTCTTCTGAAATCTATCAAAAAATTCAGTCAAGTCAAAAAAATATGTTTAATGGCTATAATGGTACTTTCAAGGCGGTGATGATGAGCTGCAATGATTTTTGTCAGAGGTATGATGACAACATTGAGATTCGTAAAGGTGGTATCGTTTATGGCCCGTACTTTCGTTTTTATCCTGGAAAGTATATCGCTAAATTCAATATAACTGCTTCTCAATCTGCGAGGTATGCTGTTGATATTAATGTACCGGGTAAAGGTATAATTGAAAACAAAGAATTACAAGGTTCTCAAGACAATATTTCGATTTCTTTTAATATTGACGAGGTTGTGGATCAGGTAGAGTTTCGGGTACATAATAATTCGGACGATACACTAAAATTTCATAGCATTGTTGTTACTGTAGAGCAACCGGAACATCAGCAGAACGGGTTTGCAGAAACTCATGTTATGAGAGCTGAATCAGATATGGCTGTCCCGCCTATAGACTTATCAGCTCTGGAGCATTATGATGCGCTTATTCAGGCTGATATTGAAGCAACAGGACGGGTTGCGGCATGTGCTATGCCTTCGAAAACACGGTTTTTGTGGCTTAAAAAGCTTATTCGAAGAGTAATAAAGGTTTATACTGCTTTTCAAATTGAATTTAACTGTCGCATAACCGGAACGGTACGCAATTTGTATGGAAAGCTACATTCCGTAACCGATTTGATAAAACGTTTAAGCATGTTTGTTTTTGCCAATCAACAAGCGGTTCAGGATCTTAAAGTACAATACGATCTCTTGAAGGAGGTTGTGGAACGTATTCAACGAGATGAGGATGAAAATAAACATGCGCTCTTCCTCTTGACCAAGCGAGCTATTACACATGATCAGGTGAGTGAAGTTAAGTGGCAGCTAGAAAAATTGAGAGTAGAAATAAACGAAATCAAAGATTCTATTCAGAATCTTATAGAGGAACAAAATGATTTTGATATTGTAGAGCAACAAATAGATAATTTGAGAAATGAGGGCAAAGACTTGCATGATAAAATGCCCATACTGGAAGAAAGACAAGCGGAGTTGCAGGAATCAATTCATGTGCTTGAAAATGAGCAGAAAAGATTGTTTGATATGATAGAACAACTTGGAGAACTCCAACAGCGCTATAATACTCAAAGTACTGATGATATAAAGCGTGCTTTTCAATCGGAAGAACATCATGCAAAAGAGATCCAATCTCTATGGAAAAAGATACAGGAACTGGATAATGACTTCCTTAACCAGTGGAAGTTTAACAGAGAAACAAATCAAAATCTTAGTAGTATATGGTCGACGTATCAAACATTTAGACAGGAAGTGTTTTATGAGTTAGATTTTCGTATACGTCAGCAGGGAAAGGGAGATGATCGTAGAATAACATATTCTACAGATTATATTGTTAAACCTACAGCAGCAGAAAAAATTAGTCAAGCAGGGGGTAAAATTCGATTAAATCTTGGTAGCGGTAATAAGATTATAGAAGGTTATGTTAATGTCGATGCAAGAGATTTACCTGCTGTAGATATCGTCGCTCAGCTTTCAGATCTACCTTTTAAGGAAGGCACTATTGATGAAATACTTTCTGAGCATGTGATTGAACATTTTACTAATGCACAGCTTCAAAATGAGCTTTTTCCGTATTGGAAGCGTCTTTTAAAACCAAATGGCGTGTTGCGGGTAATCTTTCCGGATTTTGATGCCATGCTTTTGGATTATCAATCCGGCGAAATTTCTTTCAGTCAGTTGGCGCAGGTGGTAATGGGCGGACAAGATTATCTGCTGGACTACCATTATAGTCTACTTACGCCCGAAAGAGTGATGGAGATGCTAGAAAAGGCGGGCTATCGAAATATAACCGTAACGATACGTGGCAGGAGAAACGATATTTGCCGTGAATCTGAAATAATAGCGACAAAGTAAAGGGTTGTTGACGATGAGAATCTATCAGGTAATGGATGCCTTAGATTATGGAGATGGTGTCAGTAATAGTGTTATTAATACACACTTACTCCTCAATAAAATGGGAATAGAAAATCAAATCTACTCCAAGTGGTGGAACGATCGCGTCAGGCAATATACCATGGAGATATCAAAACTGAGGGTAAAGCCTGATGATATTGTGATATATCATTTTTCCGGTAAAAGTCATATTATTGATGAAGTGAGTATGCTGCCCTGCCAAAGAGTACTTTGTTATCACAATGTGACACCCCCGGAATTTTTCAAGGATAATAATCCACAGGCCTACGAAAACTGTTTAGCCGGACTTCGACAGCTGGCAGAGAAGTGGATTAATTTTCACTATTTTTGTCCGGTTTCCGAATTTAATATGAAGGATCTTATGTCATATGGAATTTCGGAGAAGAAAATCGATGTTTTACCTATTGTAATGAATCTTGAGCGTCTGGATAACGTTCCCTATAATCAAGCTCTCTATCAAAGTCGGAAGAGTAATCTTAACATAATATTTGTCGGACGAGTTGCACCAAATAAACGCATTGAAGATATTTTGGACATTTTTGAAAATTTATACTGTTATTATCGTCAAGATGTTAAGCTCACCTTGGTGGGTAATACCGATGATCATAGTCACTATGCCCAAATGTTAATGTCTAAGTTAGCTGGCCTGAGGTGCAAGGAACAGGTAACCTTTACTGGCAAGGTAACTTCTGATGATTTATATGCCTATTATAAGAGTTCTGATGTTTTTTTATGTATGAGTGAGCATGAGGGTTTCTGTATTCCACTGATTGAGGCAATGTATTTTAAAATTCCTGTTGTTGCCTATAATTCCTGTGCTATTCCATATACAATGGGAGGAGCCGGTGTGCTGGTACACAGAAAGGATATCCCTGTTATTGCCGGTTTATTGGATAGTTTGCTCAATGATCACGACCTTAGGAATCGTATTATATCTCGGCAAAGCAAAAATATTCAAAAGTATACAACCTCTGCTTTACAGTGTCAGTTACAATGCCTTATAGATAAATGGAGTGTGAAACATGTTTAATCCAACAGTATCTGTTATTATTAACACATACAATCGTGGTCATCATTTGAAACGATTGCTTGATATGCTTTCTTATCAAACATACGATAATTTTGAGGTAATTGTTGTGAATGGACCTTCAACCGATAATACGGAGGATGTATTGAACCAATACAAGTCTATTATAAAGATTGAAACCTGTCCAGAAGTTAACTTATGTGCTTCAAGAAATATAGGAGTTAAAGCTGCTGCGGGAGAGATAATAGCATTTATTGATGATGATGCCGTACCGGAGAGTAAATATTGGATAGAAAATGCTGTCAAGCCTTTTTTGGATTCTGAGGTAGGGGCTGTTGGCGGTTTAGTTAAACGAATTAATGGTGACCTTGAATTTGCCTATGGTGTGATGTCGATTTTTGGTGATAATCGAGCAGTTTGCAGTAATAAGGGAGAGTATGAGACCCTAAAAGGTGAATTTTTTAATGGCACTGCAGGCGGCAACAGTTTTTTTAGATTAAGTGCAGTAAAAGCTGTTGGCGGTTTTGATGAATATTATATATATTTTTTGGATGAGACAGATCTTTGCTACCGTATAGCTAAGGCCGGTTATAAAATATTGCATCTTGATATAGCCAATATCTATCATGAAGCTGCTAAAAGTGTAAATAGAAAATCGCCATATCATCTTAATTGGGATATAATTACCCAATCAAAAGGTTATTATATTATTAAAGCAACTGAGAATATTGGTATATCCGTTGAGGAAAGAAAAGCACGAGCAATTGCTTCAATTAATGGATGGCTTAACGATTTTAAATGGATGAAAAATGAAAAGAAGATTAGCAAGGAAGACTATAAGAACTTCGTAGAAATGGCTACAAATGGTATTAGGCGTGGCATCGAAGATGGGTTACATTTAGAACGTAAGCTCCAGAATAATATTATTCCTGAAAAAAACACCTTTAAACAATATGATAAGCAGTTTTCTAAAAAGTATCTTAATATTTGCATGTTATGCGAATATGATATTATTAACCCCATGGGTGGTATTCCTGTTTATACTCATATGATGGCAAAGCAGTTCGTGAAAATGGGACACAATGTCCATGTGATTTCTAAAGGAGAAAAGTGTGAACTCAAAAATATAAATGGCATCAACGTATACACAGTTGTACCCGAACATTTAGAAATAGATGAACTTCAAGGTGCTCCTACCTGTAATAGAATACTGGATTTTTCTTATGCCTGTTTTAAGATGACACAATTATTGAAGTCTGTATTTTTTATTGATATTGTTGAAACCCCGATATGGGATACCTATGGTTTAGTAAGTGCCTATCTGGAGAAGGATATACCTGTTGTAACGAGGTTGCAGACACCCTTGAAAATGGTTATGGATACCATGCATATCCAACAGAATTCTGATCTTGTCCTTCTTACCAGGTTTGAGGAGGCTTTACTTCGCAAATCAACGGCTTTAATTACAATCAGTGATTGTGTCTATGATACGATTAAGGACTTATATGAATTAACCGAAACTCCGCCGACGTTTAAGAATTATCTTGGAATTGATCCATCAGTGAAAGCGAAGCAAATCAGAAAGGATGATGGAAAGATTATTATTTTCTTTGTAGGAAGGCTAGAGCGGAGAAAAGGTATTGATAGTATTATGGCAGCTATACCTTATCTATTAGAGAAGTACCCCAATGTAGAATTTCATCTTGCGGGTGATTATGATATCTATGATGAGGTAATACAGGATACTTTTAAGAATAAATTTTTAAAAGATAACAAAAAAGCACATTGGCTTGATCATGTGAAATTTATGGGCAAGATCTCAGATGAAGAAAAGGAACAAGAGTTTGCCGATTGCGATATTTTTGTCTCACCTTCACTCTATGAATCCTTTGGTATTATTTTTATAGAGGCTATGAGATACGGGAAACCCGTCATTGGTTGTAATGTAGGTGGGATGAAAGAAATTATTGTTCATGAGGAAACAGGATTACTCTGTGAACCTGGAGATTCTGAAAGCTTCAAAAAATGCGTTGAAAGATTGATCATAGACAAGGATAAGCGTCAAAAAATGGGACAAGCCGGATTGAAAAGACTGAATAGCCACTTTACTGACGAAATAATGTGTAAGGGAAGCCTGGAGATATATCAAAAGCTGATAAATAAATAATTGATAGATTGACTGTAATATGTTGAAAAAAGTCAGCATGCATCGCCATTAACTGGGATTGATAGGCTAGTCGATTTATAATTTGTGGTAGAGCCGATTGATGTAGAGGTTAGCAATATGGATGAATTTATAAAAGTGCGTAGTCAAATAGATCAAAAAATTGCTGCTGAGATAATAGAAAGAGTAGAGCTGAAGAAAAAAGATACATACCAGCTAAATAAAATATCAAGATCCTTTCGTTTGATGGCGGAAAAGCAAGATGTCCAAGATATGGAGATTCTACTGAAACAGTTGGAGAACCAGGCTCATTTAAGACTAAGCAACCCTTTAATATCTTATGATGAGAAATTTAGCAAAGGAAAGTTTCTTGCTCGGAGGATTATTCGGAAGCTGATAAAGTGGTATATTGAACCTATTGCTCAACAACAAAGCGAATATAATCAACTGGTTTTGGAAGCAATCAAAGCTTTATATGACAAAAGGAGCGAAAACTGAGGGCTGATGAGGATAATCCAAATATTGCAGACGATATCCTTTGGGGATGCAATAAGTAATGATGTACTTGAAATTGATAAAGTTTTAAATGAAAAGGGGTATGAATCCAGCATTTATGCAGAATTTATTCGCGGGAAAAACACTGCCAGATTTGTGCGTCCTATTAATGAGCTTAATAATCATGTAAAAGAAGAGGATGTTGTTATATATCATTACTGCATCGGAACTGAATTAACCTATTGGTTTAAAAATCAGAACTGTACAAAAATCTTAATCTATCACAACATAACCCCGCATGAGTTCTTTATTAAATACAGCAAGGACATGACCGAAATTACAAGATACGGAAGAATGGGTTTATATGATTTAGTAGGACATGTCGATTATGTTATTGCTGATTCTTCTTATAATAAGCAAGAGCTGATTGATATTGGATTCAAAAACGTAAGTGTTATTCCGGTGTTGATTGATTTTTTAAAATATAAATCTTCGCCTGATGGGAAGGTTATCAGGCGATATAAAGACGGAAAGAAAAATATTCTTTTTGTGGGACGATTGGCACCAAACAAATGCCAAGAGGATATAATTCTTGCTTTTGCCTATTATAGACAGAACATCAACCCCAATAGCCGGTTGATCCTTGTTGGTTCCAATGCAGTTCCTAAATATGCAGATGATATAAGGGCTTTACCAGGCAGATTAGATCTTGATGATGTAATTTTCGCCGGTCATGTGACCCAGGAGGAACTCATAGGGTACTATAGTGTTGCGGATGTATTCTTATGTATGAGCGAGCACGAAGGATTTTGCGTACCTTTGGTAGAAAGTATGTTGTTTGATGTGCCAATCATAGCATTTGAATCTTCTGCAATATCGGATACGCTTAAAGATAGCGGTATTATCTTTTTAAAAAAGGATTATGCCCGAGTTGGAGCGCTTTTAGATATTATTATGAATCAGACGGATATTAGAAACAAGATTATTGAGAAGCAAAAGGAGAGGTTGCAGTATTTTAGCTATGATTCAGTTAAGCAAGAGCTTTTAACTTTCATAGAAGATGTCATTGCTAAAAAGAGGAGTAAGCAATAGACGAATGATAGTAATAGCCAAACTATGTTTGGCTATTACTTACTGATAGCCGCCAATAGTCTAAGATATCGGATAACGTTTGCTCTATTGGAATCTTAGTGGACCAGCCTGTACATAGGACTAGCTTAGTAATATCCGCTTCAACAATAGGTGTATCCAAGGGGCGGAACTTCTTTTCATCAATTACTACCGAAATGGGATGCTCTGAAAAAGTTAGGATTTTATGTAGGATCTCATCGATCGATATAGCTTTGCCACTTCCAACATTATAAATTTCTCCGGGAGTACCTTTTTGAATGAGGACCGAATAAGCTTTTACTACATCACGTACATCGGTAAAATCTCTTTTTACATTTAAATTACCAACCCGAATGACAGGCTCGCGCAATCCATTCTCAATTTCAGCTACTTGCTTGCAAAAGTCAGCCACTACAAACATCGGAGCTTGCTTTGGCCCGATATGATTAAAAGCACGAACCATAATTATATTCATCTGATAGGCATCAGCATATATTTTACCAATCATATTTTGGCATGCTTTTGTAGCGGCATAAATATTTCCGGGACGTATGGCGTTGCTTTCGTTTATAGGTATTTCTTCAGGCTGAACATGTCCATATTCTTCACCTGACCCAATCAGTAAAATACGTGGATTATAATCTAATTCTCTTATTGCTTCTAATACATTGACAGTACCCTTAATATTGACATCAATGGTGAGAGTAGGGTTTTTCCAGGAGAGGGAGACGGAACTCTGGGCAGCTAAGTGAAAAATGTAGTCTGGTCTTGTTCTATTGAGTAGGGCACTTACAGAACCTTTTTCTAGAATATTAAGATTAAACACCTCGATGTCTGTTCGTTCTATTACCTCATTCTCTAATTTGGTAACATAAACAGTCCATCCGCAATCCTGCTTAAGGTGATCTATGAGGTAACTCCCAACAAAGCCGGCACCACCAATAATTAATGCTTTCATACAATTCCCCCATCCTGATAGAATTTCTGGCTATACATTCTTTAGCCGTATTTCTTTTTCCACTAATCTTATATCATTCTCGACCATTCTTTTTACCAATTCATCGAACGATATCTCGCGTTTCCATCCGAGAACTCTCTCTGCTTTACTTGGATCACCAAGTAGGATGTCTACTTCGGCAGGACGGAAAAATTTCTTGTTAATTGATACAATTGTATCTCCGGTTGCTTTATTGATTCCAATTTCATCTATGCCTGTACCTTGCCACTCAACTTGGATTCCTGCATGATGAAATGCTGCCTCAACAAACTCACGAACAGTTCTTGTCTCCTTTGTTGCAATGACATAATCATCTGCAGTATCCTGCTGAAGCATCAACCACATGGCCTTAACGTAATCTTTGGAATGTCCCCAATCGCGTTTTGAATCTAAGTTTCCAAGTTCAAGCTTGTTTTGTATACCAAGCTTAATGCGAGCGACACCATAGGTTATCTTTCTGGTTACAAATTCTTTTCCGCGCCGTTCGCTTTCATGATTAAATAAGATACCGCTGCAGGCAAAAAGATTGAAGCTTTCTCTATAGTTTTTTGTAATCCAATGTCCATATAGTTTTGCTACACCATAAGGGCTCCGTGGATAGAATGGAGTGGTCTCCTTTTGAGGGATCTCCTGAACCATTCCGAACATTTCACTGGTGGAGGCTTGGTAGAAGCGGGCTGATGGTTTAACCGTGCGAATTGCCTCAAGGATGTTAGTCACTCCTATGGCATCTATCTCTGCGGTTGCCACGGGTTGTTCCCAGCTTGTCCCGACAAACGATTGAGCAGCTAAGTTATAGACTTCATCTGCTTGAGATATGTTCATTGCATTAATCAATGATACCAAATCCGTCATATCCGCATAAATAAAATTAATTTTGTCCTTGATATGTTCAACGTTTCCGTAATCAACCACACTTTTTCTACGTATTATACCATATACCTTATATCCTTTTTCCAGAAGCAGCTCAGCCAGATATGAACCATCTTGTCCTGTTATACCCGTAATTAATGCTTTCTTCATTATAATAAACTCCTTTTAGAATAGTACTAGATATACTCATTTCTATTGCAAATCTTTAAATTTTCAAGAACTTTCTTTATATCTCCGGCACTGTTCTTATCGCAAATGAGGGTAGCATCATCAGTATCTACAATAATGAAATTTTCAACACCAACAGCAGCTATCAGTTTTTTCCCACCTTCTATAATGCAATTCTTTGAGTCTATAGTTATAACATTTCCATTGATTACATTGCCATATTCGTTTGATTTTCTGATTCGTTCAAGCGCAAGCCAGGAACCGACGTCATCCCACCCAAAGGTACCCGGAATGGTATAGATATCCTCAGATTTTTCCATAATGCCATAGTCAATTGAAACTGAAGTGAACTTACGATACTCCTTCTCAAGAATACGGTCTTCATCTTCTTTCCCGATTACGTTAAGTATTGATTCTAGGCCATGATAGGTCTCTGGCAGATGTTCTTGAATTTTTTGAAGAATGGAGGATACCTTCCAAACAAATATACCACTATTCCAGAGATATTCTTCACTTGCCACATATTCTTTTGCTATCTCTAAACTCGGCTTTTCAACGAATCGTTCTACTTGAAAAGCTCTGCCGTAGCATTTATTCGGGTTGAATTTAATATAACCATAACCAGTCTCGGGATGATCGGGGGTAACGCCTATAGTAATTAGATTGCTGTTGGTTTGTGCTATTTCAATAGCATCTTTAAGTGTATTAATAAACATACTGCTGTATTTAATGAGATGATCTGAAGGGAGAACTACCATAACAGCATCATCATATTTTCTCATGATATGTATTGCACCAAGTCCAATACAAGGAGCGGTATTTCGACTAATTGGTTCGTATAATATATTTTCTTTTGGGATACTGGGCAATTGCTCAAGGACCAATGATTTGTAGTCTCTATTAGTGCATACATATATATCATCTAGATCAACTAATGGAAGTATTCTTTCAACTGTTAACTGAATCATGGTCTTTCCGTCATCAGTTAAAGAAAGAAACTGCTTTGGCATATTTTTCCTACTTTTTGGCCAAAAGCGTTCCCCACGCCCACCAGCCATGATAAGTGCTGTTACTTTCAACTTAAACCATTCTCCTTTTGTCAGTAATGTCGCTCTTTAATAATACCGTATGTGACAGAATGATGCAATTCATTTGAGGAGCATTCCTGTAAAGAAAATAAATGAACTTTGAAAAACAAGACACCTCGCAATAAGATAGAGATGTGCTGATTCAGACAAGAAAGGCACAAAACTAAAATATTGGAGGCGTCATATATGAAGCGT
>Ga0209537_1001519_pt1 | contig 25794 bp, 16 predicted proteins | sample BioPla4DNA1_FD_187698 | JGI IMG/M metagenome (GOLD analysis project Ga0209537, IMG submission 187698) | Biogas fermentation microbial communities from Germany - Plant 4 DNA1 (SPAdes) (version 2) | ecosystem: Engineered > Bioreactor > Anaerobic > Digestate | place: Bielefeld, North... | reverse complement strand
TGTGTCGGCTTGCACTGATAATTGTAATTCCTCAGGTTGTGAAGGTAAATGCAACTGTTAGGGTTGCATTTGCTTTTTCTCTTGACGCTGACAAAAAAAGCTGACAAAAAAAGTGACAAAAAAAGTAAAATACCCCCCCTTGATCTTCTATCGAAGATGTATTATAATTAATTTCGCTGAAGTTATTATTTCAAAGCCGGAGTGGCGGAATTGGCAGACGCAAGGGACTTAAAATCCCTCGCCTTTTATAGGTGTACCGGTTCGATTCCGGTCTCCGGCACCACCAGTGGCGGCGTAGCTCAGTTGGTTAGAGCATACGGTTCATACCCGTAGTGTCACTGGTTCGAATCCAGTCGCCGCTACCATACGGGCCATTAGCTCAGCTGGCTAGAGCACCTGACTCTTAATCAGGGTGTCCGGGGTTCGAGTCCCTGATGGCCCACCATCGAAATGAGACCTGGCGTAAGCTGGGTTTTTTCTTTTTTAAAGCCAAAATTACGAAAAACCCAGAACGCATAAAATGTATATTTGCGTCTGTGGAGCCGCAGCTTCCGATGAGAACACAAACAGGCCTGAGGGTTGTCTTCTCAGGCCTGCTTCAAAAAGGGACTTGCTTTCCCTGTATAGTAAACCTTAAGCTGATGCAGGGCCCTGGTGCACGCTACATACAGCAGCTTTCGCTCCAGCTCGCTGGCGTAGTTCTCCTCGTTTGCATCGTAGACAAGGGCCACATCGAATTCCAAACCCTTGGCCAGATAGACGGGGATCACCATCACACCCTGCTCCATGGCCTTGAGATTTGGTGTAACGAGCTTTACAGGCAGAGAACCTTTCAGGTCTGCATAGACTTTTTCAGCCTGGGCACGGCTCTTGCAAACAATGGCCACTGAATTGTACCCCTGCTTCAGAAAATCTCCAACATCCTGTGTTATGGAAGCGAGGAGCATCTGTTCATTTTCCGCAGCTACAACCTGAGGCTCTTCCCCGTGGCGGGCAAAAGAGCCAGCCTGGCCCCTGCCCAGTATTTTCTGCGTGAAGCGGTTGATTTCGTAAGTGGAGCGGTAACCTGTGGTCAGAACTGCCTTATTCGGGTTGGTTTTTTGCAGCAGCTGAATTATCTCATCGTAAAAAGAGTCGTCGAGATTCTTGGCAATGGTCTGGTTCAGATCGCCTAGAATTGTATAACGGGACTCGGGGAACAAGAGCTTGAAGATGGTATAGTGTATTGAATCGTAATCCTGGGCTTCATCGATTACCACATGCTTGATCTCTGAAAAAGACTTGCTCCCCTCGACTTTAAGGTAAAGATAGGCAAGGGCAGCTGCATCCTCGCAGCAGACCAGACCCTGCTTTAGGTTGTATGCTGTATCTGTAATAATCTCCTGAATCCTGTCAGGCAGCGGAATGCCTTTTGCCAGCTTGAAGAAAAGCTCTTCATCAGTAAACAGCAGCTTATATACCTGCCAGTAATCAACGTGGGTCATTTGCTTTAACTGCTCTAGAAAGGGTCTTGTTCTTTTGATCGAGAGCAAACGGCTGAAAGACTCCGCATCAAAGGGATGCTGTTGGCCAGCATTTACAAACTTCTCGATTTGCTGCAGCCTTGTTTTCTGCAAGGTTTTGATTTTGGCCAAAACCTGCTCCTTCAACCTCGACAGCTGTCTGTTTAAGGGGATGTCCAGTTTGCTGTTTAAGAGTTTGCTTTTCAATTCCTGGCGGGTGGCAATAATCTGGCCGTGGTAATACAGGTCTTCAAAAGGAATCTTTTTCCGGGCATAATACCTAAGCAGCCTGTCAAGAATCTGCACAAATTCCCTGGAACCCTTAAAAGCAGCAGCTTCTTGTCTGAGGGGGCTTTGGTGTATATGCTCCAACTGCTCCTCCCGGGATTCCAGCACAAAGCGTTTTTTGAAAAACAGCTTGAGCAGATTATGAAAAGTGATCTGCTGGACATTCTCCTCGCCCAGTTCCGGAAGAACATTTGCAGTGTAAGCGCTGAAAAGCTCGTTGGGGGAGATGATCAGGATGTTTTCAGGACTAAGGCTGCCGCTGGGCCCCTCGTAAAGCAAAAAGGCAACGCGGTGAAGGGCAATGGAAGTTTTGCCGCTGCCGGCTATTCCCTGCACTATGAGGAGGTCGCTTGTGGTATCGCGAATGATTATATCCTGTTCTTTTTGGATGGTTTCAACGATATTGCGCATCTGCGGGGAAGCGTTGCGGGCTAAAAGCTCCTGCAGGATCTCATCAGTGACCCGAATGCTGCTGTCGAAAAAGTATTCCAGTTTGCCATCTTTGATTTTATACTGCCGTTTAAGGAGTACCTCCCCGGAAATCTTTCCCATAGGGGCCTCGTAGCTGGCCTGCCCAAGTCCAGAGCGGTAGAAAAGACTGGAAATGGGGGCCCGCCAATCGTAAACTTGGATGTTTTGGGTTTTAGGATCGATTACATTGGCAAGACCAATATAGATTTTGTCCGCCTCGCTGCTTTGGTCTTCCCGAAAGTCTATTCTCCCGAAATAGGGAGCGCTGAGCATTTTTTGATACTTTTTCAGCCGGGTGCTGGAAAGCAGATAGCTGGTTGTCTGGCTGTCAACTTCGGCAAGGTATTGGTTGATCTCAGTGAGTTTCGCAAAGTCCTGGCTGGCGTAGGCAGTATTTCTCCACATCTCTGCCCTCAGACCAATGATCTTATCCCGCCGTTTTGCCAAAGCCTCTGCTTCAGCTGCAAGTTCCCGCCGAATGATCTCAATTGTTTCTGCAAGGTAAGCTTTTTCTAGCTCGAAGCTTCGCTTGTAGTCTGTAATTTCAAACAACCCCCTCTGGTTTGGATTAGGGGCCCTAATGCGGACTAATTAATAGCATTTGCTGTTTGCTTTCTTTTTACCCATTCGCGATCTTTTCGCTATAGCAGCAGTTATTCCTGCTGCGAAAGGAAAACCTCCCGAGGGAGGCTTGAAGACAAAACTCAAATGGCCAGCAGTCTGGTCACTATGAGGAAATAGATCCCCAGGGCCACAGCATCAACGATGGTTGTAATCAAGGGGCTTGCCATAATGGCAGGATCCACCCGGAAAAACTTGGCGATTAGAGGAAGGGCACCTCCCACCAAATTGGCAAACAGCACTGTGAGGAACAAACTAATGCTCACTGCTGAAGAGATCAGAAAGCCCACTTTCTGCAGGTAAAAGAGTCTGAGCATATTGGTTGCTGCCAGCACCCCGCCTACAATAATTCCCACAGCCAGCTCTTTTTTCAGCACCCTGAAAAGATCCCCCGTACTGATTTCTCCTAAAGCCAGGCCTCGGATAACCAGGGTGGAGGATTGGGAGCCCGCATTGCCCCCTGAATCCATGATCAGAGGAATGAAAGCAGCTAGCAAAACAACAGCCTGCAGCAGGTCTTCAAACCTTTGGATAATGGTGGCAGTAAAGGTGGCTGAGATCATCAACACCAAGAGCCAAATCACCCTGTGCTTGGCCAGACTCCAAAGGGGTGTTTTCAGGTATTCCTTTTCAGACGGCTCCATACCGGCCATCCGCTGGAAGTCTTCTGTGTTCTCTTCCTCAACAATGTCCAGGACATCGTCGATGGTGATAATGCCAACTAGCCGATTCTCGTTGTCTACAACGGGCATGGCGAGAAGGTCGTATTTTCTGAACCTGTCTGCCACATCCTCCTGGTCTTCCAGGGTATGGGCGTAGATGATGTTTGTTTCCATGATCTCTTGCAGCTTTACCTCAGCATCGCTTAAAATCAACTTGCGAATGCTGACAATCCCCTCGAGCCTGCGGTCTTCGGCCAGCACATAGCAGGTGTTGATGGTTTCCTTGTCCACGCCGGTTTTTCTAATGTGGGCCAGGGCTTCCTGAACTGTCATTTCTTTTTTCAGGTCCACATACTCGATGGTCATGACGCTGCCGGCAGAATTTTCCGGATAGCTGAGGAATTGGTTCAAGAGCTTTCTCGTCTTTTCGTCTGCGCTGCGCAGCACTTTCTTCACGAAGTTTGCCGGCATTTCTTCCAAAAAGTCTACTGTGTCGTCTAAGAAAAGCTCATCGAGAATGGAGCGGATCTCTTTTTCGGTGATGTTCTCAACAATATACTTCTTCTGCTCTGAAGACAGATAAGCAAAGACATCTGCTGCCAGATCTTTCGGCAAAATGCGGAAAATGATTAAAATCTTCTCCAGGGGCACCTCCTCTAAAAAGTGGGCGATGTCCACCGGGTTTTGACCTATAATCAGGTTGCGAGCCTGGTTCAGCTGGTTGTTGTCGATGAGCTCCAAAATGTCCTTCATCAGGCTCCCTCCCTTCAAACAGCAGTGCTGTTAGATGATCACTATTCTAGTGGCAATGAGAAAGTAAATTATCAGAGCGACAACGTCTACAATAGTTGTAATCAAAGGGCTTGCCATAATGGCGGGATCCACCCGGAAAAATTTGGCAAGCAGGGGAAGGGCTCCCCCTACCACATTAGCCAGTATCACCGTGAAAAACAAGCTGGTGCAGACAGTGGCGGAAATGGCAAAACTCATCCCCTGCAGATAATAGAGCCTCAGCATATTGATGCCGGCTAAAATTGTCCCCACGATGATCCCAACGCCCAGCTCTTTGCCCAGAATTCTAAACAGGTCTTTTTTGTCGATTTCTCCCAAAGCCAGTCCTCGAATCACCAGGGTGGCAGACTGAGAGCCTGCATTGCCGCCAGTGTTCATCAGCATGGGAATGAAGGCGGTCAGAAGCACGACAGCCTGCAGGAGATCTTCAAATCTTTGGATGATGTTGGCTGATAAGGTGGCTGAAATCATCAGCACCAAGAGCCAAACCACCCTGTGTTTGGCTAAAGCAATGGGAGAAGTCTTCAGATACTCCTTTTCAGACGGCTCGATACCTGCCATCCGCTGGAAGTCTTCTGTGTTCTCCTCCTCGATAATGTCAAGCACATCGTCGATGGTGATGATGCCAACCAGCCGATTCTCGTTGTCCACAACAGGCATGGCGAGAAGGTCGTATTTTCTGAACCTGTCTGCCACATCCTCCTGGTCTTCCAGGGTATGGGCGTAGATGATGTTCGTTTCCATGATCTCGTGCAGCTTCACATCAGCATCGCTTAAAATCAGCTTGCGAATGCTGACAATCCCCTCGAGTTTGCGGTTTTCGGCCAGCACATAGCAGGTGTTGATGGTTTCCTTGTCCACGCCGGTTTTTCTGATGTGGGCCAGGGCCTCCTGAACCGTCATTTCTTTTTTCAGATCCACATACTCGATGGTCATGACGCTGCCGGCAGAGTTTTCCGGATAGCTGAGGAATTGGTTCAAGAGCTTTCTCGTCTTCTCGTCTGCGCTGCGCAGCACTTTCTTCACGAAGTTTGCCGGCATTTCCTCCAAAAAGTCCACTGTATCGTCTAAGAAAAGCTCATCGAGAATGGAGCGGATTTCTTTTTCGGTGATGTTCTCGACAATATACTGCTTCTGTTCCGAAGACATATAGGTGAAGACATCTGCTGCCAGGTCTTTTGGCAAAATGCGGAAAATGATTAAAATCTTCTCCAGGGGTATTTCCTCTAAAAAGTGTGCAATATCTACAGGGTTCTGCTTTATCAGCTCGCTCCGCGCGGCGTTCAGCTGATTGTTCAGGATCAGTTCAAGGATCTCTTGCATCGTTATCCCTCCCTCGGCACTCATAATGTCTTCACCCCTTATGTTGAGTATCCGCAAAAACAGTTGGTTTACTATCTTATTTTAATACGAAAAGCAGCTGGTTGCAACAAAAGGGCTTTTTATGCGATGCTCTGCACAAAAAAACTGGATAAAAAAGGAATATGGATTTTACGGCGAATATTTAAAGAGAGACGTTTTTATAAAAATTTAATCGGCGGGGTGATGGAAAATGAAAATTGGCTGTTGTGGGAGCTGGAAAGAGGTACATCTATATGCAGAGTTGGGCTTCGACTACATCGAACCAGCAGTAGAGCAGGTAATAGACGATAACAGCTTCCAGCAACTGGTTGAACAAACTTCCAAATACGGTTTGAAAGCGGAAGCGTTCAACTGCTTGCTGCCTGCTTCCTTGCCTGTTGTTGGTCCTGATGTGGATCTTGAAGCTGTCCGCAAATACCTTGAAAAAGCGTTTCCCCGCATTGCAAGCCTGGGAGGGGAAATTGTGGTTTTCGGCAGCGGCAGGGCCCGGAAAATCCCCCCGGAATATCCCCAGGCTGCTGCGGAAAAACAGATCCTGGACTTTTTGGAGCTGGCTGCAGAGGTAGCTGACGCAAACAAGCTCAAGGTCGTGATCGAACCATTAAATAAAAAGCAGACCAACACCATGAACAATGTTGCAGATGCAAGGAAAGTGTGTGCGCAGGTCAATTGGCGGGTGGGGCTGCTTGCTGATCTCTTTCACGTGACCGCGGAAAACGAGCCTTTTACCAACCTCGAGCCTGTAGGAGAGCTGAGCCATATTCACATTCCTTTTCCAGAAGAAGCTTTTGACACCGAAACATTCATCGGGATCTTGAAATCACACGGCTATGACAAGCGCATCAGCCTTGAAGACAACGGAGGCCTTAGAGCCAGAACTGCTCCAGAAGAGTGGGGCCAGGTTTTGGCAGACACCCTGAGGTATCTGAGAGAAGTGAGATAAAGGACGGAACCTTTCCCGTCCTTTCTATATTTATGCTCAGCGCCTGCTGTAAGGAACCCTGAAGCTTAAAAGCTGTTCCGCTTGCGCTGCCCCTTGAACCCAGATTGGCAAAAACTTGCTTGGTAAACAAAGCTGGGAAAGGAAAACTAAAGGCAGCATCAAAAGGACGGTGTTGCTAAGTTTGGCACGCAAACGGCAGCTGCTGAAATTTTTTCTCGTAGGGGCAGCCAATACCTGCCTGGATTTTGGGCTGTTCAATTTCTTGGTCTGGCTCCTCGCTCCCAAAGGCACCCTGCTTTTTCTGGTAAATCTCCTGAGCGTGAGCCTGGCAGCTGGACAGAGTTTTCTCCTCCACCGCAGCTGGACTTTCACCGCCAAGGGCAGGGTATCCCTGCAGCTGGGAAGGTTCTTCATCGCCACAGGAGGAGGAATTATCCTCAACAGCTTATTGGTCTTGTTTGCATCAAAATGGGCACAGTTTTCATCCATCCCGCAGCTTCTCTTCCTCAATAGCGGCAAGGCTTTAGCTGCAATCGCATCTGGCACCTGGAACTTTCTCCTCTATAAATATTGGGTTTTCCTTCCAGAGAGGGTATCCAGCTTTCCTGAGGAAGGAAAAAAGGGTCTTGTAAGCGTTGTGATCCCGGCTTTTAACGAAGAGAAGAGGCTCCCTGAGAGGCTCGCCGCCCTTATTGCTACCTTGCCCAGGTTTTTCCCCACAGAGCTGATCGTCGTCGACGACGGAAGTCTAGACGGGACCCGGCAGCTTGCCCAAAAGTGGGCGGAAACTGCGCCTTGCGTGCAGGTGATAGGTTACGACAAGAACCAGGGCAAAGGTGAGGCTGTGCGGGTGGGCATGGAAGCTGCGAAAGGAGAATACCTCCTCTTTACAGATGCAGACAGCACCTTCACCCCAGCTCACCTCAAGGAGGTGGTGGAAGCCCTCTCCCAGGCAGACGTTGTCATCGGCAGGCGGGATTGTGGAGAGGAGAGGCTGAAAGGCGAGAGCAAATTAAGGAGGTTTTTGGGCAGCTGTTTCAGCCGCCTGGTGCGGTGCTTCTTTTTGCCGGAGATCCCAGACAGCCAGTGCGGCCTGAAGGGTTTCACAAGATCCGCAGCAAGGGAAATTTTTCCGAGGCAAACCCTCAGAGGCTTTGCTTTTGATGTGGAGCTTTTGGTCCTGGCCCGGGGGCTGGGTTTCGAGGTGAGGGAGCTTCCTGTTCAGGCGCAAGCTGCAGCTGGATCGAAGGTAAAGCTGAGAGACTGCCTCTTTATGTGCGGGGAACTCCTTGTCCTGGGAAGAAACCTGCTGTTGAACCGCTATGGCTTCCCGAAGATCAGGGCGAGGTATGCAGATTTGTTTCTGGCTGCCTCACTGTTTGCGGTGAGCTTTTTGATCCGGCTGCCCTGGCTTTGGGAGGTTCCCAGGTACATAGATGAACTCCGTGAGGTGGATCTGGCCTATCAAATTTACCAGGGTTCTGCAAGACCCCTCCACAATGCAGCCAGGGACATCGGAGCTCTCCACAATTACATCTTAGCCGGCATTTTCAAGCTGTTGGGGCCAAACATCTGGCTGCCCCGGCTTTACACTGCCGCTTTGGGCAGCATGTCTGTTGTTGTCCTCTACTATCTCGGGAAACTCCTTTTCGGGAAAAAAGAGGGGCTTCTGGCTGCAGTGTTCCTTGCAGCAAACTGCATGCACGTTCTGGTTAGTCACATGGCCTGGTCCAACAGCACCACCCCTTTCTTTTTCCTCCTTGCCCTTTTTGCCACATTCAAGGCGGAAAAAAATGGTCGCTTGCTTCCGCTTGCAGGCTTTCTGTGGGCTTTGGCCCTGCAGACCCACTCTTCAGTACTCGTCTCTGTGGTGGCAACAGGGCTATATTTTGCCCGCAGAAAAGCGGCCAATCTCCCCAGGGCAGCTGTGGCTTTCCTTTTCGGATACTGGAACATGCTCTACTACAACCTCCGCACCCCTTTGGGCAGCATCAGCTGGCTCAGCCGGAAGGCTTACACTTTAGAGCAGCAGCCTGGCCTGGCTTCCTTTTTTCAGAATGCGGGCAAAATGCTCCTGCAGTTTCTGCGGATCATCAGCTCTTCATATCTCGAAAGCCCGAACCCCCTGGCCTATCTCGCTCAGCCTCACTTTACCCTGGCGCTCGCTGCCTTCTGTGTGGGCTGCTATTATGCCAAAAAGGAGGGCAGGGTGCTGCTGTTGTGGCTTTTGGGAGGCAGCTTTGCAGTTATTCCCTGGCTGAACAGCCGCTACAGCTTCTACCTCCCAACCCGCTACATTATGCCTCAGGCGGTGTTGGGGCTGCTTCTTGCAGCCAGAGGTGCCGTCGCTTTAGGAGGTTTTATATTTAAAAACCAGAAAGCCCGGCAGTGGGCGGAAGTTTTTGCCCTGGTGCTGGTCGCTCTTCAGCTCCTTCCCCACTACCGCTACTGCAGGGAGCTGGCAGGCACGAGCATGGCTAACACTTTGGCTTTGGAGATCACCGAGCAGGTTGGGAAGAGAGCTGAAAAGGAGGTCCTTTTGGATCCCAAATTGCCCATTGAGAACAACCCCCTGCCTGTGTTATTCAGCCTTGCAGGGCTGTCCCAAAACAGCCTTGCAGAACCTGCAGCTGCAGCAGGCTCTCCAGGCAGCCTTGCCCTGCTGAGTGAGGAAAGCTACCATAACCTCCAAAAGACAGTACCTCTGCAGCTTTTGGATAAATTCTCCTGCAGGCTCTACGGCAGGGAAGGGAAGCGAACCATTTATCTGGTAGAGTTTCTGCATGATGGCCTTCCTGCCGGGAGCTTCCCTTAGTTTTCCAGGGAGGGAAACTGTGTTATAATCTTAAAAAAAGACAGGCAGGCGGTGGCAGGTTGGTATTTCGCCAGCATAATCGCAAATACATAGGTTCCAAAGCAGCTCTTTTGGATTTCATCTGCAAGACCATCGAGGAAGTGGCAGGGGATCTGGAAAGCTGCACCTTCCTGGATCCCTTTGCAGGCACAGGGGTTGTGGCAGCCGCCTTTGCAGGTAAAGCAAAGGAGGTCATCGCATCAGATCTCCTTTACGCCAATTATGCGGCAAACAGGGCCTTTCTGTGCACCACAGAGGAAAACGCAGATCTGGATAAGGTCGCAAGGCTCATCCACCAGCTGAACCAGCTGGAAGGAGAAGAGGGATATGTGGTAGAGCATTACGGCGGCACATATTTCACTTTGGAAAACGCCCAGAGGATCCAGGCTGTCCGGGAGAGGATCGCCTTCTGGCAGCAGGAGGCGCTCATTACAGAGCAGGAATTCTACATCCTCCTCACCTCGCTCCTGTACGCTGTAGACAAGGTGGCCAACACCTGCGGACAGTACGATTCCTACCTGAAAAACCTGGGACAGCCGCCTTTCAGCTCCTCAGGCGTGCACCTTGTGGATGGCCTTGTCTACAGCAGGCTGCACCTACATCCGCTGGCAGTGAGTCTGAAGGGGAATTGCCAGGTTTTCTGCCGGGATGCCAATCAGCTTGTGGCAGAGCTGCCTGCAGAGATCTTGTATCTGGATCCTCCCTACAACACCAGGCAATATTGCGACAATTACCACGTTTTAGAGAACATTGCCCGCTGGCAAAAGCCTCCCACCTTTGGCAAGACGCGGAAATTCGACCGCAGGGGCTTGCGCAGCCGCTACTCACAAAGGCGGCATGCTGCGGAGGCCTTTCGGGAGCTTGTGGAAAAGGCCCGCTGTCGCTACCTTTTCCTTTCATACAACAGCGAAGGCATTATCAGCGATGAGGAAATTCTCGCTGTTTTGAGAAAAAAGGGGAAAGTTGCAGTCCGGGAAGAACCTTATCCTGTCTTCGGCCGCGGAGCAGGCAGGGCCAAGGCCCGCAAGCTCACTGAGCGGCTTTTCTGCTGTATAGTGGACTGAAGGAAATGTCACTGAAGAAGAAGGCCTGTGCTTTATAATAGAGGTGAGCGACTTTTTGGAGGTGGATTTGTTGCGGATACTGCACACTTCAGATTGGCACCTGGGAAAAACCCTGGAGCGGCAGAGCAGGCAGTCGGAACAGGAGATGGTGATGGAGGAAATCGTTGAGATCGCCGAGGAGGAAAGCTGCGATCTGGTCCTGGTTGCCGGCGACGTCTTCGACACTGCAACCCCGCCTGCCTGGGCAGAAGCCCTCTTTTATGAAACAGTGAAAGCATTATCTGCTGGCGGAAAGCGGGCTGTGGTGGTGATTGCAGGCAACCACGATCAACCTGAGCGCCTTACTGCCGCCCGGCCTTTAGCCGAAAGAATGGGAATTTTCATTTTAGGCCTGCCGCAGGATGTGCCTCAGGGAGAAGGGGAGGCTTTCCGCTGTACAGCCAGCGGCTCTTCCTGGCTGGAGCTGACCTGGCCAAAGGAGCAGGCAGTTGTGGTTGCCCTGCCTTATCCGTCAGAGGCGCGGCTGGGGGAGATTTTCAGCAACAAGATTGAAGAAGAGGATTATGCAGCAAGCTATGCCCAGCGGGTTAAGGAGCTTTCTGCAGCATTGAGCCTGCATTTTCGGGACGATACCGTCAATCTCGCCACCAGCCACCTTTACGTGCAGGGAGGGAAAAGCTCAGACAGCGAGCGGCCTATTCAGCTGGGCAGCGCCCCTGCAGTTCCCACAGACTACCTCCCCAGCGCCCAGTATCTGGCTTTAGGGCACCTGCACCGGCCCCAGAGGCTGCCAGGGGGCAGGGGCCGCTACTCAGGCTCGCCTCTGGCCTACGGCTTTGGGGAAGCAAACCAGGAAAAGTCTGTGGCCATTGTGGAGGTGGAAGCCGGCCAGCAGCCCAGCGTGAAAACCGTCCCCCTCTCAGCCGGCAGGATCCTTCTCGTTTGGGAGGAGAGCAGCATCGCCAAGGTGCGGGAGAAGGTGGAGGCGGGAGAGGCTGAAAATGCCTGGATCAGGCTGGACTTGAAACTTGAAGAAGACGCTTCTCCCAGCGAAATCAGAAGCCTCAAAGAGCTCTGCGACAGCTTCGTGCAGATCAGGCTCCTCATGCCACAGCAGGAAGAAGAAAGGCAGCGGGATAGACGAGCAGGGCTGTCTGTTGATCAGCTTTTCCGCCGCTTTTACATGAAGCAGAAGGGCCATGAGCCTTCAGGCGAGCTTGTGAAATTGTTCCTGGAGCTGTTGGAAGAGCAGGACGTGGAGGTGGACAGCATATGAGACCCATCCATCTGCGGTTTTCAGGACTGCAGAGCTATAAAGAAGCACAGGAAGTGGACTTCCAGCGCCTTACAGAGCTGGGCGTCTTCGGCATTTTCGGCCCCACAGGCAGCGGCAAATCCACCATTTTGGACGCCATCACCCTGGCCCTTTACGGCAGGGTTGAGCGGGCCGGCGGCACCATTCAAGGGATTATGAACACCAATTCAGACAAGCTTAACGTAAGCTTTGCCTTTTCCCTGGGCGGGCGCCTCTTCCGGGTGGAGCGGGCATACCGCCGCAGCAGAAGCGGCGAAATTTCCCAGACAGGGGCGAGGCTGATTGAAGAGAGTGGAGATGAAAGCAGGGTTCTTGCAGACAGGCACGTTACAGCTCAAGTGGAAGAACTCATTGGTTTGGACGTAAACGATTTTACCCGGGCTGTTGTCCTGCCCCAGGGCAAATTCGCTGAATTCCTAACCCTCACAGGCAGGGAGCGCCGGGATATGCTGGAGCGGCTCTTCGGCCTTTCCGCCTACGGCAGGCAGCTTACTGAGCGGGTCAACAGAAAATTCAGCGAAACCAAAATCCTCTTAGACCAGACTGTTCTCCAGCAGGAGGCTTTAGGCGATGCATCAGAGGAAGCCCTTGCTGCTGCCAAAAAGCAACAGGAGGAAGCAGCAGCTTTAGCTGAGGCTGCAGGTAGAGAGCTGCAGAAAGCCAGCCAAATTTTTGAAGATGCTAGAAAACAGCTGGCTCTTCAAAGGGAACTTGCGGAAGTACAGAGAAAAATAGAGGCCCACAAAGCCCGGGAGCCTGAGCTGGAAAAGGTATCCGAGGAGCTTGCTGCGAGCGAGAAGGCAGAGCCCCTGCGCTACGTGCTGCGGGAATGGGAAGCTGTCAGCCGGCAAGTTTCAGAGGACCAAAAGAAGGTTCAGGAGGCGGAAGCAAAAGCCGCAGGGATGGAAGAGGAGGCACAAAAAGCCCAACAGGCAGCAGCTGACATTGCCGAGAAGCTTTCAGCTGAAGAGCCGGTATACTTCCGCAGGCTCGGAGAGCTTGAGGAGGCCTTGGTGCTGGAAGAAGAAAAGGCACAATTGGAGGAAGAAATCAAAGACCTGAGGGAAGAAGAGGGCAGCCTGAGTGCGAAGATAGCGAATTTTCAAAGAGACCGCACTGTCTTTGGCCAGAAAAAGACTGATTTGGAAGAAGAGCTCGCAGGGCTGGAAAGAGACCTTGTCCAGCTCACTGTCAGCGCACAGGAGCGGGAGCGGCTGAACAAGGCCAGCAGTTCCCTGCAGACATTAAAGCACCAGGAAAAAACAAGGCAAGAAGCTGCAGCAAAACACAGGGTGCAGCTTGCATCCCTGGAGGATGCTGAAAAGAGCTTAGCGGAGGCCAGAGAGCTTGTCCAAAAGGCAGAGAGAGAATACCAAGCTCTTGTGGCCGAGGCTGGAGAACACGCAGAAAAGCAGCCGGCAAGCCCGGGCGAGCTGTCTAGCCAGGGCGAGGAACTGGCACAGGTCCGCACCATTGCTTCCTCCCTTGGGCACCTGGCAGGACAGCGCAGGGAACTTGAGGCAAAGCGGGAGAAGGAGGTTAGAGCTGAGGTTCAAAGCAGGGCCCAGCTGGAGAAGCTGGCAGGAGAACTGGCCCAAAGGGAAAGGAAATTGGCAGAGCTCAAGGCAGCCCAAGCCCAAGCAGAGGAAGCGAGCCTTGCAGCAAGGCTCGCCCTGCGCCTTGAAGAGGGAAAGCCCTGTCCTGTCTGCGGCTCTTCCCACCATCCTGCACCGCAGAGGGCTGCAGAGTTTGAAGACCATACCCAGGAGATCGAAAAGGCGGAAAGAGGCCTTGGAGAGCTCAGGGAGCAGCGGGTGGCATGTGAGATGCAGCTGAAAGCTGCAGGCGAAAGCATTTCAGAGATCGACCGGCAGCTCGCAGAGCTTGCAGAGAAAGTCTCTTCAGAGCAGCAGAAGCTCCCAGAGGTCTGGCAGGCGGTAGAGGATTTGCCAGGGGAGCTGAAAAGGCGCGAGGCAGCCTATGAAGAGCTGAAAAGGCAAGCTGCCTGGTGGCAGGAAGAACAGGAGAGGCTTGAGGCAGAACTTGCTGAGAAAAAGGATGCCCTTGCAGAGCGGAAAAGAGGGGAGGCAGCCCTGGCTGCCAAAGCTGAGGGAGCAAGGGAGAACCTCGTAAGGAGTGAAGAGGAGCTCGCAGGCGCAGAAGCGCAGCTTGCAGCTGCAGAGAAGGGGTTTGCTGAACTTGCAGGAGATATGAGCCCGCAAGAGCTTACAAACCGGGTCAGGGAGCTGGCTCTGTGGGATCGGAAAAGGGAGGAACTGGAGAAAAAGAAGCAAGTAATAAATCAGGACCTAAAAACGATAGCGGAAAAGGCAGAGGCAGCAGCCGAGGAGCTGGATGCAGCGAAGGTGAAGCTGGCAAAGCTGGAGGCACAGCTGGAGGAAAAAGAGGAAAAACACAAGAGCCTGGAGGAGAAGCTGGACAGGATCACCTCCGGCCAGCCTGCCCGGCACCTCACAGAGCAGCTGAAAGAGAGCTTCAAGAAGCTTAAAGAGCAGCAGGAAGCAAGCAGCAAAAAGGCTGAAGCCCTGAAAGAGAAGCTGCAAGAGGCAAAAGACGAAGTGCTTCGGGCAAGGGAAGGGTTATCCGGCACCGAAAAGCGCCTTGAGGATCTTGAGCAGGAATTGTCCCTGAGCCTTGCGAAAACCGGCTTTCCCTCCCGGGCGGCTGTGGCTTCTGCCCTGCGGACACAGGAAGAAAGGGAAAGGCTGCGCAAGGAGCTTGAGGATTTCAAGCAAGAAGGCAAGCTCCTCTCCCAGGAGGAAAAGAGGCTTCAAGAGGCAATCATAAGCCCTCTTTCTGAAGAGGAGTACTCAAAGATCGAAGGGCTGTACAATGAGGCCAAAGCCAAATCCGATGAAGCCCTTTCGCAGCTTGGGGCAGCTCAGGAGAATTACCGCCAGCTGCAGGGCAAGCACCACAGGTGGCAGGAACTGGAAGAGGAGCGGAAGGAGTTGGCCCAGAAAGCAGAGAGGCTGGAGAGCCTGCAGACAGTCTTGCGGGGCAACGTGTTTGTGGACTTTCTCGCCGAAGAACAGCTTGAAGCCATCGCTCAAGACGCAACAGACAGGCTCATGCGCCTCTCCGGCGGCCACTATGCTCTTAAAATTGGGGAAGACTGCAGCTTTGAGATCATTGACCACTTCAGCGGCAGCATCTCGCGGACTGTGAACACACTCTCTGGCGGGGAAACCTTTTTAGCCTCTCTGGCGTTAGCCCTGGCCCTCTCGAGCCACATTCAGCTGCGGGGTAAATACCCCCTCGAGTTCTTTTTCCTGGACGAGGGGTTCGGCACTTTGGATCCTGAGCTTCTGGAAACAGTGATCACTGCTTTGGAAATGCTGCAGCAGGACCAGATGACCATCGGCGTGATCAGCCACGTTGCGGAATTGCGCCAGCGTCTGCCCCGCAGGCTCTACGTGGAACCTGCAGAGCCTTTGGGCAGAGGCAGCAGAATTCGCCTTGAGGTGGGTTAAATGAAGGTCTACGATCTTGCGCAAAAGCTGTACCCGGGCCCGGCCCAGTTCCCCGGCGATCCGCCGGTTCACATAGAAGCGATCAAGACCATCGATGAAGATGGCTACCAGCTGGAGCTGTTTTCTGCCGGCAGCCACGCTGGCACCCATGTGGATCTGCCCCGGCACCTGTTCCTGTCCGGAAAGACTGTTGATGAAGTGCCGGCAGAGGCATTCGTAGGCAGAGCACAGGTGCTCCGGGGCGCAGGCGGAATTGGTCCGGAGGAACTTGCCCGGATGCCGCAGCTTGAGGTCATCCTTTTGGCTTCTTCCTCAGAGATCTGGCTGACCGAGGAAGGAGCAGCGTTTTTGGCAGGCAAGGTGAAAGGGGTGGGGACGCAAAGCGCCAGCATAGATCCCCTAGATAGCACGGAACTGCCCGCTCACAAGTGCCTTTTGGGTGCAGGGATTTGGATAGCCGAAAACTTGAATCTGGCCGCAGCTCCCAAAACAGAATTTTTATATATAGGTCCCCCTGTGGCACTTTGCGGGGCAGGTGCTGCCTGGGCAAGGCCCGTGGGCATTGTCCCGTTCCCTTTCAAGTGATCGCGGATGTTTCTTGACGGCATCGTGCCTGTTCCGTGCTCTGCTGCTTGATCACCATAAGCGCTGCCAAACATCATTAACTTTTTAAAATTGCTTCTGATCTTTAAGCATGGATAGGATCTTGTTCTGACAATAATTTATAGGCTTGATCTATACCGAACCATCGGCTTTACTCCGTATATTGCTTGGCAGTCTGATTTTCGGAGTTAGCCGATGGTTTTCTTTTGCCCTTTTGAGATTTGGTACAACAAGCTTTTGGTTTAATGTGCAAAGTCTCATTCAAGACGCCTAGCTGTTGCGTTTGCCTGTTCATTACTAAACTATGGATTCCACTGCACAAACTCAGATTTTGAGGCAGGTAAATTTGAACAATTGACCTAAAGATGAGCCGTTGCCATCTATAAAACAACCGAAATCGGATCTGCTATAGTGTTATACTCACTAAAAGTCTGTTTGTTGACCCCGATTTGGGCTTTTTATCCATCAAGCTATTGCAAAGCCTAGAACTACCCTTTCTGCATTTTCACTTGAAGTCACCGGCGAAGTAACGCAACAGCTGACGAATATTACGACCTATTACTTTCAACCAAATACTATTCGCGTTTTATTCAGTGTCCTAACTCTAAGCTCATTAACACTGCGAGAGCCCATTTCCCTGGTTGATAGCATTTAGCCCATCTCTTTCAGTGGGTTGCAACCGTTGACGACGCAGAAGGTTTCAATCGCCGTTCCCCAAGAAATCAAAGCCACCGACACTGCAGAGCTGACTTTTGCAGTGAACTTGGCTCAAGGCTATTACGGGATCGTCAGGACTAGGACCAGCTTCCTTGCTGCTGTGAAGGCAACCCAGCAAATTAACATGGATGGAGAATTGTCCGAATGGCAAGATACAATGCCGTTTTATCTGAATCAAGTTAGTCAGATTAAACAGATTGAAGATTGGGGAGGAGAAAACGATCTAAGCGTTAGAGGATATTTGAAATGGGATGGTGAATATTTATATATGGTAATGATCCAAGACGATGTTTTTGCTAGGAGGAGGTTGATTCGAATATCTGGTCTGGAGACAATTGATCCGGCAAGAAGTCGCGGTATCGGAATCGACGGCTATCACGAATTGGGATTTGCCCTGGGATATTTGGGCGTAATTGGTTGGCGCTGGGCAGCAGCTGATGAAAAAGATGTCGGGCCTCTGCCTGATACTGTGAAAATGGCTGTGAAAAGAACCGAAAATATCACCTGCTGTGAAGCATAGGTTTTTCACTGCTGATTAACGACAGTGATGGTTTTGGAAGGCGCGGCTGGATTGAATACATGAGTGGTATTGGTTTAATAAAAGATCCTAGATTGTTTGGAGATCTGCTTTTGATCGAATAGCACAATGGGTAGCGTCACTACGAATATTTAAGCCTGTGTTGTAAAAGGTTCCTGCCATTCACTGACCGCGGAGCAATTACTTTCTAGCTTGGGCGAGGCTTTCACAAAACAGAAAAAGAAAAGCAATTGATATTTTTTATACACTTACTGAGCATAAGCAAGTGGGTGAGGAGAGGTTGAGACTCGTTGCTTAAATTTGGAATCTCCCAACTAGGCGTTGGGAGCCCTGTGTTTAATCACGGGTTGGGGAGGTGTCACCTAAGCAAGCAGTATTTTCAGCCAAGATGCTACAATCATGCTATCAAAGAAGAAAGGGATTGATTGCCATGTTTAAGAAATGCTGGAAAATTGTATGTTGTATGTTGTTGGTTGCAAGTGCTGTCTTTGCCAACTTGCCAGCGAAAAACGTGATTTTGTTCATCGGCGACGGGATGGGCCCCAACCAGAGAACTGCAGCAAGAGCATACCTGGGTAGAAGTCTTGCCATGGACAGCGACATCACAACATTTTATTCCACCTACTCTGCCAATAACGAGGTGACTGATTCTGCTGCCGGAGCTACGGCTCTTGCCACAGGACACAAGACCAACAACGGTTACCTCAGTATTTCTCCTTCTGGCGAAAAGCTTACCACCATCCTGGAGCTTGCCAAAAAGCAAGGAATGAAAACAGGGCTGGTCGCCACAAGCACCATTACCCATGCCACGCCAGCCGCTTTTGCAGCTCACAGAATAAGCCGCAATGACGAAGTAGGGGTTGCCTTGGACTTTTTGGAAAACAAGGTGGACTTGCTTTTGGGAGGCGGCAGAAACGTCTTTTTGCCAACAGATCAAGGTGGCAAACGGACGGATGGGAGGAATCTTGTTGCCGAATTCCAGGCTTTGGGATACATATATGTAGAAAATGGATCCCAGCTGAACCAATTATCCTCCCTGCCGGCATTGTGTCTTTTGGCCGATGATGGATTTCCCTATGCTATAGAAAACGATGGTTCAGTGCCCACCATGCGGGAAATGACCCAGAAGGCCTTGGAATTGTTGAGCCAGTCTGAGACAGGCTTTTTCTTGATGGTTGAAGGCAGCCAAATCGACTGGGCTTGTCACGCAAACGAACCTGCTGCTGCTCTTTATGAAGTTGCAGCCTTTGACGAGGCTGTGGCCGCAGCTTTGGAGTTTCTAGCTGACAATCCAGATACTTTGATCGTGGTCTGCGCAGATCACGAGACAGGCGGCCTGATTATGGAAGATGCTGAGCCAGGTGTTTTGCGCCAGGTACGCACCTCTTCGCGGATGCTAGCGTCACTTTTACAGCAAAATCCAACTCAGGCGCGAGAAGTATTTTACCAATACACAGGCTTTCAACTGTCTGATGAAGAATTGGAACAGCTCCTGCAAGCCAACATCGCCAACGCAATCTCACAGTTTTTAAGCAAAAAAGCCGGCCTAAAATGGCAGACCACCGATCATTCCGCAGCCAAAGTACCACTGACCGCATTTGGGGCAGGAGCAGAATTATTTTATACTATCAAAGATAACACGGACGTGCCTAAAATAATTGCCAGCCTCATGGGCATTCCTGAATATGCTGTGAAAGTATATGTTTCAACATTGGCGTCAGGATTTCCAGTTCCCATGTTTGACTTAAATAAAGATGAGGGGACAAGCTTTGAGCAGTTTAATGCCTTATCCACGCTGAACAACATGCTCGAAGGTGCTGTTTATTTGGATAAAATAGAAACAGATTCACAAATAAATGCGTATAAGTTTGCTTTACAGCAAGGGGAACAGATGATCGTTCTGTGGACAGAGGGCAACCCGGAAACTTTAGGCATCAAAACCGCCGGCACACAAGCCAGCATGGTGGATTTGTTTGGCAATCGTTATCCGCTTTCCCCGGTTAATGGTATCATCACGGTTACAGCAAGCGATCGGCCAATATATTTGCTGGGAGATTTTTCTGATGCTGTCATTTCTAAACCCGGTTTTTCCTTAAGAGAGAGTTCGATGAACATCCCGGCAGGAGAAACAGTGACCATCGAACTGGTAAGCATGGAGAAAATCTCTGACGCAGACCGGCTGGAAGTCGATTTGCCAAGTGGCTGGATAGTGAAGGAGAAGGGGATTTTTTCAGAAGGCAACTCGCAAGCCAGGTTGGTGGTTCAGTTACCGGGAGGCATAGACAAAAAAGCTTACCAGCTGCCAATTTATCTTTTAGGAAAGCAGCGGGTTTTAGGGCATCTAATAGCTACAATTAACGTGGAAGAGCCTTTGGAATTATCGGTAAGTCCTTGGTTGAGGGAGCCGGGGAATTGGGAAAAATGGGATATTGCTGTAACTGTCACTAATCGTGTACGTTCACGAGCTACAAGTGGTACCGTCAAAATACAACTAGATGACCCTGCTGTGCAGGCAGAATCGTTTGCTTTTACGTTGGCACCTAATGAACAACACACATTTACACTTCCGCTGCAAACTTTGCCAACAGACCATGTTCGAGTTGTGGCTGAGGTCTCTTCAACTGATGGCGATCAAATCGCGCAGGAGAGAAAGGTCAGCTTTTTGGCAGCGGTAAAGAGAAAAGCCCCATTGGTTGTGGATGGAGAGATCACAGAAGCTGAATGGGGAGGAACAATGCTGTTTTATATGAATCAAGCTGGCCAAATTCAAGATATCAAAGATTGGGGAGGAGCAGCTGATCTGAGCGGCACAGGTTATCTGCAGTGGGATGACGAGTATCTTTATTTGGCGGTTGCAGCAACAGATGATGTCTTCTGTCAGGATGGGACTGGTTCGAATATCTGGTCTGGCGACAGCGTCCAATTTGTCATTGATCCGGCTCGAAATCGCGGCGTAGGAAGAGATGGTTATCACGAACTGGGATTTGCCCTGGGACATCAGGACGCAATTGGTTGGCGCTGGATTGCCACCTATAAAAAGAGCGTCGGTCCTCTGCCTGATACTGTGAAATTGGCTGTGAAAAGAAAAGGGAATATCACAAGCTATGAAGCAGCTATTCCCTGGAGTGAGCTGGTTGTACAGAAACCAGCTCCAGGCTCGGTGATAGGTTTTTCACTGTTGATTAACGACAATGACGGGGCTGGAAGGCGCGGTTGGATTGAATATATGAGTGGTATTGGGGGAACAAAAGATCCTGACTTATTTGGGGATCTACTTTTGGTTGAATAGTGGAGATTGTCTTGAATGAACCTAGTCTTAAAGTGAACACCTTTTTGGCCTATTTTTCATGGATGGTATAGCCTAAAAGGGAACGGAATTACAATCAGCATCAAAGCTGGTATCGAATACACGCTTTCACAGCTGCCTGCTCTTAAACTCTGCGCTTATGCGGGTTATGCCAAACATGATTATTTAGAAGAATACGCTTAAATCTGTATGCAAAATATGTCCTTTCTTTTTAACCTGCAGATAAATAGACAAGGGGCTGTCCCAAGACAGCCCCTTGTCTGTGGAAAGGGAGTCATTTCCTGCTGCAGATGTTTGCCTTGTCGCACCCGCAGCAGCTTGCACACTTGCCTTCCTTTGCTTCTTTAGTTACAAACTTGGCAATAAGTGCTACCGCAATAATGCCAACTACTAACAAGAAGACGAGATCCATTACTCATTCCTCCTTTAGGCGAAGCCTAAGAGGCTGCCTACCTGATAGATTAGAGCGGCAACACCCCAGCCTAAGGCAAGGCTGTAGCCGATGGCAAACAAGGTCCACTTCCAGGAATTTGTCTCCCGCCTGATGGCTCCGATTGTGGCCACGCAGGGGATGTAAAGCAGGTTCATGACCATGAAGGAGTAAGCAGCAAGAGGAGTCCAGGTTTTGGCGATTACGCCCACAAGACCTTCCTCACCTACACCGTGAATAACACCAAGGGTGCTGACAACCACCTCTTTGGCAACAACGCCAAAGATCAAGGCAGAAGCTGCCTGCCAATTGCCGAAGCCTGCCGGCTTGAGGATTGGTGCCAACAGTGAGCCGATGCGGCCCAAGAGGCTCTGCTGGCTGGCGTATTCAACGCCAACTGGCAGGTTGGCTAAGAACCAGATTAGAATCGATGCGGCAAAAATCACAGTTCCTGCACGTTTAATGAAGGCGCCCACCCGATCCCACATGGTGAGAAGCGTGTTTTTGAAGGTGGGGAGGCGGTAAGGAGGCAGCTCCATCACAAAAGGAGCTGAATCTCCTTTGAAAAGGAACTTCTTAAAGAGCATTCCCATGAGAATTGCCAAAACTATCCCTAGAAGATAGAGGGAGAAAATAACCAGCCCTTGATTGGCGGTAAACAGGGCGCTGGTAAAGAGAATGTAGATTGGAAGCCTGCCGCCGCAAGACATTAACGGATTGATTAGGATTGTAATGAGGCGGTCATTTTTGTTTTCCAAGGTTCTTGTGGCCATGATTCCGGGCACGTTGCAGCCGAAGCCAACCAAAAGGGGCAAGAACGATTTACCGTGCAAGCCCAGCATGTGCATGAACCGATCCATTATATAAGCAGCGCGGGCCATATAACCGCTGTCTTCCAAAATCGAAATAGCCAAGAAAAGCAGCCCAATATGGGGAATGAAGACCAGGATAGAGCCGATACCGCCGATGATTCCATCTCCTATGAAAGAGCTCACGAGTTCAGAGGCACCTATATTTTGAAGCCAAATGCCTGCGGCCTCTGCAAAGCTCTCGAAGAATCCCTCCAACAGCTCCACCAGGGGATCCCCGAGGGTGAAGGTGAATTGAAAGATCCCCCAAACCACCAGCAAGAAGAAAGGAATGCCGAACAGACGGCTGGTCACGATGCGGTCGATTTTGTCTGAAACTGACAGCCGTGCCAGGAGTGAGCTTTCTTCCTGCACAGCCTCTTTCACCATCCCGGCGATGTAGCCGTAGCGGCGCTCTGCCAGGAGGGTTTCAACCCCTTCTCCCCATTTTTTGCGCATGCGCTCGAGGTTTTTCTCCTGGATAGCCAGGAGCTTTTCTTTTTCCGACTCCTCCAGGGGTATATCCTTTACAAACTCTGTGTCTTCCAAAAGCTTCAGGGCAAGAAAACGGGGGTTAAGATGAGTTTTCAGCTCTTTGAGCTCTTCAACGAAGGCTTCTAGGTCCGGTTCGAGATCAGGACCATAGTTAATGGACTTTGCTGGAGGGTTCCCTGCCGCTGCAATGGTCTTTTCAACCAGTTCTTCCATCCCCCGTCCCCTTGAAGCTACAGTCTGCACAACAGGCACTCCCAGAAGTTGGGAGAGAAGGGGCACGTTGATCTTAATTCCTTTGCTGGCCAGCTCGTCGCACATATTGAGGGCGATGACAACTGGAATGCCTGTCTCCAGGAGCTGCGTTGTTAAATAGAGGTTTCTAGCTAGATTGGTGCTGTCAACGATATTGACGATTACATCCGGCTGGCCGAAGAGGAGGTAGTCTCTGGCAACTGCCTCGTCTTCAGAATAGGCGCCTAGGCTGTAAGTTCCTGGCAGATCTATGATTTTAAGGGCAACGTCACCGTGGATGTGCGTTCCCTCTTTCCGCTCTACAGTAACCCCGGGCCAGTTGCCCACGTGCTGTCTGGAACCTGTAAGGTTGTTGAAAACCGATGTTTTTCCACAGTTTGGATTTCCCGCCAGGGCTACTACCAGCTCTTTCGAGTCCTTCACTTTTACCACCTCGTAAAGTTAGTTAAACCTAACAGTTGAAGAAAAAAATTAAGTCTTTTCAACCAAGATTTTCATGGACATTCCCCTGCCCAAGGCTAATCTGCCGCCGCCAAGAGAAAGGATCAGCGGTCCGCTGTTGTCGTTTTTGATCACTCCCACTTTTGTCCCGCAGTGCAGACCTAGCTCTGTGAGGCGGTGGCAGACGGTTCTGCCGCATGACAGCTGCCGAATAACTGCCTGGCTTCCTGGCTCAAGAAAGGCGAGGGGTTGTAATTTCATCACTGGTCCACCTCCACTCGGATCAGGCTTGCTTCGTCTTTGCGCAGACTCAGCCGATAATCCTGCACAGAGAATTCCATGGGATCCCCCATAGGTGCAACACCTAAGACTGTGATCTTTGTGCCTACATTTACGCCAAGTTCGCTGATTCTCCTGCGCAAGGTGCCTGTTGCCTCGATTTTAGTCACAGTGCCTGTCTGACCTTTTTTCAGTTGGGACAGTTGTGTGGTCATTTTGGGTTCCTCCTGCGGCAATTGTTCTGAAGCTGCTAGAAAGTCCACCAGTTTGTCCATGGTCTCAGGACTGATGGAGTGCTCCATCTTGCAAGCATCTTTTTCAGCTATCTCGGGTTTAACGCCGAGGATCTCGATGAGGAACTTACGCAGCATCCTGTGCCTTCTGCGCACTTTCAGTGCTTGTTCCCTGCCAGTTGAGGTCAGTTCGATGGGGCCGTAGCTTTCCTGCTGGACTAGATTTAAATCTACGAGTTTGCTGATGGATTGGGAAACGCTGGCTTTTGCAATGTTGAGTTTTTTCGCAAGATCCGTGACCCGCACCGTGCTGTTAACCTCAGACAGCTCTAAAATAGCTTCCAAATAATCCTGAAGGGATGAGGACAAATCCAGCAAGTGATCACTCCCAATTTCAAAAGTTAGCCTAACCTAACAATTTCAATTTCATTGTAGTACCGATTGGAAGACTTGTCAAGAGGAGGAAAAAATTTTTTTCCGCAAAACTTGAAATTTCTGCTATAATAGATTTGGTCAACTTAATGGCCTTAAAAATACATATAAAAAAGGAGCGTAGAAGAAGATGAGTCAAGAACGAGAACAATGGGGTAGTAGATGGGGTTTTGTCATCGCAGCAATAGGCTCTGCAATCGGACTGGGCAACATCTGGAGATACCCATACGTTGCCTACAAAAGCGGCGGAGGCGCATTTCTGATTCCGTACCTTTTCGCGATCATCACTACAGGAATCAGTTTTGTTGCCTTTGAATTTATTTTGGGAAAGAAGTACCGCGGCTCACCACCTCTGACTTATTCCAGGATCAACAAAAAGCTCGAGTTTCTCGGCTGGTGGCAGTTTTTGATTCCCTTTTTCATCATGACGTATTATGCAGTGATTCTCGCCTGGGCTTTTAATTACATAGGTTATTCCCTAACCCTTGCCTGGGGTGAGGATACAAACGCTTTCTTCTTTGAATCATTTTTAAATATAAGCTCTGAAGTATCGGTTTCAGGCTTAGGCGGCATTGTCTGGCAGGTATTTATCCCCCTTATGCTTGTCTGGTTTGTCACTCTTAGCATTGTGTATCGCGGGATCAAATCAGGCATTGAGAAAATGAACAAAATCGCTATGCCTACCTTGGCAATCCTCTTTCTTATCTTCGTGATCCGCGCTGTAACCCTTCGCGGCGCTGTCACAGGTTTGAATGCCTTCTTCCAGCCTAATTGGTCCTCTCTTGCTAAGCCCGATGTCTGGATCGCGGCATATTCCCAGATCTTCTACAGCCTCTCCCTTGCCATGGGCATTATGATCACATACAGCAGTTATCTTCCCAAAAAGGTGGACACGAACACCAGTGCTTTCGTCACAGCCTTTGCCAATTCTGGTTTTGAGCTTTTGGCAGGAATTGGGATTTTTGCGGCCATGGGCTTTATGGCTGTAAGCACCAACACCCAGCTGGAGAACCTTGTAACCAGCGGCGTTGGCCTTGCCTTTGTGGTGCTGCCGCAGATCATCAATCAGCTGCCGCTATCGCAGTTTTTTGGCAGCGTGTTTTTCATCTGCCTTTTCCTTGCAGGAATCACCTCTCTGATCTCCTTGATGGAGGTCTGCGTTTCTACAGCCTCTGAAAAATTCGCCTGGAGCCGCCAGCGGACGGTTATGGTTCTTGGTATTTTGGTTGTCCTGTTCTCCATTGGCTACACCACAAACGGCGGCTTGTACCTGTTGGACGTAGTTGACAACTTCATCAACAATTTCGCTATCCTGCCAGGCGCACTAGTAGAGATTCTGCTGGTCTGCTGGGTCTTTAAGAAGTTTAAGGAACTGCAGGCTGAGGCCAACAAGCACTCCTACATCCAATTAGGAAAGACTTGGCGGCTCACCTTGGGGATCATCACGCCCCTTGCTTTGGCTGTAATTTTGGGCAGATCTTTAGTAGATAACATCAAAACAGTCTACGGCGGATACCCTCAGTCTTTTGTCGGGATCTTCGGCTGGGGACTGGTGATCGCACTTCCCATTGTGTCTGCACTGCTTGCTAAGGTGCCTTGGAAAAATCCAGAGGTTGCTCAGGAAATACCTAGTGGGGAGGATGATTTTGCACAATGAGTACATCAGCTATTGTTCTTATGATTATTTCCATGCTGACAATTTGGGGCGGGCTTGTGGCGAGTATTGTCGTTGCTGTCAAGCATCGATAGTAACTTGGCTTCATGCTGAAACTGACGGCGGCTCTAGGGGCCGCCGTTTGATATATGGGAATATTTTTTTCTTGCAAAGGGGAGGAAGTTGCAAGTAAAAAG
>Ga0209537_1001518_pt1 | contig 25819 bp, 22 predicted proteins | sample BioPla4DNA1_FD_187698 | JGI IMG/M metagenome (GOLD analysis project Ga0209537, IMG submission 187698) | Biogas fermentation microbial communities from Germany - Plant 4 DNA1 (SPAdes) (version 2) | ecosystem: Engineered > Bioreactor > Anaerobic > Digestate | place: Bielefeld, North... | reverse complement strand
GCAGATAACATTACGATTGTTCAGAAAGAAAAGAAGTACCTGAATATGATAGAGGAAGCAGATGCATGTTCCGCATGTTACAGCAATCTTGTAAGTGCATTGGAAAAGCTGGATGAATTAGGCGCTACGGAAAATATCGCAGATCAGATATGCATAGGGCAGGCATACAGGGGGTATAAGGGAATCCTTGGTGTAGGCGATTGCACCTCGTGTTTTGAGAAATATATGCCAGGCTGTCCCCCATCAGTGGACGATATTATAAAATTCTTTACGGAATAATATTTTTCTTTTGAACATATGTCTATATCAGCTAATAAAAAATAACAGACTAATGCTAAGATAAGCCGTATTAAATAATGTATATTTCCCGAATAATGATAAAAAACATTAAATTATTTTTATTGATATTGTTAAATATTTGACACAGTGGTATCGTTAGTATTGGATTATATAGGGAAAAATGTAATAGGTCATAGGGAAACAGGTGGTATAATGATACATATTGAAAATCTTTGGAAGGTATATAAAAACGGATCGATTTCGGTAGTTGCGTTGAAAGAGGTTTCACTGGACGTAAAAAAAGGTGAATTTGTTTCCGTTATGGGGCCTTCCGGCTCGGGAAAATCTACCCTGATGAATATAATGGGGTGTCTTGATCGGATGACAAAAGGCAGGTATATTCTCAATGGGATTGATATTTCCGGGCTTTCCGATTATGAATTGTCGAAGATAAGAAATGAACGGATCGGTTTTGTTTTTCAGACATTTAACCTGCTTCCGCGCATGAACGCCCTTAAAAACGTTGAGCTCCCGATGATTTATGCCGGGGTTAGCGCAAAGCAGCGCCACGAAAGGGCTATCGAGGCTTTAAGGAAAGTTGATCTGTTAGACAGGAAAGACCACAAACCAAGCGAACTTTCAGGCGGGCAAAGACAGAGAGTTGCTATCGCCAGAGCTCTTGTAAATAACCCTGATATTCTCCTCGCGGACGAACCTACAGGAAACCTGGACAGCAAGTCAGGAGAAGAAATTATGGCTATTTTTCAGGCTTTGAACCGGGAAGGCGTTACCATTATATTGGTTACTCACGAACCTGATATAGCCAGGCATACCGACAGAATTGTAACTTTCAGGGACGGGATGGTTATTAAGGACGAAAAAGTTACTGACAGGCTTGACGCGAATGAAGTGCTTGAAGAGATGGTAAAACAGAATCTTGTTTTCCAGGAAAATATGGTGTAAACCCGGAGGTAATAGAAATGTATGATGATTTGGAAATTTTAGAAAACAGCGAACAAAAAGCGCCAGAGAAAATGAATGTTTTTGCGAGGTTGGGCAATCTCTTCTTATCACCGAAAAAACTTTTTCTGTTTATTCGGGAGAAGCCTTCGCTTTTATTTCCATTAATCATTATAAGTATCGGCGCAATAGTTTACCAGCTTTTGATATGGGAGCAATCAAGGAAACTCCAGTTAGACGTTACATATAACACATATAAGATGATGGGGATGAATATGACACCGGATCAACTCGAATCTCTTGTTGATGCCAGCATGATTACGTCTGTTGTTACCTCTCCTCTGACTCTTATTGCTTCATGGGTGATAATCACGCTGATATTTTACGCGGTATTCCGGTTTGCGGACTGTGAAAAGGGTATGAAAAAGTACTTCTCAATGATGGCGTACATAAATATAATTCCCGTTGTCGGTATGGTTTTAAACGGATTGTATATGCATTTTATGGGCGGTTCATTAACCACATATGTGACCAGTATATCGTCTCTGATTGATCCGGAAACGACAGGAGTATTCTTATACGGTATTTTATCGAACATAGAGGTTTTTAATATATGGTCATATGTTCTTTACGGAATGGGGTTTATTTATGTTGGCGGAGTAGAGAAAAGAAGATCGGTCATTGTCACATCCGTGATTTTTGTTTTATTCACTTTGGCTGCTGCAGGTCTTACAAGCTTATCAAGCAGCCTTTTAGGAGGTTTAATGTAACCTGTTACCAAGGCGAGTTAAATCTTCCGCACCGTTGAAACAATGCTGGTTGTTCCGCTTCGCTGCACTGCTCGTCCATGCAGCTTGGTGTGTTGAAATAACTAAGCAATTTCTTTGGTTGTATAATGGGTTATTAAGCTTATGGGCGAAAAAGGAGTCTAGTTTGAAATGAAAAAAACTGTTATCGGGATTTTGATTGTTGCAGCGATTGCAACTCTTGTAGTATTAAACATCAATAGGAACAAGGACAGTACAAGCACTTCCGCAATCTATTCCGGGAAAGCTGTCGGTGTTAAGGTAAACGTAATTGGAAGAGATAGTATCTTTTCCTATGTAAAAGCCAGGGGAAGGGTTGAGGAGGCGGATAAAGTTCAGGTTTTCTTTGATACGCCGCTTCGGGTATTGGAAGTGCTTGTAAATAAGAATGATTATGTAAATAAAGGGGATCGTTTGATTCAACTGGATACGCAAACACTGACAGAAGAGATTGATAAACTAAAAATGCAAAAAGAGATTCAATCAATAAACCTGAAAAAGCTTGAGTCCGGACAAGGTCTGCTGTCGCTTGAAACAAGTTTGACTTCCGCCAGAAAGGCGGCGGATAATGCCCGGGACAGTTATGATACCGCTGTCAATGAGTTTGAAAAGCAGAAAAAGCTTTTTGAAACGGGAATAATACCGAAAACACAGCTCGATCAATATGAACGCGCGATGAAAGAAGCAAAAACAGTTTATGAGAATGCGGTGCTTAATCTTGAATCGGCCGAAAAAACGTATCAAACGGGTATAAGCAGTCATGATCTTGATATCCAGGCGCAGATAAAAAATATAGAACTGCTAAGCTTACAAATTTCTGATATAGAGAAAAAGCTGATTAAGATTGAAAACCTTGAAAAGGCTCCGATAAGCGGTTATGTAACCGAAATATACGTTACCGAGGGCTCTTACATCGGAAGCGGCCAGCCTGCTTTTACGATTATTGACGCAGAAAATGTAAGAATAACAGCGGCTGTAAATGAATACAACATTAAGGATCTGGCTGTCGGTCAGGAGGTTGTGATAACCGGAGAGGCTTTCGGTGATAACACAAAAATTTCAGGCAAAATAATTTCGGTTGCTCCGGTTGCAACTGTTGTTCCGGGTTTAAGCGGCCAGGAGACGGTTGTAGAGGTCAGTATTGAGCCCCTTGACGGAAAGGATCTGCTGAAACCGGGACTGAATGTTGATTGTGAAATAATTACTCAGAAAAAAGACAACATTATTGTTTCGGAGTTTAATGTCTTTTTGGAAGACAAAAACCGCAACCAGTACGCAATGGTGGTTGACGAGGAAACAATGACGGTACGTAAACAGTATGTTACATTGGGCATATATTCCGATATGCTGGTTGAAATAATAGATGGCCTGAAAGAAGGAGACAAGGTTGTAATTGACCCGCAGCCAAGCCTTGAAGATGGAGACAGAGTAAGGATTTTGGAGTGAAAAAATGATATTGCTTGAGATATTTAAACAGGCATTGGAAAGCCTAAGAGCAAATAAAATGAGATCACTGCTTACCATGCTGGGCATAGTTATGGGAGTGTTTTCGGTTATCGCAATTATGGCTATCGGCAACGCGACCGAAAGTTATATCATCGGCGAATTTGAAAAAATAGGAGCCAATACCGTACAGATTTACTATAAGGGAACCAATATTACGCAGAATGAATGGCTTACGCTTGAGGATATAGACCTTCTTGTGAACAATGTACCTGAAATTAAAAATATTACAACATTAGGACAATGGTCCGGTCAATTCAGAATAGGGAATAAAACAAGACAGGCTTTGATTTGCGAAGTAACCGCGCAGTATAAAAATTTTACCGTGATGGACATGGCCGCGGGAAGGTTCATCAACAGCTTTGACGATACCGCAAGAGCGCCGGTGGTAGTTGTAGATGAAGCTTTTGCGAAACGCTACTTTAATAAAACCGATATTGTCGGCGAAGAACTTAACTTAACTTTAAACAGGTATAATTTAAAGGTGAAGGTTATCGGCGTGGTAAAAACAGGCGACGATTTATTCAGCGGGATGTTGGATAACGAATATGCGCCGACTGTGGTTTATATGCCTATCCGGACAGTTCAGTCTATAACAAATTATAAAAGGCTTGACACAATAATGTTTTCAATTTATCCCGATGCTGATGTAAGCATTGTGGGAAACAAGGTTTTAAAACTTTTGGAAAGAGCGCACAGGAAAGAAGATATATACATGCTCCAAACAATGGAAGATGTTCAGAAAATGTTCTCGAGCATAATTGGGGTAGTTACTTCCGCCTTGCTTGTAATAGCCATTATTACATTGATTGTTGGCGGAATAGGCATAATAAACATACTCCTTGTATCTGTCACCGAGAGAATAAGGGAGATTGGTATACGTAAAGCCCTTGGAGCAAAGAAGAGAGACATTGTTATACAGTTTTTAATGGAATCGGTTATAATGACAGGGTTCGCTGGAATAATCGGGATAATAATAGGGGTTATTGCCGGAAACGTTCTGTCGGGTTTAATAAAGATACCGCCTGCTGTGGACATACCTGCAATTATTATTTCATTTAAGATATCGGTAATCCTTGGTTTGATCTTTGGCGTGTATCCCGCTAAAAAGGCGGCCGATTTGGATCCGATAGAAGCTCTTCGTTACGAATAGAAAAATATAATACTTAAACTTACGAATAAGTTTTTGATACTTGCAGGTGCATTTATTAAGCAGCATACTGCAATTTTTGCATTCATTTTCATGCAAATTCCCCCTAATGACCGAAAAATGCGATTTATACTATAAAAATTTTTTAATTCTGTTATAATATTATCAGCCGGAGATCGTAGATGCCGTATTGCGGGCTTAACCGTTTTTGCATTAACAGAAGTTAAACAGAATGCCGTAAGAAGCATAATTAATCGCTTTTTTTAACCGGTTCGCGAGCCTGGAAATTAATGAACAGATAAAAATCATGCGGTTGATAACGTTAATGCCAATTATGTCCGGGGTTAAAACAAGAAAATAAAAAAGAAGGTGAATGTGGTGAAAAGAAAAATACTTATTGTTGATGATGAAAAAAACATAGTTGATATCCTTAAGTTTAATTTGAATAAAGAAGGTTTTGATACGATTGAAGCATATGATGGAAGACAGGCTCTGGAAATGGTTGAACGGGAAAATCCAGACTTGATCCTGCTGGATATAATGCTGCCGGAATATGACGGTTTCACGGTATGCAAAAGAATAAGGCAAACAATGAATACGCCGATAATTATGCTGACGGCCAGGGAAGAGGAAGTAGACAAAGTTCTGGGGCTTGAACTGGGCGCGGATGATTATATTACAAAACCGTTCAGTCCGCGTGAATTGATGGCGAGAGTTAAAGCCAACCTGCGCAGGATGTCGGAAGATGTGCAGAAAACGCAGGGAGAGATATTGAAATGCGGCGATTTGACGATTGATATTAACCGTTATGAAATAAAACGCGGTGATGAGATTATTGAATTGACGCTTAGGGAATTCGAACTTGTGAAGTTTCTCGCCGCGCAAAGAGGGCAGATTTTTTCAAGAGAAAGTCTGCTGGAAAAGGTTTGGGGATATGAATACTACGGTGATGTGCGCACGGTAGATGTTACGGTAAGAAGACTGAGAGAAAAACTCGAGAGAATGCCAAGTAAACCCGAATATATATTGACCAAGCGGGGTGTCGGCTATTATTTTAACCCTACCTTTTGACAAGACGGAAGACACAGTTTCTTCCGTTGTTTTAAGCAAATACCCTATTGCCGATCCGTCCGGTAAAAACGGCGGAATCCTGTAACACCGGGGGATAGAATGTTTTTAAGAAGTTTGCAATGGCGGCTTATAATAATTATTGCAACGATTACATTCATATTGATGTCCGTGATATGGGTTTTCCTGACTTATAAAGTGGAAGATATTTTTTATAATGACTTCAAGGGTACGATTTCGCGCAATTATGCCACTTTAAACATAAACAGCAATATGTCTGCGGAAGAGCTTATTTCCAAGCTTGAAGATGATCCGGTAATACTAAGCCAGCTTGTCAGCGAAGTAAAAAGTTATACAATCATTAACGCAGACACTTTGGAAATTGTCTATTCTTCCGATGCGTTATATGGAAAGGATAAAATTGAATTCAGGAACGAAATATTAAAGTCAGAGAACCTTATGTCCGTTATTAACGGCAATGCAGTCGGGGAAAGAAAGACGGTTACGAAGTCGCAAAGCGGCGATTTTTATGATTATGTCAAAAGGCAGCCTTTGCTCGACGGTGATTATGTCCTGTTTTTTAAGTATAACCGTTCACAGGCGATAGCTATTATTAAAGAGTTCAATAACGCAATTCTTATCGGAATGATATTAGCCGTTGCGGTAGCAGTAATAATAGGCTTTTTACTCTCCCGGACCATCACGAAACCGATAACCGATATTACCAAAAAAGCGGAAAGCATAACCTCCGGGGATTTTGACCAGGTTCTTGAAGTGAAATCCGATGACGAAATCGGCAAATTAACCGGAACGTTTAATTATATGGCGAGCCAGTTAAAAAGTATGCTCAGTGAAATATCAAACGAAAAAAACAAATTTGAAATGATATTAAATTATATGACCGACGGAATCATAGCCTTTAACCGCAACGGGCATATCATTCATATAAATACCGCTGCCGCCGCTTTTCTTGAATCGGAAAAACCGGATCAAACATTTACGGATATTACAAAAGTGCTTAATGTTCCCTATACGCTTCATGAACTGTTAAGCAGCAAAAACCTGTCCGATATTTCGTGCAGTGTTCAAATAAGGAACATGTTTTTAAAAATACAGTTCGCGGCATTTACAGACAAGGAGAACAATGTTGATGGTATTATTATGGTGCTACAGGACAATACTAAAGAATACAAGCTTAATAACATGAGAAAAGAATTTGTCGCCAATGTTTCGCATGAATTGAAGACGCCGCTTACTTCAATAAAAAGCTATTCCGAGACACTTTTGGACGGAGTAATTGAAGATACTGAAACAGCACGGAATTTTGTGCGTGTCATTTATTCCGAATCAAACCGTATGGACCGCATTGTTAAAGATTTGCTTCTTTTATCGAAGCATGACAGCGGGATAAAACTGAATTTTCAGCGCATATCGCCGGTTGAGCTGATACATTCCGTTGTTGAACAACTGAGGCTGTCGGTGCGTGAAAAAGAACAAAGATTAAACATTTACAGCGATGAGAATATTTCTGACATATACGGGGACAGGGATCGTCTGGAGCAATTGTTTTTGAATGTTATAGGAAACGCGATAAAATATACCCCGGAACATGGTATAATAACAGTACATGTTGGGCATCAAAAAAATGGAGTTAGTGTAAAAGTAATTGATACGGGTATTGGAATACCGGAGAAGGATTTGGAAAGGATTTTTGAAAGGTTTTACCGCGTCGACAAAGCCAGATCAAGGCAGCTTGGCGGTACAGGCCTTGGTTTGTCAATAGCTAAGGAAATAGCCGAATCGCACGGCGGTACGATACAGGCGAAGAGCAAACTGCGGAAGGGTACGGAAATAACTGTTTTTTTACCGGTAAATGATAAAAATAGTATGTGAAAAATTAGTCAGGCAGCTTAATTCGGATGTATGCATCTTTATTTGGATGAATTGAAAACTGCGCGAAACTCGGAAAACCGCTTTGAATGTGTGCCTGAGCAATAAGGTAAAGCTTTGGTAACTGCATTTTAAAAACGTAGTAATGGAATTGTAACAATAGTCAGTGTATAATTATAGTAGGAATATTTTTGTAACTTCTATGTGTTTGGTTCACCTGGAGGACATATATGGCGAGAAAATTTTTATTTGTTGCACTGCTTTTTATTTTAATACTTGCCGGTTCGGTTGTTTCAATGGCGGATGAAGACAACAGCACCGTTTTAAATAATGATAATGCTAATACTGAAACCCCTTTAGAAACAAGCGGTAATTTGTTTGATAATTTTATTGGAAACAGCCCGGAGTACGAAACTGCCGTAGCAGCTGCGGAGGATGCTGTTGATGAAGCATACTCGGCGGAAGCTGTGATCGAAAGATATGGCTCTTTATTTTTCGATGAAGAGGTTCAATCTGAAATTAAGTTTATAAACATAATAAATATAGAGCATGACGGTAAAAGCAAAAATGTCAGGGACTGTATGATTTCCGCCCTTGTTGCCGACGATGTTGACCTTGACTATGATGAATCATTGGTTTTAATGATATTCATAAAAAAGGACAACAAATTTGAACCCCTTACAGATCCTGTGGAGGGATATGCATGGTTCCTGACAAAAGTAAGTTTTCCTAATGCAGGGAAAGATAATCCGAACCATATGAGGTTTGTTGTTTTCCCCAAGAACAGCTACAACAATCTGGAACTTAATGTAAACCTTCAGATAACCGATATGGAGCATGTTGTTGTTGTACCGAAACTGAAGGAATATCTTATAAATGCACAACAGTCATTAAAACGTTTTCTTGATATTATATATGAATCGGAGTAAAAACATGCGATTATCCAATGTGGATTTCAAAAAATCGATACTTATGATTTTTTTGTTTTTACTCTGCTTTTTTCAAATGGGAATTCTTTGGAGTGAAAAAAACCCGGGAGTTCTTTTTTCATTTTCACATAGTGTAAGAGGCAATGATTTTGTAGATATTAACGAAGTAAAAGAAAATTATTACCGCCCAAAAGAAATATTAATTTCGAGCGGTAAGGGTGACTTATACTGGAAGCTTGATTCAAAGAGCAATCTTTACCGTTCAATATGGAATGATTTTAAAGATAGTTACTTAAGCCAGATAATTCAGTCAAAACCCAGTATCCGGGATAAAGATTACGAACAAAGCTGGGAATATTTAAGCAGGATGAAATCAATAATAGTTGAGTTTGGATATGAAATCCCATCCGGTGTAATCCAATGGATGGAGAACCTTGACACCGCCTCTTTGTCGGCCATTCCAAACATTTACAAAATTGCCATTCACCCGTCTGAAGACATAAATAATGATAAGAACACGCTTTATGTATACGATGGCAGCAATGTTTACAAATATGTGGTTACAATTAAACAGGGAAACATGAAAAAGGAAGATTACATTAAAGCCATAGAAACTGCCGCAGAAAACGAATTTGTTGTTCCTATGAACAGACTGATTACGTATAATCCGATAACAGAGCAGCGGGAACTCCTTGTATGCCTGTCCGACGAGGAGAGAAAAATTTGGGATCTATTGTTAACCACACCAGACAGAATAGTATTGAAAAAAGATAACATCGAAACAGTACAGGACTATCTTCTTGACGAATACAAAGGCTCGATGGTTTCGAAATGGAGTGAAGACGGCACGAATATTATATTCTCCGATCCGGAAAAAGTTTATCGATATTACAATAACGGTCTTTTGGAGTACCAAAACCGGTATAAGGAGGCGGTGGACAAAGGCCGTGTTGAAGAAGCGCTCGCGGAAGCGTTGACTTTTATTGAATACCGGAGAAGGGATTTGATAGAAGGGGCCGATATAATCTTGTCGGATATCAGCGATAAAGGAAGATACTATGCTTTTACATTTGATTATATCGTTGACGATATGAAAGTTAAAGTATTAAGGACCCGCACGGGCACGGTGGAACCGGCTATAGTTATAAACGCGGTAAAGGATCGCGTGCTTGATGCGAAATGGTATATAAAAACCTTTGCAAACAACGATTACAGTAATGTTTATAACATGTCTTTTTTCCGGTTTTATGAAAGACAGTTTATAAGAGAATATCCGGATCTTCGGAATAAACCTGTAATTTTAGATGTTTCAAATGAATATCTGTTTTCGGATATCGGAACAAGGGCAGAACCTTTTTGGCTGATTGAGACAAATTCAAACCAGTTAATCTTTGTTGGAATGCAGGGAAAGGAATAATTGCATGGACTGGTTCAAAGCAAAAAACATTATACTTGTATTGCTGATTCTGCTGAATATTTTTTTATTGATAAACGTTATGAGCGTAAAAGATGTATTCAAGTTTACCGGCCAATACCAAAAAGATGCTAAGCAGGCGCTTGAAAATGCGGGTATTGTAATAAAAGGGAAAATACCGTTCTACAGCAGACCGCTTGGAAGGATCAGTTATATCGAGGCAGATCCTGACAGGTATAAGAAAGCTGTCGAAAGATTGACCGGCTTAACCTATGAGCCGACTGAAAATAAGCACAGCGGTGAATGGCGGAATAACGGGTTTTCTTTTATATTGGAAGAAGAAAAATTTATATATGTTGATGATACCGGAACACAGGTTTTTTCATTAGAAAATGAACGAAAACTTTACAGGGAATTATCAGCGTGGATAGATAAAAAAGGCATATCAAACGAATCATTTCAGCCCGATCGCATAATAAGGGACAATGATGCCGTTACTGTTGAATTTATACGAAAATACCGCGGATTTCCCCTTTTCGACGATAAAATCGTCTTCCATTTCTCGGGCCCTAAGCTTATAAAAGCCGAGGGCAGCCTTAAAATATTCGACACGATTAAATTAAGCAAAGCCGACACAATAGTTCCGGTGAATATCGCTCTGTTGACAAACAAAGACAGAATTGAGGATATTATCGCCGCTGTTGAGATAGGGTATTTACAGCCGCAGGATGAAGAACTTTTTGATATACCTGTCTGGAGGCTCAGCCTTGAATCCGGGGGTAAAGTCTATTTTAACGCTTATACCGGCGAATGGCTGGAAGTGAATTAAAATATAATTTTTTCCGATTATATAAAACGAGGCGGAAAATATCCCCTTATAATTAAATTTCTCCTTTGTTATTATGGGAGAAATGGCGGTTTAAATTATTTGAAAACAGGAAAAATCGGATTGTGAATATATACTATATAGTGGTATAATGTTTTATGAAATCCTGGTAGTGTAATTCGGCAAATTTGGGTAAAGTATGCCGGAATACCTATAAAATTATATTTTTACAAAAGAACTGGAAAGATGGTGTTTCATATTGGGAAAACTGATTATTCACGGTCAAAAGAGGCTAAAGGGAGAAGTTACCGTCAGCGGAGCAAAAAATGCCGCCGTAGCAATACTTCCTGCCTCAATTCTGTCTGACGGCAGTTGTACAATTGAAAACGTTCCCGATATATTAGATATAGCAATTCTTAAAAATATTATGACTAATCTTGGCGCTAAAATTGAAAACATTAACGGTTCCACGATAAAAGTCGATGTTTCTGATATAAATTCGTATGTGGCAACAGATAGTCAGATTAGCAAACTTCGCGCTTCTTATTATTTGATGGGAGCTCTTCTTGGCAAATTCAAAAGGGCAGTTGTAACTTTTCCCGGCGGCTGTGATTTCGGAGTCAGGCCAATAGATCAACATATAAAAGGGTTTGAAGCTCTCGGAGCAAAAGTTGACATAGAACACGGGAAAGTAATAATTGCTGCGAATAAGCTTGTTGGTGCGCCGATTTACCTTGACGTCGTCAGTGTTGGAGCAACAATAAATATAATGCTTGCCGCGGTTAAAGCCGAAGGAATAACTACAATCGAGAACGCGGCAAAAGAGCCTCATATAGTCGACCTTGCGAATTTCCTCAATGCTATGGGTGCCGATATAAAAGGAGCGGGTACCGATGTTATAAAAATAAGGGGCGTAAAGGAACTGAAGGGCGGACACACTTACATGATAATTCCTGATCAGATTGAAGCGGGAACTTTTATGATAGCTGCGGTTGCCACGCGCGGAAACGTACTTGTTAAGAATATAATCCCGAAGCATATGGAATCTTTGACCGCAAAACTCCAGGAGATGAATGTAAAGGTTGAAGAGTTTGATGACAGCATTCGTGTATCATCCAGGGACAAAATTCAGAAAGTTAATATAAAAACTCTGCCGTACCCGGGTTTCCCAACCGATCTCCAGCCGCCTTCCACCGTCCTGTTATGCAGAGCCGACGGTACCAGCACGATTACAGAGGGAGTCTGGGACAACCGCTTTCAATATGTCGATGAATTGAAAAGAATGGGTGCGAAAATAAAAGTTGAGGGCAGAATGGCCGTAATCGAAGGCTCTACCCGTCTTAGCGGCGCTCCAATCCGGGCGATGGACTTAAGGGCCGGAGCGGCGATGGTAATTGCGGGGATGATGGCACACGGCGAAACTGTTGTATCCAATATAGAATGCATCGACCGCGGCTATGAGAGGCTTGAAGAGAAGCTTAGAAGCCTTGGAGCGGACATCCGGCGCGTAACAGATGAAGAGTACAGGAACAGCTAGTTTTTGATGATGACGTGGTCATTGCGGCTTTTTCCGGTCACAGAAGAAGAATACAAGAATAGCTAGGGGATAAAGGCATGTTGAAACTTGCAAGTCTATACAGCGGCAGCAGCGGGAATTCTGTCTATATATCAAGCAAAAACACGCACATTCTTGTTGATGCGGGGTTAAGCGGAAAGAGGATAGAAGAATCATTAGCTCACATCGGAGGAAATATAAAAAATATTCAGGCAATTCTAATCAGCCATGAGCACAGCGATCATATTATGGGTGCGGGTGTTTTGTCACGCCGTTATAAAATCCCGATCTACGCAAATGAAAAGACATGGGAAGCCATGCGCTTATGCATTAAACAAATAGACCCCGAGTGTATCCGGGTTTTTTCAACCGGACAGCCGTTTAAAATAGGAGATATTGAAGTAAACACATTTAATACGCCCCATGACGCGGTTGAGCCGGTAGGGTTCAACTTCTGCTGCGACAGAAAAAAAGCAACGATTGCCACCGATATCGGGCATATAAACAGGTCGCTATTAAATAACCTTGTCGGAAGCGATATTATTTTGCTGGAATCGAACCACGACATTGAAATGCTGAAAGTCGGAAGATACCCCTGGCCTTTAAAGCAGCGCATTATGAGTGATAAAGGGCACCTGTGCAACGATATCGCTGCAAAAGTTGTCGCATATCTTGCCGTTAATGGCACAAAGAAGTTTTTGCTGGGGCACTTAAGTAAGGAAAACAATTTTCCGGAACTGGCGTTTCAAACGGTAAAGAATGCATTAACGGAAAAATCCATTACGACGGGACGCGACGTTTATGTCGGTATAGCATACCGTGACAGGGTGAGCGAATCACTGGTTATTTGATTTTCGGGTTGGAAGTGTTGGCAGATACACAGTTATAAATGGCTGCTAATATATAACTGTATGGAGTAATGCCGGAAAATGAGAGGAAAGCTTTCTTGTATATTCAAATAGTATCCGTAGGCAAACTTAAGGAAAAGTATTTGAAAGACGCCGCTAATAATTATACAAAGCTGCTTTCGCGTTTTTGCAGAACGGAGATTGTCGAAGTCGCGGAAGAGAAAGTGCCCCCGTCTTTAAGCACCCGCGAAGAAGAACAGGCGCGCAGAAAGGAAGCGGAAAGAATAAGGGCGGCTCTGGCAAAGGATACCTATGTTATCGCTCTCGATCTGACGGGAGAACAGCCTGATTCCCTGCAGTTTGCCCAAAAACTGAACGAACTGATGATTGCGGGCAAAAGCCGGATATCTTTCATTATCGGAGGTTCAACCGGCCTTGACAGGCAGCTTGTTAAAGAAGCCGATTACAATCTTTGTCTTTCGAACATGACCTTTCCCCACCAGCTTGCAAGAGCAATTCTTCTTGAGCAGATATACCGCTGTTTCAAAATAATAAATAACGAGACGTATCACAAATAACATCAAAATTTTTATCATTATTACCCTTTTGGGTGTATGCCATAATATCTGTATTGTCAATTTATCAAAACAGTCATTGGGGATTTTATCCAAAATAAGGGAAGTTGAATCCTTAAATTATTCTTCTCTCGCTATATTTTAAGTGCATATTTGTACCATCATAGGCAAAACCTATATATAGGCCGCTTCGCCTAATCATTTCCTTTTTATTTTAACACGAGAGGTCTTTTAATATGGGAATAAAAAAGAAACTTAAGCTCGCAAAGTGGGTTGCAACCGGAATTATTGCCGCTGCCGTAACAGGGTATATAGCGTACAAAGCAATGCGCCCGTCGACTATCGGATATAAGAGCGTAAAAGCGCAGACCGGCGATATTGAAACCTATTATTCCTTTTCCGGGAATGTTGTATCAAAAAACAGGCAAAAGGTTATAGCAGAAAATGTAATGCTGATAAAAAAAATTCATGTAAAAAAAGGAGATATTGTTGAAGAGGGTTCGCTCCTCGCAACGACAGCAGATGGAGCTAAACTTAAATCAAAAATAAAAGGCGAGGTCGTCAATATCCGTGCGGAAGAAAACGCACCTCTCATGGCCGGTATGGAGATAATGGACATTGTGGATTTCGATAACCTTGAGGTTGTTTTCAAGGTTGACGAATATGACGTTGCACGTCTTGAAGTCGGGAAGATGGCAACGGTTAGGATCGGAGCGGTAGACAAAGAGTTTAAGGGCGTAATAAGTGATATATCAAAAGAAGGACAAATTATGAACGGCGTTACATTTTACACAGCTTCCATTGATATAGAGAAAGAAGACGGCATCAGAACGGGTATGTCCGCCGAAGTAACGCTTTTAAGCGATAATGCCCGCGGAGCCGTTTTATTACCGATGAATGTTATACAGTTCGACGAACGGAACAATCCTTATGTTTTGAAACTCGATGAAAAAAGGTCGATCGTTAAGGCAATGATTACGACAGGGATTACCGACGGAACCGCGGTTGAAATAAAAAGCGGTGTTTTGCCGGGAGAAAGTGTTTATTACAAAAGGAGCATCGCACTCGAAGACATCCTCTTCCCGGAGGGAGGAAAAAATGCCAGGGTATACATCGGAGGCGAAGATTGATGCAGCCTGTTCTTTCAATGCGTAATATCTGTAAAAGCTATTATACAGGCACGGGTGAATTAAAAGTCCTTAAAAACGTGAACCTTACCGTACAAAAAGGCGATTTTTTATCGATACTTGGCCCTTCCGGTTCCGGAAAAACCACTCTTATGAACATTATCGGCTGCCTTGATACTCCGACATCGGGCAAATACATACTGTCCGGCAGGAATATTCTTGATATGGATGAATTCGAGCTTGCTTCGGTCAGGAACAGAGAAATCGGGTTTATTTTTCAAAACTTCTGTATTCTGCCGCGGCTCACGGCGCTTCAGAATGTAGAACTTCCTTTGATCTATTCGGGTGTGCCTTTTTCAATACGGAAAACAAAGGCTATGGAGATTCTTGAAAGGGTTGGGCTTGCGGATAAAATGCACAGCCTGCCGAACCAGCTTTCAGGTGGGCAGCAGCAGCGCGTCGCAATAGCAAGAGCAATGGTTACGAATCCGTCAATTCTTCTCGCCGACGAGCCGACAGGCGCCCTCGATCAGAAGACAGGAAACCAGATAGTTTCGCTCTTTGAAGAATTGAATCGTGACGGCATAACAATAGTAATGATAACTCATGACCGCAATATAGCGGTTCGTGCGGGAAGAATCGTCCATATACTTGACGGGATAGTATCCGAACAGGAGCTGAAACCATTTGTTTCTTGAAAGTATCAGGATGTCATGGATGAACATAACAAAAAACAAACTGCGTTCATTTTTAACGATGCTTGGCATTGTAATCGGCGTCGCGTCAATAATCGCATTGATTACTCTCGTTCGCGGCGCTGCGGACAATATCAGCGCGGAGGTTACCGAACTCGGGGGCAACAAGATATTCATAAATATAATCGGCACTCCGCTGAAGCAAGGATTATCCCGTGATGATGCGGAGATAATAAAAAGTGTCGAAAACGTTGAAGGCATATCGCCGACAATATCGGGCAAAACCGCGATTGTATATAAAGGCAATGTTATTGAAAATGTGTCAATCCAAGGGAAAAATGAAGTGTACTTCAAAGCCGATCCCGGTCTTATCCGTAGCGGAAGGGCGATTAATATACTTGATTTGGAAAATAAAAGCCGTGTTGCGATTATCGGCAGCAATATTGTTAAAGATTTATTTTTCGGGACAAATCCAATCGGGGAAAAAATACTGATAAATGGAAACACATATACAATTATCGGAACACTTGAAGCAACAAGAGGGTTCAGCATGAGTTCCACGAACGATGTTGTAATTATTCCATATACAACCGCGCTTCAAAGCCTTGGCATAAAAGACATATCGAGTCTTGACGTCTATCTTGACGATACCAGTCTTGCCGATGAAACCGTTGTTAAAATTAAAGGGGTCCTGAACCGTGCATTCAATTACAGGGAGGACTCTTATACGATTTTTAACATGGGCGATATCATTGAATCGTTTCAATCGATCATGTCAATGATGTCGCTGTTGCTTGCGGGTATTGCCGCTATTTCCCTTATTGTCGGCGGAATCGGTATTATGAACATGATGCTTGTAACAATATCCGAACGCACTACGGAAATCGGACTGCGTAAAGCTTTGGGCGCAACACCCTACACAATATGCCTTCAGTTTCTGATAGAATCGATATTTTTGTCTGTAATTGGCGGGCTTTTAGGTCTTTTTTTCGGGGCGCTGCTTGCTTATGTGCTTGCGGCTTTTATCGGTATCAACATTTCAATATTGTTTTCAACAAATGCGCTTGCAATGGGATTTTCCGCCGCGGTAGGCATTGTATTTGGATATATGCCCGCAAAAAAGGCCAGCCGGTTAAACCCGATCGATGCTTTAAGAAGCCTGTAACAATCATTTCCGCGCCTGTTCCGGTATGTTTTCAATTCCCTTATAAAATACTCCGGGCGATAAAGCTGAACTTATATTTCGTTATTTTGATTAGTTACAAAACGACGAAGTTTTTGATAGAATGGACTTGGTAAATATATACCTGAAAAGGGAGAATGTCTTGAAGAAAAATTCCGTTGTTCCCATACTGAAATGGGTTGGCGGGAAACGCCAGCTTTTAGGTGAAATAACAAAACATATACCGGAGTATAAAACATATTACGAGCCCTTCTTAGGAGGCGGCGCCGTGTTTTTCGGCTTGCAGCCCGAAAGGGCTGTTGTAAATGACATCAATGCGTCGCTTATATGCGTATACCGTGTTATTCGAGATCATACCGAGGAATTGATAGAAGCGCTGAAACAGCACAAAAACGAGGCCGGTTATTTTTATAAAATACGAAACTGGGACAGGAATAAAGACGAGTACGAAAAAAAAAGCGACGTACAAAAAGCCTCACGGATTATTTATCTGAATAAAACCTGCTATAACGGATTATTCAGGGTAAACCGGGCGGGAGAGTTCAATGCGCCTTTCGGGCGTTATAAGAATCCCGATTATGTAAATGAAAAAGCGTTGCTGGCTATGGGCAGGTATTTGAGGAAGCCGGGCATAACACTTATGAATACGGATTTCGAAAAGGCTTTGGAAGGGGTGCAGAAAGGGGATTTTGTATATTTTGACCCGCCGTATGACCCGGTGTCGGATAGTGCAAATTTTACCGGATATGACAAGAGAGGATTTGACAGGGAAGAACAAAAACGGTTGAAACTGGTGTGTGACAGGCTTGACAAAAAGGGTATAAAATTTCTTCTGTCAAACAGCGCAACGGATTTTATATTTGATTTATACAAAGAATATACCATTATGATAATAAAAGCGAAACGTTCGGTAAACTCGAAGGCTGATCGCCGCGGTGAAGTGGACGAGGTTTTGATAAAAAATTATTGATGTAAACTCTTGACATATGGTTGAAATCTTCATTATATCGGCCAAAAACAAAGCAGGAAAACATGCAGGTACAAGAGTGGTTTAACAGGTTAAAAACGGTGTATTCGCCGTTTGTAATAAAGACACTGAATACCTATGAAATGGGAGGGTACAATTGGCAGGGTTTTTTGAAAGCGGGTTTTTTGCATGGGTGGTTTTGCCTTTTCTAATCGTAATTGCCCGAATGCTTGATGTTACGCTGGGAACACTTCGAATTATCTTTGTTTCAAGAGGCAACAGACTTATAGCGCCCATTTTGGGGTTCTTTGAGGTTTTAATCTGGATTGTTGTAATAGGCCAGATTATGCAGAACCTTAACAACCCCCTTACCTATTTTGCCTATGCATTCGGGTTTGCCATCGGTAATTACCTTGGTATCGAAGCGGAAGAGAAACTGGCTATCGGGTTTTTAGTGATTCGTCTTTTTGTAATCAAAAGTGAGGAAGATCTGCGTGCAAAAATAAGCGATGCCGGGTTTGGGGTAACATCCATCGAAGCCAAGGGTTCAACCGGTAAGGTAACAATATTGTACTCGGTTATCAAAAGAAAAGACCTGGAGAGATATCTTTCCATTGTTAATGAAGGCGGCCAGGAAATATTTTATTCCGTTGAAACCGCAAGAGCGGCGCATCTTGGCATATATCCAAGCCAGAAGAAAAGGAAGCCTGTAATCAATCCGAGTGACATTCTGAGAAAAATCACGGGTGGTACACTAAAGAGAAAATAAAGGCGAATTTTTAAAATAAAAAGAGATTAATGAAAAAATTCCGGCAGGATCGTTCTTTACAAATGATAATGATGCCGATATGATATATATATACAATATCTTGGTTAATACTTGAAAAAAACGCACAATATATAGTAAATATGGAGGTAAAGGCTATGAAACTGTCGGATAATGCCGTAAAAGTACTGGAAAAAAGATATCTTGCGAAAGATGAAAACGGAAATCTGATTGAAACGCCTGATCAAATGTTCAGAAGAGTGGCAAAAACCGTAGCGTCCGCAGATGCGGAATATGTCGATGAGAATGAGCTGGCCGAAATTGAGGAACGATTTTACAAATTAATGACCGAGCTTTACTTTCTACCGAATTCACCGACTCTTATGAACGCGGGAAGGCCTTTGGGACAGCTCAGCGCGTGCTTTGTTCTTCCGATTGAAGACAGTATGGAAGGCATTTTCGACAGTGTAAAAAATGCGGCGTTGATACATAAAAGCGGGGGCGGAACCGGTTTCAGCTTTTCAAGGCTTCGTCCTAAAGGCTCCTCGGTAAACTCTACCGGAGGGGTCGCAAGCGGACCCGTCAGCTTTATGAAGGTTTTTAATGCAGCGACAGAAGCGGTTAAGCAGGGAGGAACCAGGAGAGGCGCCAATATGGGCATTCTCAGGGTTGATCATCCTGATATTCTTGAGTTTATTACGTGCAAGCAGAATAACGATGATATAACGAATTTTAATATAAGCGTCGGAGTGACCGAGGCATTTATGGAAGCCGTAGAGCTTGGCACCGATTATGATCTGATTGATCCGAAAACGAAAACTAAAGCAGGCAGTTTGAATGCCCGCAAGGTATTTGACATGATAGTCGAAATGGCCTGGAAAAACGGAGAACCCGGTATAATATTCCTCGATCGTTTAAACCGCGATAATGTTACCCCGGAGTTGGGTGAGATCGAAAGCACCAACCCGTGCTTCCATCCGGATACGCTCATTTCCACCGAGGAGGGCCTTGTACCAATTCGTGAGCTGTACAGAAAGTACGGGGATAAATCATTTAACATATATGTTGACAAAAGAGTAGAGGGTGAAAAAGTAAAAATAAACGGCCGGTTTTATTATAAAAACGGAGTTGAATTAAAACCGGCATACGTTTTACCGACAGGTGTTAAAAAAACCTGCACGGTTATATTGAAAAATGGACAGGAAATAAAAGTAACTGCTGATCACAGAATTTTAACAACCGAAGGCTGGAAAGAAGCTGGTACTTTAACTGAACATGATGTTGTTCTGATACAATCCGGTGCCGGTTCATTTGCAAAAGAGGACGATATCGGCGTAGAAATGGGTTTGTTTTTAGGGTGGGTAACCGGAGACGGCTGGTTTGCAGCGGCCAAGGATGCGGTAGGGCTCACCTTTGCCGGCAATGAGTATTATATATGTGAGGCATTGAACCAGATCGCGCATCGGAACGGCGGGGGAACAAGAAAGGCCATCAGAAGAAAAAACGGAACATGGAATTTGATGTTCAAGAAAAAAGATTTCATTCAAAGACTATCAGACAACGGGTTATTGCCGTATAAATCACCGGAAAAGAGAGTTCCTGCAGAAATCTTTACCGCTTCGAAAGAAACTGTTATTGCATATCTGAATGGATTGTTCAGTTCGGACGGGACAGTAAATTATATTGATGAAGCTCACCGGGATATCCGCCTTTCATCTTCGTCGGAAGGGCTTTTAAAGGATGTTCAGCTTTTATTGCTTCAATTGGGGATATACAGCAAAATATATAAGCGGGATAAAGTGAACCAGTCGGTATTTCAATATACAAAAAATAACGGTGAGTATAAGATCTATGAAGGAGGCAACTATTCGGAGCTTATTATTACCGGAGACGACATGTATGTATTTTCCGAGACGATAGGAGAACTGATTCATACTGCAAAGAACATGAAATTAAAAGCGGCTGCAAGACTCTCAAGGAAAAAGACGAAATTTATGTCTTCGGTAGCTGCGGTTGTTGAAGGAGAAGAGACAGAAGTATATGACATTATTGAGCCGGAAACCCATTCACTAATTGCACAGGGAATGGTGGTCCATAATTGCGGCGAGCAGCCCCTGCTACCGTATGAATCATGCAATCTCGGCTCAATAAATTTAAGCCGTATGGTTAAGCAAACCGAAAAGGGATATGAAGTTGATTATGAAAAACTGAAGGAAGTAGTTCACACGGCGGTTCATTTCCTTGACAATGTAATTGATGTAAACAAGTATCCTCTTCCCGAAATAAGGGAAATGACCCTCGGCACGCGCAAAATAGGCCTTGGAATTATGGGCTGGGCTGATATGCTGTTAAAGCTCGGAATTAAATACGATTCTGAAAAAGCCATTGAATTGGCTGAAGAAGTAATGAAATTCATACAGCAGCAGGCACGCGCGAAATCAAAAGAAATCGCAAAAACAAAAGGCGTATTCCCATATTATGATAAAAGCGTGTATAAGAGCAGGAAAATTCGCATACGCAACGCCACCACAACAACAATCGCCCCGACAGGTACATTAAGCATAATAGCAAGCGTTTCCAGCGGGGTTGAACCGTTGTTTGCAATTTCATTCATAAAAAATGTTATGGATAACGATGAGCTCGTTGAAACAAACCCGATATTCGAAGCCGTTTCAAAAGAAAGAGGGTTTTATTCAGAAGAGTTGATGAAACAAATCGCGAAGAAAGGCAGTCTTCACAATATAGAAGATGTCCCTGAAGATATACGGGAACTTTTTGTTACGGCGCATGATATTTCTCCGCAATGGCATGTGAAAATGCAGGCGGCCTTCCAGAAATATACCGATAATGCCGTTTCAAAAACCGTAAATTTGAGAAACGAAGCGACAACGGATGATGTGCGTGAAGTTTTCATTACTGCATATAAGACCGGGTGCAAAGGGGTCACGATCTACCGCGACGGAAGCAGGGATATGCAGGTTCTTAATATCGGAAAGGTAAAAGGAAAAGATGAAAGCACCGCATCGCAGGGAAGCGGCGAATACAGAATAGTACCAAGGCCCCGCCCCGATATTACAAACGGTTTTACCGAAAAGGTAAGAATCGGCTGCGGAAACCTGTATATTACCGTTAATTATGACGATCAGGGAATTTGCGAAGTATTCACAAACACAGGCAGGGCCGGTGGATGCCCATCCCAGTCCGAAGCGACAAGCCGCCTTGTGTCAATTGCGCTGCGATCAGGTATTGCCGCCGAGTCTATTATCGAACAGCTTAAAGGCATCCGCTGCGCGTCTACCATCCGCCAGCGGGATATGAAGGTTTTATCCTGCCCCGACGCGATAGGACGCCTTATTGAAAAGGTTATGAACCACAAGAATGGAAACGGAGAAAACATTAAACAGGACAACACGGATATTTTAGGAGGAGTGGTACAAAGGCCGACAGCCCGTCTGGTAGGAACAGCCGAAATCCTGTCCTCCGGCATTGAACAAAACAAACGTAATTATCGTAATGCAGATAACCTATGCCCGGAATGCGGAGAACCGATGGAACATGAAGGAGGCTGCAAAATCTGCAGAATGTGCGGCTACTCAAAATGCGGGTAATCGAACATGTGAACGGTGACGGGAGAGGGTTCCGGTTTGATTCTTAGTGTAAGCAGAAGAACGGATATACCGGCGTTTTATTCGGACTGGTTTATTAATAGAATAAAAGCCGGTTTCGTATACGTACGCAATCCGATGAATTATCATCAGGTCAGCGAAGTTGCTTTAACTCCTGATGTCATTGACTGCATAGTATTTTGGACAAAAAACCCTGCTCCTGTGCTGGATAAGCTTGAACTTATTTCAGATTACAGTTACTGTTTTCTCGTAACAATAAACGCCTATAATAAAAAGATAGAAAGGCGTGTTCCTGATACGGATGTTGTTATTAATGCTTTTCAAAAACTTTCGGCAAAAATCGGGAAATTGAAAACCGTATGGAGATACGACCCGATTTTTTATACTGAAGATATTGATTTACCTTATCATATAAAAAACTTCTACAGGATCGCGTCACAACTGAAAGGCTATACCGGCCGGTGCATTATAAGTTTCGCGGATGTGTATCGGAAGACGAAAAGAAACATGCGCAGCCTAATGCCGCTGACAGAAGATATGATGCTGGATATGGGAGAGCGGCTGTCTGAAATAGCGAATTTTTATGATATCGAAATCATGGCCTGTTCGGAAAGAATTGACCTGTCACCGGTCGGTGTTAAACGTGCCAAATGCATTGATGACTCTCTGATCTCAGCGATAACCGGTTATAAGATTTGCGTCGAAAAGGATAAAAACCAGAGAGATGAGTGCAGATGCGCGGCAAGCATTGATATCGGCGCGTACAACACATGCGGACACGGATGCCTGTACTGTTATGCAAACTACAGCGATAGTTCCGTAAAAAACAATATGTTAAAACACGATCCGTATTCCCCGTTTCTCACAGGGAATATCGAACCGGATGACAAAATTACCGCCAGAAAAATGCAGTCGCACATCAGCGGTCAAACAAGTTTTTAAATTCCGTATGATCCATTCTCTTCGCACTATAATTATACTCGTATTTTCCGGTCAGGAAGCCGGCGAGGAATTACAACGAGGAATGGTTATAAAAGAAAGGGGAAAAAGATATGGAACGCAGGGAGGGCTTTAATTATATACCGGAAGGGAAACCGGCTCCTGTAGTCAGGCCCGGGGAGTTTGTCTTTGCCGCGGTCGGGCTCAATCACGCGCATATCGGGGGAATGATCAACGGGCTGCTTGAAGCGGGAGCAACACTGAAATATCTTTTTGATCCGGATAAAGCAAAAATGGAAGTATACAAAAAGATGTTTCCACAGGCACGGATCGCTTCATGCGAGGAAGAGGTACTGTCGGATCCGGAAGTTCGTCTGGTCGCGAGCGCCTGCGTTCCGTCCGAAAGATGCACGCTGGGACTGCGGGCAATGGACGCCGGCAAGGACTATTTTGCCGATAAACCGCCGCTGACCACATTGGAACAGTTGGAAAGCGCGAAGAAAAAAGCGGAGCGGACGGGCAGTAAATACGCTGTTTATTACAGTGAGCGTATTCACAATGAGGAGGCTGTCTTTGCGGGTGAACTTATTAAAAAGGGCGCAATCGGCAACGTAATCCAGACAATAGGTCTCGGACCGCACCGGTTAAGCGCCGCTTTGAGGCCCGACTGGTTTTTTGTTAAGGAAAAATACGGTGGAATACTGTGTGATATCGGAAGTCACCAGGTTGAGCAGTTCCTGTATTACACGGGAGCATCCGATGCTGCCGTGGTAAGAAGCCAAATCGCCAACTATGCCCATCCGCAGTACCCGGAACTGGATGATTTCGGCGACTGCATGCTTGTAGCCGATAACGGCGCGAGCGGATATTTCAGGGTGGATTGGTTTACTCCGGACGGGTTATCGAATTGGGGCGACGGCCGTACTTTTATTCTCGGTACGGAGGGGTTTATAGAGCTGCGCAAATATATGAACCTGGGTGAAAAATCCGGAAGCAGGGTATATTTGGCCAATAATAAAGAGGAAACGAGTTTCGATGTTCGCGGAAAGGTAGGATTTCCGTTTTTCGGGCAGCTGATTCTGGATTGCCTAAACCGCACGGAAACCGCGATGAAGCAGGAGCATGCGTTCAAAGCCGCGGAACTGGCCATAAAGGCCCAGCTTATGGCAGAAAAAATAAAGTAGAAAACAGTCATATACGAAATTTCATTTCAATGTTTTTAGCATTTTATTGAAAAGTAGTATATTGCAAGGTTATGGAAATATAATAAGAAGGAGTGAAATCAATGCAAATTAAAAAGTTAAGAGTAACAAACGTAGCGTCTCTTGTTAATTTCCATAATGATTCTGATTTTCAAAAATACAATATAATTTTTGGTACGAATGGTTCAGGCAAATCTACATTAGTTGAACTATTGCACTTAATAAATAAGTATTGCCTACGTAAAGATGCTGAGACGGAAATAGAGCTAAAAGATTTTTTGCGTGGGCGTTTTTCAAAAGAATCGATTTCAGATACAATAAATATAGAACTTTATATTAATTCAAACAAAGTTTTTATTACATATAACAAAAATAGTGATAGTCTTAAATTTTCTACTAATATATGGGCACCAATAAAGGTTTTTAACGAACAGTATACAGATCGTACTATGGGCAAAAAATTTGAAATGGGTTTACAGAATAGTAGTATTACAATTGGGGAGAAAAATATTGAGCTTGAAAAGGCTTACTCGCAAAAAAGGGGATTAGAGGAACAGAGTGAAAAGTATATTTCCAAAGCGAATGAAATAGTAGAGGCTACAATTGAAAAGTATAAAGCGTTTACAAAAAGCAGTACAAATGTCAGTGATAAAATTTTCATACAGACGTTACTTGACGGAAAGTGTGATTTTCAATATGATCCAACACTATTGGAAAAGAGGAACAAACTTGGTTTTGGAAATGTAGAAACATCTTTGACAAAATTGGATGAATACCATTTAACGGTAAATATCGATATAGATTCCATTGAAAAAAGCTGTAATGAAAAAATTTCACCGCCAGTAATTTCAGGCGATATAGAAACACTATTGAAGAAATATACGGATTTTTACAATAAGGGACTTGAAATTTATGAAAACAATAAAAAAGAAGTATGCCCGTTTTGTCAGCGCGATTGGCCTCATGCGGAAGAAATGATCACAAAATACAAATCATTTATAAAATCCACATATAACCAAAAACGTAAAGCCATTTTAGATGCTATTGATCAGTTAGAGAGATATAAGCTGCAAGTGGAAAACTATATTTATGTTGTTGATGGTAGACGAAAACTAACAGAGGAAGAAGCTAAAAAATATAATGTTGACACAAAAAATTGGAAACCTTTGCAATATTATAAAGAAAAGCATAATGAAATAATTGATATACTGAGAAAAAAGCATGATCAAATGGATTTACAAGTATCGGTTAAAAATCAGATTATTGAATTACAAAACTATCACCTTGATATAATACAGAATAATAACGGAATAATTGATAAAGTTCTTCGCGAAATAAGTGCAATAAGCTCTCGTCGTAGAGAATTAAACAGAAAACTTGTAGATCATTTTGCTAAAGTGCATATTTCGGACACATACGGACACTGTTTTCGAAAACATCCGGACAGTGATTTCGGAATTATCCGGACACTGATTTCGGCACATCCGGACACCTTGTCGAAAGATTAATAA
>Ga0209537_1001513_pt1 | contig 25919 bp, 27 predicted proteins | sample BioPla4DNA1_FD_187698 | JGI IMG/M metagenome (GOLD analysis project Ga0209537, IMG submission 187698) | Biogas fermentation microbial communities from Germany - Plant 4 DNA1 (SPAdes) (version 2) | ecosystem: Engineered > Bioreactor > Anaerobic > Digestate | place: Bielefeld, North... | reverse complement strand
ATAAATTTAAAGAACTGTCCAATAGTGGTTTAAGCTATAAGCTAGCACAAGCCCTCTCTATGTATTACGAAATGAAGTATGCTGCAAAATATAGAGACTTGGTATTAATAGGTACATTAGCTTCCGAAAAGCCTATTATAGATGAAAATGAAATTTTCGTAGTGGATGGTCTTAAGCAAATTAGTAAGACTAGAAATTATGGTATCAAGGCCCTGCTGAAAGTGCATAATATAGATGGAATATCAGTAGAAAGTGTATATAAACTGGCAAGGAGTATAACACCCACTACTAATGTTATTGGTAAAATGGACAATGCGAAAATTGCAGTGGAATTATTTACCACCAATGACGGATATAGAGCTGAGCAAATAGCTAAATATTTAATCAAGGAAGTTTGTAAGTTTGATAATGAACTAATTGCTTATTAGTAAGGTTTATTTTATAGTTTCCTTTACAGAAACATAACTTTACTATATATAAATATAATTTTGGGGGAATAAGAATGGATTTGAAAAGTAAAATAAGAGTTATTGAAGGGTTTCCAAAGGAAGGTATTAGTTTTAAAGATGTTACTACCTTAATACAAGATGCTGAAGGATTAAAATATGCAATCGATGCAATAGTTGAAGACTTAAAGGATAAAAATATCGATTTAATTGTAGGTCCAGAGGCTAGAGGTTTTATATTTGGTGTTCCAGTGGCTTATGCTCTCGGTGTAGGTTTTGTTCCTGTAAGAAAAAAGGGAAAATTACCTTATGACACTGTAAAGATTGAATACGATTTGGAATATGGTAGTGATTGTCTAGAAATACACAAGGATTCTATAAAGCCAGGACAGAGAGTAGCTGTAGTAGATGATCTCTTGGCTACTGGCGGTACTATTGAATCTGTAGCAAAATTAGTTGAGTTAGCTGGTGGAGAAGTAGCAGCCATGGAATTTGTAATAGAGTTGACAGAATTAAAAGGAAGAGATAAACTTCAGAAATACAATATAAATTCACTTGTTCAATATGATGTTTAAAAATAATTGAAAAAAAGTACTCATTATTATATAATAGAAAAAAATGATGGCTGGTTGACTAACCAGCCATTGACTTTAAAGGAAAGTTTATAACAGAGGAGAGTAACCTTATGCTGCAGAAATTATTAGATATTGTTGATAAAAATTGTGCAAATGCGAATATGGAGATCATTGAAAAAGCGTATAATTTTGCCAATGAAGCCCATAAGGAACAAAAAAGAGAATCCGGGGAACCTTATGTTACTCATCCTACAGAAGTTGCTTGTATTTTAGCTGAAATGGGCATGGACAGTAATACTATAGCAGCAGGGCTGCTCCATGATGTTGTTGAAGATACTCAATATACCTACGAAGATGTAAAAAGAGAATTTAACGTTGAGGTAGCAGATCTTGTTGAAGGAGTTACTAAGCTTAGTAAAATACAATATAAGAGTAAAGAGGAACAGAAGGCTGATAATGTTAGAAAAATGTTATTGGCTATGACAAAGGACATCAGGGTAATTATAATTAAATTAGCAGACAGACTTCATAATATGAGAACTTTAAAATATAGATCTGTAGAAAAACAAAAGGAAACTGCGAAGGAAACCTTTGATATATATGCACCTTTAGCCCATAGACTTGGAATATCAAAAATAAAATGGGAACTAGAGGATTTGGCTTTTAGATATATAAATCCAGCAGAATATTATGATTTGGTGAAAAAAGTTGCAGAAAAAAGAGTAGAAAGAGAAGCTTATATTAGATCAATTGTAGAGCAGTTACAAGAAAATCTAATTAAATCTAATATTAGAGCTGAAATAGATGGTAGACCAAAGCATTTCTATAGCATTTATCGAAAAATGGTGAATAAAAACAAAACCATCGATCAAATATTTGACCTGACCGCAGTAAGAATTTTGGTAGAAACTATTAGGGATTGCTATGCAGCTCTAGGTATAGTTCATACTATGTATAAGCCTATACCTGGAAGATTCAAAGATTATATAGCTATGCCTAAACCTAACATGTACCAATCACTTCATTCCACAGTTATAGGCCCTCAGGGTAAACCCTTTGAAATTCAGATAAGAACTTTTGAAATGCATAAAACAGCAGAATATGGTATAGCAGCCCATTGGAAGTATAAAGAAAAGGGCAGCGTGATGAATGAAAGCGATATTGATAAGAGATTGTCCTGGCTTAGGGATATGTTGGAATGGCAGAGGGAAACTTCCGATGCAGAGGAATTCATGGAAGCCTTTAAAATTGATCTCTTCTCTGATGAAATATTTGTTTTTACCCCTAAGGGTGCAGTAATAGATTTACCTGCGGAAGCTACCCCTATAGATTTTGCTTATAAAATACATACAGATATAGGGAATCGTTGTATTGGTGCAAAGGTAAATGGAAAGATGGTACCTTTGGATTATCCTTTAAAAACAGGACAAATAGTAGAAGTATTAACTTCCACTGCTCCAAAAGGTCCTAATATGGATTGGCTAAATATTGCTAAGAGCAATCAAGCTAAAAGCAAAATAAGAGCTTGGTTTAAAAGAGCTAAAAGAGATGAAAATATTAGTAAGGGTAAAGAACTTCTAGAAAAGGATGCTAAGAGACAGGGTTTTAATTTTGGTGAAGTTGCCAAAGGTGAAGCTCTTGAAAAATTGCTTAAGAAATATCATTTTAATGCTATTGATGATATATACGCTGCCGTTGGTATGGGAGGACTAATAGCAGCTAATGTAGTTACAATGCTAAAGGAAGCCTATAAAGAAGAAAAGCAAGGGACAGTAGATAATGTTACCGCATTAAGAAATATCGAAGAGCAAATTGCAAAGTCTTCTAAGACCCGTAAGAAAACTAATGATTATGGCATCACCGTTAAAGGGCTTTCAAATGTTTTGGTTAGATTTGCAAAATGCTGCAATCCTGTACCTGGTGACCCTATAATTGGTTATATTACAAAGGGAAGAGGAGTGTCAATTCATAGAAAGGATTGCAAAAATGCAGAAATCCTTTTACAGGATACAGATAATAAGATAGTTGAAGTAAGCTGGACTGGAAGCAAATCTAACGGATATATTGCGGAGATACAAATTAGAGCTGAAGATAGGGATGGTATCTTATCTGATATAATGATGCTAATAACAGATTGTAAAATTCACCTCCATGCTTTGAACGCAAAAACTTCAAAGGGTGGATATGCTATAATAAATATCAAGTTAAAGATTATAGATATAGAAGAGTTAAAAGATTTGATGAAAAAACTTAGAAGATTAGATGGAGTGGTAGAAGTATTCAGAACGAGAAGTTAGAGGTGAGAAAATGAGAGCAGTAGTTCAGAGAGTGACCAGTAGCAACGTAAAAGTTGGTGGAGCTATTGTTGGTGAAATAGGAAAAGGTATTATGGTTCTCATAGGTATATCTAAAGATGATACTATGGAAGATATAATATATACAAAAGATAAATTAATTAATTTAAGAATTTTTGAGGATAGTGAGGGAAAAATGAATCTTTCACTAAAAGATATAGGTGGAGAACTTTTAATAGTATCTCAATTTACTCTTTATGGAGACTGTCGAAAGGGCAGAAGACCTAATTTTATGGAAGCACTCTCTGGGGAAGAAGCAAATAAATTGTATGAAGCTTTTGTAGAGGAGTGCAAGAAAGAAGAGCTTACAGTACAAACGGGAGTTTTTGGTGCCAATATGGAAGTAAATATAGTTAATGATGGTCCCGTTACTCTTCTTATAGATAGTAAAAAGAATTTTTAGGAGGGTTATATGAAAGTATTAAGAATTCCAGCAGGTCCTCTTGAAACTAATTGCTATATTGTTATTGACGAAGATTCAAAGGAAACAGCCATAATTGATCCCGGTGGAGATGAGGAGAGATTAACTGCTGCCTTAGAAGAAAATCAGGCAAAGCCTAAATACATTTTACTAACCCATGGTCACTTTGATCATACCGGAGCAGTAGTAGCTTTGAAAAATAAGTATAAGGTACCGGTATATGTGACAAAAGAAGATTATGACTTAATACATTTTAATAATAATGAATTATTTTATATGGAAGACTATGATGGATCTTTGAAGGATTTTATTACAGAAGATACTGTATTTGAACTTGGAAGAAATAAAATAACTTGCATTAAAACTCCAGGACATACACCAGGAGGAGTTTGTTTTTATGTAGATGGTATGCTGTTTAGTGGTGATACTTTATTTTATAGGAGTATTGGCCGAACAGATTTTTATGGTGGAGATTATAGAACACTTGTAAATAGTATAAAAACCAAATTAATGGTATTACCTAATAATACTACAGTGTTGCCAGGTCATGGTGAAGAAACTACTATCGGTGAAGAAGAACAATATAATCCTTTTTTTTAACTGATTAACGGAGAGATAAAATGAGCATAAATTTAAGCATAAATAATGATAAGTATAAATATGATGTTTTTCAGATTGTTAAGATCTTTTATCCTTATGAGGATGTGAAATATACAGAGGACTCTATAGACTATTCAATAACAATTAATGATGAAAGTATTATTATTGAGGGTAAAGAAGATAGTTATAACTATAACATTAAGGAAAAATACTCCATAAAAGAGAATATAAAATTGGCCCTATATAATTTTTTTGCACAAAAAACCGGTGTTACTCATCCCTGGGGGACCTTAATAGGCATTAGGCCGACAAAAATTGCTGCAAAGTTAATTAAAAATGAATATGAATTATGTGATGTAATCCATTATTATAAGGAGCATTATCAAACTTCGGAGGAAAAGGCAAAATTATGTTATGAAGTGGCAAAAAACCAAGAAGAATATCTTCATAACGATAAAAGAAATATTAGTGTATATATTGGAATGCCATTTTGTCCTACTAGATGTGCCTATTGTTCTTTTGCAGCAAATGGAATTAATGGTAAAGAAAAATTAGTAGAGGCCTATTTAGAAGCACTAAATAAAGAGATATGGGCAATGTCAAAGTATATAAGAGAAAATAAGTTATCTATAGAAACTGTTTATTTTGGAGGAGGTACGCCTACCTCCGTTAATAATGTTCAATTCTCCTATATTATGAAAAATATATATGAAGCCTTTGTGAAGGATTTTAAAGTTAAAGAGTTTACAGTAGAAGCAGGAAGACCGGATAGTATAACAGAAGAAAAACTATTAACAATGAAGCAGTATAAGGTTACAAGAATAAGTATAAATCCTCAGAGTATGAATGATAAAACTCTAAAAGCCATAGGCAGAATTCACACAGTGGATAGCATTAAAGAAAAATATAATTTGGCTAGAAGCTTAGGCTTTGATAATATTAATATGGATATTATAGTGGGGCTACCAGGTGAAGGTATTGAGGAAATAGAAAATACTTGCAAGGAAATAGAAAAGCTAAAACCGGAAAGTCTTACTGTTCATGGAATGTCTATAAAGCGTGCATCTAAGCTTCATGAAGCCTTAGTAAATAATGAATATTCAAATAAGCTTGAAATAGAAGAACTTAACAAAATGTTTAATCATACAAGAAAAACCGCTGATGAACTAGGTATGATTCCCTATTATCTTTATAGACAAAAAAATATGGTAGGAAATATGGAGAATATAGGCTATACTAAAAAGGGCCTAGAATGTATTTATAACATTAAAATCATGGAAGAAAATCAAACAATTATAGCCTTAGGAGCAGATGCTGCTACTAAAGTTGTTTTCCATGAAGAAAACAGAATTGAAAGGTATGCAAATTTAAAAGATGTTGGAGAGTATGTAAAAAGAATAGATGAACTTATTAATGGAAAAATAGCTCTCCTTGATACCGCATTCAAGATTTAAGGAGGTTTAGATATGATACAGGCACAAAAGGGTACAAAAGATGTACTTCCTCAAGAGTCTTATAAGTGGCAATATGTAGAAGGAAAATTAAAGAATATTGCAGAGCAGTATGGCTGTAGGGAAATAAGAACTCCTGCCTTCGAAGCAACGGAGTTGTTTATAAGAGGGGTAGGAGAAACTACAGACGTAGTTCAAAAGGAGATGTATACTTTTGAAGACAAGGGTGGCAGAAGCATAACTCTAAAGGCAGAAGGTACAGCTCCTGCCGTTAGAGCCTTTGTAGAAAGTAGTTTATATAGTGAGGCTCAACCAACTAAATTATTTTATTTTACTCCAGTATTCCGTTATGAAAATGTTCAAAAGGGTAGATTCAGAGAACATCACCAATTTGGTATAGAAGTATTTGGAGCTCCAGCTCCATCTTTAGATGCAGAAGTAATTAGTCTTGCTATGAGAGCTGTTAGTGAGCTAGGTTTGACAAACCTAGAACTTCATATTAATAGCATAGGTTGTCCGCAATGTAGAAAGAAGTATAATGAGGCTTTGAAAGCTTATTTAAAGGAAAATTTAGATAAGCTATGTAAAACCTGCAATAGCAGATATGAAAAGAATCCTATGAGAATATTGGATTGTAAGGAAGAAAGCTGCAAGGTTATAACTAAGGAAGCACCAGTAATTTTAGATTACATATGCGATGATTGTAAGGATCATATGGAAAAACTTAAGGGATATTTAGAAGCAATGGGTATTCCTTATAAGGTAGATCCATATATAGTTAGAGGTTTAGATTATTACAGCAAAACTGTATTTGAAATTATAAATGATAATTTAACAGTATGTGGTGGAGGCCGTTATGATTATCTAATAGAGCAAATAGGAGGGCCTTCTATGCCGGCGGTAGGCTTCGGTATGGGCTTAGAACGTCTTATTATGACCTTAGAGGCAGCAGGAATAGAGATTCCTAAGCCTGATCAAATACAATTGTATATTGGTTCTATGGGAGAAAAAGCCTCCTACCAAGCATTAAAGATGGCTTTTGAATTGAGAAAAAGAGGAATAAAATGCGATTGCGATCATATGGGTAGAAGTGTAAAGGCTCAGATGAAGTACGCTAATAAATTAGGCACTAGATACTCACTTATATTAGGAGAAGATGAATTAGAGAAAAAGGTAGCCCGTTTAAAGAAAATGGAAGACGGAAGCACTACTGATATAAATATAGAGGACTATGATGCACTAGTTGAAATAATCAACGGATAATAATAGGAGGTAAAACTAGATGGCAGAAACATTAAATGGATTAAAAAGAAGCTTACTCTGCGGTGATGTTACTGAGGCAAACTTAGGTAAAAGCTTAACCGTTATGGGATGGGTTCAAAGAAAAAGAAATCTTGGAGGTCTTATATTTGTTGATTTAAGAGATAGATCAGGAATACTTCAAGTAGTATTTGGTGAAGAAATAAACAAAGTAGCCTTTGAAAAGGCTGATAATGTTAAGTCTGAATACTGTATAGCAGTAACAGGAATACTTGCTAGAAGAGAATCTGTGAATCCAAATATGAAAACTGGAGAATTTGAATTAAAGGGTGAAGAAATTAAGATACTATCAGAATCTGAAACACCACCAATATATATAAAGGAAAACCTTGATGCTGCTGAAAATATCAGAATGAAGTATAGATACTTGGACTTAAGAAGACCAGATATGCAAAACATATTTATGGTTAGACACAAATGCGCTAAGATAATCAGAGATTATCTTGATGAAAATGGCTTTTTAGAAATAGAGACACCTGTACTAACAAAGAGTACACCGGAAGGAGCAAGAGACTATCTAGTACCAAGCAGAAACTATCCGGGAATGTTTTATGCTCTTCCACAGTCACCACAGCTCTTTAAACAACTTTTAATGGTATCAGGCTTTGATAGATACTTCCAAATAACAAAGTGTTTTAGAGATGAAGACTTAAGAGCCAACAGACAGCCTGAATTTACCCAAGTAGATATGGAACTTTCCTTTGTAGATGCAGAGGATGTTATGACCTTAAATGAGGGCTTAATTAAAAGGGTATTCAAAGAAATATTAAATTACGATGTTCAAACCCCAATAAGAAGAATGCCATATAAGGAAGCTATGGAAAAGTACGGCTCAGATAAGCCTGATTTAAGATTTGGTATGGAAATAACAGATATAACAGATATAGTAAAGGATACTGACTTTGCAGTATTTAGAAATGCTATAGAAAATAAGGGATCCGTTAGAGCTATAAAGGTTGACAATGCTGCATCTATGGGAAGAAAGGATATAGATAGATTTGGTGAATTTGTTAAGACTTATAAAGCAAAGGGCTTAGCTTGGATAGCCTACAAGGAAGAGGGGGTTAAATCACCTATTAGCAAATTCCTTGGCGACGAAAAAGTTATGGAAATATTAAATGCTATGGGAGCTAAAGTAGGAGATTTAGTATTTATAGTGGCCGATACAAATAAGATAGTATTAACTGCTCTAGGTGCTTTAAGATTAGAAGTTGCTAAGAAGCTAGAAATATTAAAAGATAATAAAGAATTTAACTTTGTTTGGATAACAGAATTCCCATTAGTAACCTATGATGAAGAAGAAGGACGATATGTGGCTGAACATCACCCCTTCACTATGCCTATGGATGAAGACATTGAATACTTAGATACTGATCCATCAAAGGTTAGAGCTAAGGCTTATGACTTAGTACTTAACGGTGAAGAATTAGGCGGCGGAAGTATTAGAATTCACGATACTAAGCTTCAGGAAAAAATGTTTAATGTTTTAGGTTTTACTCAAGAAAGCGCATGGGAAAGATTTGGTTTCTTACTAGAGGCCTTCAAGTTTGGACCACCACCACACGGTGGATTAGCCTTTGGTTTTGATAGAATGATAATGTTCTTAACTAACCGTGATAACATAAAGGATGTTATAGCATTCCCTAAGAACCAAAATGCCTTTGATCCAATGACTGAAGCTCCTAATGTAGTTGATGAAAAACAGCTTACAGAGCTTGGTATAAACATAGCTGAAAATAAATAAACATATAGTAGTTTATTGAAATTGTAGCATAAGAGTGTCGCTATTTTAGCGGCACTTTTTTTATGTATCAAAAGTTTTTATTCCCCATGGTATTAATAACAGGTATAATTTATATAAATATACTTATTGATTTAAAAGTAATGAAATTATTAAAGAAGCTTAGAAAGGCTACAGTAGATAATAAGATATATTATTGGTTACGGTATTAATAAAATGGAGAAGGAGAAAATTGGAGTGTAGGGACAGATAGAGATAACTTACTCTATTAATGGTGGATTAGGATGAAGAAGATTAATTCATTACATTATTTTAATAAAACTATAAGACCCTTTGTGACCTTGCCATATTTGGCCATTGTTGAAGGGAATTCTATTATTTATAGTTTAAATGAATAACATTTTCAAAGCCTTTTCCATAAAAAATAACAAAGCTTTTTGGTACATATATAAATACTAATTGTTCATTGTCTTTGTAAGTATTAGTTTTAACCACAGACCAATTTTCTACAGAACCATGGTTCAAAACTTTGGTGTTTATACCAGAATCTGCATATGGCGTTAATTCTTTTGCGCTTTTAGGAACCCAAAAAAATACTCTAAAATGAGGTATACGATATTTATCAAATACAGCATCATAAGGAGGAAAAGCTCTTTTTTCTATAGGATTAAATACGCTTGCAATTTTATTATTGGATTCAAGTGCAAGAGTAGAACTTCTTAATATCTCGAAGCATAATAGTAATACTAAAACAAGAAAATATAAAAGTATAACAAAAAACTTGCTCTTCATTCTATACCTCCTTAGAAATAGTGTTCCTAAGGTTTGTTATTTTATACATAAGCGAAAATACTGTAACTCTATGTAATGTTTATGAAATATATCTGTAAAATTTAAAAATACTATAATAAAATAGTGAAGAAGATTATATTAAAGTAAGGAGTTAGCTATGAATTCAGTAAATATTCTTAAAGATGGTCACATTCATTCACCTTATTGTCCTCATGGTACCGACGATTCTTTTGATCTTTATGTAAATAGAGCTTTGGAAATTGGATTAAAAGAAATAAGCTTTATGGAACATATGCCTTTGCCAGGAAATTTTATGGATTCTGCATTTTTAAGTGAATGTTCTCCTACAGAGGAGGTTATTGAAGAATATTTTAAAGAACTAGCTTTTATAAAAAATAAATATAAAGATAAAATTAAAATTAATATTGGTTTAGAAGTGGATTATGTAGAAGGATATGAAAAAAAGATAACTAAGTTACTTGATAAATATGGAAGTTTCTTGGAAGATTCCATCCTTTCAGTACATTTTCTTAAGGTTGAGGATGAATATTTAGCAGTGGATTTTAGTTCTGAAGAATTTGGTAGAATGGTTGAAAAACTAGGAGGAGTGGATAAGGTTTATAGCAAATACTATGAAACTTTATTAAAATCCATTAAAGCAGACTTGGGTACTTTTAAACCTAAACGTATAGGCCATCCTACTTTAGTTAGAAAGTTCAATTTGGATTTTCCATTGGAGTACAGGAATATTGATTTGATAGAAGAAATAGTAAAGGAAATAAAGGCAAGAGATTATGAAATAGATTACAACACTGCTGGTTTAAGAAAGAATAGATGTGGAGAAACATATCCTTCTGGTGTATTTTTGGACTTAGCAAAGCAATATGACATTAGGATGGTATATGGATCAGATTCTCATTCCGCTTCCGATGTGGGAAAAGACTTCTGCTCTTCAATTGTAAGTTGAAGTAAACATAGTAAAATGATATAATTAATACAATATATACGGGGTATAGGTATAACGGAGGAAGATATGAAAAAGGAGAATTTAAAAAAAGATATAGTGGTAAGACTGAGAAGAATTCAAGGACAGGTAAAAGGGATTGAAAAAATGGTGTCAGGAGAAGTATGCTGTAGAGATGTCCTTGTGCAAATAGCCGCGGTTAGAGCAGCAAATAATAAGGCTGGGGCATTGCTTCTTAAGAATTTTGCAAAGAACTGCATGATTGGTGAAACTAGTGAAGATACCAGTAAAAATATGGAGAGACTTGTATCTACCTTGCTTTTATTTTTAAGAAGCGGTAATATTAAGGAAAGAAAAACTAGCTCCGAAAATTTAAAAGAAGAAATCGTTAAAAAGCTTCAAGAAATACAAGGTCAGGTAGAAGGCATAGAAAAGATGATTCAATTTGAAAGTTGTTGCCAGGATATTCTTGTTCAGTTTGCTTCAGTTAGGGAGAATATTAATGAAGTAGGGGTTTTATTAGTAGAAAATTATGCGCAAAGCTGTTTAATTACTGATGACGAGGAAGTTACAAACAAGAATATCGATGACTTAATATCCACCATGTTATCTTTTTTAAAATAAATAATGACTCCTGAATTATAAGGAGTCATTATATTTTTTTAGATAAATCATGGATTGTCTTAATATATTTATTTTTGTCAAATGCTAATTTATTTAACAGGCTGTCCAACCAGCATCTGCAACAATGGCTGCTCCATTAACGAAGCTAGAGTCATCAGAAGCAAGGAATAAAGCAACAGTTGCGATTTCATCAGCAGAACCGAATCTTGGCATGCTAGCCATACCCAGTTTAGCTCTTGCAAAGCCCATCTGACTAGGATTTGCAACTTCAATTTCTGTAGATACGCCACCGGGACAAATTGAATTACATCTTATACCTTTATCAGCATACATAAAGGCAATGTTTTTAGTTAATCCTAATAAAGCATGCTTTGAAGCAGTATATGCAGCTCCAGCTTTACATCCATTTAATCCGCCTATTGAAGCTACGTTAATTATATTTCCGCTTCCCTGGTTAACCATTAAGTTAACAGCTTTTCTGCAAGCATAGAAGGGACCGTTTAAATTTACAGACATTACCTTATTCCATAATTCATCTTCCACTTCTCCTACAGGCATCATTTCATCCATTATACCAGCATTATTCACTAGTATATCTAGTTTCCCGAATTTCTCTACAGCAAAGTCTATCATTTTTTCGTTATCTTCTTTTTTGGAAACATCTCCTTGAAAAGCTAATATTGATCCTTCATATTCTTTAGCAATTTCAACTAGTTCATCAAGTCTTTCTTTTCTTCTTGCCACTGCTACAACTGAAGCACCTTCCTTTGCAAATAGAAGAGCTATAGCTCGTCCCATACCTGCACTTGAGCCTGTAACAATAGCTACTTTACCTAAAAGCTTCATATAGATACCTCCATATTAAAATATAAATAAACCATTAAGATGGTTATTTTTTATAAAGTTTAGAGTAGAAAGATACATAATTAACTAATAATTAATATTTAATAAAATTTAATTTGGATTAATATAGACTATTTAGATTAATTTAACTATAACACATTGTTAATATTTTGTCAATACAAACGATTACAAAACAGGGTGTCAATATTGGAATTTTAATATCATGATTTGATAAAAATCAAATTATGATTAAAAAGTAAAAAAATTATAATAAAATGTAGAAAATTGCTTAGAATTGTCATATACTATAATAGTTCCTGATATTCTATACATAGTTAAATATTAAAAAGCCTAGAAAAAAATACTTTATAAGGGGGATGAAACAATGATAATTAAGGACAGGGAAGGATTGTACGAAATCAAAGTTGATACTAAGAGAAACGTGGTGTATCAAATCCATAATAAAGGCTTATTTACAGCAGAAGCGGTAAAGAGACTTGATGATGATTATCGTACAAAGGTAATTCCTCTATTAGAAGGCAAGAAGTGGGCAAAACTTTGTGACCTACGAAATTATCAAATGACAAGTAATGTGGATGAAATGAATGCTCACAATGTATACTGCATAGAACATGGAATGGCTGTTGGAGCATTAGTAATGGACAGTGCTGTTTTAAAATTACAAATGAACAGATCTGGAAAAGCAATAGGTGTGGCTCCTAATGTATTCAGTAGTGTAGAAGAAGCTGAAGAATGGTTAAAATCTCAAGGATTTTAAGTTAAAAAAGGAACATCTTGGAAGGTGTTCCTTTTTTACTTCCTTGTATAAGGATTTTTTAAATTAATTACATTTATATAAAAACTGGAGAAAAAATATTTATAAGATGTGTTCTTATGTATATCCTTATTTTTTTATTCTATCAATTACTTCAAATATAAAGTTAGGTGTTTCGACAAAAATAACATATAATACTAATGCTAGAATAAAAACATGAAATAGAAATTGTGGCAATGATATTACCCACATAATAAATCCCCTTTTACTAAATTATCATAGTAGATAATGAATAATATTTAATATAGTAGTTATATTATGAAAAAGAGTAGTTTATTCATGAATATTCCAAAATGTATAGAAGGATTTTTAGCTTGAGTTTATATTCTATTGCTTCATTTTATCACTTACCAATTAAGTGAACATATATTAAGAATATAGCCTTTTGTAGATATATTTTTTATGATTAGCTCTATTATTTATTTTAATCAAATGAAGGAGCAAGAAAGATGGTAAGTAAAAATAGTAAGGGAGGCTTAAATAATAATTTAAATGATGGATGCAACAATGACCCTAAAAATCCTTTAGTAGAGCTCTTCTTTTCTCTGCCGCCAAAGCAGTTTTCGCTACTTTCTTCTATAATAGGTATCCTTTTGTTAGATGATTTAACCTTAAATCAGCAAAACTCTCTTGGAAATTTTCTTGTTAATGTTGGTACAAATATTTTAACTGCCGCTGGTCAAGGACAATTACAAGAGGATCAAAACTCACAAAAGAATGGAGTAGAAAAGGAAATTGAAGAATTGAAGAAAAGGATAGGTTTACTGGAAGAAAAATTGAAAAAACATTAATTAACAATATAATCTACTATAAATAATATTAATTTAGATAAGGATACAGCATCTATTAAACAGTAGTTCAGAACTATTGTTTTATGGGTGCTTTTTTTACATCTTATAGACAATGGTATTTATTAGCTTAGAGCGGAATTTGGTCATTACTACTTTTTAAACTACTATTATTATAGTGAATTTATATAGCTGAAAAAGTCCATAATGAAAGAAAAATATTATTTACTAAAAAAGGAGATAGCTTATGAATTGTCGCAATTGTTCTAGTTGTATAAATAAGGGTTGTATAAGTTGTATTGAGAGAGTTTCTATATTTGCTAGTTTAACGCCGGAAGAAGCTATTGATGTTACTAGTACCATCACACAAAGAAGGTATGAAAAAGGTGAAAATATATATCTTGAAGGAGATAAGGCAGAGAAGTTATTTATAGTTAATGAAGGTAGGGTTAAAGTTGTGAAACTTTCGGAGTCGGGAAAGGAGCAAATAATAAGAGTATTAGGACCGGGTGAATTTATGGGGGAGCTGTCTTTGTTTACTCATGCTCCATTAAATAATAATTCTGAAGCTTTAGAGACAACTACCGTGTGTATTATTGATGGAAGGCAAATTGAAACTTTGATAGAAAGGCGACCAAGTATTGCTTTGAAGATATTAAAAGAAATTAGTATAAGACTTGAAAAGGCAGAAAATCAAATTCAGGCTCTAACTATTCAAGATGTAGAGCATCGATTGGCAAATGCTCTACTTACAATGGCTAATGATGAAAACCTTGTTAATTTAGCTATAAGTAAGAAGGATCTTGCCTCCCATATGGGAATGAGCAGGGAAACTTTAAGCAGAAAGCTTACCAGTTTTGAAAAACAGGGATGGATAAAGCAAGAGGGGCAAAGAAAAATAAAGATAATAAATAGAGAGGCGCTAGAAAGGGTTCTTGGAACTAAGTAATGGACGGTGGACTTTAAAATAGTCCATAGCCCATCACTAATTTAATTGTTATAGGTTGATGTCCACTTATTAATTTCTTCATCAGTAGCTAAAACAAAATGTGTACCGCCTACATTTTGATTACTTCCTTTTGAATAATCGATGCCACTAGTTTTATAATTATAGGATTCTGATATCCTATTTTTCTCTAGAAGTGGGTTTGGACGTGGAATAGCGGATAATAATGATCTTGTGTAAGGATGGATTGGATTTGAGAATATCTCTTCAGTGGTGCCTGTTTCAACTAAATAACCTAAATCAAGCACTCCAATTCTCTGAGATATATATTTAACCATTGAAAGATCGTGAGCAATAAAAAGCAGGGCAGTGTTAGTCTCCTGTTGAATACTTTTTAACAAATTAATAATTTGTGCTTGAATAGATACATCAAGAGCACTTATAGCTTCGTCAGCGATTATTAGTTTAGGGTTCATAATAAGGGCTCTTGCTATTCCTATACGTTGTCTTTGACCGCCAGAAAACTCATGGGGGTATCTGCTGGCATGGCTTTTAGATAAGCCTACCTTTTCTAGAACCTTATACACTTTTTCTGCCCTTTCCTCTTTATTTTTATAAAGATGATGAATATCTAAACCTTCTGCTACAATATCTAATACTGTACTACGGGGTTGAAGGCTTGTCATAGGGTCCTGGAAAATCATTTGCATGTTGCTTCTCAAATGCTTATTTTCCTTTTCATTAAGCTTACCAGATATATCTATTCCATCAAAGATTATACTGCCTTCTGTAGGATTATACAAACGAATAATAGAGCGGCCTATGGTAGACTTACCGCTTCCAGATTCGCCTACAAGACCATAAGTTTCACCTGGGTATATATTAAAAGAAACACCGTTTACCGCTTTTACGGTGTAATTAGCATTTATAGCAAAATATTGCTGTAAATTTTTAACCTCTAAAAGTGGATTTTTGCTTTTCATAATCTTTTACCTCCTTTAGCATCCTGTCAATTCTTCTGCGAAGCTCAATAGGCATATCAATCATTGGTGCATATTCATGAAGTAGCCAGGTTGCGGCATAATGGGTGTCCGAAACTTGAAACATTGGAGGATCTTCAAGCTTATCAATAGCTAAAGCAAAAGCATTTCGTGGTGCAAAAGCATCTCCTAAAATCTCCTGTGATAAGTCTGGAGGGGTTCCTGGTATTGTATATAGCCAGTGATCCTTTGTATCAAGATCTGGCATTGCAGATAGCAGTCCCCAAGTATAAGGATGTTTAGGGTCAAAGAATACTTCTTCTGCAGTACCTTTCTCGATAATTTTTCCAGCATACATAACTGCCACTGTGTCTGCTACTTTAGCAACAACTCCAAGGTCGTGGGTAATAAAGATAACAGAAATATTAAGCCTTTTTTGAAGGTCTTTTATTAGTTCAAGTATTTTTGCTTGTATAGTCACATCTAAAGCGGTAGTAGGCTCGTCACATATTAATAAGTCCGGTTTGCATGCAAGAGCTATGGCAATACAAACTCTCTGCTTCATTCCACCTGAAAGCTGATGGGGATAGTTATCCATACGTTGTTGTGCATCGGTAATTCCAACTAACTCCAAAAGCTCAAGGGCTCTTTCTCTGGCTTCTTTTTTAGAAACTTTATCGTGAAGAATTATACCTTCCGTTATTTGAGCACCAATTTTCATAGTTGGGTTTAGAGAAGTTAGAGGATCCTGAAATATCATGGAAATACGCTTTCCGTTAATTTGTCTTTGTAAATCTTTTTTAGAAAGTTTTAATATATCAACTTCAACTTTTTTATTATCTTTGTAATAAGTGAAATTTATTGATCCAGAAGTAACTTTTGCATTATCATTCATTATACCCATAGCAGCTTTCATAGTTACGGACTTACCGCTTCCACTTTCACCTACTATGGCAAGGGTTTCGCCTCTGTATAAGTCTAGATTCAAGCCTCTGATAGCGTGAATATTGCCTGCGTAGGTATTAAAAGAAATGTTTAAATCCTTTATTGATAATATCTTCTCCTTTTCCATCTATGGAAGCCTCCTATAAATTTATAATTCTCTAATTAATGTAGAATTGATTATATAGCAAAGTTAATCAAAATAAATTGATCTAGGTCAATTTTTTAATGGTAAAGCAATTAAATATCAAAATAACCCTTCAAGTTTTATCGGTTTGCGATAATATCTGCTATTTAATGTGATACAATTTAAGAAATGAATCTTTTGTTAAGAAGTTTTTGGAGTAAGGTTATGAGTATTTATAAAACTTTAATATATGGTAGCTTAGTAAGTTTGTGTGTTTGTACCACTTCGTAAGGTATAACCTTAGCAGGAAGTTGATTTTCCAGACAAGGTTACAAAGCTATTCCAGCTATACTAGTATATAGATATTTGTGCACAGGATTTTGTGAAGAGGTTTTCTTTAGAGGATTTTTATTAAAAAGATTTGAAGCAAGGTTTGGATTTTTACTAGGTAATACCTTGCAAGGTTTTCTATTCGGACTATTACACGGAATTCCTTTTGGAATAACTACTGGAAAAGTAATGGTTACAATTCTATTGACTGTTCTTCCTGGTACTTTAGGTTGGCTTAATGAGAAAGGCTTTAATGGCTCAATATTTCCAAGCTGGTTAGTACATGGTATATTAATTTTTGTGTTGCATGTTTGGAACTATAGATAATAGTAATAGAGATACAAAAATTAGAACTACAAGATGGTGAAGATTTTCTTATGAAATAATTTTAGACTTTAAAAAGAGAGGAGAAAACTAAGTATGGCATTTGATTTTAAAAAAGAATATAAAGAATTTTATATGCCTAAGAACAAAGCGGAAATAGTGAATGTGCCTAAGGTTAACTATATAGCAGTTAGAGGAAAAGGAGATCCCAACGAAGAAGGGGGAGCTTATAAGCAAGCTGTTAGCGTTTTATATGCTGTTGCCTATACTCTGAAAATGAGCTATAAGACCGACTACAAAATTGAAGGTTTTTTTGACTATGTGGTTCCCCCGCTGGAAGGCTTCTGGTGGCAGGAGGGTGTAAAAGGTTTTGACTATAATAATAAATCAGCATTAAACTGGATTTCTGTAATAAGGCTTCCAGATTTTATAAAAGAGGATGATTTTAACTGGGCTGTTGAAACTGCGACAAAAAAGAAAAAGCTAGATTGCTCATTGGCAGAATTTCTTACTATTGATGAGGGGTTATGCGTTCAAATTATGCATATCGGTCCTTTTGATGATGAGCCTGCTACAGTTGCTTTGATGGACGCTTATATAGCTGAAAAGGGTTACAAGAATGATTTTAGTGACAGTAGGATGCACCATGAAATTTATTTGTCAGATGTTAGAAGAGTTCCGCCTGAAAAATGGAAAACAGTAATAAGACATCCAATTAAATTATCAAAATAAAAGTTTGAGGTCTGCAAAATAACCTTTGGTGAAGAGCCTAAAGATTATGAGCTATATAATTTCTTGCTTAAAAACGTACATAAGCTGAAACTTAGTCCTTCGGTTAAAATTGATAAAAATAAGGAAGGAAAAATCGATTCCAAGCGTATGCAAAGACAAATCAAAAGGCAATTAGAGAATAAAGGGATTGGTGCAAAAGCACAGCAAGCTTTAAAACTACAATTAGAGCAAAGTAAAAATGAGAGAAAGATAAAAAGGAGACTACAGAAAGACTTTGAAAAGGAACAAAAATTTGTCCTACGTCAAGATAAGAAAAAAGCTAAACATAAGGGTCGGTAGTCTTTTAATTAAAAAGCTATGAGAAGTATGTTGTTATAACCTGACAAATCATTTTCTTCAATGACAAGATAAGATCAATCACTCTTGCTAGAATTATAGTATCAGCAAGAAAGGAAGGAATGGAGTAAAGGATGGAGTGGGTAACTGCAATTAGAGAAGCAATAAAGTATATGGAAGATAAGATGCTAACTGTCAAGGGACCTGAGGAAGTAGCAGATCATGTTCATATGTCACCGATGTATCTTCAGCGTGGTTTTCAAATAATGACTGGATTAACCATTGGAGAGTATATCAGAAATAGAAGATTATACCTAGCAGCAATGGAGCTTTTAAACACTGATAAGAAGATTATTGATATTGCTTTTAAGTATGGCTATGAAACACCAGAAAGTTTCACAAAAGCCTTTACTCGCTTTCACAATGCCTCACCATCAGAAGTTCGAAAGAATAAGGCTTATGTTAAAACCTTCCTTCCGCTGAGAGTAAGTATTATAATTCAGGGAGGAGATAATATGGATTACACTGTAGAAAAAAAGGCTGCCTTTAAAGTAATAGGGTTTTCGCGGGAGTTTTCTTTTGATACGGCTTACAAAGAAATTCCTGAGTTCTGGAATGAGATTTTTAACAAGTATGGAGCAAATATGTTTGCTGGTAATGCACCAGCAAATGCAATTGAACAGGTAGTTTATGATAACCGTATTGGAGAATTTGGGGTTTGCATCGACGATGTAGGTAAAGACGGAAAATTCCGTTATATGATTGCCGGCAGATATGTTGGAGGTAACATTCCAAAAGGTATGGATGTCTATGAGATTCCGGAAGCAAATTGGGCAGAGTTTAAATGCATAGGTCCTATGCCAGAGTCAATGCAGACAGTAAATACTCAGATTTGGAAGGAATGGCTGCCTGGTAATATTGAGTATGAGTTGGCAGGCAAATTTAGCGTTGAATGGTATTCTTCTGCTGGTAATACAAAGGATTCAGATTATCAGAGTGCAATTTGGATTCCGGTAAAAAGGAAGTAATAAATAAGTAAAGTAATATAATATGTTACTTTTAAGAGTATTTATAAGGAAAGCCACCTTTTATATTTACATATAAAAGGTGGCTTTTTATTTTTGTATTGATTTTAGCAAAATTAAATGATAAAATATACGTCATGATATAAATATACAATTATATCATATCATAATTTATTAAAAATGTCAAGAGTTATTGATAAAAGTATTTGAATTGTTTTGGAGGTGATAGTATTGACATTTGGTATTATGAATTTATCTTCATCATTAATAGAAAAACATGCTGTTGATGAAATTGTAAAATGTAATGATATCACTCTTAAATTTGGTTTAAGCTTAACTCTGCAAGAGGCCATGGAATTAGTTAAAACAAGAACTCTTTCGCTAAAGTGTAATGGACGTATAGAATTTGGCGGTGGTGTAATTGGGAAAATCATCAAGGAGTTTTGTGATTCTCCCTATATTTATAAGGCAAATTACGTAGAAACACTTAATGAGTTAATTGAGATTTTTTACTATTATAAAAATGAAACTCTTGATTTGATAAGTGATAATGAACTGATAGCCTTTATGAAAAATGCCTTTGATGGTAAATGCCAAGGATCGCTAGAACTACTATATGGGCGAGAGCTTGAAAAACTAGCTCACAATTTACGGTATGGATATGGTGCTAATTATTCAGAATATGCAGATTGTGAAGAGGAGAATGATGATGACCAATATTGAAAAGCAACATATTATTTATAGTAATAAATTGGCTGGGGAATTCTATTTTATTTCAATTTTACAGGAGGCTCATAGTTGCGGGCTTTTAAATAAGTCTGATATAGAAAATATACAGCTACAATGTATTGATCTTTTAGCATATAAAAGCGAGAGGTACAATATGGGGGATAGCAGTTCTATACGAATTGATACCGCTGAAAGTCTTATGAAATCCATTCTCTATACCATAGGAATATACCTTAAGTCCATACCGAATCGGGACAAGGCTCTATCAGAGTTAATAACAGTAAAGATAGCTGATCTCTATGAGAGGGGCATAGAGCTAGTAAATGTTAAATTTAAAGCCGCAAGGAGATTCTATAATATGGCTAAAAAGAATAAGTTAGATACACTGAATTATTCTTATAATTTCACACTTAATGAAAATGGAATTGGTGTTTTCTTCAAGGAATACAACTCAGAGTTTGAGGCTCATGATATTCCTGCTAATATTGATTATCAGCTATGCAATACTGTGGAGAATTTGACTGGGATAGAATATATTCAAACATATCTTTTCCATCTATATCTTGAGAATGAATTCTGTAGGAATTTTGCTCCGGAGAACATTCATAAGTTACTTTATGGATATGACAAAGATTATGCTGAACTATTGATAAATATCTTTGAACAGGTATTAACAGCAGCCTTAGGATGTGCCCTTGCCAATACTAACATTAGAGAGTTATATCTTTCTAAGAAAGATGTTCAGTATTTGTATAGAAAATTAGTAGCATATGATAATAAGGAACTTATAATAGCTCTTAATATAGCAATGAAGTCTATATTTGAAGAGTTAAATATTATAGAACATTCGCTGAAAGATTATATCGAAAGAAGTTTAACAAAGATTGCTTCTAACATAGAAATTGCACTTAAGTTGAATACTTTAGATAAAGTATTTATAAGGCCAGTTGATCCGAATTTAGTGCCCAAAATTTATTTTGAATCTAGTGCAAAAATGGATGATAAAGAATATAGAAGTTTAATAGAGGAATTACTTAACTGCAGATATTCCTCTGATAAATTAAAAATTATAAAGGAAAAAGTAAACTCCTTTGATGATCTGGATGATTTATTATTGGATACAAGACTGGAGGAAGAGGAATGTATTTCTTTGTTCAATACTCTAGGAGATATTGAGATTGCAGCGTTGCTTAAGAGACACCCCTTTGAATCTGATATTAAAGCAGTAGATTTACCGGAAGAGGAAAGAGCGGTTTCCTTGTACTTAGAAAATTATATTAAAGGGCTTCCAGTTGTGAGGCAAGAGGAAATTAAGAAGATTGCGGATGGTATTGAAGGATTTTGATTGAAGAATCATCGTATATAGTATATATACTATAATGAAAGGTGCTTAATACTAATTTAGCAGGTGAAGGATGTGATTTGTTGAATAAAAATTTATATGATCAATTTCCCTATATTGTTACTGATGAAATAACATTAAGAAAAATTGTAGATTCTGACCTTGATAGTCTTTTTGAAATATATAATAATGAAAATCTCTTTCAATATACTCCGGTAAAGCTGAGAAAGAGTAAGGCTGCTGTGGCACATATGATAGGACATTTCGAAAGGGATTTTTATAAAAGAAAGGGTATTTTTCTTGGAATCTGTCTAAATAATGAACCTAACCATATTGTTGGGGTGGCGGAGATCTTTGACTATTCTGCTGATACAAATATGGTGACAATAGGCTACAGGCTCAATGAATCTTATTGGTCAAAAGGAATTGCTACAAAAACTGTGAAGGCAATGACAGAGTATCTCTTTAGAGATATTGGGATAAATCGTGTACAAGCTTTTGTGATGCCGGATAATATTAAATCACAGAAGGTGCTACAAAGAAATGGATTTGATAAAGAGGGATTGATAAGGCAAGGATACTATTGGAAGGGGCAGGGAGTTGTTGATTTGATAGTATTCTCATTATTGCGGTCAAATGTTGAAATTTAATCATTATATAAAATTAATGGTACAGTGCAAGTAAGTGGGTAAGATGATTTGTAATACCAAAGTATCTTAAAACTTGATACTAGGATATTATATGATAGAATATGGAGTGATAAAAGGATAAACCTAAGAGAAAAACCAACCTTATTAGGAGAGAAGGTAATACTTCGTCCCTTTGAAAATGGAGATATTCAGTATATGATGGAATGTCTAAAGGATCCGGAAGTGTTGAAATTTACTGGTAGTAGTGGGGTATTTGATTGGGATGCAATTGTAGAATGGTATAATACAAGGAATTCTCAAACTGATCGTTTGGAACTTGCAATAGTTGATAAAAATAATAATATTACGGTGGGAGAGGTAGTTTTAAACGAATATAATGAGGACAAACATAGTATGAATTTCAAAATACTAATTGGTCCAAGAGGAAGAAACCGAGGCTTGGGAACAGAAACAACAAAACTGATAATTGATTATATTTTTTAAAATACCAGTTTGAAGCAAGTGACTTTAGGAGTTTATGCCTTTAATCCAAGAGCACAGAGAGTATATGAGAAAATAGGTTTTGTTGTAGAGAGTATAGATAAAGATGATTTGGAATATGAAGGTGAAATGAGCGATGCTTTCAATATGGTATTAACAAGAGAAAAATGAAAAATGATATGTTAATATGTATAAAGTAGTATTACGGCGCTGAAGAAGTGCCGTTTTTATTTGCATACAATTCAATAATACTAAAATTAATAATATTTCTATATATTTAATAATAATTGTATTGTAAGGGTATTCGACAATATGTATAATGAATTATATGACTAAAAACAGGACTACATAGGAGGGGTTAAATTTGTTTCAAAATTTAAGAGTTAAAAACAAAATTTTTTTACTATCATTTTCTCTTATATTTTTTATTCTTATAATTTCTTTTGGGGCTTATGAGAACATGTCATATCTTAATTCTGAATTACACTCTATGTACGAAAATAATTTAAAAGCTATACAGTGGCTTAATGATAATAAAAATGAGGCTCAATCAATACAAGCCAATACATATTATCTAATACTGAGGAAAGGTATTGTACATGATAAACAGTCGAGACTTGAGGCTATTCAGGAAAGTTTAGTAAAATATCAAGAGAATCTTGAAAAGTTTAAGAAAACTCATCTTGACCAATATGAAAAAAAGCTAATTCCTGAATTGGAGGAAAGCTGGTTAGATTTTTCAAATACTATAGAAGAAATAATGAAATTAATGGATGATGGACAAGCTTATGAGGCTAAGCAAAAACTCAGTGAACTTGACAGTTATACAAATATTTTTCAAGGTAAATTAGAAAAGTTGTCAGAATACAATATAAAGGATGCTGAGAAGGTGAAAAATGATAACCATTCTCAATATATAAATTCTCTAATTTTCTTCACAGTATTAACTATTATAGCATGTATTCTTGCTTTTATTTTAACTATTGTAATTAATAAGAATATAACTGTACCTTTGAATATGATAAAGGACTTTGCAAATAGAATGAAAAAAGGTGATTTTTCCACAGATATTTCATTGACAAGAAAAGATGAATTTGGCATGATAGGTAGAGCATTAAATGATGCTCAAAGGCAAGTTGGAAGGTTAATTAATGAAGTTTTGGAATCAATTAAGAAAATGAATTTAGGAAGCCAGGAGCTTTCTGCTACCGTTCAGCAGCTTACAGCACAGTTAGAAGAGATGGGCAGAGAAACTTATTCTATAGCTAACGCTTCACAGGAAGTAAGTGCTAGTGCAGAAGAAATTGCTTCTAGCGCAGAAGAGGTAGATGCAAGTATTCAGGTGCTTTCAGATCAAGCTCTTGAAGGAAGTCAAAAAGCAGAAGCAATAAAGAATAAGGCTATAGAAATTAAAGATAGTAGCATTGCTTCCTATGAGCAAATTAAAGTGATACACAGCTCAAAGGATGCTCGAATAAGAGAAGCTCTTAAGAAGGCAGAGGTAGTTGATAATATTAAGGTAATGGCGGATACTATTTCTAGTATTTCAGAGCAAACCAATCTTCTTGCTTTAAATGCTGCTATAGAAGCGGCTAGAGCTGGGGAACAAGGGAAAGGATTTGCAGTAGTAGCAGAAGAGGTAAGAAAACTTGCAGAACAATCTGCAGAGGCAGTAATTAATATTCAAACTACTATACAGGAAGTGAGCGAAGCCTTCCAGGATTTAAGAGACAATAGCTTTGAAATATTAAATTTCTTAAATGAGGATGTAAATACTCAATTTAGTAACTTTGTAGCCATTGGAAATGATTATTTTGAAGATGCAGAATTCTACGCTAAGGTTTCAGAAAATATTGCATCAATGTCTGGTGAAATAAATGCAACAATGGATCAGGTAAGCTCTGCCATAGAAGGTCTAGCTAAGCAATCTCTGAAATCTAGTGAAAACTCAGAAAATATAAAATCAGGAGTAAGAGAAGCAACAATGGCTATGGAGCAAATAGCCCATGCAGCACAAGCACAAGCAGATTTAGCTCAAAATTTATACCAATTAGTTCAAATTTTTAAAGTCTAGCATAAAAGCTAGGCTTTATTTTATGTTTCTTAATCAATTTGTCTATAAAGAGATTAGAATTTTAGGAATAAAAAAATACAACTCCCTACTGGAAATAATTAGAATTAATGATATAATATAATACGGTTTAGATTAACTATTATATCGGCCCTTTATAGGTGCCATTTTTTATTTAATAAATAACTTAATAATAGATTGCTTTTAATAAAAATGCATATTGTAAGAATATTCGACGATATGCATAATGATATAAGTGTTTATCGACATTCACCTTAATTTAGGACTACATAGGAGGGGTTAAATTTGTTTCAAAATTTAAGAGTTAAAAACAAAATTTTTTTACTATCATTTTCTCTTATATTTTTTATTCTTATAATTTCTTTTGGGGCTTATGAGAACATGTCATATCTTAATTCTGAATTACACTCTATGTACGAAAATAATTTAAAAGCTATACAGTGGCTTAATGATAATAAAAATGAGGCTCAATCAATACAAGCCAATACATATTATCTAATACTGAGGAAAGGTATTGTACATGATAAACAGTCGAGACTTGAGGCTATTCAGGAAAGTTTAGTAAAATATCAAGAGAATCTTGAAAAGTTTAAGAAAACTCATCTTGACCAATATGAAAAAAAGCTAATTCCTGAATTGGAGGAAAGCTGGTTAGATTTTTCAAATACTATAGAAGAAATAATGAAATTAATGGATGATGGACAAGCTTATGAGGCTAAGCAAAAACTCAGTGAACTTGACAGTTATACAAATATTTTTCAAGGTAAATTAGAAAAGTTGTCAGAATACAATATAAAGGATGCTGAGAAGGTGAAAAATGATAACCATTCTCAATATATAAATTCTCTAATTTTCTTCACAGTATTAACTATTATAGCATGTATTCTTGCTTTTATTTTAACTATTGTAATTAATAAGAATATAACTGTACCTTTGAATATGATAAAGGACTTTGCAAATAGAATGAAAAAAGGTGATTTTTCCACAGATATTTCATTGACAAGAAAAGATGAATTTGGCATGATAGGTAGAGCATTAAATGATGCTCAAAGGCAAGTTGGAAGGTTAATTAATGAAGTTTTGGAATCAATTAAGAAAATGAATTTAGGAAGCCAGGAGCTTTCTGCTAC
>Ga0209537_1001510_pt1 | contig 25953 bp, 25 predicted proteins | sample BioPla4DNA1_FD_187698 | JGI IMG/M metagenome (GOLD analysis project Ga0209537, IMG submission 187698) | Biogas fermentation microbial communities from Germany - Plant 4 DNA1 (SPAdes) (version 2) | ecosystem: Engineered > Bioreactor > Anaerobic > Digestate | place: Bielefeld, North... | reverse complement strand
TGGCTAATTTGATTTCAAAACAACCGCCCTTTTCCACAAATTTCACATTTTGCCATTTCAACACACCTCCTTAAACTCTTTATAGCCAAATCTTAAGCAACCGTGGTTATCCCTGAAACAAAAATTACATCAGCTCAGTAAACAAAGCTTTAACTATTTTAACACATGCACAATAATGAATGCAAGTTTTTTGGCTAAGGATTGTATCAAATTACTGTAAGGAATTTTAAAACTGTGTGTTGGAATTGTCAGGTCCTTTCTTCAGTTGATAAAAACCTGTGTGATATAATTAATATAAAATTAAAATCACATAAATTACCGTTAATGGTGTTGCAGATTACTTTTCCTTTGTGAATAAATGGTATAAAATATATATGGTTAAGGATAATAACATCCTTTACAGGTTTAAATACTAAGGATGAATTGTAAGCTGAAGGGCAGTATAACGGTAGAAGTGTAAGAAAAATTGTAGAAAGGACAGAACATCCTTGAATGATGCAAAGCTGAATTCACTGTTAAATAATAGCATTCAATCGGTCCAGCAGGTTGGAAAGGCCAGGGCGCAAAAACTAAATAAATTGGGCATTAAAACCATAGGAGATCTGATAACTTATTATCCGAGAGATTATGAAGACAGGACCAGAGAAAAGAAAGTTTCGGAACTTGCAGATCGGGATGAATGTGCTGTTATACTTAAGGTTCTATCTGATGTTACATTAAACAGGCCCAGACGTAATTTAAGAATTTATAAAGCTGTAGCAGGAGATGATAGCGGTCTAGTGACGTTAACCTGGTTTAATCAGGATTATATCAGGGATAAGATAGTTAAGAACAAAACTTATGTTTTTTTTGGCAAGGTTAAGAGATTAGGAAGTTATATAGAAATGACAAACCCGGTTTATGAAGAGGCTCATTCCGAAAGAAAAAAAACAACAGGCATACAGCCTGTCTATCCTTTAACGGCTGGAATCACCCAAACATACCTGCGTATGATACAGCGAAACGCTCTTGATATTGTTACCGGAAAATTAACCGAAATACTTCCTGATGAGCTGCGAAAACAGTTCTCCCTTGCCGAAATTAATTTTTCACTGGAGAAGATTCACTTTCCAACAAGCTTTGAAGAAAAGGAAAGGGCACGTAAAAGGCTTGTTTTTGAAGAATTATTGATGCTGCAGCTGGGGCTTTTACAACTGAAAAATAATCAGGTAACGGTTTCGGGTATAAAAATGGAAGAAAAACCTTTAGTGAACCGGTTTATAAGCCAGCTGCCCTTTAAGCTGACAAAGGCACAGCAAAGGGTGTATAGCGAGATCGAAAAAGATATGACAGGCGAGAAACAGATGAACAGGCTTATCCAGGGTGATGTGGGATCGGGGAAGACAATAGTGGCCGTACTGGCAATTCTGTTAACAGTATTAAACGGTTATCAGGCAGTTTTTATGGTTCCAACTGAAATTCTTGCAGAACAGCATTACCAAAGCATTCTGCCTTTATTGGAAAATTATGATATAAATATAGTACTGTTGACCGGAAGTGTTTCCAAAAAAGAAAAAGAAAAAATAAAGGAAGGAATAAAAAACAACGAATATCAAATAATTATCGGAACCCATGCTCTGCTGCAGGAAGATGTGGATTTTGCCAGGCTTGGTCTTGTAGTTACCGATGAACAACACCGCTTTGGTGTTAAGCAAAGAGCTATATTGGCCTCCAGGTCCAATCCCCATATACTGGTTATGACTGCAACACCTATTCCAAGGACGCTGTCTCTTATACTGTATGGAGATTTGGATATTTCAATTATTGATGAACTGCCGCCTGAACGTAAGCCTGTGAAGACATATGCTGTTGACGAATCTATGAGGAACAGGGTATATAAATTTATTAAAAAAACAGTTCAGGAAGGCCGGCAAGCTTACATAATATGCCCTTTGGTAGAAGAGTCGGATGAAATTGAAGCCGAGGCGGCGGCATCTCTTGCCAACAAGCTCAAAGAAGGCGATTTAAGAGGATTATCCATTGGCCTTGTTCACGGCAAAATGAAGTGGAAGGAAAAAGAAAAAGTGATGAACGACTTCTCAAAAGGTAATATCCAGGTTCTTGTATCCACAACAGTAGTTGAAGTTGGGGTAAATGTACCAAATGCGTGTCTGATGGTTGTAGAAAATGCCGAAAGGTTTGGACTTGCACAGCTTCACCAGCTTAGAGGAAGGGTTGGCAGAGGCAGGCATCAATCTTATTGTATTTTGTTTTGCCAGAGTAAAAGTGATATAGCTAGAAAACGCATGGAAATTATGACAAAATACAATGACGGTTTTAAAATCTCAGAAAAGGACATGGAATTAAGAGGGCCCGGTGACATATTCGGAGTTCGGCAGCATGGTCTGCCTGATTTTAAGATAGCCAATTTATATGAAGACATGGAAATTTTAAAGGAAGTTCAAAAAGCTTGTGAAGATATCATAAAGAATCAGAAACTTAGTGACAGGGAAGACTATAAGAGGCTTAAAGAGCATTTACTGTTAATGTTTGAGGATAAGCTCAGCGAAGTTGCTTTAAATTAAGTACAACTAACATTTTAAACCGCATCTTTTCATAAGAGGGGGAATTTGTATCATAAGGGTAATAGCCGGCCAGGCCGGTGGAATGAAACTTAAGACTCCAAAGGGGCTTAATACCCGGCCGACGGTGGATAGCGTTAAAGAATCGGTTTTTAACATATTAAATCCATATATACCGGGAAGCAAAGTACTTGATTTATTTGCGGGAACGGGTGCATTAGCCATAGAGGCCTTAAGCAGAGGGGCTGAATTGGCTTACCTTGTAGAAGAGAACAGGAATTGCTGTGGTATAATACGGGAAAATCTGGCCCATACAAAATTACTTGTTAAGGGAATGGTTTATTGCCGCAAGGTAAGTTCTTTCCTGAAAGAAATTGGAAAAAAGGGTGTAAAATTTGACATTGTTTTTATGGATCCACCCTATTCTAATAATTTTATACAGGAAACACTACAACTTTTAGTGGAAAATGATATAATAAATGATAAAGGTATTGTAGTTGCTGAACACCACAAAAATGATATTGTTATGGATAGTTTGGGCAACTTGAAAAAAATCAGAACTAAAAGATATGGGGATACCCAGGTATCCTTTCTTGTTAACAGCTAATGTTAAACAGTGACGCAAATACTATTGGTAATATATACATAAAATTGCAATATGCTAGCAGTTATTAATATTGAGAGGGGTTAGATCATTGAGAATATTTGTATATCCTGGCAGTTTTGATCCTGTTACAAATGGGCATTTAGATATTATAGATCGTGCTGCAAAATTATGTGATAAGCTGATTGTGGCCGTTCTGAAAAATCGTAGCAAGACCCCTGCTTTTACAATGGAAGAGAGGGTTTCTTTTCTTGAACAGGTATTGGATGGAAGGGGTAATGTGGAGGTAATTCCTTTTTCAGGTTTACTTGTGGACTTTATGAAGGAACATAACGCTACAACAGTAATAAAAGGGCTTAGAGCAGTATCAGATTTTGAGTACGAATTTCAAATGGCTTTATTAAATAAGAATCTTGCACCTGAAGTTGAAACTCTTTTTATGATGACCAATATAAAATATTCATATTTAAGTTCCAGCGCGGTAAGGGAACTGGCATCTTATGGAGGCAATATAAGGGATTTGGTCCCTGAAAAGATTGTTGACCAGATTTATGATAAGTTAAAAGCATATTAAAGTTTACAGCTATGTGCCATCGTTCCTGTTTAAGGTCAGAAAGGCCTTGGACAGGGGAAATGAATTTATTTATGCCAGGGGGAAAAAGAATGGAGATTCTATCTTTATTGGAGGCATTGGAGGATGCAATTGAGGGCGGTGTTTCTGTCCCTTTCAGTGGTAAATGTATGGTAGACAGGGGTGAAATCCTGGAGATTATTCAGGATATCCGTCTTAAGCTTCCCGACGATATAAAGCAGGCCAAGTGGGTCAGCAAGGAGCGTGCCCGGATTCTCGCCGAGGCGCAGCAGGAAGCTGACAATATCATAAAAAATGCAGAAAGCCGTATAGCTGCGATGGTCGATGAACATGAAATAAGCCGTAAAGCGTATGAGCAGGCAGAAGTTATTATAACCAATGCGAAAAAAAATGCCCGGGAAATCCGTCTTGGAACAAGAGAATATGCAGACAATATTCTCAGTAAGGTGGAAGAAATTCTTGAGGATACGCTTGAAGTGATTAAAGCAAACCGAAATGAATTAAAATAGCAAAGCATTAATACCTGCGGAATTTTTTATCGCAGCAATGCACAATTATTAAATACATAATTAATAATATCAGCAGAAAAACATTACCAAGCATAACCCCCTTTGAAATTTCAGTATTATATATATCCTCTGTGTAATTCATTACAGGGATGGCATGATTATTTAAAAATAATGCTGTGTAAACTGATGCAATAAACCCATGGATTAATTTTCCATATAAATATTTTTTCAGTTTTATTTTTTTCGGACAAAAAAAGGTGACCTGTGTAAAAACCGAAAGTCCGCCAAAACCGCAAAGAAATGATGTTAGTATTATTTTCAAATTTACCGGTATTATCATTGAACTGCTAAGAAGAAATAAGCCATAGGTTATTTCAAAACTTCCTGCTGTTAATATTTTTATATAATCTGCTATATTTACTTTGGTTGCAAAATTAATTAATTTGCTGATGCCTGAAAAAACGCCGGCTGTTTCCAGAGTCTGAACTAAAATGGCGAAAAATATTATTGTGCCGCATATTTGCAAAAGGACACCGGTAGAGTCAACGATTGCATCTGTCAGCATATGGCTTGAGAATTCTGTTTTAACAGGTATTTCTGCTGCAGCCTTTTTACTCTCCTCTGAATTATCTTTAAAAATAAAACGTTGCAGTATTCCTACAGTAAAACTTGCCAGCATATGGCATACCAGAAGAATGATACCAAGTCCGGGACTGTTGAAATAGCCTGTTCCGACTGCTCCAACAATAAACAACGGTCCGGAGTTGTTACAAAAACAAAGAAGCCTTTCTGCCTGGGTGGTTGTTAATAGACCTTTTTTATACAGATCGGCTGTATATTTTGCGCCTGCAGGATAACCGCTGAACCAGCCGGCAATAATAGGGAAGGCCGCAGCTCCGGGAAGGTTAAAAAGCGGTTTAATAACAGGTTCGAACAAACGGCTGATGATGTGAATCGCTCCGGTGTTTAAAATTAATCTGGATATTATAAAAAAGGGTAGAAGAGACGGAATAATAACTTTCAGGCAAAGATCAACAGCTTTTTGTCCTGAAGATAGTACACCTTCGGTATCTATAATTAACAGGACAAATAAACCAATGAGTAAAGTAATTATAAGAAAACCGCGAATATTTGCATGTTTCTTCATGCTTGTTTCTCCAACATTCTAAATTTTGGAATGAGAATACATATACATGTCTTATATAACTATATGGTCGGGTATGGAATATAATGACTTTTCAAAAAAGTTTAGGATTTGGTGCAAGATATAAAGCAATTAATAGCGGCGTTTCTGAAGATTTATTATATGGAACGTTTGCAGCTTTACCCGGATGTGGTATAATAATTTCGTTACTCTGGCATACCTTAAATAGAATAAGGCTTAATAATTGGTATGTTTTATTAATATATTATCGTATAGTATAGGTATAGAAGCTGCAAATAAATAAGGAGAGGTGAAAATAATGACTGACGAAAAAGGTAAGGTAGTAAACCAGGCTGATACCGAAGTTCATCCGATTACAACAGAAAATGAAGGATTGGGAGAAATACGGATCTCAAGTGAAGTTGTTTCTGTCATAGCCAGCAACGCAGCTATGGAAGTTAAAGGCGTTGCCAGCCTTAGTGGAGGAATCGCAGGCAATATATCACAGGTACTGGGAAGAAAGAATCCTTTTAAGGGAATAAAGGTTGAAATGGCTGAAGACCGCGATGTAAACATAGATCTCCATGTTGTTGTGGAATATGGAGCTCGTATTCCCGACGTTGCGTGGAAGCTTCAGGAGCGTATTAAGCAAAGTGTAGAGAGTATGACCGGCCTTCATGTTAACGAAATTAATATCCACGTACAGGGTGTTAGTTTTGATAAGGAATCAAAAAAGGCAGAAGTTGAAACCACAGAAAGCGAAAAGGATGTATAATAAATTTTATGTTTGGATATATCACACCCGATAAACCCGATCTGAAAATATGGGAGTTTGAGGTTTTCCGGGGTTATTATTGTGGTGTTTGCAAAACAATCGCGAAACAGGCAGGGCATAGGGGAAGAATTGTTCTTACCTATGACTGTGCTTTTTTGGCATTGCTTATTGATTCGCTGGATATAGCTCGGGTTTCGGGTAAGCAAAAAAGATGCTTTGTTCATCCCCTGAAAAAAAGGTATATCGTAGACAGTAATTTTGCAGTGGAATATGCATCAGACATTAATATACTTCTTGCGTATTATAATCTGAAAGACAAGTGGCAGGACGAAAGAAATCTATTAGGGCCTGCCGGTATGACTGTTTTGAAAAGGGGACACAAGCGGGTTAAAAAGAAGTACCCCGATCTTGTCGAAGTTATAGAGGAAGAGCTTAATACCCTTCGAGAACTGGAGAAGCAAAATTGTGACAGTATTGATGAGGTTAGTGAACCTTTTGCAAGGTTAATGCAGAAAGTGTTTCTACATGCAAATGATTGTGAAAACACAGGCAAAGTACTTGGATGGGTTGGATACAACCTCGGAAAATGGATATATTTATTGGATGCTTATGACGATATTGAAGATAATATCAACAGTGGATCATATAATCCACTGATAGTACAGTTTAAATATGATAAAAACGAAGACGTTAAGTCTTTTAAAGAAAGAATCAGGGAAAAAACAGAGTTTGTTCTTGTTTATTCTTTAAGTGAACTGGAAAAGGCGTTTTCCCTGTTGGATATTAAAAAGAATAAAAGCATTCTGGAAAATATTATATACCGCGGGTTATTGATTAGAACCCGTAATGTATTGCAGATGGGAGCAGGTTGTCATGAAAAATCCGTATGAAGTTTTAGGGCTGAAAGAGGGCGCTAGCATAGAAGAAATAAAAAAAGCATATAGAGAACTTGTTAAAAAGTATCATCCGGACAGGTATATGGATAATCCTCTTTCTGAACTGGCTGAGGAAAAGCTCCGTGAGATTAATGAGGCTTATGATTATTTAATGAAAAATGCAAATAATACCCATCAGCGTCAGCAGCAGTATCAGAGGCAGCAGCAAAACCAGAACACTGGTTCAGGTTATTATAGTGGTTATTCAAACAACAGTCAGTTTGTTTATCAGATAAAAATGATGATACAGAACGGTAATTTTGCACAAGCCCAGAGAATGCTTGATTCCATGCCGGTGCGTGATGCAACATGGAATTACCTTCAGGGGCTACTTTTCCTGAGGCGTGGGTGGTACGACAGAGCCAATGCACACCTGCAAAGGGCAGTGGAAATGGAGCCTAACAATATGGAGTATCGTGAAGCGTTGAGCCGTGTTAATACTCAATTCAATGCTTACCGATATAATCACAATTATTACAGAGGCGGATATCAACAAAGCCCTGATATGTGTTCTATCTGCACAACTCTTTGGTGTGCAGACAGTTTATGCGAGTGTTGCGGGGGCGATTTAATAGCCTGCTGTTAAGACAGTTTAACCACAACAGGTATTGTAGTTTCAATCAGTTTTTAAGAATGACATAATACTAGGAGAATTTATATGGGAAATTCTAATGGATTTAGCTCTAAAAAAATAGCACTTTCAGGAATACTAACGGCATTAAGCTCTGCTGTATTGCTACTGGAAAATATATCACCTACAGGGAAATTGGGTTTTTATGTATTATCTGCATTTTTGCTATCGGTTGTTATAATGGAATGCGGTTTAACGTATGGTTGGGTTAGCTATATTGCCATATCACTGATTTCTTTGCTGATAGTACCTGAAAAAACTGCGGTTTTCCCGTATATTATGTTTTTCGGAATTTATGCTCTTGTTAAAAGCCATATTGAAAGGTTAGATAAATTAGTTTTTGAATGGATATTGAAATTTGCTTTCTTTAATGTTTCACTGTACTTTCTTTGGAATATTGCTGTTAATGTTCTACAGTTAGTACCAGGCAGGTTGTTTGAACTATTGCCTGTTGCTGTTATAATAATTGTGCTTCAAATTCTTTTTTTTCTTTTTGATTGGCTTTTTTCACTTTGGACACAATATTATATACAAAAAATACAATCTAAAATACGTAGAAATTTCTAATTTTACAATGTCATTTATTTCATTTCATTAACATTTCGGTTTAAAGTATTTATCTTTCCTTACAGTTGATTTAATTCTATTGTAGTATTGGCTTATTTATGTAAACATATATATAGCTCAATTTTCCTCCTGTTCAAAACCAAACAGGCAGGAAATGAGAGCAAAGAACTCATATATCTACGGGGGGCTGTATTTTTGGTGCTGAAAAAGCTTTTTACTTCGTTTGTTTTTCTTATTTTGTTTTTTGGAGTGCTTAAAGTTTCAGCCCAGGATAAAAGTGAATATTACTCCTGCAATACAAGCCTTTGGATTGACAATCAACAGATTGAAAACGACAGTACATTCCTTACCCAAAACTACAGTTTGCTGGTGCCTTTGCATACAGTAAAAATTTTGGGTGCTACCTACGAATGGGATCCTGAAATCTGGAGAATCAGAATACGAACAGAAAGTCGGAATTTAACCATGTATATTGCCAACAACAACTGTGCAAACCAAACCAAAATCGAAAAGATGCCTGCTAAGCCTACAATTCATAACGGTACCATATTGATTCCCATTAGATATGTTGCTGAGGCTTTAGGGGCAAAAGTTGCGTGGAATGGCAAAACTGATTCGGTATTTGTTTCCACTACAGGAGATATACCAGAGGATTTTTATGGAAGTACTAAGGAAGCTGAGACAGTTGAAGTACTAAGGAACAGGATAATTGTACTGGATCCGGGTCACGGCGGGAGTGATCCCGGAGCAGTGGCATGGAATGTAAAGGAAAAGGATCTGAATCTTCAGGTGGCGAAGATTTTGAAAGAAATGCTGCAAAATGGTGGGGCAACGGTTTATATGACCCGTACAGAGGACAGGTATATAGGGCTTTATACAAGAGCCGATATAGCCAATAATCTTAACGCCGACCTGTTTGTCAGCATTCATCACAACGCGTCTTCAAATTCCGGGGCCAGGGGAGTAATGACACTTTATTATCCGTCATCAAAAAACACGAAGATGAATGGGCAGAAATTTGCCAAGATCGTACAAAAGAATCTGGTTAATGATTTAAATGCGCGAGACTGGGGCATTATACCCAGACCAAATCTGGTTGTTACAAGAGAAACTAGAATGCCTGCAGTTCTTGCAGAACTCGGGTTTATGACCAATAAATCCGAGTTAGAGCGGCTTGTTACATATGAATTTCAATACCAGGCAGCAAAATCGCTATTTAAAAGCATAACAGAAGCACTCCGCTAATAGACGGGAACCCCCCGTCTTTTTTTATAATTAACCTCTACACTTTCAATTGTTTGAAGCTAATTTTGGGTATGTTATAATAATGATCGTGTCTACAAAAAACCCGTTTCAGTCTGGAAAGGTTTTGAAAATGAACGAGAAGGTTATTAAGGTATTGGAATACGATAAAATTATCAATAAATTGAAAGACAGGGCATCAAGTCAGCCCGGAAAGGAGCTGGCTGCAGTTTTGAAGCCTTCCGATAATTTTGAGGAAGTAAAACAGCTTTTAAAGGAAACTACCGATGCTGTAATCTGCATACTGAGAAAGGGTTCTCCTCCGCTGGGCGGAATTCATGATATCAGGTCTTTCCTCAAGCGTGCGGAGGCTGGAGGTATGCTTACTCCGGGTGAGTTATTAAAGATAGCAGATGTGCTTCGTGTATCAAGAAAACTGAAAGGGTATATTACCCAGGATAAAATTGAACTGGAGGAAACAAACACGATTTATCTTTTATGCAGCAGTCTGGGAACGAATAAAACCCTCGAAGACAGATTGAGCCAGGCGATTGAGTCTGAAGATGAGCTGTCGGATTATGCAAGCCCTGCTCTTGCAACAATTCGAAGGAACATTCGTCGTATGCAGGATACCATAAAGGATAAGCTGAACAGCATTATTCGTTCGGCAAAGAATAGAAAGTTTATGCAGGATGCTGTTGTTACATTAAGAGGGGATCGCTACGTTGTGCCTGTTAAGGCAGAGTACCGAAGTTTCTTCCCGGGTTTGGTTCATGATATGTCTCAAAGCGGAGCAACAATTTTTATTGAACCCATGGCAGTAGTGGAAGCAAATAATGAAATACGTCAGTTAAGGAACAAGGAAGAACGTGAAATAGAGCGCATTCTTACCGAATTAACCGGTGAAGTTGCTGATATTTCGGAAATGTTGACAGAAAACGTAAGCCTTTTGGCACACATTGATTTTGCCTTTGCAAAAGCCAGGCTAAGTCTTGATATCAAAGGTGTTGAACCCGTTCTCAATAAAGAACGGCGGATTGCTATTAAAAAAGGAAGGCATCCTTTAATTGAGCCGGATGTTGTTGTACCCGTTGACATAAGTCTTGGCGAAGATTTTTCAACAATGGTAATAACAGGACCCAATACGGGTGGTAAAACAGTCACACTGAAAACCACAGGTCTTTTTGTATTAATGACTCAGGCCGGGCTTCATATTCCCGCAGCTGAAAACAGCGAAATGTGTGTGTTCAGGAAAGTGTTTGCAGATATCGGGGATGAACAGAGTATAGAACAGAGTCTTAGTACATTTTCCTCCCATATGACAAACATAGTTAGTATTCTTAAGGAAGTTGACGAGGATTCTCTGGTTCTTTTTGACGAACTTGGTGCAGGCACAGATCCAACCGAAGGTGCAGCCCTGGCAACAGCGATCCTGGACAGACTTACAAAACGAAGGATAAGAACAATGGCCACAACCCATTATAGTGAGCTGAAATTATATGCCATGACAACACCTGGCGTTCAGAATGCCTGCTGTGAATTTGATGTTGAAACATTGCGTCCAACTTACCGTCTTCTGGTGGGAATACCGGGGAAAAGTAATGCTTTTTCAATATCTAAAAGACTTGGTCTTGATGAGAGCATAATTGAGGAGGCAAAAAACTTTCTTACGGGGGAAGATATACAATTTGAAGAACTGTTATCGGATATACAGAAAAACCGGCTTGAGGCAGAAAAAGAACGGGAACAGGCTGCTATAACAAAAAGGGAGATTGAAAGATTAAAAGAAGCAGCCAAAGAACAAAAACAGAAAATAGAAGATGAAAAGGAGACCATTATTAAAAAGGCCAGGGAAGAGGCAAGAAGAATACTTGCAAATGCCAGAAGAGAAGCAGACGGGATGATGGAAAAGCTGAAAGAACTGGAAAAAGCATATCACCAGAAGAATCTTGATAATGAAATGATGGAGCTTAAGCAAAGAATGAGGCAGCAAATAAATGAGCTGGACGAACGAATAGCAGGGTCTGTGCTGCCACGTAAAGGATTTGCAAAACCACCTGAAAATCTTAAAGCAGGTGACACTGTAAAGATTATTAATCTTAACCAGAGGGGTACGGTTCTGGAAGAGCCCGATAAGGACGGGAATGTTCTTATTCAGGCAGGAATAATGAAAATAAAAATGCATATAACTCAATTAAGGCTTATTGATGAACAACAGGAGATAATGGACAATATTCAAAATACAAGGGTTTCTGGTGTCAAATCAGGAAATGTGGGGCTTGAACTGGATATACGAGGCTACAATATTGAGGAGGCAAGGGTCAGGATTGATAAATACATTGATGATGCTGTAATTGCAGGACTTCACGAGGTATCGGTTATTCACGGAAAGGGCACAGGAGCCCTCAGAAAAGGTGTACACGAATTTTTAAAGAACCACCCTCATGTAAAATCCTTCAGGCTTGGCAAATATGGAGAGGGTGAAACCGGCGTTACCGTAGTTAAGTTAAAAGAATAAATTTTTCACTTATTTTTAATATATCAAACTTTGTATATTACTGATTATGGAGCCATTCCCATGAAATACCTGATACTTAATCAGGTATTTCATTATATTGCATTATAAAGTTCGTGTAGTCCTATTTACATAAAGATTTATTAATGTATAATATAATATTAAGGTTAATTCTTAGTTGAATAAAAATATAACTTAAGCAATTTTTTCCGTTAATTTAACATATTTTTATGTAACATGGTTGTATGGGGTATTATGGTTGAGGCCGATTTAAAAATACGAAAAGTAGTATGGAGTAGTATGGATTAAGGTTATAGCTTATCTTTATTCTCCCCGTATTTGAATCAGAATATAATCCATCAGAAGAGTATTTGGCAGTCATGTTACATGTGCGAAAGCATTATTGGCAATTTATGTTTATACATGTATTAGCAAGGAGAGAATGATAAATGAAAAAATTAATGCTTGGAAACGAAGCAATTGCAAGGGGGGCTTATGAAGCCGGTGTAAAAGTTGCTACAGCATACCCTGGTACACCAAGCACAGAAATTACTGAGTTTATTGCAACCTACGATGAAATATTTTCAGAGTGGTCTCCCAATGAAAAAGTTGCATTAGAGGTTGCAATTGGCGCATCTTTTGCCGGAGGACGTGCCATATGTTCAATGAAACATGTGGGTTTGAATGTCGCAGCAGATCCTTTATTTACCGTATCTTACACTGGTGTTAATGGCGGACTGGTAATTTGTGTTGCTGATGATCCGGGAATGCACAGTTCACAGAATGAACAGGACAGCAGGCACTATGCGAAAGCTGCCAAAATCCCGATGCTGGAGCCATCAGACAGCCAGGAATGCAAGGATTTTATAAAAAAAGCACTGGAACTTAGCGAAGAGTTTGACACCCCTTTTATTATAAGACTTACAACACGAATATCTCATTCACAAAGCCTTGTTGAGCTTGGAGAAAGGGTCGAAATACCCCTTAAGCCATATAGCAAAGATATCGGCAAATATGTTATGATGCCTGCTATGGCCAGAAAACGCCACGTAGTTGTAGAAGAACGAATGGAAAGATTAGCTTCATATGCCGAGGAAACAGAGCTTAACCGTATCGAGTGGGGAAGTAACACAGAAATAGGTGTAATTACAAGCGGTATATGCTATCAATATTCCAAAGAAGCCTTTGGAGACGTATCCTACCTTAAACTTGGGATGGTTCACCCTCTTCCTGAACAACTAATCTCTGAGTTCGCGTCTAAAGTAAAGACCCTATATGTTATTGAAGAATTGGATCCATTTATTGAAGAATTTTTGAATAAGAAGGGAATTACCTGCATCGGAAAAGAAAAACTTCCTATAGTGGGAGAATACAGTGCAAGTTTAATAAGGAAAGCAATACTGGGAACTGATGAAGATACTACTGCTTTACAGGAAAACGTACCTGTAAGGCCACCGGTACTTTGCCCGGGATGTCCGCATCGTGGAGTGTTCTATACATTGAGAAAGAACAAATTAACAGTTTCGGGAGACATAGGGTGTTATACACTTGGCTCAATGTCCCCGCTGGAAGCCATGGATACATGCGTATGTATGGGTGCAAGCATTGGCGTGGCTCATGGTATGGAAAAAGCATTGGGTAAGGAAGACCATCGTAAAGGGGTGGCAGTAATTGGCGATTCAACCTTTATTCATTCAGGAATAACCGGGCTTATTGATATTGTTTATAACAAAGGTACATCAACGGTTATTATCCTTGACAACTCAATAACAGGTATGACAGGCCACCAGCCTAATCCGGCAACAGGCTACACAATAAAGGGAGAAAAAACACGCCAGATTGATTTGCTAAAGCTTTGTAATGCAATTGGAATTGACAGGGTAAGAGTTTGCGATCCTTTCAATCTTGATGAGTTCGATAAGGTTGTTAAGGAAGAAATCGCGGCTGACGAACCATCGGTCATTATAGCCCAGCGCCCATGCGCCCTGTTAAAAACGGTGAAATATGAAGGCAGCGTAAAGGTTAATGAAGAAAAGTGTAAATACTGCAAGGTTTGCATGCGCCTTGGATGCCCTGCAATTGTAGATACAGGGGAAGATATTCACATTAATGAAGCCTTGTGCGTTGGTTGCGAATTATGCCTGGAGGTATGTAAGTTTAATGCGCTTGAAAAGGTAGGTGGCAGCAATGAGTAATGTATCAATTATGATAGCAGGTGTAGGCGGGCAAGGAACACTTCTTACAAGTCGTGTGCTTGGTACTGCTGCCGTAAAGGCAGGATATGATGTTAAAGTATCAGAGGTTCATGGTATGGCACAGCGGGGTGGAAGTGTTATAACCTATGTTAAAATAGGTGAAAATGTAAATTCGCCTGTAATTGAAAAGGGTGAAGCAGATATTCTGCTCTGCTTTGAGAAACTTGAGGCTCTCAGATGGCTGGAATATGCTAAAAAGGATGGAGCAATTGTAGTCAATGATCAGAGGATCGATCCCATGCCTGTTATTATTGGCAGGGAAAAGTATCCTGACGATATAATCTCTAAAATTAAAGCAAACAGGTCCAATGTTTTCACAATCGATGCGCTCGAAACTGCAAAAGAACTAGGAAACATCAGGGCACTTAACATTGTAATGGTTGGTTTTTTAGCTAATAAGACCGATATTCGAAGGGAAATATGGTATGAAGCTATTCGTGAAACTGTTAAAGCCAAATTCCTGGATTTGAATCTTAAGGCTTTTGATGAAGGTTATAAAATGGCCGAATCTTATAGTAATTAGGGGGAAAAAGGAATGGGTATTTGGAATGCTGAATATGAATGCATGGATAAAGAAAAGCTTTTTGAGCTGCAAAGTGAACGGCTACGCAATACAGTTCAAAGAGTGTATTCAAATGTTTCGCACTATAGACAGAAGATGAAGGAGAAAGGCATTGAGCCCGGGGATATTAAAACAGTACATGACCTTCAAAAACTTCCCTTTACCTATAAGCAGGATCTTAGAGATACCTATCCCTACGGAATGTTTGCTGTGCCGATGGAAGAGGTAATAAGAATTCATGCATCCACCGGAACAACCGGAAAAAGAACAGTGGTAGGGTACACCGCAAGAGACATAGACAATTGGGCAGAGCTTATGGCAAGATGCCTTACATCTGCTGGAGCCGACAAAACATCCTTTGTACATGTGGCTTATGGCTATGGGTTGTTTACCGGAGGACTTGGCGTTCATTACGGGGCCGAAAAAATAGGTGCTACTGTGATTCCTGTTTCAGGGGGCAACACTAAGTTGCAGATAGAAATAATGAAGGATTTTGGTTCCACAATTCTAACATGCACACCTTCATATGCCTTATACCTTGCCGAAACAATGAGAGAGATGGGAATTGATCCGAAAAAGGATTTGCAGCTTAAAGCAGGTATATTTGGAGCAGAACCATGGACCGAAGCAATGCGTAAAGAAATTGAAAATCAAATGGGCCTTTTGGCTCTCGACATCTATGGCCTTTCTGAAGTAATAGGTCCCGGTGTATCAGTAGAATGTGAGAACCAGAATGGTATGCATATTCAGGAGGACCACTTTATTGTGGAAGTAATAGATCCGGTAACTGAAGAGGTTCTTCCTGCCGGCTCAGAAGGGGAACTTGTTTTTACATGCATTACAAAGGAAGCACTGCCGTTAATTCGATATCGTACAAGGGATATAGCACGTATAACTGATGAAAAATGTCCCTGTGGCAGAACTCAGGTTCGTATGAGCAAAGTAACGGGTCGAAGCGATGATATGTTAATTATTCGCGGAGTAAATGTATATCCCTCACAGATTGAAAGCGTTCTTCTTGATGTTGGCCTGTCATCTCCATATTACCAGCTGGTAATTGACAGGGTTGGAACGCTCGACAGCCTTGAGATTCAGGTTGAAATGACACCCGAGATGTTTTCTGACCAGGTTAAACAAATAGAAGCAGCAGAAAAGAAAATACGCCACAACATTGAAAGTACCTTAGGCCTTACCTGCAAGGTCAGGCTGGTAGAGCCAAAGACCATTGAAAGAACAGCAGGAAAGGCAAAGAGAGTTATTGATAAAAGGCTTATGAAGTAGGTATTTAATCACAGCGTGCTGAAATTGCCTGGCAATTTATTATTTGCTTTTAAATTTCCTCTTGACCAAATTAACTTTGGGCATTATAATATAACTTGCACTGCAAAAATACGTTCCTCAATAGCTCAGTCGGTAGAGCATGCGGCTGTTAACCGCAGGGTCGTTGGTTCGAGTCCAACTTGAGGAGCCATAAGGGCCTTTAGCTCAGTTGGTTAGAGCATCCGGCTCATAACCGGCAGGTCCGGGGTTCGAGTCCCTGAAGGCCCACCATATTAAGGATGGATATTATTTATCCATCCTTATTTGTTATATACAGATACAGCTATATTTTTGCCATTAACTTAAGCCACTGTTTCTGTCACTTTACTACTCTAAGTCATTTGTAATCATACAATGTTCCGATATTGAATTTACAGGTATAAAACCAACCATGTGTTTTGACTGCTCAGGACTATTCAGCTTGGAATAGTATAGAATCTTAAGTGTTATTGCAGCGTAAGAAAATATGTGTACAATAGTATTATAACGAGCCTATCACAACCGTTTTAATTGCTGTTATTTCAAGGAGAGAGATAATGATTAATATAACCGGCAGGTTACTTAAAATAACATCAATGCTTGGCAAATGCACAAAACCTGCAGATATCGGAACAGATCACGCTTATATTCCCATATACCTGATACAATCAGGTAGGTGTAACTCTGTTGTTGCAACCGATATCAAAGAAGGCCCCTTATTGAAAGCAAGAAAAAACATAGAAAAGTATCAACTTTCGGACAGGATAGAACTACGCCTTGGAGACGGGATGAAACCAATACGGGATGACGAATGCGATGCATTTATAATAGCAGGCATGGGCGGGGTGGTTATTACCGAAATCCTGAATGCGTCTATTGAAAAGGCTAAAAAGGCTAAGGCCCTTATATTACAGCCTGCCTATTATGAAGAGGTTTTAAGAGAATTTCTTTTGCAGAATGGATTCTGTATTGAAACAGAAGCTCTGGTAAGAGATGAGGGAAGAATGTACACAATAATAAGGACGTATTATGATGGTGCGGTACGCAGTGACGATGTTTTATATTATCATATTGGAAGAGCTTTGTTCGATAATAAAGATCCCCTGTTAAATGATTTTTTACAAAGGCGCATCGGTATACAAGCAAAAATTGTGGATGGTATGGGAAAGTCGGTTAAACGGGATGAACAAGCATATATGAAAGAATATAGCCTTCTTATAAAAATGAAAAAGGCTTATGATGATTTTTTTGGAACCTGATCATCTTCACGCTCTCAACTATCTGGTATGCAGCATGGCTTCGAAGTGTGTTGCTCAGCATTGGCAAAATCATCCGAATCACCCCGTTTTTTTGAACTCTTGAAAGGAAATAAAAGAATCTAAGTTGTATTTCGATAATAGTATCCGCCATTGCACAATACCTACCTCGCAACAATACCGGAAACAGATGCTTAATTTATCGTTTTTTGTATTCGTGTGGCTTTAAAACAATTTATAATATGTTAAAATAAAGCTGTTTAGTCTAAAAATATACTGAAGAATAAAGTTATAACCAGAACAATTTCATTGTAAGGATGTGGTATTTTGAAGTGTAAGGATATTATCAGTTTCTTGGAACAGGAAGCACCGCTATGGTTACAGGAGAATTACGACAATTCAGGACTTCAATGGGGTGACCCCGAAAGTACGGTTCAAAAGATACTGGTCTGCCTTGATTTTAATCGTGATGCATTAAAAGAAGCAATAGAGAAACAGGTTCAACTGGTTATATCCCATCATCCGATATTGTTCAGGCCAATGAAATCCATTAACACAGGCTTCGGAAAAGGCGCTATGCTTGCTGACTGTATAAAAAACAACATTTGTGTGTATTCCTCTCATACAAATTTTGATATAGCCGATAACGGATTGAATGAATATCTTGCAAAAACCCTTGAACTGCAAAGCATTAAGGGACTGAAAACCCATTACCGGGACGAATTATATAAACTGGTTGTATTTGTGCCCGAAGAAAGCCTCGAAAAGGTACAAAAAGCGGTTTTTGATGCCGGTGCAGGAATAATAGGAAATTACGCCGATTGTTCTTTTTATGCAGAGGGCAACGGAACTTTTAGGCCGATGGAGGGGACAAATCCGTATATCGGGCAGACCGGGGTATTTGAAACCGTACAGGAGTTCCGCCTTGAAACGCTTGTACCCGGATACAGGTTAAAAGAGGTTGTTAAAAGCATGCTGGAAGCTCATCCATATGAAGAAGTGGCCTACGATATTTACCGTGTTGAACAGCCTGGCCGGGAATACAGTTTAGGCAGGGCGGGAATGTTAAAAGAAAAACTTAATGCCGATGAATTTGTTTCATGGGTAAAGAAAAAATTATATGTTTCCAATATCCGCACCGTAGGCAAAACAGAGAACCTGGAGATTCAAAAGGTGGCAGTATTTTGCGGCAGTTTCGACGGCGATGTGAAAGCCATAAAGGACAGTAACGCAGATGCACTGGTTACGGGTGATCTTAAGTACCATACTGCACAGGAACTTGAAGAGGCAGGAATTTTCACCGTGGATGCAGGGCATTACCACACCGAAAAGCTTTTTATAAAGGCAATTTCTGATATGTTGAAAAACAGGTTCAAAGATGTTATAATCATTGAGCACTACGGACAGGATGTCTTTAGTTTCAGATGAATGTATTACTTTTTACGGCTTTTATAAACAAATACATATTGAGTAAGTCAGATGATCGCGGGTACAGTGCCGAAAGGCCGTACACGAGGAAAGTCCGGGCTCCGCAGGGCAGGGTGCCGGGTAACTCCCGGTCAAGGCGACTTGAAGGATAGTGCAACAGAAATAAACCGCCTTATGGGCTTTTCCATAAGGTAAGGGTGGAAAGGTGAGGTAAGAGCTCACCGGTTTCCTGGCGACAGGAAACGCTCTGTAAACCCCACCTGGAGCAACACCGCAAAAGAGGACATATTGGTTGCCCGCCAGTCCTCAGAGGTGGCTTGAGCCATGTAGAAATACATGGCCTAGATAGATGATCATCTAATACAGAACCCGGCTTACAGGCTTACTCATTATTTAAAAGCTCTGAGAAATCAGAGCTTTTATTATATGTTTTTTACAATGATAAATATCCGTTAAAAAGAATTTAAATTTTTTAAAGTCTTTTTGATTAGTCAGAGTTGCATTAGCAATAACTGTACCTAAGAACAAACCTATAATCAACGATTGAATACCGTTCAGAATCGAATCTTTACCCTTTTTAGCAACCGTGGCGCGCAAACCCAATGTATTCAGTTCGTTTATGCTTTTCGGTTCATTCTATCAGTATCCTTTTCAGTCTTTCTGAAAATGAGCAATAGATTATTGACACGAAGTGTAATATTGTATATATTAAATATATACAATATTACAGGTGGTGTGTAATGAATATTATCATCAGCAACTCCAGCGGGAGGCCCATATATGAACAGATAATGACCCAGATTAAGAACCTGATTATATCCGGGGAATTGAAGGAAGGGGATGCCCTTCCTTCAATGAGGCTTTTAGCTAAAGAATTGAGAATAAGTGTTATTACAACCAAGAGAGCCTATGACGAACTTGAGCGGGAGGGGTTTATTATTTCCATCACCGGTAAGGGCAGCTTTGTCGCGGCAAAAAACGTGAATTTGATACGGGAGCAACAGTTGCGGGAGATTGAAGACCTTATGCAAAAGATTGTAGAAAAATCAATTACTTGTGGTCTTACGCTGGATGAACTAATTGAAATGTTAAAACTTTGCTATGAAGGAGAGTAAAGCATGTCGGAAGCATTAAAGTTAGTAAACGTGTCAAAACATTATAAAGATTTTTCTTTAAAACAGGTAAATCTCAGTTTGCCCACCGGCTGTATTATGGGATTTATAGGGGAAAACGGTGCCGGCAAAACAACAACCATTAAACTTATACTGGATCTCATAAAAAGGGACGAAGGAAGTATTTCTGTTCTTGGGAAAGACAATCTGACAGGTTTAAAGAGTATGAAGGAAAATATTGGCGTGGTAATGGAAGACTGCTTTTTTCCTGAAAACCTCACAGCTGAAAATGTAAGTCGAATTCTTAGGGGAATATACAGTACATGGAATGAGGATAGATTTAATTTTTACCTTGGGCAATTTTCGATATCTGCTAAAAAACCCATAAAAGACTACTCAAAAGGAATGAAGATGAAGTTATCAATTGCAGCAGCGCTGTCCCATGACAGTAAACTATTAATCCTGGACGAGCCTACCAATGGTTTGGATCCTGTTATTCGCGATGAAATTTTAGATGTTTTTCTGGAATTTATCCAGGACGAGAGTCATTCAATTTTTATATCATCCCATATTATTAGTGATTTGGAAAAGGTATGTGATTATATTTCATTCATTCACAAAGGCAGCATTGTTTTTAGCGAAAGTAAGGACGAATTGCTGGATTCTTACGGCATATTGAAATGCTCAGAGAAGGATCTTCACAGTATAGATTCTAAAGTGGTAATAGGATACCGGAAGAATCATTTTGGAGTAGAGGCTTTAGTCCTGAAAAATATGATTAGAGGCAATTTTCTGGTCGAGCGTACAAGTATTGAAGAGATTATGCTGTTTTATACTAACCGTTCAAAGGAAAAACAGTTGGAATTTAAACAGTAATCTCTCTTTTAATGGAGGTATAAGAATATGAAGGGTCTTATTCTAAAGGATTTTTACAACTTAACTAAGCAATATAAAATTATACTGGTTCTTGTTATTTTTTATCTGTTAGTTTCGGTGTCAAGTGAAGATACTAATTTTTTCGGTGGTGTGGTATCCATTCTGATGGTAATGCAGGTAATAACAACTCTATCCTATGATGAAAAATCGAATTGGGATAGATATGCGCTGACTATGCCGATTTCAAGATCGGATTTAGTATTAAGCAAGTATATATTGGGTGGCATTTTGTTAGCAGTTGCCTTTGCTGTCAATTTTATTTTCCGAATAGTTGCAGGCTCAGGTCAGCCTATGGAAGCATTGATAGTTTCTGTGGCAACAACCGGAGTTGGATTATTTTTTATGTTTCTAATACTTCCGGTTTTATTTAAATTCGGTGCCGAAAAAGGAAGATATATGATGATGTTAATTTTCTTTATACCAACCGGGTTCCTCCTGCTCATGTCAAGGATGGGGCTGACGCTACCCGAAGCATTTATGCGCTTGCTGCCCACGTTTAGCGTGTTATTTCTTATACTGGCGGGGATTATTTCAGTCAATGCATCTCTCGCTATTTATAAAAGGAAAGAGATGTAGCAGCATGGAGGATTTTAAATGACATAAATGATATAGCATTTAAGAACCTGTGCACTAAACTTGTTAACTGCAATCATTTGGGTTAAAATGGAATTGCATGGGAATAGTTTTTAGGTGGTGGGAACATGAAGGAAGTAAAGATTACAAAAAAGCAGGCGCGCAGGTTTATGCTGTTAAAACATGGGCTTATAGGCGACTATAAATTTGCTGATAAACAGGGCATACTTGATTTTGTCCGGCAGGCAGGCTGTATACAATATGACCCGATTGATGTATGCGGCAGGAATTCAGAGCTTGTTTTGCAATCGAGGGTTGAAGGGTTCACAAAACAGAGGCTCTACTCCCTTTTATACGAGGACAGGAAACTCATTGACTATTTTGACAAAAATCTTGCAATAATCAGAATTGAAGACTGGCCTTATTTCTGGCGGTACCGTGAAGCATACAGGACTGGCGGCAGAAGCCATAATGAGGTCAAAACCGTATGTGAAGAAATCAAAAACATTATCCGTGAAAAAGGCCCTGTTTCTTCAGCCGACATCGGGTTTAATGAAAAAGTTCACTGGTACTGGAGTAAAACGAAACTTTCAAGGGCAGCTTTGGAAACCATGTATTTTTGCGGTGATTTGGTGGTACATCACAAAAAAGGAACGGTTAAATATTACGATCTGGCTGAAAAATATATAGATGCAGAGCTATTGAACTTAAAACCATATACCAACGATTTTGAGCATCAGAAATGGCGCGTACTGCGCCGTATTGGCTCGGTTGGGCTGTTGTGGAACAAACCCTCTGATGCATGGCTAAATATTGACGGGCTAAAGGCTCCTGTCCGAAATGAGATTTTTAAGCAATTGCTTGCTGAAGGAACAGTTCTTGAAGTAACTGTTGATGGTATAAAGGACAAGTTGTATTGTCTTAAGACAGATTGGAATTTACTTGACATAATACAGGATGAGCCAAAACTTAAAACCCGGTGTGAGTTGATTGCTCCTCTTGATAATATGATCTGGGACAGGAGGCTCATAAAAGAAATATTTGATTTTGATTATAAATGGGAAGTATATACACCTAAAGAAAAAAGAAAATATGGCTACTATGTTCTTCCTCTGTTATATGGCGACCGCTTTATCGGCAGAGTTGAGGTTGTACGTAACAGTAAGGAAAAAGTGCTGGAGGTAAAAAATATCTGGTACGAGGATGATTATAAGCCTTCAAAGAAAGTTAGAGAGGATATTGATAAATGTTTTTTAAGATTTGCAGACTTTAATGAGTGTAAAAACGTTATTTATTCTAAAGATAATTAATAGCAGGGTTAAATTTAGGGGTTAGAAATCTTGTTTTCTTAGATCCAGAAGGAGACTAATATGGATAGTGAAAAGTTAAAGGAAATAAGAAATAATATCGCAGTACTGCCGGTCTTACGTGAGAGGGCTGAGAAATTGCGTACCCGTATCCGTGAAGCCGAACGTGAGATTGAAACCTTACTGGAGAAGTATAGAAAAGAGTGCCTTGATGTTGAGCAGCTTAAAAACAACTCTTTCTCTGCTTTTTTGCTGAAAATAGTTGGGAAATATCAGGGAAAGCTTGAAAAAGAGGAGCAGGAAATATTAGCTGCAAAATTGGAATATGACAGGACTTGCCAACAGGCAGAGGAGTTTAAAAAAGAGCTTCATGAGCTGGAACTGCGGATCATTGAACTTAAAGGTCAGGAAAGAATTTACGAAACCGAGATAAAAAAGCGTGAGCAAATGCTGTTAAGTAAAATGAATACCGAGGCTTCCGAGCAGTATACGGAGCTTAATCAGGAACATGAATTTATTCAGAAGCAGCTTGTTGAAATGGATGAAGCCATTCGTACTGCAAACAGGGCTAAAAGCACTGCCGGAAATGTACTGGAGCATCTTAACAAAGCAGAAAGCTGGGCAAACTATGATGTATGGGTCAAGGGTGGAATTTTCAGTCACATGGCAAAATATGATCATATTGATCGGGCAGAGGCTGATTTTAACCGCTTGTCTTCACAGCTTAAAGAGCTGAGAAAAGAGCTCTCAGATATTAACATAAATTATGTACCCGGGTTATCAGATATAGATTCTACAACCAGAACGATGGATTTTTGGTTTGACAACATTTTTACTGATTTAAAAGTCAGAAACAGAATAAGAGATAATATTGAACAGGTAAGAAAGGTTCATGGAATTCTGAGCAGGGTTATTACAAATATTGAAAGCAAGAAGAGAGAGCTTAACCAAAGGGTTACAGAAATTGAATACCAGAAAAATGAACTCATTTTATCGCTATAGCCTGTAAGTTTTATTGTACCGCTAAACCATATCATCTGAAAATAGCAATGTGCCTGCAGAGGCTTTTCTTGCCCTTTTGTATTTCTCCCCGTCTTTTTTTGATAGTTTCATATTCTTAATGCCATCTGAAGCGCAGACTTCAAGCTGCACATATCCGCTATAAACAAGCGGATGCCTTAGTACGCGTATGCCCTGTAAATTACATTTTTCACGGACAACACAAAGGTAAGAGAATTTTTCATCTTCAAAAGGCGCTTCTCCGCCTTTAAGCTGACGATGCAGTCTGCTTCTGCTGATGCGACAGGTGAAGTGGCACCAGTCGTTTCCTTCTTTCGGACAGGCATTTTCATGGGTGCATGGAGATGCGACATGAGCGCCAATTTCAAGAAGTAAGCGCCGTGCCTCCATTAAGCTTAAATAACCTGCAGGCGTTCCCGGTTCCACAATAAGCAGCATCATATCTGCTGCTGACCACAGCTTTTTGATAACATCTTTCCGTTTGTTCCCGGCTATCTCGTTAAGTACATATGCAGCGATAACCAGATCTGCATCAGGGATATCTGTTGTAACTAAATCATTTTTTATCCATTTTGCACTGCGAAGAGTATCCGAACCATGTTTCATTAATTCTTTCCCTATATCCAGCATTGCATTTTCTTTTTCAATGCAGGTTATATTATCCAAATTCAATATTGAATCTGCTGCCCATGAAGCTGCACCGGTGCCCGCGCCTACGTCAACCAGGGTTTTTGGCCTGTATGTGACCTGTGCCAGACTGTTTTCAAGAGCAGTATGAATTGCGCCATAAGTTGCAGGCATTCGCGATGCAGCATAAGCTAAGGCCTCTGTTTCTTCGGTGATTAGTGGTTCCTCTTTTCCCCTTTGAGACCTGTAGCGCATGCTGATATTTTGCGCATCGGTTAAAAGTTCACTGTGGGAGACACTTTCCAACAGGTTTTCGATTGCTGAACGAAGCGACTGCGGTAATTCCATAACTCTACTCCGGTTTCAAAATACACTCGTTAATACTTTGTGATGAAATTTCCAACTTAATTCTAGTAAATATTTTATGGTTTTTTCAAGTTTTTTGTCAATAATTTAAAGGGTAGTTTGGACTATTGAAACCCATCTTTGAGTGAAATGACATTGGCCTTTGAAGAAAGATTTTATATCCATTGGCTTACAGATTTACTCATAAATTATATAAACACCCGCTATTTGTGGGCATGTGATAAGGAAGTAATCTCAAATAAGCATTTGACAGTCGGCAAACGGTATTGCAAATAAGCTGGTAGCAGCGATTATAGACGTATTGGAGGCAAAACAAATAAAAGAGATTACTTATTCACAATCTGGGGATTACCTGATTCCTAATTTAGAGCTACCGCAACAGGAAAATGCTACATTAGGTAAGTATAGCATGTTGCGCCATACTTACCTGAAAACACATAAGCGTAGCTTGTATGCAAAGCTGTTATTATCAGGAAAACTGCAAGTCCATCTCGCCGAAGTAGACTTGCAGGCACGTGAAATAGTACAGCAAATCATGTGTCAGGCTAGCCGAGAAAGAATTCTACCGAATAAGGCAAGTTGACAGTTAGAATGGGTGGGAACGATGAATGGTCTACACGAATACCTTATCTGGGACACGGTGTTCACTAAACATACATTGCTCAATGAGGTGACGCCTCTCGGATTTCAGATGCACAGTATTTATGATGATGTTTGTGGTAGTCCATATACGGCCGAAGCAGATACATTATGCCTTGTACTGAAGAAAGGATGATGAATTTGATAATAAAAGAGCGGCGCGTTATTCGCAGAATTGATGAGAAGGTGGTGACTCTGACATGATTATCCAATCTTTATTTAATGTCCCTCATCGCTTAAGGCTTATGCTTTTAAAGAACTCCAATGAATGGGGTTATGAAACCCTTGAGTATCAGGTAAACCAGAATCTGATTCTCAAAAAGTTTTGCCGTATACCACTTGATAAGCCTGCTCTGATAGCACTACATTAATAAAACTGAACCAGCAAATATGGTGAAGATATCGTAAAAGAGCTAAACAAGCAGCTTATGAAGAAACTTGCCGATAGGAAAATTATTCGTGGCAGAAAATTAAGAGTAGATACAACAGTTGTTGAGT
>Ga0209537_1001507_pt1 | contig 26041 bp, 21 predicted proteins | sample BioPla4DNA1_FD_187698 | JGI IMG/M metagenome (GOLD analysis project Ga0209537, IMG submission 187698) | Biogas fermentation microbial communities from Germany - Plant 4 DNA1 (SPAdes) (version 2) | ecosystem: Engineered > Bioreactor > Anaerobic > Digestate | place: Bielefeld, North... | reverse complement strand
TCATTTTTTTCACCATGTGGCTTTGTTTTAAAAAGGAGTTTACGAATATTAGTTTGGAGTTGTCCTATAAACTAGGCTTGTCCATTCTTTTCTTCGTCAACTCTTTTTTGTAATAAAGCAACAGCGGGTAATTCACTTATTATCGAAGCATAATTTCTATTATTTAACTAAGCAAAAGAAGCTCCAACTTATGGCAAAATAATTTTACCAAGATGTAGCTTCATTGTAATCCTCAATTCTAATTTATTTTAGCTTTTCCCTCACTAAAATAAATAATGCTGAATAATAACCACATTATAAGTGTTCCTGTTATTACTCCTTTATGATTAAATTCCATACCTGTAGAGGTAGAATATATAATCCACCCAACCATGGATGCAAATATCCCTCTATTATAAGTATAATCTTTGAAGATTAATTTCATTCTATTTATAACCATTAATATGAATACAATTATACATACTAATCCAAATTCCACAGCTATTTGAAGCCATAGATTATGGGCATGTTCTAGCAAATTGCTACTAGCTACCACTTGATTTCTTAAACTTTCAGGCATTAATAAATAGCCGTGCATAAAATATCTTTCATACATAGTGTGAAAGGTTTCTCCACCAATTCCAAAAGGATTTTCCATAATCATTTTCAAGCTTCCAAATACACCTTGCATTCTAGATACAGCGGAATCGTTAGTAAAAATAGAAGTGTTATATGAACTACCTCTGCTTAGTATAAATGATAGCATAGGTTTAGCTAATGCCAGACCTGCTACTACAAAGGCAATTATAATCTTTTTGTATTTTTTACTTAGAAGAACAACAAAGAATAAAATTGGCACCGTTAACCATATACCTCTTGTAAAAGTTATTCCAGCTGATAGTAAAAATATAAACAAGGATATTAATAAAAAAATCTTTTCTTTTTTTGAATTCTTATGATAAAAAATCAACTCCAATAATAATGGTAAAACAAATATTAAATTCATACCAAATATATTAACGTTATGATATCCAAAGGTCAAAACGTCTCTATTATGACTTATTTCGCTTAAAGATAAGCCTCCCATAAAGATCTGGAAAAATCCATAAAGACAACTAAAATTAGTAGATAAAATTAATGCAAAAAATATATCTTTTTTATCTTCTTTATTGAAATTTGCTATGACAATAAAATAGAAAAGAATTGGTATAATTACGCTAATAAAAACATAGCCTAGACTGCTAATAATATCATAGGAATACAAGCTACTATTAAGAGCAAAAACTGTAAAGAAGCAAATTAAAATTAAAAATCCTGTATTAAGTTCACCTAAATTTTTAAATTGCTCTTTTATATTAGTCAATATATTTTTAAAATCCAATAAGATAAACAAAATTACATATAAAGCTTCGTAATTTAATCTAAATATTAGCAAATTAAAATAAAATATTTTTCTTGCCGTTACTAATATGGGAAATGAAATAATAAATAGCAAAAGCGACTTCTTTTTATCAATTTTAATTAAATAAATTTCTCCTAGTAATAATAATGTAGCTAAGAAGATCATTGCACTATCTTTAATTCCTAGGGTTTTTAAATAAATTATGCTAGGAATAACAGAAATCATTACAAAAACAGCTAGTATGTAAAACTTACTTTTTAAAAATGTCCTTATATCCATAACTTACCCCTTTTTTAGCTGATTTACTACTATCAACTCTATAGAAATCAAAGTTAAAATTTGAATCTCTAACTGCTCTTTCATAATTTTTTTTGTAATTATCATTCAACTTATTAATTACATCAGATATCTCCATGCTTCCATCAATGGCACTAACTATTAGATTCTTATGTTCATTAGCATTATAACTAATATATAGAGTAGGATCTAAAATGGCATTTTCAAAGCTAGCACCACCATAAAAGCTATTTTCTCCAAAGTTCTTAGTATCTGTCTCATCTAAAAATAAAGGCATAACATCTCCCGTAATCAACAACTCCCTATTCACATCAGAGCTCATTAGCCATTCCATGACCTTCTTAACAGCTTCTTTATTCTCTACATCCTTTCGAATAACCATATTTTTATAGTCCCCAATGGTATAGTACTTACTAGTATTACCATAACTAAAAACAGGTAGATCTGCAACACCTATTTCAAAGTTTGCAACTACAGTCTTATTGAAGTATGAATTATCTTCATAGGTTCCAATAATCATTGCAACACTCTCTCTATAGAAATCTAATCTTATATTCTTTCTATTTTTTTCAGCAAACTTTTCATCCAACATTCCTTTAGAATACAATTCTCTATAAACTTCCAAGATATTTTTAGCACTATCAAATTCATATTGACCCTTTTCATAATTCCAAAAGCTGTGATATATGCTATCAAATCCTACACTGGGATTTCCAATAGATAGCTTAATATTATCATAATCATTCACTGGAAAAGAAAAGGGAACAACTTCTGGAAATTTTTCTTTTATTTTTTCAGAATAAGCTATAACTTCTTCCCAAGTTTTTGGAGGAGTTTCTGGATCTAGGCCAGCAGCAGCAAACATCTCCTTGTTCCATAGCAACTTAGCCTTATTTGCAGATAATGTAGCTGCATAAGGCTTTCCATTATAATATAAAAAATTCTTGTTTCCTGCTGACTCAATATCGATTCCAAAATCGTCTAAAGGCTCAATTTCACCTTTAGTAAGCAAGGTAGCATAACCATATTGAAAAATATCTGGCTTTCGACTCGAAGAAAGAGCCACCTTTAACATATTTGTGTAGTCGCTTCCGTACACTACAAAATTAATATAAATATTGTCATCATTTTCTAAATTATACCTTTCAATTTGATTTCTACGAGTTTCTACTTCATTGCTATTTTTCATCCAAAGATTAACTACAGTTTTTCCTTCAGCCTCTTTTGGGAGAGGTGCCTCGTAGGAATGCTCTGGTCTATTAAAATAATAAACTGTAGATATAACAAGCAGTACCACCATTAACACTATAGAAACCCTTAGCTTCGACTTCATCAAGTTGCTCTCCCTCCTGCAATGCATAAATTTTCTTTAAAAATACCTACTCAAGAACCTTTGTGTAGGCATCAAATAAATTTAGCTGTTCCGCTTCCCAAGAATACTTTTCCAAAACAAGTTTCCTACCATTATTACCCATTTCCTTAGCTTTATCTGGATTATCTAAAAGATAGCTAATTTGCTTAGCTATACTTTCTGGCGACTTAGGGTCTGCAGGTAAAAAGCAACCATTAAATACTTCCTTCCAGTATTCAAAGTCTGACATGACCATAGGTAATTGGCAAGCCATATATTCAAAAGGTTTATTTGGTAGGGTTAAAATATGATTGGGTTCAGGCCAAAAATTAACTACACCTAGACTTGCTCTCTTCATATATGAATACACATCATCCTGGGGAACAAAGCCTTTATAAACAACATACTTCCATCCATCTAAGCTTTGGCATTCTTCTTGAAATTTTGAATCATCCCAACCACCAAACATCCAAAGCTCTGCCTTACCATCCAATAAAGCCATAGCTTGAATTAGTTCTTTAATACCTCTAATTTTTGTTATTGCACCAGCATAAATAACTATAGGTCTTTCAGTCTTTATATCTGCGGGGGCTATATTATCTATTGAAGTAATCACTGGTGAATTGACTACTACAGTAGTTTTATGCTCTGGAAAGTTTACTGCTATATCTGGTCTAGCCGCTACTATTCTGTCAAAACTTTTAATAGAAGATTTTTCATAAAAATTAAAGGTCTTTGAAACTATCTTTCTAGTAAATTGATTCCCAAGCCATTCCTTACTCAAAATCTGCTTAGCAACATCTTCATGGACATCGTAAATAACTCTTTTCCCTAACTTCTTTAGCTTTTTACCCACTGGTATGAGCTCGGGATCATGGAAGTGATAAAGATCTGCATTTAGTTCTATAGCCTTTTGCAAAGCTATCTTCTTCTTTGTGATAAACCTATACTTTCTGCTATTGTCTTGAGGTAGAGGTATAATATGCACCCCTTCTACTACTTCTTCTTTATCGTGACTAACTATAAAATGAACATCATAACCTTCCTTAGCTAGAGATCTACATTCTTTATAAAATATTCTTGTATCAAAAGCTGTATGTGCAGTTGAAATATGGCATATCTTTGCTTTCATTTTCTTAACTCCTCCAAGGGTTATTTCTTTTTCAAATTATACATATCCATAGTAGAGAAATCTTCTAATGGAAAACTAACTGGCATGGAAGTTAATCTTGACTTATAAGCAGCTAATATTATGGCAACACTCTTCTTTCCTTCCTCTCCATTAATAAGTGGCTCTCTGTCATTGTTAATTGCGTCTATCATATCCTTGAAAAGAGGAGTATGACCAAACCCATAAACTGTGTCTGGATCCTTATCTTGATTTTTAATTATTTCCTCTTCTTCATCTAATCCATCAGCAAATTTCCAAGTTTCTATCTTATTCACAGCAAGTCCACCTATTACAGCGGTACCATTTTCTCCAAAAATACTTAGAGTCTCCTCTAAATTCTTAGGATAAACACAGGCGCTACCTTCAATTATACCAATAGCTCCATTTTTAAATCTTACTAAAACAGCACCAAAGTCTTCACCTTCAATATCCCTTATAAAGGTATCGCATTGTGAATATAAAGTTTCAACTTCACCACCTAAACACCATTGCAATAAATCTATATTATGTATACATTGATTCATCAAAGTACCACCATCAAGCTTCCAAGTTCCTCTCCAAGGAGCTTGACGATAATAGTTCATATTCCTGTTCCAAAGAATTCTAGCAGTACCATTTATTATTTTGCCAAATCTATTAGAGTCAATAGCTTTTTTCAGTTCTCTTATAGGCTTATTAAACCTATTTTGATGGCTAACACAAAGCTTTACCTTGTTTTCTTTAGCACAAGCTATCATGGCATCGGCATCTTTTATCGAGAGGGCCATAGGTTTTTCTACAATAACATGCTTTTTATGCTTCATACATTCCATAGCAATCTCAGCATGATATCCGCTTTCCGTTGCTATGGTAACAAGATCAATTTCCTCTTTATCCAACATATCCTTATAATCAGTATAAACTGTTACCTTGCAATCATTTCCCTTAAGGTTTACATATTTTTCTTTTATTTGCTGAGCCAAACTTTCTATTATATCACATACTGCCACCAATTCAGCTTCCTTATCGTTATTGAAAATAGCTTCTACATGCTTATATGAAATTCTTCCACACCCTATAATAGCAATCTTAAGTTTCCCCATAGTAAATCTCCTTTACCTTATGATAGAGTTTTTTGCCTAATACAAGGATTTTGGTATACATTTCTGTATACCAAGTAACAATAATATTTTTATAACCTATGAATCTTATCTCTGTTGTTCTTAACATCTTTAGTTGCATTTCTAGTATCGTAAATTATAGATGCTCGTTCTACTATCTCTTCATATGGATAGCAGGAATGATTTGTTGTTATTATTACAAGATCTGCAGTATCTATTTCATGTCTCCAATCAATAGTTTTTCTATATTCGCCTTTATATTTAAACTCAGGTATATATGGATCATCTACATATACTATAGCACCATGCTTTTCAAGATGTTCTATAACCTTTAAAGCAGGAGACTCTCTAAAATCATCTATATCATTTTTATAAGCCACTCCCAAAAGCAATACCTTGGAACCATTCATTGCCTTTTTCTGTTCATTAAGAAGCTTCATTGCGTTATCTACTACAAATTCTGGCATAGAGTCATTAATTTCTCCAGAAACCTCAATTAGTCTTGTATGATAATCAAATTCTTTAGCTTTCCAAGATAAATAGAAAGGATCTAAAGGAATACAATGTCCTCCTAAACCTGGTCCTGGATAAAAGGCCATAAAACCATAAGGTTTTGTTTTAGCTGCCTCGATAACTTCCCAAACATCAATCCCCATTCTCTTACATAAAATAGCCATTTCATTTGCCAAAGCAATATTTATATTTCTAAAGGTATTTTCCAATATTTTTTCCATTTCTGCTACTGCTGGTGAAGAAACTGTATACACTTCACCTTCTAATACATTTCTATATAGTAATGCAGCTATTTCCGAGCAATCCTTTGTATACCCTCCTACAACCTTAGGTGTATTTTTAGTCTTATATAGTTTATTACCTGGGTCAACTCTCTCTGGTGAAAAAGCTAGGAAGAAATCTTCGCCACATTTAAGGCCTGATTCCTCTAATATAGGCTTTAATACTTCTTCTGTTGTACCAGGATATGTGGTACTTTCCAATACTACTAGCATTGGTGCATGCAAATATTGAGCTATACTCTTACTAGAATTAACTACATATGTAATATCAGGTTGTTTATACTTATCTAGAGGTGTTGGTACACATATAGCCACTGCATCTACATCCCTAACAAAGCTAAAGTCACTAGTAGCTACTAATTTACCTGCCTCTACTAAATCCTTCAATTCCTCATCTACTACATCACCTATATAGTTATGACCACTATTAACCATTTCTACCTTACTGCTTTGAACATCAAAGCCTATAACTTTATAGCCTGCTTTAGCCTTTTCTACTGCTAAAGGAAGGCCTACATAACCAAGGCCTACTACACCTATTACCGCAGTTTTGTTCTTAATTTTCTCTAAAAGTAATTCTTTATTGGACATATTGAACCTCCATACCACATGAATTAATAAAAACTCAATTTTTATTTGATAATATATTTTCATAAAGGCTAATAGTCTTTTCAGCATTATGCTTCCAAGTGAAGTTATTCAAAACAGTCAATTTTCCTTTATTGCCAATGGCTACTGCCTTTTCTTCATTTTCAAGCAAATATTCTAAAATTCTAGCTAAATCCTCTGAGTCCTTTGGATTTGCTAAAAATCCATTTTCTCCATCCTTTATCACATCTTCAATTCCCTGACCTTTAACACCTATAACAGGCTTTCCATGGGCCATAGCTTCGATATATACAACACCAAACCCCTCTTCCCAACTAGGAAGGCTAAATATTTGACAAGATTTCATATATTTCATAACTTCTTGGTTAGAAATCTTGCCTGTAAACTCTACATTGTCTTGTAGAGATAACTTTTGGGTTAAAGTCTTTAAGTTATCCATTTCAGGTCCAGCACCAACTATTCTATATAAAATATTAGGATACTTTTCTACCAGCCTTTTTATTGCCTTGATATTAAGATCAATTCCCTTTGTCTTTATCAGGTTTGAAACGCTAAGAATAACAATTCTATCTTCATCCTTAGCTTCATCTTTACAATTACAATCATCTATATTTATACCATTATTTATTACGTATATTTTTCCCCTTAAATTCTCTTCTTTTATCACATTTTTTAATTTTGTACTTACCGTAACTACTGCATCACAAGCATTAATTACTTCATAAATTCTTTCTTTAAATTTATCACTTCTATGTATGGTCACCTGAAAATCTTGTCCGTGTACTGTTGAAACATGAGATACCTTGTAATTTTTATTAAGTAACATAGCCCCATAGCCGTCGGGTAATAAAACATGAGAATGTATAAGATCAAATTTAAATTCTTTGTATATTTCCTTTACAACTTTCAAAACTCCTTTATACATAAAGAAACCTGAATGTTCCATAAACATAGATTTTGGAAATTCTAAATACCTAGGGTAATATACTTCAATTCCATCTAGTATTTGCTTTTTAGGAACAGAATTGTACCTTCTCCACTTATCCTTAAAAAAACTTAACACATGAGGAGCATAGGGCATAGGACATATGACCTTAACTTCGCAGCCCTGAGCCTTCAATGCTTTAACTTGATTATGTACAAATAATCCATATGTATCCTTATCTGAATAAGGATACATATGTGATATGACTAAAATCTTCACTAACTTGCCCCCCTGAACTATTTGCTCCCAAGCAAGTAATATTTGAATCCAATATTTTCTACCTCAGCTTTATTCAAGAAATTTCTAGTATCAAAAACGACTTTAGATCTCATAACATTATATATGCTCTCCAAAGGTAAATCCTTAAATTGCTTATGATTTACAGCCAACACTAATATATCTGCACTTTCACAGGCATCTGCAATATTTTTCTCATTTTTGTCGTAATTTTCTACATGAGGATCAAAAACTGAAAATCTAATATTTTCTTCTTCAAGCATCTCAATTAATTCTAGTATAGGACTTTCTCTCATGTCATCGATATCTGGTTTATAAGTTATACCTAAAAGAGTAACTTTAAAATCATCATTAATATCATTTTCCTTTTTAATTTCCTTTATTCTCTTCAAAACATGCGCAGGCATACTATCATTAGTCTTTCTTGCTAATTCAATTATCCTAGCAGTTTCAGGATCCTTTTCTACAATAAACCAAGGGTCTACAGCCAGACAGTGTCCACCAACTCCAGGTCCTGGCAAATGCAAATTAACTCTTGGATGCTTGTTACAAAGCTCTATTACTTCCCAAGCATTAATTCCTAGATTTTCACATAACTTAGCTAACTCATTAGCTAATGCAATATTAACGTCTCTAAAAGTATTTTCCATCATTTTGCACATTTCTGCGGTAGTGGCAGTAGTTAAGTAAATTTCACCTTTCACAAAAACCTTGTACAAGTCTCTTATCTTTTCAGCAGATTCCCGATTAATCCCGCCAATGATTCTATTATTATAGATAAGTTCTTTTAATATTTGCCCAGGCAATACTCTCTCTGGTGAATGACCAACAAATAACTCTTCACCTAGCTTCAAACCGGTTTTTTCTAATATAGGACACATCAATTCTTCCACGGTTCCAGTTGGGGATGTAGATTCTAAAATTACTACATCACCGGCTTTTAAGTAAGGCACTATACTTTCTACTGCAGACTTTACATAAGTCATGTCTGCTTTTTTGTCCTTGGTGATAGGCGTTGGAACAGCTATAATAAAGGCATCTGCAGGTTCTGGCTTTAAACTAGCCTTTAATTTTCCTGATTCTACAGCCTTTAAAACCATCTCATCTAAATCTGGCTCCTCAATTATAACCTTTCCTTTATTTAAAGCTTCTACTACTCTACTATTAACATCTACTCCCAATACCTCTATACCATAAGTAGCAAAAGTAGCTGCCGTTGGTAAACCAATATACCCTAGGCCTACAACACATATTTTATTAAACCCCATAAATAACACTCTCCTCAAAATCAAATTAGTTTATCTGTCATTTTTCCTTATAAAGCTAATAACCTTTTTTATTGTATCCATTGAAATAAACTTAAAGGCTATATTTAATCCAATGTATATTACACATAATACTGTACATATCAGTATCTCTAAAAGAAGATTACTAATATAAGGTTTCACAAAGAAATATCCCCCATACACCATCAAAAACAAGGGCAAATATTTTATTGAATCTATTATACTAAGAGGTAACTTGTAATATTTCTGTCCAAGAATATAATATAATACATTTGTAATTGCATAACATAAAATGGTAGCTAAAGAGGCACCATTAATACCCAAGTGAGGTATCAGTAAGTAGTTAAATAATACATTTAGTAAAGCAGAAATAAATACTATGGTTGAGCTAACAATCATTTTGTTGGCTACATGTAGTCCAAAGCCATAAAATTCAACTAGGCCCCAAAGATAATAAGAAAAAGCAATTAAAGGTACAATCTTATAGGCTTCAGCATAATTCTTATTCGATAAGATTCGAACCGCTACATTAGCAAACAAAGATAATCCAAGTATAGCAAACCAACCAACTAAATTAAAATATTCATAAACATTTTTAATTCTTTCTTTTCCATCTTCTTGCTTGTAAACATCAAATTTGTAAGGTGCAAAGGCACTTCTAAAAGGAACAATCAAGACTGGATCTATTAAAGTTCCAATCTTGTAACCCATTGAATATATACCAACATCTGCAAGACTCATCATTCCTTTTATAAAATATCTATCTATAAGGTTTAAAACCCATGAAGATACCTGTCCCGGAGCCAAAGCTATTCCATATGATAGCATATCTTTTAATTCTTTTTTGCAAAATCTAAATCTAAAATGTTTAATATCCGTAATTACAAGGATTAACACTATCAAAGCATATGTAATAAGCATTGCTTGAAGCGCCCCAATAATTCCGTTATCAATTATTATCATCAGTAATACCGTAAAAGCTAAGGTCAGAACCATTCTAGCAATTGTTATAAGGCTAGAAATAAGAGCCCTATATTGCATAGAATAATACATATTATAAATTGATATTAAACATAAAAGCCCAGCACTAACAACTGTATAATTAATGTATTGAGCTCCTAGAGGATCACCTTTAAAAATTACATTAGCTAATGGTTTTGAAAACAAGTAAATTATAATAGAAAAAACAGATCCCCATATAAGGGAAAAAGTAAAGGCTGTATTTTTCAAATTATTTTTGTTTTCATATTCATTATAAAATCGTGTCAGACCTGTATATATACCTAGAGTCACTATAATCGTTAGTAAGCTTTGAATAGAAATTACAATATTAAATTGACCGTAGCCTTCTTGTGTAAGCTTATTAGTATAAATAGGAGTTAAAAACAAGTTTATTACTTGCCCTAAAATTGAAGACACTAAGTATACAGCACTGGTAGAAAGTAACTTGCTTTTCTTACTCATCTAAAACTTCTCCATTTATGTTATTTTTGAATTATAAATTCTGAGGATTATATGTAGGAACCTTTTTCTTCAATAGCTTTATAATCTCATTCCTATCCTTATTAATACATTTCTTAAATTCCTCTATGGATTCTCTAACAAAATCTATATCATAATCTTTAGGCTTTTCTATGAAAATTTTATTATGCTCTGTACTCGTTAAAGCAACTTCACTCATTAATAATTCCTCATAAAGCTTCTCGCCTTTTCTAAGGCCAGTATATTCTATTTTTATATCCTCTTCGGGTTTCAAGCCAGAAAGAACTATTAAATCTCTAGCTAAATCAGAGATTTTTACAGGCTGCCCCATATCTAGTACGAATATCTCTCCACCTTTAGCCATAGCTCCAGCCTGAATAACCAATTGAGCAGCTTCTGGAATAGTCATAAAAAATCTAGTAATCTCAGGGTGGGTTACAGTAACAGGGCCCCCTCGAGCTATCTGCTGCTTAAATAAAGGAATAACACTGCCATTGCTACCCAGAACATTTCCAAACCTAACAGCAACAAATTCTGTTTTGCTAAACCTGTCAAAGGCTTGAACCATAATCTCACAAAATCTTTTTGAAGCTCCCATAATATTAGTAGGATTAACAGCCTTGTCAGTACTTATCTGAACGAACTTTTTCACACTATATTTATCGCTACTACACAATAAATTATATGTTCCTAATATATTGTTCTTAATAGCTTCAGCAGGATTATCCTCCATAAGAGGCACATGTTTGTGGGCAGCAGCATGAAAAACAACATTTGGCTTATACTGCTCAAATACGCTATCAATCCTTATCTCATCCCTAATAGAAGCTATAATAATCTCTACATGTAAATCTGGGTAGTTATATTTTAACTCCATTTGAAGATCATAGGCACCATTTTCATAAATATCTAGAATTAATAGCTTTGCTGGTTTATACTTAGCTAATTGTCTACACAACTCCGAGCCAATGGATCCGCCACCACCAGTAACTAATACCACCTTATTTTCAACATATTCTTTTATACCCTCATTATTAAGCTTAACTTCATCTCTACCTAATAAGTCCTCAATATTAACATCCCTAATGTTTGAAATACTAACATTATCATCAATAATTTCATATATACCCGGTAAAGTTTTTAACTTACATTGAGTAGTTTTACAAATATCATAAATTTCTTTTTTCGTCTTCTGATCCGCTGATGGAATTGCAACAATTATATCGGATACATTGTACTCCTTACAAACCTTAACTATATCTTCTCTGCTACCTAATACCTTAATACCTTGAACTCTTTTATTTCTCTTATAAATATCATCATCGATAAGTCCAACTATGGTATAGTTCAAATCTTTATGGCCTTTAACTTCCTTTATAAGCATTACTGCTGCATCCCCAGCACCTATGATTAAGAGATTTTTATTTTTTTTACCTTTTTCTCCGAACTTCTTCTTGGTTAATATAATCCTTAGAAGGAATCTAATTCCCCCTAACAATGCTATAGATAGAAGCCAAAAAATAATATGCACAGATAAAGGAAATCGGTAATATATAGTCTTCAATAACTTATAATTAACAAAATAACTATAAAAAATAAATATAATATTAGATAAGGTTATGGAATATACTACTGATAACAGCTCTTCTATAGAAGCATATTCCCATAAATTGTTATATAAATTAAACAAACTATTAAAAACTACAGTTATTATTATAACTGGTAATATAGACATAGATAAAAATTCAATATATGCTTTGTAATGTGGATCAGTTCCAAAATCAAACCTTAATAACATTGCGGCTAATAATGAAAAAATAATAAGTAAAATATCTATAAGAACTAATTTGCTAAATCTTTTCATAATTATTACCCCTCAGTCTTTATGTATTTCTAGAGGTACCCCTTACTCCGACTTATCTAAAAGTTAACATGAAATAATATAATCAAATACCGTAACCATTATACATTAAAACATTTTTTTTGTCCAACCAAAGCACACCCTCAAATGTTACAAATTTTTCATAATTTCAATTTATTATTAACACACGAAAATTATATAACTTATCACAGCTATGTTCAATGTATTAAATTTTGTGTATTATATGTTTTTTTGTCATTATTTCTGCTGTACTATTATTTAGTAGTAACTATATAAGAAATATATTAACTTTAAAGCCTTTAATCATATTTATGGTGTAAAAAAAAAAAGAGTCCTCTCGGACTCCAAATCAGTCACAAAAATTTCATATTTTCCTAAAATCTGAACATTTAACTTACTTTTTATAAATTGAAGAAAGCAATTCTTTATATTCCTTTTTCCTAATTAACATTAATAATATTAATGTAGCAAAATAAATACATGCTCCTAATACTACTTTAACTGAAAGCAAAGCAATATCATTAAGAGCTGTTATCTTAATAGCCTTTAGAATAATAAACATAATCAAACCAGCTAATACCATCGGTAAACATTCTACCACAAAGGAACCAATAGGCAATTGCTTTCTACATTTATAACACTGATAAAAGCATACAGCAGCTTCAGCTATTAAGGTTCCAATTGCAGCTCCAATGGCCGCAAATCTAGGAATTAAAAGATAGTTTACTAAAAGATTTACTCCAGCACCAATAAACGCAGAAACTATATAAGCTTTATCCATCTTATGCGGCAATAGATATTGGGTTCTAATTACATTAGCAAACGCTAAAAATATACAACTTGGTAATAGTATCATAAACAAACTAATACATAAATCATATCCTTTTCCATAAAATATTGGAACAAAAACATCTGCAACTCCCATGATACCAAAGCATAAGGAAGAGGCCATAAACATTGCAAAAATCAAGCTGATTCTTATAGTCCTAATATCTTGATTACCTCCCTTAGCTACCTTATGAGTCATTCGCGGAAGCATAACAGAGCCCAAAGCTGTTATAAAAGCTATTGGAATATTAATAACTTTCTCTGATGATTCATAAAAGCCTACCTGACTATATTCTGACATGAACCCTAACATTATTTTATCCATCACTTTAAATAAGCTTACCGCTATTACAGTAGTAAACAACATCAAGTTAGGCTTTATATGCTTTTTGGCTTCAGCCCATGTTGGCTTAACAAAAACAACCTGTCTTATAAGAAAAGGCCATATTATAAGCTGACTTAGCAAAAAGCCTAGTGACATAATAAAGCAATATAAAGCCACGTCTTTATCTGATTTTACGAATATAAAAATAGCTGCTACACTTGAAAGCTTAATTAAAGTATTTCTAGTTACAGTAAGCTTAAACTGCTCCATACCATAAAAGAACCAATTTACATCAAATGTACTTGATAACACATATAAGCCTAATATTATTGAGACCTTAGGATTAGACGAATAAAATATACTATACAGTATATAAACTAAAATTGCAGCTATACCAAGAACAAACTGAGTAACATATATATTCCAAAAATTTTTTGACATTTCCAGCTTATTGTCTTTTGTTGCTGCGATTGTTCTATTTCCATAGTTATTTAACCCAAGTATTACAAAAATCACAAAATAATAAGCTATTGAATAAGCATATGAGTAAATACCAATACCCTTTGGTCCTAAAACACGTGAAATATACGGAGTAGTAACCAAAGGGATAATCATAGTTAATATTTGATACATTGAATTATACAGAAAATTCTTTTTTACGCTGCTCATTTTTCTCCTCTTTACTTATCGATAATTATTAGTATCATTAATAGTTTTTATAACTCTTGCAGGTATACCCGCAACAATGGTATTGTCAGGTACAGAATCAACTACAACTGAATTGGCCCCTATAATAACATTATTTCCAATATGTACATCTCCTACAATTTTCGCTCCAGCATATATTATTACATTGTCACCAATTACAGGGAAAACCCCTTTACTTTGACCAATAGTTACCCCTTGATAAATAGTTACCTTCTCTCCTATTTTCACATCTCTTCCAATAACTACTCCTATGGGATGTGGTAGAAAAAGCTTTGGACCGATATTTGCTTTAAAGCTTATAACACAGTTAAATTTTTTTAGCAATCTATAATGACACCAATCGGACAAAAAGTTTAATTTATATTTTCTTAATCTCATTCCTATTCTAATCCATGGACAGATTTTTTCCATTGAAAATTTAGGAACAATTAGAAATTTAAGAAAGCTTTTAATTTTCACTAATATACTAGCATCTTTATCATAACAATCCTGAAATATTCTATCATCAGCTGCCTTCAATTTCAACCTCTCCATTTCTCCTATTCCTTAATGCTATCATAGCTTCACGAAATTCTTAGAGTCTAATTATCAATTGCTATATTGTTAACCAAGAACCTAATATATTATCCCAATAATCTGGACTAAAAGCCTCTAGACCAGAAGCTGGATAAAAAGTTAGTTCACCAAAATATAGTTTTCCATTAACTTCGTAAAAATCTGTCCTTACAAATGGAATATCCTTTGCTAATATTCTTGAAAACTCAATCATTTTATCAAAGGATTTTGGTTTTTCTATAATATTACTACTGTTAGGGTGAGAAGGTCGACAAAGCTCTAGGTGGTTCCAATTATGGTCAAAAAAATCTTCTTTTAAACCAGAAGCTGAAAATCTTTCCGAGCATACTAATATAATTTTGGGGACACCATTAAAATTATGAATCTTATAATCTATTATGCCTGAATCATCACCACTATCAATATATTGCTCCGCAATTATTCGCGGTTTTACATGTTTATAGGGCCACTCTCGCCCCCACTTAAAATAATTTACTCTTAAAGACTTTTCTATTTTCCTTCTGGCAGCTTCAATATCTAAGTTCCCTTTATCTTTGCAAATAACTAGACCACCACTATCATGGGTACACTTTAGAACAAATTGGTTGGGGAGACCATCAAAATCAATGCCATTGAAGGTCTCCCATATCCCTAAGGTTGGAACAATATATTCCTCACCAATAATATCTGCTACATACTTCTTAACCTCAAACTTATCAACCATTTTTGTGTATTCTGGATTACGATCAAAAAGCTTTAACCATTGAATTTTTTCATTAAAACTTGTAGGATTATTCAAATTTAGTTTTTTACCCAATGATGCCCGATATCTCAATTTCAAATAAGCTTCATCTGGCATCCAGTTTAACAAACCTTTAGCTGCAATCACATTAAATATTCTCCATAGATTATCTATAAATTTATCTAACATATAATCTCTCCTTGTTGTCAAACTATAGCTAAGTAAACAAGCTATGAAGTTTCCTTAAGTTCCTTTTCCTTGTCTACCCCAATAAATATATTGAGGAGTAATACTGCTTGCAAAGCAGTTTCATTGGTAAAAAAGGTTTCAGCACTACTGGCAAAAATCATATATATCCATAGAGTAATATAAGCTATTATCTTATTGTAATCCTCAAGTCTAATTATTTGCCTTTTAAAGATCTTAAAAAGTAATGCAATATATGCTACTAAACCAAAAAATCCGAACTGTCCATATATATAGGGCCAGAAAACATCTGCCATATAATTATATTTTTCTGGTGTCAAACCATACACATTTGAAATCCCATACATTTTGTATATATTTGAATAATATTCCCCAGATAAAGTAGATGCGAATGTTCCAAAACCTGAGCCTAGTGGAAACATATCAAGGGCAATTTTAAATCCGGTTATATATAATGCTGGTCTTGCAGCTGTTAAGCCATATTTAACATTTTCCTCAATTTTACTTTTGCTAACTACTGCAACTAAAAGTGACAAGATTACTATACCAACAACCAAATATCTATATTTAATTTTCGAGTCACCAGTAAAGTTCTTACATAAAGTACGAATTCTCTCTGCCCCAACTATTACTACTATCACTGCTACTAATATTATCAAGTAACCCTTACTTCTTTGTGCCATAAATAGCAATAAGCAATTGGCAATAATATACCATTTATTTTTTTCAATAGAATCTGCCATTAAGACCGCAAGAGTTATTACATAAGAAAACACAAAAAAGGTCGGGTGCCTAAAAACAAAGGTAAAGCATTTAACCATTCTAACTTCTGATGTGTAAACACCAATATTAACAAAATATCCAATCAGGGCTATAAGGGAAGTAATTATTATTATAATCTTTGAAATATACGCTGCTTTATGGGTTATCTTCCTTTGATTTTCTATGGGGCGAGGAAAGTTCAACAAGAAAATGGCTAAAGGGAATTTTAAAATAGAAATCACATCTTTTACTATAGCCACAAAGCTTGGCTGAATACCAAAGTGAACTATATTTCCTAACAATCCTATTAGAACCAATATAATAAGTAATGCATATTTCTTTAGCTGCTGTTTTAAAAGTTGAATAGATGGTACCTCTAATTTCTTAATCGCTAGAAAAAATAAAATAGGAACAACAGCTTCATCCCAGTAATTTACTCCTGGAATTCTAAAACTTATAGCACTTATAAAAACTGTTAGAATAAATAATATGTTATACCACATTAATTTTTCTCCTTAGATAAATTTAAATATTTATTATCACTTATTCAGAGCTTCTTCTACTAATTTCCTATACTTTTCCATAATATATTTAGCACTGTATCGCTCAGCGGTTTTCTTAACTAAATAAGAGTTCCAAGACTTATCCAATGCAAGATCAAGCTTTTCTGATAGTTCTTGAACATCTAAGTATTTTACTAAAAAACCATTATCATTCTCTTGTATAATCTCTTTAGGTCCGCTTGGTAAGTCATAAGCTACCACTGGTGTACCGCATGCAATAGATTCTATAAGAACATTTGGAAAGCCTTCGAAATAAGAACTTAGAGCTGTAACCTTAACCTTTTTATAATATTCTATAATTTGCTTAGTATGATCAATAAAATTAACTCTATCATTAATTTTTAATTCAAGAGCTAGCTGCTCTAATTCTTCCTTCTGGCTACCAGAGCCAACAATATAGAGCATAGCACTTTTGTTTGACATATTAGCAAAGGCATTTAATAGCATTTGTAATCCTTTTTGCTGCTCTAATCTTCCCACATATAAGATTGCATTTTCTCTTATGATATCATCTGACTCATTTTCCATCTCAGCCTCAAAAATAGGAGCTACTGGATTATTTATAACAGTAACTTGCTCACTTCTAAAACCAAAATTTTCTACTAGGTCTTCAGCCATCCCAGAAGATTGAGCTATTACATGGTCCACCCTATGGTAAAACCACTTAATTAAATTGTGAGTAATATGCTTCCTAAAAAAGGAGTCTGCATATTTAAGTTCATAACTTAAGGTATTAATACATCTACCAACAATAGCAAACCTTTTTCTAAGGAACTTCCTCACTAGCCATAAGTTCACTGCAAGTTCTGGACTAAATGCTATGGCACAATCAATATCATTATTTTTAAGATATTTTAAAAGCTGAGGCAAAGATGCCTTAGCACTAGGTGCCTTCAAATCAACAATCTCAATTCCCTTATCAATCTCATCCTGATAAACTGCATCGTCAAGGGTTTGAGTAACAACTTTAACATCAATTCCATTTCTATGCAAATAATTTATAACATTTACAAAAACCCTCTGAGCACCACCCTTAGACAAATGAGATATAAAAGCAACTACTCTATCCATTTCTATCTACCTCTATTCCTTGCAAATCTACAATTTCGAATAATATTCTATCACTCTTTCACTATATTTTGTGAATGAGAATTCCTGATTATAGGTTTTTGTGGCCTCTATCTCAAATGCTTTCCTAAGCTTTGGATTATTTATAAGTTCAATTACTCTATCAGCAATCTCATCCGAATTCCTAGGTGATACTAAAAAACCATTTCTATTATTATTAACTATTTCAACACTACCATCTACTGCAGTAGCTATAACTGTTTTCCCTACAGAAAATGCCTCGATAGGTGTTAAAGGTAGTCCTTCCCATAAGGAGCTTAGTACAATAAAATCTAACTGACACATTACATTTCTTATATCACTGCGATACCCAAGAAATATAACATCTTTTTCTATACCAAGTTCTATAGTTAAAGACTCTAGTTTATTCCTATCTTCCCCATCTCCAACTATTACATACTTAACTTTGGGACACACTTCCTTTACTTTAGGCAAGGACCTTAAAAAGTATTCCATTCCCTTCTGCTCAGATAAACGTCCCACATTTCCCACTAAGGAATAACCCTGTGTCCTTAAATCCCTTAGCTCTTCTATAATTACCTCAGAGCCATCATAGGCTTCCACAGCATTATGTATAACAGTTACTTGACTTTCAGGAATCCCATACTGTTGAACTAAATTTCTTTTAACCATTTCTCCACAAGCTATTAGATTTGCATTTTTGTATGCAAACCTTGTGAAAGCACGCTTATCATTAAATGTATTATGTGATGTATTAATAAAGGTAAATTTACTAGTAAAAAAAAGTACTTTAGTATAAAAGGCCGCCATACGATGATGAGTATGGATAACATTTATTTGCTCATTTTTTATTATTTTTTTAACCGTCTTAAAAACTGAAGCGATGGTACTAGGGCTCTTATCTTCAATATCAGGGATTTCATAATGCTTTATCCCCATCCTATCCAGAACCTCTGTGTTAACACCACCGCAAGAACATACTATGATTTTATTTACCCTTGGTTTAAGAATTTCGCATAGCTGAAGCACTACTTTTTCTGTACCACCAAGCTTCATAGTTCTAGTAAAGAACAAAATATTTAATTTATCTAATTTCATTTCCCATTGACCACCTGACTGTGTTTCTTTATAAACTATTTTCTATACTTCCATATTAATTTTAATATTTTAACATCATCTACAAAATAACGTTTAAACAATCTCTTAGGTTCTTGTAAAAATCTGTAAAACCATTCTAAGCCATGCTCACTCATCCATTTTGGGGCACGCTTAACATTTCCAGCTAAAAAATCAACTGTAGCACCTGCACAAATGGATACCTTTGCATCATACTTATCTATATTTTCATATATAAACTTTTCCTGTTTTGGACAACCAAAGCAGGTTATTAATAAATCCGGCTTTGCTTCTGAAATTAAAGAATTAATCTTCTTTAGTTCTTCCTCATCCTTTTCAAATCCAAAAGGAGGAGAATATGTACCAACTATTTTTATGTTAGGTAGCTTTTCTTCCATTTTATCTCTAGCCTTTTTAGCTATTCCTTCCTTGCCTCCAAGAATAAATATGCTATATCCCTTCTTTGCTGCCACTTCACAAAGTTCAGGAACCAAATCAGAACCAGAAATCTTAGCTTTTATTGGAGATTTGTGAATTTTAGAAATCCAAATTAATGGTTTTCCATCAACTAAAACCATATCTGCCTTATCCACTATTTCTTTCAGATATGAATCTTCTTCAATCTTTATAACAACATCAACGTTTATAGCAACAACGTAGGATTTCCTGCTTGATTGAATCATTTTTTCAATCTCGCTGATGGCTTCATTCATATCAATATTATTAACATAAGTATTTAGTAACTTTTGCTTTTCCATTTCTATCTATTCCTTACTGTATATTATTCATTATTCTTTTCCAAAAAACTTATCTTCCAGCATCAAACACCAACAATGGTATATTGGAAGATGTAATTCTTGAATCATATAGGTTTCTACTTCTGGTACCTTTACCGTTACATCTGCAACTTCTGCTAGTTCGCCACCCTTAGCACCAGTTAAACCAATGACCTTTATACCTAAGGCTCTAGCAACTATTGTTGCGTACATAACATTCTTACTATTACCAGAGGTAGAAATGGCTAAAAACACATCTCCTTCTTTTCCAAAACCCAGCAATTGTTGAGCAAAAACACTATAGGCATCTACATCGTTTATATAAGCTGTGGTTAAAGCCTCGTGGGCAACTAATGGTATTGCCGTTAAAGGACTTTGCAGATGCTCCGCCAGTTGGCTTCCCCGAATAGGATCAATCTCTTTAAGCCTATTAGCCAATTCACTACTAACAGGCCTAGGTATTTTAAAAGACTTCATTAATTCTCCTGCAATATGCTCGGAATCTGTAGCTGACCCACCATTACCAGCTATTAGTAGCTTTCCACCTTTTTTATAACATTCCTCCATAAGTAAATAACCATCTATAATGCTATTTTCTACGGTTTTTAATATAGGATATCGGGTAATTAACAAATCTATAAACCTTTGTAGTCTACTATCTAATTTGTCCATAACTCCTCCTGTAGTTATATATTTCTACTATTTCAAGACAGCCTTCACAAAATCCAATAAAGAACTTACACTTAAATCTTGGTCATAATCTTCTTGGCCTATTAAAGCAGTTTTACACCCTGCTGATAAACCAGCCCTTATATCATTTTCTCCATCACCAACCATCCATGATTGTGATAAATCTATATTATAATCCTTGGCTGCCTTCATAATCAATCCAGGCTTAGGTTTTCTACATTCACATTCAATCTTATATTCTTCTATTTCGCCTTCATAACCCTTATGAGGATGATGTGGACAATAGTATATTCTATCCACGTAAGCTCCTTCATTGCCAAGCAATGTTTCCATCTTGTTGTGAATCTGTTCTAGTTCAGCTTTAGTTACTTCACCACGAGCAATAACTGGCTGGTTAGTAACCACAATAGCTAAATAACCAGACTCATTAATTAAACGTATCGCCTCCGCAACACCCGGTAGAAGTTCAAAATCATTAATATTTCGTAGAAAACCAACATACTTATTTATCGTTCCATCTCTATCAATAAATATTGCCTTCTGCTTATTTTGCAAATTCTTAGCCTTTACTTTTCCTAAACGATAATCGTTACAAACCGCCATATAGCGTTCTGGAGTCCCCATATCCTTAACATATTCAGGACTATCATACACAAACATTTTTCCGCTACCAGCCAATGGTTTAAGTAGCTGTCTATCTAAATCAACCTTTTGAGTATTTATTATCTTATCTAAAACCTTTGGTGATATAACATGTAAACCTGCATTGACACGATTTCTATAATATTCTGTCCGAGCTTCCTCCTTAGTAATCCACTTATGAACAACTCCTTCATCGTCTGCAACAATTAATCCACTATCATAGGGATGATTGTTAGGATGAGTAAAAAGGGTTACTAAACCACCTTTTTCCTTGTGGTACTTAACAAAACGATTAAAGTCAACATCAAACATTACATCACCATTTAATAGCAAGAAGTCCTCAGTTAACTGATCTTTAATCTTAAATAAAGCTCCTGCATTTCCAAGTGGTTCTTCTTCAAAGTAATATTTAATTTTAACACCAAAAGGTTTACCAGTACTAGGAGAAACTCCACTACCATCACCAAAATAATCTGTAATAATATGTCCAAGGTGACTAACAGTTAGAATGATATCATCAAAGCCTTGATTTCTCAAACATTCTATTTCATGCTCCAAAACTGGCTTCCCCTCTATTTTTATCATCGGCTTAGGTATATCCCTTGCTATAGAGGTAATTCTAGTTCCTTTACCTCCAGCCATAATGACTACTTTCATACTTTTTCTCCGTTCTATATATTATTCTCTAGGGGTATAAGATTCTGGAGTATAATGAATAACCCTTGTACCTCCATTTTCGAATTTAAATGGTACATGCAATAAGTGCTTCATGGCTTCTTTTACTGAATCCTTGTACTCTGGTTGTACATAAAACAGTAAAAAGCCTCCACCACCAGCTCCAAGTAACTTGCCACCTAGGGCTCCAGCTTCAATACCTCTAGCGTATAATTCATCAATTGTATTAGTTGAAATTTTACTTCCTGTTTGTCTTTTTAACTTCCATGTATGATCGAGTAATCTCCCAAAATCATCCAAATCGGAATTCTTATTTACTAGAATTTTTTCTGCTTCATCTACCAGTGAATGCATTTCCTTTAATTGTCTTATCTTATCCTTTGCAGTCATATTATTGGTTGCCTGAATTTCAGCTGAAAATCTTGTAAATCCGGTAAAGAACATTAATAGATTATTTTCTAATTGTTGCTTTCTTTCGGGATTTATAATGATAGGCAATACTTCGTAGCCATCAGAATTAAAGTTAATACGATTAAGCCCACCAAAGGAGGCTGCTATTTGATCTTGCCATCCACCTGCTTCATTACAAAGAACACGTTCAAGATAAATAGCCTCATCAGCAAGCCTTTTCTTATCTACATATTTTCCCTTCAATGCATAAAAGGCATTAAGCATACCAACAGCAAAAGAACTACTAGTTCCTAAGCCAGAACGTGCAGGAAGATCAGCCTCGTATGTAAGACGAATTTCATGCATATCAAGCATTTTCATTGCATTTCTAATAGCTGGATGATCAATTTCTCCTACTTCAGTTACACGCTCAATTTTAGAATAAGATAATTCCGTTGAATAATTAAAAAAACGTGGTAAATGTCTCACAATAACATAGCAATACTTATCAAATGTAGTTGATAACACTGCTCCATTATGCTCCATAAAGTAGGCAGGTATATCAGTACCGCCACCAAAAAAAGACATTCGAAAAGGCGTTTTAGTAATAATCATTTTGTCCTCCTATAATTCTAATCCCTCTGGAAAATATCTCTAGTATAAACTTTTTCCTTTACATCATCTAAACAAGCATCATATCGATTTGCAATTATAGAGTCACAAGATTTCTTAAACAGCTCTAAATCATTAACTACTTTACTGCCAAAGAAGGTAGTACCATCCTCTAGAGTTGGTTCATATATAATTACAGTGGCTCCCTTTGCTTTAATACGCTTCATAATTCCTTGGATAGAACTATGGCGGAAGTTATCTGAATTAGACTTCATTGTTAAACGGAAAACTCCAATAATCACAGTTTTTTCTTTGCTTGCATTCCATTCGCTATTTGCTGTATAGTATCCAGCCATCTGTAGCACTCGGTCAGCAATAAAGTCCTTTCGTGTTCGGTTTGATTCTACTATTGCTTCAATAAGATTTTCAGGTACATCTGCGTAATTTGCTAATAACTGCTTTGTATCTTTAGGCAGGCAATATCCTCCATATCCAAAGGAAGGATTGTTATAATGGTCACCAATACGTGGATCAAGACATACTCCCTGAATAATCTGTTTGGTATCTAAACCCTTTAGTTCAGCATAAGTATCAAGCTCATTGAAAAATGAGATTCTTAAAGCTAAATATGTATTTGCAAAGAGCTTTACTGCTTCAGCTTCAGTAAATCCCATAAAGAGGGTAGGAATATTCTCAGCAACAGCTCCCTCCTGAAGAAGTGCTGCAAAGGTACGAGCTGCTTCCATTAAGCGCTCATCATCAACATCTGTACCTACAATAATCCTGCTTGGATATAAATTATCATAGAGTGCCCTTCCCTCACGTAAGAATTCAGGACTAAAAATAATATTTTTGCTACCAGTCTTTTCTCTAATACTTTCAGTGTATCCAACAGGGACAGTGCTTTTAATAACCATTATGGCATTAGGATTACTCTCCATTACCAACTTAATAACTGCCTCCACTGCTGACGTATCAAAAAAATTCTTCTTACTATCATAATTAGTTGGAGCAGCAATCACAACAAAATCAGAATTTCTATATGCTTCCTTCGCATCTAAAGTTGCTGTCAAATCTAAATCTTTAGTTGCTAAATATTCTTCAATTTCCTTATCAATGATAGGAGATTTTCTCTTATTAATTAACTCCACCTTTTCTGGAACTATATCCACTGCATAAACTTTATGATTCTGTGAAAGCAATGTGGCAATAGAAAGTCCCACATAACCAGTACCAGCAACAGAAATAACCAAATCCTTCATGTTTTTCATAGCAAAATTCCTTTCTTAATGCTTATATAATCCTATAAAATTGTTCAATCCACCTTCTAAACTTTCTAATCACATATAAAACTCTTTATACCACTCTGCAAATTTTCTAAGTCCTTCTCTTAATGATGTAGAAGGTTTAAAGCCAAAATCCTTCACTAGCTCGTCAACATCGGCATAAGTTATTTCAACATCACCAGGCTGCATAGGAACCAATTCCTTATGAGCTTCAAAGTCGTAGTCTTCAGGTAACACCTTCGCCCTTACAAGTTCCTGCTGAAGTATATCCACAAAGTACAATAAATTCTCAGGTTTATTATTGCCTATATTGTAGACCTTGTACTTCACTCCCGCCTCATCTTTCTCTGGCGTCTTTTGCATAACATTTACCACACCTGTGATAATATCATCGATGTAAGTAAAATCTCGTTTACAGTTACCATAGTTAAAAATCTGAATTTTCTCGCCAGCAAGAAGCTTGTTTGTGAAGCCAAAATATGCCATGTCTGGACGACCAGCTGGACCATACACTGTAAAAAATCGCAAGCCAGTTGCAGGTATACCAAATAGTTTACTATATGAATAAGCCATCAACTCATTAGATTTCTTTGTTGCGGCATAAAGACTTATAGGATTATCAACCTTATCATCTGTAGAATAAGGAACTTTTTTATTGTTACCATAAACAGATGAACTTGATGCATACACCAAATGTTCTACAGGATAATGACGACAACCCTCTAATACATTAAAAAAGCCCACAATGTTGGATTCAATATAAGCATCCGGGTTAGTAATCGAATAACGAACACCTGCCTGAGCTGCTAAATTAACAACCACCTGTGGTCTATATTCATCAAAAACAGCTAAAATCAATTCTTTATCAGCAATAGAGCCTTTTATGAACTTAAAATTCCCCTCATTCTCAATTTCCTTTAAACGTGCCTTTTTTAATCGCACATCATAGTAATCGTTCATATTGTCGATACCTACTATTTTTATTCCTTCAAATTCAGAAAACAATCGCTTAACAAGGTAAGAACCGATAAATCCAGCTACCCCCGTGATAAGGATTGTTTTATTATTCAAGTCAACATTATACATAAAATTCCCACTTTCTTTTTTACTTTTAATAACAGGCAAAAATGCTTGTAGCACCTGCTTCTTGTAACTAATAAGCCATTTCAATGCATACAAAGCATTCCCAGTATCTACAAGCAAGAATATTTCTTTATATATTCAAACAACTTTGTTTGTACTATCTCGCATTCTTATCTCCGAATAAGACAAAAAAAGTTCTAAAAATCAACTTCAAATCAAGCCATATACTTCTCTCACGAATGTATTTTATATCCAATTCCATCCATTCTTCAAAACCAATACTGCTTCTTCCCATAACCTGCCAATAGCAAGTTAATCCTGGTTTAGCCTTGAGCTTTAATTTATGATATTCACTAAATTGAGCTACTTCCTTAGGCAAATTAGGTCTCGGTCCAACCAAGGACATATCTCCCTTGA